>Ga0209427_10007914_pt1 | contig 11988 bp, 10 predicted proteins | sample DeeMarSWOR136_30_FD_187465 | JGI IMG/M metagenome (GOLD analysis project Ga0209427, IMG submission 187465) | Marine sediment microbial communities from White Oak River estuary, North Carolina - WOR-1-36_30 (SPAdes) (version 2) | ecosystem: Environmental > Aquatic > Marine > Intertidal zone >... | reverse complement strand
AGAAGGCCACCCATCCGAAGTGATGGATATGTCTTTCGCAAATCAAGCCTTATGCGTTGAACATTTGGTGAAAAAAGGGACACTGGAACCGGCAGTTTACAGCGTGCCTGAAGAAATTGATGAACTCGTAGCCAGCCTTAAATTGAAAGCGATGAATGTGAAGATTGATGAACTTACAGAAGAACAAAAGAAGTATATGGCTGGTTGGGAAGCTGGAACCATCTGAACGAGACATAAACTTTATAATGGGATGCATTCATAAAAAAGGCTAAATTGGTGGTCACATGGTTAGTAAGGATCAAGCCATTGGTTGGCTAATTTGCCTAGTTTGTGTGGTCATTGCAGTCTTATATACCGTAACACTGGTCTGGCCAGCGTGGATATGGTGGGCTAGCGCTGAAGTGGTTCAAATGTGGTTGGTTGGAGTTCCCGTCTACATAGCACTCGTTGCCGTGTTAGTCATTGGCGCTTGGATCGGATGGACTATGGCTACAACACCGCCTCCTAAGCCTATTGAGGAAATCGAAGCCGAAGAAAAGCTAGCTGAAGAAAAGGAAGAGAAGAAGGAGAAAAAGGAGTAGGCGCAGCAAAACCTTTCCTTTTTTATGCGATTTTTTAATTCTACGGCTAACAGAGCAAACCAAGAACACGTTTTTTCAATGTCTATCCAGAATGAATCTTTCAAACAGCTGCTCAGCTTCTTCCAGCCGCATCATTTGGGGGGGATGCTTGAAGGCATAAGCTGAAACGCTTAAAAGAGGGCCAGCCAATCCCCGGTCAAGGGCAATTTTGACTCCTCGGATTACATCGAACATTACAGAACCAGCGTTAGGAGCGTCAACAGTGTTAAGCCTCATATCCAGTTGCATAGGAACTCTTCCAAAGTATAATCCTTTGATCCAGAAATAGCTGTCTCGTCGATTCTGCAAGAAATCAACATAGTCAGTAGACCCAGCTATGATAGAAGTCTTGTATGGCAAGGCGGTTTCAACCGCTTCAGTCTTCACAATCCTTTTTACCTCCTTTGTTCTTCCAAGCGTGTCAAGAGATTCTGTGCCCCCACCTACATCGAGCTGGTAGGTCTCAGAGATTGAAACACCTCGGTTCGCCAACAATCTCAGAAGAGTTTTATGGAGTGCCGTGGCGCCCACCTGATCTACCAAGTCGTCGCCTACAAGGGGCAATCCAGCTTCATCAAAGCGTTTACCCCACGCGGCGTCGCTGGCTATAAAAACAGGCGTAGCGTTTATGAAGGCGCATTCTGCCTCAAGTGCTTCTTCAGCATACCATCTTGAAGCTTCTATCGCCCCGCTCGGAAGGAGACTAATGACTATCTCTGCATTGTTTTCCTTAAGCTTCTGGGCTACATCAACCTCTGGGGAGTCGGCTATCTTGATTATGTCTTTTACAAAATCGCCTACGCCGTCCAAAACAGGACCTTTCAAAACCGGCACGTCCAATTTTGGGGTCTCAACGAGTTTTAGGGTATTGTTGGGTGGGGAAAATATGGCTTCTGAGAGGTCTTTTCCAACTTTTCTAGTTTCGATGTCGAATGCGGAGACGAACTCGATGTCTCGTGGATGATAGTCTCCGAGAAAGAGGTTTTTTAGTCCTACAGCTTTTTCTTCTTTTTCAATATCCATATAATAATGGACTCCTTGAACTATGGCTGACGCGCAGTTTCCAACTCCGACTAACGCAACTTTAATTTTTGACATGAATATGCACCAGCTATAGTGTGATATATCGACTGTGCTGAAAATATTTGCGTTCTACGTCTGGTTTAGAGCTTCTGCAACCTTTACAATGCGAGCGAGTATGCATAGCCGAGAAGCAATAGACCAATCATTAGTGACCAAGTCGCTCGATTGGAACGTACGTTTCCTGCATGCCTGATCGTTGCAGAGTATCCCTCCACAATTCCAATCCCCTAGTGGTTCTCCATTTTTCCGGCGCGGGGATACCCAGTATTACCAGTTTGTCTGCCTTTTTGATTTTCTCGGCGGTGATGCATTTTCCCGTTTCAGGGTGAACGGGCGTTATGATGTCTGGTGCAACGGCGACCAGCTTATCGTCCTTGTAAGCAACGAGAACTTCGTTTTTTGCTTTGCACTCAAACTTCGACCTCTTGTTTTCTCGATTTCCTTTAAGCGCAATATTTGTCCATGTAAAGCCAGCCTTCGTCTCTCTCTCAATTTTATCCACAACGCCCTCGAAGAGCCTGAAACCATTAGTTTCATTGAGAACTACCCTCACGGGATCCACCGCCTTTTCCAAAAGCATTCCGATTCTTATTGATTGAGAGAGCGTGTATAAGATCGGAGAAGTCTTCACACATTTCCCCGTCAGTACTCTTCGAGCAGTGTAAGCAATTTGCCCCCACTCTGTAGCGAGCGCTCGAGCGATTCTCTCCGCGGACCTAGAATCTAACGTTTCCTCTACCAAAACTACGTTGCGGGCGTGGATGTCTGCTATTGCCATGGGTGCTATAGGGATGTCATCAATTGTGTAAACTTTCAGGTGAACCTCAGGAACTGCTCTTCCTGCTCCGTCTGCATCTACAACCGGTATCCCCAGTCTTGTTGCCACATCCACAGCGACCAACGTGTTAGCACCCCCGAGCTCTATCGGGATAACCGCGTAGGCCTTGCGCCCCAGATACTCTTCCAATGTCTGAAATGTCTTTGCCGCAGCCTTACTGTGATATGCACCTGCGGCGGTCGCTCCAACACATGCAAAGTTTACTACAATTGCGTCTTGAGGAACTTTTGAAGGGTCAACAAGTTCTACTTCGTAGCCACTTTCGGTAAGTCCATTCACGATGGTATACCCACTTTCAGGGTCTCCGCCACCGCCAGCCGAAAATATGGCAGCGCCATCTACAAGGCACATCAAATCTTGATGACTTAACTTTTTCAAGAGACCACGCTCTTGCTTAATCGTAAAAACATGTTTTGACAGATAGATTTTTCTTTTTGACAAATGTTGTCTTGCGGTGAAAAGGCTTTTATGTTTTATTTGGGCGAAAATTACCATCCGTGGTTTTATAAAAATGAATGTGTTGAATGAGTTAAAGGTCAATCCGCTGAATTATGTTGCAGATCTAGAGTCACCTATTGGTGTTTACCTTAGAAGAGACATATTCAAAAAAGAAGCTAAAACTGATACAACCTTAAAGAGAAAATTGTATGAGAAAACAGTTGCTGATCAGTCTGCGGATGGAAGTTGGGAACAGCTATTTGTTCGAACCGCTAACAATCTTTGGGACCTTGCTCTACTAGGCTATGACTCGGAAGATAGAAGCATCAAGAAAGGGTTAGAATGGCTTCTGTCAATTCAGAGACACCAATATAGGGGCTATCCGGGTTTCTTCTACTCGAACAACAGAAAAGACCCACGCTTGATGCGTTCAACATTTTATGGAGAATTCGGATCTGGCTGTACGATTTTCTATCAAACAACTTATGCAATTCATTTATTCCACATTTTTGGTTTTGACGACATTAGGCAAGTTCAGACAACTGTAAAATCATATCTTCAGTTTTGGAGACTCGACTGGTGTGGTGCATGGTGCACAATCAATGTGTTACGTATGTTGATTGAGCATCCGTTAAGCGCAGAATCAAAACAGGTTGAGAGCGGTTTGAAATATTTAGACAAGCGACAGACCAAAACAGGAGCGTGGAAGGACTTTTCTTTCTACCACACTTTTCACGCTTTGTCCAGAGCCAATCATGCTTTAGCAAAGAAGCAGTTTAAGAGGGCATTTCCATCAGTTGTTAAGAGACAGAATAAAGATGGAAGCTGGGGCAGAAAAGAGCAGGGAACTGAAACATTTTTGGTCTTAGACGCTCTGAAGAATGCTGGCATCATGTAACAGAAACGTAACTATGGCTATTAACGTAGAAGCGCATAATGTGCAGTGAAAAACTAAGGTTTCAGTCTCTCCAGTTTCGGCTGAGATGGAATGTTATTCGCGTCTCACTTTATTTTTGTTCTGAGCCATTAATAAAGGAAAAGAACGTTTGCTTTATTATTAACCAACACACTAATGGTTCATAAAACGGCACATGAATAGAAGTGAACAACGTATGCAAGCCCAAGACAAGTTTGAAACAATCAGTGAATTGGCGAAGCGTCGAGGCTTTTTCTGGCCTTCCTGTGAAATCTACGGTGGAGTAAGCGGTTTCATAACTTTTGGTCCGCTGGGTTCTATATTAAAGAGAAAGATTGAAGACAAGTTCCGAGACTTTTTCATCCGCCCATTTAGCCTTTACGAAATCGAATCGTCGGTGATTATGCCAGGTAAGGTGTTTGAAGCCTCCGGTCATGTGAATCACTTCAAGGAACCCATGATTGAATGTAGCAAGTGCAAACGAAGGTTTCGAGCCGACCACATACTCCAAGAGTCTGCAGGGATGAGCGACACGGAAACCGAAAAACTTAGCCTTGAAGAGCTGATGAATGAAATAAACAAACGCAACACTAAATGTCCAGAGTGCGGCGGCGACTTTGGTGAACCCAAGCAATTCTTAACGATGTTCACCACCACCATTGGCCCCTATTCTGAGGCAGTTGGCTACGGTCGCCCTGAGGCTGCTCAGGGCATTTTCGTTGAATTTAGGCGTCTTTACGAGTGTGCTCGAGGAAAGCTTCCATTCGGGGTTGTTCAGGTTGGTCATGCGCTAAGGAATGAGATTTCGCCGAGGCGATTTCCGATAAGGCTGAGGGAATTCACTATCATAGACATCGAATTCTTCCTTGACCCCGAAGACCCACGTTGCACGTTGTTAAAAGATGTGGAAGGCGAATCTTTACGGTTGATACTGGCGGAAAATAAACTGAAAGACATAAAGGAACCGGTCGAAGTCACAGTTAAGGAGGCTCTGAATAAAAAACTTGTAGAGGCAGAGTGGCAGGCGTTTTTCATGGCCTTGTCTAAACGCTTCTTGATGAAACTAGGTGTTCCCGAGGACAAGCAACGCTTCATCGAAAAACTGGATTGGGAGAGAGCGCATTATTCTGTGCAGGGATTTGATCAGGAGGTATTTCTGGAACGATGGGGTTGGGTGGAAGTCTCTGGGCACAACTATCGAACTAATTACGACTTGAAGCAGCATATGGATTTCAGTGGCGTGGATATGAGAACCTTTAAGGAACACGAAAAGCTGGTTGAGAGAGAAGAAGTAGTTGTCAGTCCTGTCATGTCTAAAATCGGTCCAGCCTTTAAAGACAGGGCTTCAGAAGTCGCCAGACTAATTTCTGACGTAAATCCGGAGGTGTTAGAAGCAGAGTTCAAGAAACAAGGCTTCTATATGGCGGGGCTTTTCAAAGTTTTGCCAGAACATGTTGAAATTGTACGTAAAGAGGTTGAGGAAAGGGGGAAGCATTTTATTCCTCACGTGGTTGAGCCAAGCTTCGGATCGGATCGAATGGTCTACATCGCTTTGGAATACGCTTACAAAGTGAAGGAAGATCGAGTGGTGTTAAGTTTTCCACGAGAACTCGCGCCCATAGAGATGGGCGTTTTTCCATTGGTGAGCAAAGATGGCTTACCTGAGAAGGCAAAGCAAGTGTATGCGGCGCTGATCGATGAAGGTTTTGACGTGGAGTATGATGAATCAGGTTCCATTGGAAGACGATATGCAAGGGCCGATGAGGTAGGCACCCCTCTAGGAATAACCATTGATTATCGGACGCTGAAGGATGACACGGTGACTATACGTGACCGCGATACATGGAAACAGGTTAGAAGCGAGATCAAAGGGCTTCCTAGACTGTTCCATGCTTTTTTCCGTTATAAAGTAGAATTCAAGGATCTAGGGCAACTAATCAAAGGCTAAAACTCTCTATTCTTTCGCTACATTTTTTAAGGCTTCTGCACATCATATGTCGAGTGTCTATGGGAACTTTCGAGGGGCGGAAGCAGTGGTTTTCCCGGTTGAAACAGAGGAACGAGTGAAACGAAGAGCTCTCAACGTTTGCCGAGATCATTTAAGAAAAGTAACGGAAGTCTCTCGTAAGGTTTCACAGATGGTTGACTGCTTTGTAAAGGAAGACAGAAAGTCGGCTCGAACTTTGTTCACAGAGATCAAAAAGTCGAGAGAGGAGGTAGATGGAGCAAGACGTGCGGTTTCACTGGAACTTGCTGAGATAGGAGCCATTCTGATGAGTCGAGAAGACTTCCTGCGCTTCACCAACCTTACGAGTGAAATTGCAGATTTTTCTGAGGGCATAGCGTTTCGACTGCTGGAGATTATGGAGAGAGGTTGGAAGGTGCCTCCGAAAGTTAAGAAGGGGTTAATGAAGCTTTCGGATGGAGTATTTGAAACTGTCTCGAAGCTTCGGGAAACCGCTATGACACTGAGCTACGGTTCGACGAAGACTCTTGAGAAAGCTAGGGAAGTTGAGATTGCTGAACATGTCGTCGACGATCTTTATCGAGAGCTTGAGTTAGAAATCATCAACAGCCAAACTGAAATTCCTGTGCTAATTCTTTTAAGAGATGTAACCCAACTTCTGGAAGACGCAGCGGACAAGGCTGAAGACGCTTCTGATGTTGCTCGCATTTTATCCTTCACGATCTAGAAGAAACTGGAGCGGAACTGGAATGTCTGAGAAAATCGAAACGGAGTTTATTGAAAACTTTCTGGTCGTGTGGACGCCAGAGAAAGGATCTGAACTCTACCGTCGCGGCTTCTATGGTAAGCCCATAGGTATCCCGAAGCCCAAAAACATGGATTTTGATGTTCCCCTGATTCTCGACCTTATGGAGGGGGTCTATCTAATGGAAAAAGGGATGATCACAGTGTCTGAAGGGCCGAAAGGAGCCAAAGTCAGTTTCAAGAAACTGCGGGCGAGAGCCAAGGGACTCTACGAAGAGTTCGACCTGAAGTACGCGGTATATCGAGACATGCGCGACCGAGGGCTCTTCGTCACGCCAGGCATCAAGTACGGGTGCGACTTCGCTGTATACAAGCAAGGGCCAGGTGTCGATCATGCGCCTTACATGATTTCGGTGAAGAAAGCAAAAGACGAGGTTACGGCAACTGATATTGTGAAAGCTGGAAGACTTGCTACAACCGTGAGAAAACGTTTTATTATGGCTATACCTGACTTGGAAAGAGAGCACATACGATATTTAATCTTCAAGTGGTTCAAGGCTTAAGTCGATAATCATTGTGGCAGTTTGTCAATCTTGATATCTGTGTGATTAGGAGAATTGTTTATCTTAAAGAGATTTTAAAATATTACGCGGTTTATAAGCCGAGGTGACAGAGTCCGGTAATGTGATGGCCTGCAGAGCCATTTAATAGGGGTTCAAATCCCCTCCTCGGCTCCACACATAACGTAAAAGCTACTTCTATGTTTATATAGAAACTACAAATTATATCTGTATTTGCCAATGTTCAATGAGGTGGACAAAATCAAATTTCAACAAAAATCTTGGAATCTAAAGGATGTACTTCCGTCACATTCTGGACCAGAGTTTGATACTGAATTGGAAGAACTCAAAAGCGACTTAAAACGGTTTGAACACGTGAAACAGAAGCTTTCTCCCAAAATTTCTACAAACGATCTACTCGAGGCTTTAAAGTTGTACGAAAAAATTAGAAAGAACGATGCCCGTTTTGAGTCTTATGCATACATGTATTTTTCGCAAGACACGACCTCTCAGGAGGCGAGGGCTCTCAAAAGCAGAATGGACGAACTCGATGCAGATGTGTCAAACAGAACCGTTTTCTTCAACCTTTGGTTGACGAAACTCGATGACAAAACAGCTAATCGTTTGATGGCAAATATCAACGAGGATTATGTTTATTACCTAAAGAAATTGAGGAAACTGAAACCTTACGTTCTGGACGAACCGGTGGAGCAGGCGATTAAAACCAAAGACACCACTGGTCGTTTAGCAATGATTCAATTATACGAGCAGATCGCGAACGCTTTTGAGTACACAATATGGGTTGATGGTAAAACACTTAAAGATGAAAGAGGAAAAACCCAAAAATTCGCATATGGTGAACTTGTGAGACTGGTATTTGGGCCAGATGCAAAGCGAAGAGAAGCTGCATACAAGGCACTTTACAAGGAATTCATCCCCCGGAAAGATGTTTTGGGAGAAATTTACCAAGCGCTAGTGAGAGACTGGAGAAATGAATACATTAAGACACGACATTATTCGTCTCCCATATCAGTATTCAATTTGGCAAACGATGTGCCAGATGAAGCGGTTGACACACTTTTATCAGTGTGTAAAGAAAATTCCGAAATTTTCCAGAAGTTCTTTTCCCTGAAAGCAAGATTTCTAAAAATGAAGCAGATGAGTAGATATCACATTTACGCCCCACTAAAAAAATCCGAAAAAAAGGTTCAATATTCAGATGCTGTTAACATGGTTCTTGAAGCTTACAATTCCTTCCATCCAAGACTCGGAGAATTATCAAGAAGAGTATTTGAACAAGACCATATAGATTCCGAGATACGAAAAGGAAAAATGTCTGGAGCTTACTGCATGAGCATTACACCAAAAATTATACCTTATGTCCTCATAAATTATGCTGGCAGTATAAGCCACGTTATGTCGATTGGACACGAAGTGGGACATTCTCTGCATACAATGTTGGCATCAAACCACTCCCAACTAACATACCATTCACATACACCTCTTGCAGAGATAGCATCCATTTTCGGAGAACTGATCCTTTCAGAGAAGCTGATGGAAGAAGAGAAAGACCCTCAAGTTAAACAAGATTTGCTTGTGTTGACTCTGAGTGAGCTGTACGCGACTATACCACGGCAGGCCTACTTTACGATGTTTGAGAAGGATGCCCACAGTGCTGTTGATAAAGGTGCCACAGTGGACAAACTGGCAGATTTGTATTTTTCAGGTTTGAAAGGTCAATTTGGCAGCGCTGTTGAGGTGCCAAAGAGTTTCAAGTGGGAATGGATAACTATTCCTCATATCTACCGGTACCCATTCTATTGTTGGACGTACAGTTTTGGGAATTTGGTTACATTAGGACTCTATAACAAGTTCAAGGAAGAGGGAGAATCGTTCAAACCCAAATACATAAAACTACTTTCATATGGTGGTTCTGAAAGCCCGGAAAAGGTACTTAATGAAGTAGGTGTGGACATACGTTCAGAGAAGTTTTGGCAGGGTGGATTTAATATTATTAAGGGAATGGTGGACGATCTAAAAAGACTACGAAATTGATTTAGGCATGCGTGGGTATGGGAATACCCATATTTTGCCGTGTAAAAATGAAGAGAGTAGAGGCGGGGTCTGAACCAGAAGGATTTTGGTCCCTTGATTCTCTAACGGAAGTGTGAAACATCAATGGTGCTAAAACTTACCAATACGATGAGCGGGAAGAAAGTGGTCTTCAAGCCTTTAGAAAAAGGTAGAGTGAAGATTTTTGTCTGCGGAATGACGGACTACGATTACATGCACCTAGGCCATGGAAGAACCTACGCATTCTATGACGTATTGATAAGATTCCTGAAATTCCTTGGATACAAAGTCTACTATATTCAGAACATCACGGATGTGGGTCATCTAACAGAGGACACGGGAGAAGATAGAGTAGTCAAGAAAGCCATGGAAGAAAGAAAAGATCCGATGGAAGTTGTCGATTTCTACATAAGGAAACACTTGGAAGCGGCAGACAGACTGAGGTTAGAACGGCCAAACATACTAGCCCGAGCGACAGGCCACTTGATCGAGATAATAGAACAGGTAAAGGCCTTGTTGAAGAATGGTTACGCCTATGAAGCCAATAGCTCGGTCTACTTCGACGTTTCTAAGTTCAAAGATTACGGCAAACTGTCCAAGAGGGTTCCGAAAGAGTTGAGGGTAGGCGCCAGAGTTGAAGTGCATCCCGACAAGAAAGATCCAAGAGACTTTGCACTCTGGATTAAAGCTCCCAAAGAACATGTGCTGAAATGGTCTTCACCTTGGGGCTTAGGCTATCCTGGATGGCACATTGAGGATACGGCGATTGCAATGAAATACTTCGGCGCTCAATATGATATCCACGGAGGTGGTATTGATCTTGCTTTCCCGCATCATGAGGCAGAGATTGCCCAAGCTGAAGGAACTAGCGGAATAAAGCCATACGTCCGATACTGGGTTCACACAGGCCTCCTAACAATAAATGGAGAGCCGATGAGCAAATCTAGAGGTAACTACATCAAGCTCTCGGACGCATTAGAAGCGCATTCGCCAGAGGCCTTGAGGCTGTGGATGGCGTCCGCAAACTATCGGAAACCTCTTGATTACAGCAAGAAAGACATAGAGGATGCTGAAAAGAATGTGGAAAGGATCTCAAATATCCTAGAGTTGGTTGAAGAAAAATCGGTGAAACCGCCAAAGAAAAAACCTGCTTTTGTGAAAGATATTCTAGGATTGGAGAAGCAATTCATAGAGCACATGGAAGACGATATTAACACTCCTCATGCTTTTGCTGCTTTCTGGCAACTGATTTCTTTGGTTAATAAAAAGATAGATGAGAATGTTTACTCAAAAGAGGATTTGGAAACTGCAAAAAAAACCATAGTTAAGCTTGGCGACTTTTTCCAGATAATTCCCGAAAAGAAAGAAAAAATCGATGAAAAAATAGTTGGAGATTTGATGAACTTCATCATTGGGTTAAGACAGAAAATCAGAGACAAAGAAGATTATGAAACTTCAGATGAGATTAGAAGAAAGTTGCGAGAATTAGGCATAACACTTGAAGACACACCTGAAGGAGTCAAATGGAGAATCAGAACTCGGAAAACATAGGAACAAAAACGATACGCAGACTGACCAGATGTTAACCTTTTCATCTGTTGGTGAAACGAGATGACACCTCTACCCAGGGGGTTCTACACACGCGAAACGCTTACAGTTGCAGAAGAGTTGCTGGGAAAAAAGCTTGTAAGATACACCAATAACACTAGACTCGTGGGAAAGATTGTTGAGGTCGAAGCCTACCGAGGCAGCGATGATCCAGGTAGTCATGCATACAGGGGAATGACGCCTAGAAACCGACTGATGTTTAGAAAGGGCGGGTTTGCCTACGTTTATTTCACATACGGAATGCATTACTGCTTCAATGTGGTAACCGAGAGACAGAATGCTCCAGGCGCGGTTTTAGTCAGAGCCTTAGAACCACTAAATGGAATAGAGACCATGCGGAGAAATAGAGGAAACAAAAACCTGCTCAATCTGACAAACGGCCCAGCTAAACTGACGGAAGCCATGAACATAACAAAAAAGCAGAATGGCTTAGACCTAACGAGAAGCAAAGAACTGCTCATATGTGAGCCAAACGTGAAGGAGAATTTTGAGATTGTGACTACAAAAAGAATTGGGATAAAGGTTGGCGTGGACAAACTGTGGAGATTTTGCATAAAGGACAACAAGTTTGTTTCTAGAAGATGGAATCTTGACAGAGTTGTCTAAATGGTGAAAAATCATGCATTTTGCACAAAGTAATTATACGTAGTTATTTAGGTTAGTGTGAGAAGTCAAGAGTGAAAGATGGTGAATTATGTCTTTTACCCCCATTGAAGATGTCCTAGATGATCGGTGCGAAGGCAAACAGGTGAGGGTTAAAGGATGGATTTATCGAAAACGCAAAAGCAAGGACACTATTTTCCTTATAATGCGCGACGCTACAGGTATCGTTCAATGCACTGTTAAAAAAGACAGTACAGCTTGGGTTGATGCAGGAAAGGTTACGATCGAATCTTCTGTCATGTTGAGTGGGACTGTGAGTAGAGATAAGCGTGCTCCTGGAGGTTTTGAGGTTTCTGTAGATCAGTTGAGTGTAGTTGGGTTGGCTGAAACATTTCCGGTGACGAAGGATCAAAGCGAAGAGTTCCGACGTAATGTTCGGCATTTATGGCTGCGTAGTCGAAGGATGAATACAATCATGAAAGTAAGAGGCGAAACGCTGAGGTTTGTGCATGAATTCTTCAGAAAAAGGGGTTTTTTCG
>Ga0209427_10007913_pt1 | contig 11988 bp, 14 predicted proteins | sample DeeMarSWOR136_30_FD_187465 | JGI IMG/M metagenome (GOLD analysis project Ga0209427, IMG submission 187465) | Marine sediment microbial communities from White Oak River estuary, North Carolina - WOR-1-36_30 (SPAdes) (version 2) | ecosystem: Environmental > Aquatic > Marine > Intertidal zone >... | reverse complement strand
AGGATGTCCTTTACTATTACATCTCTCTTGGAATCTGTAGATGAGGGAACTAAATACACACATGTGATAGACGCTGAATTGCCTTGGGGAGTTTTTGGTAAGTTCCTTGGCAGATTGACGAGAGGAATGGGTGAAAAGGAAGCCGAGAAATCGTTAGAGAAGTTGAAAAGCATTCTGGAGAAATAGCTTAAAGTATCACAAAGAAACCATCCTTCATCTTTTTTTTCTTGAAACCACTCAGATGTTGATTCTAGTGAGTATAAGAGTTGGGAGATTAGGGCAAGTCACCAATACCTATAGCCCATATCGTTCTACCTTTTGCTCCTGCCATCCACAGTACTCTTTATCTTCAAGCTCATTTACCTAGGAGCAACCAGCCTTCGTAGCATCGGCATCAGGACACGTGAATTTTTTTTGGTTAAAAGTTATCCCCAAACCCAAACTTAGTTTTAATAATCAATATTAAGCCATCAACATTCGTTTTGCAAAGATTTTTTAAATGTAATCAATGGTTACTAGCCTTCAGTGAGGTGAATGAAAAAATGACAGCAACATGGGCTGTGGCACCTTTAAAGACAAGAAAAAAGAGGAAAAAAGAGGAAGAAGAACTAGAAGAACGTATTAGCAAGCTTGAAGAAGAAGTTAAAAAGCTTAAAGAGCAGCTAGAACAGCAAGACTAATGCGAGCGCAACCATACGCGCACGCTCGCCTTGACCTCATTCTCCTGTTATGAGGCAAATCATCGTCTAATTATTTTCCTCAGCCAACTCAGAAAGTTTATGGCAGGTAGCTCGTTCTTGTAGCGTCGGTATTCATCACCCCATTTCGTCACGTTGAAATCGTCCTCGACGCGAACGAGGTACGAAAAGCTGATTACGATTATAGCGATGTGAAAGATCGCAAGCACAGTGAAACCTATCCACTCGCTCACAACCACTGGAAGGAGCGTAAAGTAGACCACCTCGGCGAGGTACCCCGGGTGCCTTATGACGGCGTACGGTCCCTCCCTGACGATGACCAGGGACTCGTGGGCGTCTAATCCTCCGAGCCTCCGCCTCGTGGAGACGACCTTGACCTCGAGAACTAATGCCGCCAAGAACAGGACTGCTGTGATAACCAAGACGGGCATGGGAAAACGTATTCTGGTCATCTGAGCGAGGTCCTCCAATGCGCTCAGGCCGGAAAATTCGGCGAGGGTGGGGAGAAGCCAGACGGCCACAGACACCGCTACGAGAGCAGAATATTTCCGGTCGTACTTTTTTACGAAGGAGATCCCCCTTCCCTTCAGTTCCTCCTTTATCTCTGCTTTCGTGAGGTTGCCTCTCTCCAGTATATCCCTCACAAGACCCTCTTCCCCTTCCTCATCAGACAAGACTTATCGCCCCTACAAGGGGTTAGAACTCTTAAATATTTAGACTAGACTAAATCAATAAACGTTTTTCTGATGAAGTCATATATCGGAAGGACTGAATTGTATGTAACAAGGCTAGGTCTCGGTTGTCACGAACTCTTCGTTCATAGTATGATACGAACGCCGCCGGAGTATTACTTCCTTCACACATCATCGCGCGTTTAGCTGACATTCCTGTATTTAGGAAGGGAGTAATGAAGGTAGTAGAGTTTAACAGCAGGTGACTAAGGATTTTAACAGATTGTCAAGTAGCGGTCGATTTCCCATGAAGTGATATTAGGCCTACTCTCAGCCCAGCTCTTCCCCGTGAAGCTGTTGTACGCCTCGAACTCACTGGTCTTCAGCTGTACCAGGTTCTTCGAGATATAGCTACCAAGGGCCTCGGTAACAAGGGGGTCCTTCACGAAGTAGTCGATCGCCTCTCCGAGGTGCTCAGGGAGCATCTCGATGTTCATACTGTCTAGCTCCGCCTCGGTGAGGTGGTAGACGTTACCGGAGTAGGGTTCGGGGGGGTCGATCTTGTTATCTATGCCCTCCATCCCCGCCTTGAGCATCGCCACCGCCGCGAGGTAGGGGTTGCAAGAGGGGTCGGGGTGCCTGTACTCGATCCGGGTCGTCTTGTCCATGCCCTCTGGGTATCTGGGAATCCTGACGAGGGCCGAACGGTTCATGAAACCCCAGGAGATGTAGACGGGGGCTTCGTAGTGTGGCACCAGCCTCTTGTAGGAGTTGACCAGGGGCGCTACAACGAGGGACATACCCCGGGCGTGGCTCAGAACGCCGCCGATGTAATGGACGGCCGTGTCCGAGAGACCCCTGTACCCTCCCGAGCCTGTGAAAGCGTTATTCCCCGTGTCGAGGTCAATTATGCTCTGGTGGACGTGGCAGCCGCTCCCGTTAATTCCCCAGAAGGGCTTGGGCATGAACGTGGCGAGCTTCCCGTGCTTCTGTGCGATGGTCTTCACGGCGAGTTTATAAAGCAGGACGTTGTCGGCGGTCTTCAGCGCGTCGGAGTAGCGGAAGTTGATCTCCTGCTGGCCCATGGCGACCTCGTGGTGGACCTTGTCCAGCTGGAAGCCAGCGGCCTCGAGGCACATCATCGTCTCCATCTTGATGTCCTCGGTGGGGTCGAGGGGGGGCAGGTCGAAGTAGCCGCCGGAGCCGAAGGGGGCAAGTGATCCATTCTCCGCGGTGATGTAGAAGTACTCCAGCTCAGGCCCGGTGTTGTAGCCAAAGCCCTTCTCCTCCAGCTCTAGGACGGTCTTCTTAAGGAGGCCTCTTGGGTCGCCCTCGAAGAGCTCTCCGTTGGGCTTCGAGACGTAGCAGAACATGGTCGCTATGCCAGGGGTTTCCCACATCGGGATGAGGAATGTGGAGGGGTCTGGGTTGGCCACGAGATCGCTCTCGTTTACCTCTCTGAAGCCGGCGATCGATGAGCCGTCGAACCCTATGCCGTAGGAGAGGGCGAATTCCATCTCGTACTCGGGGACCAGCATCGCCTTAGGTCCTCCATCAAGGTCGACTACGATCAGCCTGATGTATTTGATGTCGTGCCTCTTTAGGAGATTGCCGATTGACTCGACGGCCTCCTCGTGGGTCAACGCGAACTCGACCATAATAAGACACCTCTCTGCGCTAGATGTATATTAAGATTATGGGATAAAAGCGATACATTTGTATAATAAATATATAATTAAGAATTCAATTGTATAGTATAGGCCGATCTTAGCGCAGGTGATTAAACACCACTCCCCCGGAAGCTTTCGGATTTTGTAATTATCTTGTCAATCTCCGGATCGATTTGTGATGTACGCCCCAATGATTATGATGAATCCGCCCATGAGGGTGGTCGAACTCGGCATGGTCCCGAAGATTGCTATCTCTCCGACGAAGGCCGCAACAGGTTCAAGGTGGAGCCAGACCGCCGCCTTCACCGCCTCCAGCCTCGACAGGGTGAAGTTCCAGAGAAAGTAGCCGAGCCCCGAGCAGATAATTGCGAGGTAGAAGACACTGATCCATTGAATAGGCGCGAGCGTCCAAACGAGGGCCCATTTAGAGGTGACGGACATCGGGATGAGGGCCACCGTCCCCAGCACTGTGACGTACGAGGTGACCAAAGCCGGCCTCCCAAGACGCTTCATCAGTCGCCTGCTGAAGGTTGAGTAGGTGGCCCAGCAGACGCCGTTCAGGAGAAGACAGGCGACTCCCAGGTAGAAGAACCAGTCTATATCCTCGATGAGCAGGTCTGGGAGGGCGATCAGGGCTACTCCCAAGAGGCCTAATGCTGTCCCCAAAGCCTTGTAGGTGGTGAGCTTCTCCTTGAGAACGATCGTCGACGCGAGTCCGGTGAGGATGGGTATGAGCCCTACGACTAAGAGGGCTGAGACCCCGGCCCCAGCGTACTTGACTCCCGTATATTGAAGCCAGAAGTAGACCGATATGCTGAGGATCCCGAGTATAGCGAGCTCCTTTAGGTCCTCGATGTTCGGTGCGACCCCTCGTTTGATCTCCATTATAATGATCGGTGTGAAGACTATTGAGGCGATGATGAATCTGAGGGTGGCGAGGAGGACTGGCGTGAGGGTTGACAGCACCATGCGGGCGGCTACATAGGAGAGACCCCAGATGATCGCCACGGTTATGGCCGAGAAAGTTCCAAGACGTACGTTTGAGTCTATCAACCTCACCTCCAGTTAACACAGCCTTCTAATAGGACGTTATGAATGCCTTACCATCACTCAATACATATTAAGTTTATGGGAAAATTCATATACATGTGTATACTTATACTCTAAATCAGATATCAAATGTGAAGGTGATGCGAGTGTTCGCGCTTGACGATATCGACAGGAAGCTCCTGGGGGAGCTGCTGAAGGACTCGAAGAGGTCATACAGGGAGCTGGCGAAGGCCATAGGGGTCTCGGCGGCTACGGTGATTAACCACGTGCAGAGGCTCGAGTCGGCAGGAGTTATCACGGACTACGCCGTGAGGCTCGACCACGAGAGGCTTGGATATGAGCTCACGGTGATCACCGAGATAACCGTCTCGAAGGGGAAGCTCCTCGAGACCGAAGAGGAGATAGCAAAGATACCGAACGCCTGCGCCGTCTACGACGTCACCGGTCTGACAGACGCCATGGTCGTCGCCAAGTTCAAGAGCAGAAGCGACCTCAGCGAGTTCACCAAGAAGCTGCTAGCGATGCCCTATATCGAGAGGACGAACACTCACGTTGTCCTCACAACTATGAAGGAGGACTTCAGGATGCTCAACGATATCTAAATATATTTTTTGAAAAAGAGAGTCATTGGATATTCCAGTATTTTTCCAGGAAGCGCGCCGGTGTGCTAGCCATTTCGACAATAGGAGTTCCCTTAACATAGATTTCCTGCAACGATATGCAGAATACTTGTTAGATTTTTTGTTACAGGCTCATCGCTCTCTTTTTGACCGAGATTAGCGATAACTAATAGGATTATTACAGGAAGTAACATTGCGGTGATTTTTCTGTATCGAAATTTAAGCATTGAGACTGGTATTAGTGTCTCGGAAATTATATGATAATAATGGAGTAAAGAACGCTTCTCCTCATATTCTTATGCGTAGGTCGCTACATAGATCCGAAGCTTTTAATCTGACCATCAGCTGTCTAAGGGTCCAATGGACCAAGCTGAACTCAGGCAAGCAAAGCTCCCCTTAGAGCCCCCGTTTTTCTACGGGTGGATCATCGTCGTCGTCTCAGCCACCACTCTCTTCTTCTCAGGCCCCGGCCAGACCTTCTCCGTCTCCACCTTCATCGATCACTACATCGCGGAGTTTGGGTGGAGCAGGTCCCTCGTCTCAAGCATGTACTCCATGGGAACCCTCACCGCCGGCCTCGCAATGGGGGCGATCGGCAGCCTCTTCGACAGGCTGGGGCACCGGACGATGACAACTGTCATTGCCATCCTCCTCGGACTGGCCTGCGTTTGGATGAGCCTTGTAAACTGCGTGGCCATGCTCCTCGTCGGTTTCCTGATGCTGAGGCTCCTCGGCCAGGGCTCCATGAGCCTCAGCAGCTCCACACTGTCCCCTCAGTGGTTCATAACCAAGAAGGGGAAGGCCCTCAGCCTCGTCTCTTTGGGAGGCATCTTGGGATTGGCCGTCCTGCCCCCCCTCAACACATGGATCATACAGACCTACGGGTGGCAGGCGGGCTGGCGCTTCTGGGCCGTCCTCCTCTGCTTCGTAATGGCCCCAATCGCCTATTTCCTGATCAGGAACAGGCCAGAGGATGTGGGCCTCTGGCCCGACGACTTGAAAGTTTCAGAGGCCGCAACCGACACGGCAGATAGTGCCTTCGAGGAAAGTTCATGGACGGTCAGGGAGGCCGTAGGCACCAGGAGCTTCTGGCTCCTCCTCTTCTGCATGATGATCCCCTCCGCCATCGTCACCGGGCTCGTCTTCCACCAGGTCTCGGTCATGGCTCAGGTCGGACTACCCGTCGAGGCAGCGGCAACGGTTCTCAGTGCTATGGCAGTTGTCAGACTCCCCGTTGTCCTGGTTGCCGGCCAGATCGCCGACAGAGTGCCCCCGAGGTTCCTCATAGCCTCCGCCCAGGCCGGGCTCCTCGCCGCCATGGCCGTCCTGCTCCTCGCAGACTCGGTCGAGACGGCCCTCGCCTATGGCGTACTCCTGGGAATCGTCATGGCCTTCCAGGGCATCTCCATGGGGGTCGTCTGGCCCGAGTACTACGGGCGACGCCACCTCAGCAGCATACGGGGGCTCACGATGATGGCAGGAGTCATCGGATCCGCCCTCGGCCCCCTCCCCTACGGATACGCTTACGACATCCTCGGTAGCTATCACCAAGCGCTCACCGCCTCGACGATCTTCCCCATACTCGGCGTCGTCGCCGCCCTGTTAGCGACAAGACCAGAAAGGGCACGATGAAGAAGGTCTATATCCGCGCTCACGCTGCACGAGCGCGAATTTCCAATGTTATTAATTATTTTCTCTTGAATACGAGCGCAAGGTATTTAGAATTTCATCAATTACGATTTGTAGCTGTTCTTCTGGTCCTATAGTTGCGATGCCATCGCCTTTTTGAGTACCATATTGTCCAAACTGTGCATGGTTTCCACCTTCAATTAATACCTTCACGGTATCAAGTGGGAGTAGTGGAAGCGATTCCTCTATTTCTGATTGTGTAGCTAATTTATCAAGTGAACCATATACTATTGTCACATATAGATCCAAAGACGATATGTTATTGTTTTTAGGAGGGTATGCCGCCAAGAGTACCAAGCCTTTGAACAATTCTGGTTCATCAAATACAAGGCTTGCAGCCATCGCTCCTCCGAGGGAATGGCCTCCAATTACCCAGTTATCAATTTCCTTATAGTCGTTGATTATTTTGACTGCAACTCTTTTATTGATGACTGCGAGGTTAAAAGGCATTTTAGGGATTATAACTAAATATCCTTCGTCAGCAATTTGGTGTGCGATACTTGAATATGATCTTGGGTCAACACGGCCACCAGGATAAAAAATGAAACCAGTATCCAGTGTCTCTTTTGGAGTGAATATTATTCTATTGGTTTCTATAACCGAGACGTTTTCACTATCTACTAGTGAGTTTAAAGCGGTTTGAGCTGGACCTAGTGGAGTATAAGCCCAATAGGCGAATCCCAATACTGTAAGAAAAAGTAAGAATGCGATTCCATATAGTATTCTTCTCTTTGTATTCATACTATGTTACTTTTAGTACGGAATATTATATGTTTAAAGTATGTGTGGCACTGACCTGCGCCCAAGAATACAATGTTTGGATAAAGTTTTATCCCACACACACAAACAACCTATTCCATTCTGCTAGAGGCCAAGAGAATCCCTGTGCGCGCATTAAGAAAGCACGCATAAATCGGGTTCAGATTAAACCCACCTATAAAATAGCCTAGGAGTCGGGTTCGGACTCCACCTCCAATGGTGATATCACCATCTATTTCTTATCTATTGGATTATCTCAACCTTAATTCTCTTAATTAAGAAAATATGAGGTTAGATTGGTGCTTTTGTTATTTTACTTAGACTTTCTTGGACATCCCAAACCTGTATCTCTAAATCGCTAACATAATCTATAGCTTGCTCCATTTTACGTAAATTCTCCATATGGGCCTTCATAGCGTCAAGGTCCTCAAAGAGGTATATCCCAGTACCCCTAGAAGCCTCGTCATTGAAACCATAAAGCTTCCATTTTGCCCCATATCTTTGAGGATTAGCAGTATTTTCGTATTCTTCTCTGGATATAGATACCTTGAATCGTGCTTCAAGAATCTTCATGTCACTCATAGTTAGATTCACATATTCAATAATTTTATTACTTCTCGATAACAGGTTAATTGGTTATTATGGCTAATTTAGAGTATAATCTATTGAAATACCTCAAATCATACTATGATAATCAGAAAATAGAATTCCTAGAACCTCCAACAAGATTCGGACAAGGACAAACTACAACCCAAATGTACAGATTTAAATTATCTGGCATCCCAATGCTCTCAGCTCAATTAGTTTTAAGATTATTCAGCGAAACAGTCCAAGAATTTGGTGAAAGTACAGCCTATCGTGAGGCAACAATCCAAAACATACTCTGCGAAAATAATTATCCTGCACCAAGAGCCCATATAATATGTGAGACTAATGAACCACTTGGTGGGCCTTTCATAATAATGGATTTCATGAAAGGAAAACCCATGTTAGAAGCAACTCCAATAGAAGAAATCCCAGGACTATTAGCAAATGCTCATTATCAACTACACAGGATCAACCCTTCAACCTTAATCGAGAGCCTTAAAAAAGGGAATATTGACAAAGCAAGGTATGATGGCACAATATTCATTGATACGATGATAACCCAACACAAAATTGATTGGTTAAAACCCGCTGTAAATTGGATAAAAGATAATGAACCAAAAGACAGAATAGGTGTTATCTGCCATGGAGACTTTCATCCTTTTAATATTCTTGTTGACCAAGGAAAAATATCGGCGGTATTGGATTGGACTACAGCTAGAATAGGTGAACCTGAGAGGGACGTTGCGTCTACAAAGAATCTTCTTTCATTTTTTGGGTTTCTTGTGCCAGGAATTAATTGGTCTCAGGTTAGTAATGATTATTTTATTTCATACCTGAGTAGAGTTGATTTTGATTCAGATAAAATAGAATACTATGAGGCTTTAAATTGTCTAAATCTGTTGGAAGGGGTTGAAATCGGGTTTATTAATGATATAGAGGGTCTTAGAGAACGGCTTCAATTTAAAATTGAGGAAATAATGGATTTGTCATTAACAAGATAGGATTCAACGAACACAACGGGTTATGGTCAAATCCCCCATACATTTCCCCCTCGAGTTGGGTTCGAACTCACTCCCAGTGTCTCCCGCAGGTTACTAGATAAGTTACCGATTGTTAGAATCATTCCCTTACAAGTAACTCATATATCCGTGTCTTCGATTGCGTTGTGAGACAAGTTGACGCCTTGGAGATACTTTCTGATCGTGTTCGGTTATTCATGGATTATCTGGAGCTTGGCAATATTCAGTGGCACACCCGTTGACGATTTCCCTACAGGAATCCTGTACATTCTTGGGGGACTGGGCCCAACTGTGGGTTGGATCATTAGCAATATTTTAGATGGGGAAAAGGAAACCTCAGAGACCATTTTGAAGGCGGTAAAGTTTTACTCCTTGGGGTTCAACGGGCTGGCGGTTACTGCTTGCTTGGCGATTCTTCCAATGTTTCTAAGCTGGTGTGTAGTCAGCGAGGGATCAACACTTGATCTCACAGTGGTTTCTTCGATAGTGCCCATAGTAATGTTGACCGTCGTTAGCGTTATAGAGGAGACTGGTTGGAGGGGGTACGCCTACCCGCAACTTAACCAAACACACTCCCCGATAATCTCAAGCCTGATCATAGGGATTCTCTGGAGTCTATGGCATCTGCCGCTCGCAATGATAAGAGGTACGTACCAGCACGGTCTTGGTTATTGGACACCTGAGTTCTTATTGTTCTTCTTCTTGATGGTACCAAACAGCCTGATCTACGGCTGGCTCCTCAAGTACACTAACCAGAATGTCGCTTCCTCGGTACTTTACCACACGCTGGTGAACCTAACGGGGGAAGTTTTTGGGTTCACCGGAAAAAGCGATATTGCTAGAACCGTTGTGATAACCATACTGGCAATTATACTGGGAATAAAAACGGTCTAGGATTCAGCCGCGAGTTCCATGGTGAAACCGATGGACTCGTATGCCTCTAACTTTGCGTCCCAGCGCGTCAAGTTTACCGAGCTGATTCTTACCATCTCAATATCGATAGGGGTAAAAATTTTTACCAAACCCAAACCCACTATCTCTCTCACTCTCTCCTTAAACACAAAACACATAAAAACACACACATATTTGGCCTAGAGTCCTTCTGGAGTAGCAGGTGTCGATGGTTTTGCCTGCCTCTTCTTCATCTCCCTGTAGAGGTACTCGAAGTTACCGTAGTAGTCCGGGTTCCGATACAGCTCCCTCAGCCCCATTACTATCGGATAACCTTTTTCCCAGAAGCGTATCACGCGGTCCGAGTACATTGTGTCGACGATCCTAATATCAATCAGCTTGTCCCTTAGAAGCTGACCCACACCGTCGAAATACCAGCCTACTTCAACCAAAGTAAGGAAGGCTTCCTCGTTTGACCTTTGGCCATATTTAGTCCAAAAATCATCCCAGTCCTTCCATTCCCATATATTCAAAATGTCGTAGAATCCCTTGATGAAGGCCCTGTCCGCCCACCGGGCGTGGACCTGCATGAAGAGCTGCGCCTGCCTCGTCCTGTTCTGATACCTGAGATTCATCACGTAGTAGGCCGCAGCTGTGCACACTCCTATCGCAGCCGCTACATACGATAGTGACTGTAGTAAACCAACATCCACCAAAGACATCACGCCGAATGAGGATTATCCCGAGGTGAAGATAAGACTATGGTCGCGCGCGCGCGCGTCTTCCCATAATAAAAAATGGTACCATTCACCCCGTTTAATGAAATGTTTATCATAACAATTGCCTTCGCGGACAGTATATATAATGGTACCATTCTAATTTCACGCGTTACCCAGATGATCCTTACAATGTGTATCAATAGGGTTGAAGACTGAGGGTAGCGTCGGAAAAAAATCTAGTGCATGATCTCCCTATAGATAAAATAAATATTTTTTTTTCTTATGCTATAAGGATTATCTTATTTATTATGTAAATTAAGTTATTATCTGAAACCGATGGTTGAGCTGGAGAAGGCGGGTGTCTCCCTTGACGGGTTGATGCCTTTCTGTTTCGCCTTACAGTCGTTTCTGGGTTTTCTCTGGCTCCTCGATTCCCTGGGTGTCGAGGTGAGCGTCGTGGTGCACAGGATGTGGGAGCTGTGGAGGTTCGAGGTAGGGATCGACCTCTCCGTGCCCCTTCTGCTCCTGCTGCTGCTCTGGGCGGTCTGGCTGACACTCAAGCAGGAGTTGCGAGCAATTTCGATACAAACTCATTTTTAAAGAGTTGTTAATATAACACTTTATTATTTATAAGAAATTTTATATTACACAATATAATTTATTAATGACTAAAAACGAATGTGGTTTTAATAGTAGAAGGGGGTTAAAATGAGTTCTAAAAGTAAAATAGATACGTTAGACTTCATAATAAACGTACTTATTGAACATGAAAAAAAACTAGATCTTTTAATTCAGAGATTAGAAAGAAATACCGACTTGATACAAGATATGATAAAGAAAGAGACACTTATACAAGAGATGTAATATATGCGCGCGTATCCTTCAACCCGCGCGCGCGACAGTCTTCACTTGTGATCCAGCGATTGACTGATTTAAGAAATGGTACCATTATTTAGATAGTTGACGATCTCCCAGGAAGCTTGAACTCCTAGAGTGCGAGCGCAATGGTATTTGTACTAAAATAACTTGGCGATTTTTAGCGTTAGATCGTAGGCAATTCTAAATAATAACGGAAAAATGCCCCGACTATCTGTGATGCCCAAATGAAAATAGGTTCAACATATTAACACGCCCATTCACAGGCTCTTACAGATTCAAAACAAATTGGTACCATTTTCATTTTAAATCGATCTTCCACAGCGATTGCACAAGCTGATTAATTTACTGATTTCACATACAACTAATCAATTTACCGGTAATCTCATACTTGCGAGCATAGAGTAATCGATCTTATTATCTAAACTCTAAATTTCTCTCTTCTTTTATAGTATAAGTCGACGATTACTTTTTCCAATATTTCCCTTAATTGTTGGTTCTGTAACATCTCTGTGGTACGATTCATGTAATAGTCGAAAAGCACCATGATATCATCTCTAGTCAACCACTTCCCATTTCGCTCCTCCACTTCCAGCAAGTTATTATATCCTTTAGAAACTAAATATTCTAATACTGGCATCATTTCTCTAACTTCATCTTTAATTTCTTCATCGATCTCCTTGATTTCAAGGTCGAGCTCCATAATAGTCATTCAATGAGTAATTTATTCAAAATAAA
>Ga0209427_10007912_pt1 | contig 11988 bp, 12 predicted proteins | sample DeeMarSWOR136_30_FD_187465 | JGI IMG/M metagenome (GOLD analysis project Ga0209427, IMG submission 187465) | Marine sediment microbial communities from White Oak River estuary, North Carolina - WOR-1-36_30 (SPAdes) (version 2) | ecosystem: Environmental > Aquatic > Marine > Intertidal zone >... | reverse complement strand
ATTCAAGAAAATTAGCACGAAATCCTTGAACTAAGCATGACGAGCAATAAGGACCTTCAATGGGACGCAAGGTACTACCAAAATCATTCTCAATTTCAATTTCAACTTGGATTAATGGCAATTGAGCGATTAAATCCCCAAGATTGCGAAAAAATCCTTGAAATTGGTTGTGGAAACGGTTTATTAACAGTTGAAATTGCGAAAAAAATACCTAATGGTGAAATTATTGCTATTGAAATCTCTAAGGAAATGATAAAACTAGCACAAGAGAACGCAAAATTAAATGGACTAGAAAATATCAAATTCTTAAACATGGACGCAATCGAAATTTCTTTTAAAAACGAATTTGACGCTGTTTTTTCTAATTCCGCAATTCACTGGATTAAAAAAATTAAATTAATGTATAAAAAGATTTACGATGCATTAAAACCGAACGGTCGAATAATAAATCAAACAGGTCTAAGAGAGAAAGGAGTTTTTGTTAGTACAATTATAAAATTGTTTCAAATTAAAAGATTTAAACCATATTTTTCAAAATTGAATATTCCTTGGAATTTTCTCACAAAAAATAAAAATATGAAGATTTTACAGGACGCGAATTTTAGTAATATTTCTATAGAGACTTATCTTGAAGTTCACGAATTTGAATCAAAGGAAGCTCTTTATGGTCATTTTAAAGCAGCAGCTATGGTTCCGTTCCTATCCGTCTTACCGGACGAATTAAAAAAGGATTTTGAAGAAACTTTTATGAGGATTTACTTAATTGAAAACGATCAAAAGTTAGATCTAAAAAATACCCGCCTGTTTATATCTGCACAAAAGACGATTTGAAAGAAATGGAAAAAGTGTATTACACTGCGGTGGTTATAATACCCCCAGAAGAATTGTGGGAACCCATCCAGAACATTCGTATTCAGTACGATAAACACTTCAAGCGCTGGATGCCTCATATAACAATGCTTTATCCTTTTCACCCTAGAAATAGATTTGATTTTTATTTTAAACTCTTTAGTCAAGCACTTAAAAGCTTTCAACCATTTGAATTAAAACTAAAAGAATTTAGACATTTTCACCATGGCAAGCAAAATTATACGATTTGGCTAAATCCTGAACCTAAACATAAAGTAGTAGAACTTCAAGAAAAATTACTAAATCAAGCGCCGGATTGCAACGATGCAAACAAATTTAAGGGTGGTTTTACTCCCCATTTAAGCGTAGGTCAAGTAAAAGGGAAGTCCAAATTTAATTCATTATTTAACCAACTACAAGAAAAATGGAACCAAATTGCTTTTAGTGTTGATAAGATCGCGTTGATCTGGAGAAATAAAGAGAATCCTAAAGATCCATTTAAAACTATAAAGGAAATAGGATTGAAAAAAAGAAACAAATAAAAAAAAGTTAAGCTTTAAGTGCGTTAGCTGCAGCTTTGTACGCTTCTACCGCTGGTTTAGGGGAGCTATCTGCGCGAAATAAACCAAGATGGCTTGGCATGTCTTCGACTAAATCTGATAGCGACCACACGCAAAAACCGTTAGCAGATAGTTTTAACGACGCTTCAGACATTACTAAGGAGATCATGTTAGCTTGTGCTTGTTCTCCGTATGCCACACTCTCGCAGCCAAACTCTGCTACCCATACTTCTCCCCCATAACCAGCTATAGCTGGAGCCATATTTTCAAAGAAAGGACTAACAGTACCCACCATTAACGGATAAAAATCAAAACCAATTGCGTCGATATCGGTTTGTGCGAGTTCCGCAGCTAGCTCCTTACCTTGACTAGACAGACCAGCAACAATTTTTGCGTTAGAACCCGGATAATTATGAACATTATATACAATAGCTTCAAACATCAATTTCCACTGCTCAATAGTGACAGTTTCGTTAATTTGCATGGGAGCGGTGATTACAGGTTCCAAAAAAGGTAGTACCCAATCTGCAGAAAAATTCACAGAAAGATCTAAAGATTGAAGATTATGCGTATTCAAGAATTCTGCAGTACTCACTCGATTTCCTTCTATGCCCCAGCTTGCATCACCGCGAGGTAATAAAACCACTTTCAGCCCCGCAGCATGAATTCGTTCTACTGTTTGCGTTAAAACATCCCTCCCATATTCAGAGTTTAACAAATGACTATGACACCCAAACCTAAGATATTCAATTCCAGCGAGTTTTGCCATTCGTATATCTTCGTCAACAACATCCGACCAATCGTCCCTAATTCCGCTCCTATCTGATGGCCCTACACAAACTGCAATTGTCCTTAAATTACTCGTTTTTTTATACTCTAAACTCGGATGTCCTATATGATAAGTGGCCATTCCATTTCCAAGAATATTCTGAGATCCTTCAAGTGTCCCCCAAAAAGATTGTAGAGCAATTGCAATTAAAATCCATAAAAGAACTCCCCTTCTATAGATTGATTTTAACACATACATTATTTTACTATTGGCTCTTTTTTGAAAAATGGTGAATGAAATAGTTGTAGTTCCAAGAAACTCCGAGAACGATTCGGAGCTATTAAATTTAATGCAAAATAAGGGAGAAATCGCAATGGGATGAAAAACCGCCCCAGTTGTTGCGGTTAGTATTTGAAACATCGTATTTGAACTAGAGAGCGTAGATAAGACTGGGCCTCCGAGTCCGATTCCGAGAGACGCAAGGGCTCCGGGTATTATTATAGAAAGTGCAAAACAACAATATATTAATATTATCGCTGATATTAACCGGATCTGTTTGTAAAATAAACCATACACACAAGAAATAATTACGAAAATTCCCGCAATGGAACCAAACCAAGCGCTCAAATACCACATTTCAATGAAATGGCTCGTATTAAACCATGGAAGCATATAGGAACAAGTAGCAATTGCGCTAAGTGTCGCAGGTATCACCACTATAATTAAACCCTTAGTAGTTCCTCTGCCGGGCTTTACTCTTTTCATATATACTGAATGTTTGATACAATAATAGATGTTCCAATCCACGGAAGTTATTATTATTACTAAGTAAAAAATAGATGTAATAGTGAGCAAGATGCTCCCTCCACCTAAAATAATTAATGCGAGTATTCCAGCTAAAATAGGAAAAATTATAGTGAGAGTTTTGCTTCTAGTCCTTTTATCCGATGGAAAATCATTTTCTATCGACATGTCCAACCCTTAACGAAAATGTTAGTTTTATTAAGATTACTCACGTGAATTTTAAAAGTTAGCGTTTCTATCTTAACCGAAAAACAGAAGAAATAATCGCTATTTTATTTTATATAGTTTTAGAACGTGTTCTCCTTGTTTCTCCGTATATTCATAAAAGAGCCATATCTCTTTCTCGTGTTTTAAAGCGAAAAAATAGCGACACGACCCTTTTCCATATTCGGAGTAGTATAAAGGATTTTTACAACTTACTATATTCATTTTTGTTAGTGATTCCCCCGCTACTAATCCCGATTTTTCTTCACAAATCTCTACTCCTTTTTTAGCTGCGTCGAGAAAACCAACATAACGGTCTTTCTCTTTTATTATTGATGTAATTCTAACCATAAATGTTGTCCACAAACACTTTTTTGGATTCTCTACGATATCGCCTAACCATTTGTAAGAATAACCATCGTCGCTCACTAAAAGGCCTGTAGATCCCCAAGGTTTCTTCCAAAATCGGAAGAAATCTATCGATAAATAGTATTTTCCTTCAAAATAAAAAATATTTGGATCTTTAATACTGAATCCAATTACCGCAGGTAAATCCCATTGAATGTTTTTAAAACCTTTTGGGTCAAATTTAGAAGGGTAATCGGCAATCATTCGTTTTATTTTCCACTTAGCGCCTATTCCGCGGGTTTCGAATGATAAATATAAGTGATATTTACCATCTATTTTTGTAAGAGCTGCTCCTTCCATGCTTTTTGCGTTTATTTGGCTTTTCTTCATTTCCCAAATGATATTATAATCGTCGCCATTCGAAGACTCTAAGATCTGACATTTATATCCTCTATGAGTATCGTTAGGAGATACTCTTCCTTTAACTGGTCTCGGATTTCGAACTCTAATGTATAAAAAAAATTTCTTTAGTTCTTCATCGTAAAACGCGTGAGCTGCTCCAATCCAATGGCCAAAACCTTTTCCTTCAGGTTCTAATATAGTTTTCCCATTTGCGGGATTAAATTCAAATTTTTTAATTACATTTTCTACCATGATAAAATCCCAACGTATGTTTATTATTCCATTTGACGATTATTAGACCTTTTTGTCAGCTAAAAAAGATGAAAATTTTTTTAACAATTGAAAATTATTTGGTACTAATGAGTTTAAAATGTTATTATCACCCTAAAATAGATGCTGAAACTAAGTGTGAAGATTGTGGTAAGTATCTCTGCCTCGAATGCAAACAAGTCTTAATTGAAGTACATGGTGTTAGTGATAGGCGCTATTCCACTCGTCGCGAATTGTGTCCCATATGTTATTGCGATAGACAAATACGAAAATACTCAAAAACTCCTAAAATATCGCTTGTTCTTTGGTGTCTTTTCTTAATTCCCTTTATTGCTATAGCTTCTAGCTTCTTTTTTATTCCTGGCGGTCCAATGGGTTTTATTCCAATTCTTTTCATTGCATTTCCAGTGATAATAACAATTTGGCTGATATACGGGGTTGTTCACAAATATCCAAGAAAAATAGCTCAATTAAGTAAAGAAAGAGAAGCCTTTATAAACAGTTTGTCTGGTTCTCATGAAGAATTGCGCTCGATTAACAGATTTTGTACAGAATGTGGAAAAAAGTTGCATCCCAACGATTCAATTTGTAGTCGTTGCGGCCAAGCAATAGAGTAACGATAAATAATTCTGCTGGATTGAATTGATTTTTTTCGAAAGTTCCAAATTTAAATCAGTAATTCTTTAATTTGGTAAAGTACTCATCGGGATCATCGATTCCTGACCTTAATAACTGAAATTCTCTTTCAACTCTTAGCTCCTGACTAGTTTTTTCCAAATAAACGATATTTAGTTTACTACCGAATCTCAACCAACATCCCAAAGCGTCGGAATAATCTTGCCACCCTCCATATACTAACTTACTTAAAATAAAATCTTCTTTACTTGCAACCCAGCATTCTATATTGAATATCTTCTCTCTCACCCGGTTTTCCAGGGTTAATGGACCTATTCTTTTGTACATGTTTTGATTATATTTATCAATCAGATGGCAATCGTATTTAACCATTTCTTGCTCATCAAAAAATTGTATTAATTTAGTATCATTTGCTAATTCTAGTGTTGTTTTCCAATCTTGAAATGGTTTGAAACTATTTTTTCCCAACAAGGAGATAAAATGTGAAAGTTCAATATTCTTAGATTGTAAATCGATTACAAAATCAATGTCTTGTGTTGTTCTATAAACTGCGTAGATGCTCGATAGTAATCCTCCTACAATATAATATTTGGTATCTTTTTCTTTTTCAATAGTTTCAAGAAATTTTATTAACTGAAAAAAAGCTTTTTTGAATGCTTCACTCATTTAGATTTTCTTCCTTTCAATCTCTCTCGGAGTTTATACATTTCAATTAGTATTTCTTTACGTGATTTCTCCGGATTTCTCTTTTTTTCAATTTTAATGTAATCATTAATGGCGTAATCATATGTTTCTGTTAACATATTTTCTAAATCTTTCAATGGAGTCTTGTGTGTTAATTCTACTAATCCTTTGAAATTTCTCATTAATTTCCGATATTCCAATTTCGAAAGATTATCCATTTTTCAATAATATTATTTGTTACTCTTTGTTTTTAGATATAAATAATTACACTTATAACATTTATTGTAAAAATCGTTGATCTACCAAAAGCAAATCATATTGCTCAGTTGATATTAAGTTTTAAAATCGAGAATCGTAGAATTTAAAATAATACTAAATCTACGGTCCATCTTGCTTTTATTTCTTAATAAAACCAACTAAATTAAAGAATGAGTGATAAACACCCGATTTTTTTTAATACTAAATATTTGAAAAAAGAAAGAGTGTCTTACCGACAATATCAAGTAGACATTTCGAAAAAATGTCTTAATGGAAATTCTTTAGTAGTTATCCCAACTGGCTTGGGTAAAACAATTATTGGGCTCATAACCGCAGCAGAGCGATTGAAAAAGTACGATTGGACAAAAATCTTAGTGTTAGCACCAACACGTCCATTAGTAAATCAGCACTTTGAGATGTTTCTAAAATTTATGGAAATATCTGAAGAAAAAATATGTTTAATGACCGGTAAAACGCAAGTACCGCATAGAATGGCTCTTTTTAAAAACTCTCAGGTAATTGTGAGTACGCCTCAAGTAATTAAAAACGATCTTATAAAGGAGAGGTACGACTTATCTCAAGTCTCGCTATTAATTTTAGACGAAGCTCACAAGGCTCGCAAAAATTACGCTTACACCTTCATCGCACAGGAATATATTAGAACTTGTAAAGATCCACTTATACTCGGATTGAGCGCTTCTCCAGGTAAAAACTTCGATATTATTCAAAATTTATGTGATAACTTATTCATCGAAAATATCCTATATAGAACAGAGGAGGATCCTGATGTAAAGGATTATATCTACCCGATCGAGATTTTCACGGAATATGTGGATCTACCGCTCGAATTCTGCGAATTGAGTTTGGTCTGGGAAGGATTATTTAAAAACTTATTATCCTTTTTCTTGGGAAATGGTCTGTTGAAACCCAAATCGTACTATTCCAAAATTCATTTTCTCAACATAGCGCGAGATCTAACAATTAGTTTAAAGTATGAGAATTCAAACGGAGACCTAACAATTTTCGGAGAAATATCAGACATTCGAGAGCTATTGGTTTATCAAAATCCTAGGATTATTGATGTGGTTAGAAAAAACAAAATTGATGTAAATCTGATATATTCTATGGCTTCAAGCTGCGTTTCTCTCTTACACGGAAAGGATTTGTTAGAAACTCAAGATATCTCTTTATTTGAATCGTATTTAGAAACACTTCTCACGAAAGCCGAAATGGATGTTTTATCGGCTCAAAGAATTACTAATTCTAAGCATTTTGACTATGTTTATTCGTATATTCAAGGAAAAAAACATGAAAAATTGCTCTCCACCCATCCAAAAATAGATGAAACACTAAATATTCTTGAGAAGGAGATTAATGAGCAGGGGACAGAAAGAATTATCGTTTTTGCTCAATTTCGAGAAATGGTTTCATTAATTAAGGAATTCATAGACGAAAAGTTTAAAAGTGCGATTAGAGCAGAAAAATTCATTGGACAAGCAATGAGTAAACAGGAGCTTGGTTATAGTCAAAGACAGCAGTATGAGATATTAAAAGAGTTCCGAAAAGGAGATATCAATGTGCTGATCGCTACGAGCGTAGCTGAAGAAGGGCTTGATATAGCGAACGTAGATGCTGTTATATTTTACGAACCCGTACCATCAGAAATACGGCTGATTCAGAGAAGGGGTAGAACGGGAAGAAAAGCACCAGGGCGTTGCTTCATAATCCTTACAAAATACACAGTTGACGAACCTTACAACTACATTGCGCAGAGAAAAGAGAATTCCATGTTCCAGACTTTAATATGCTCAGAAAATTTGGACCTTACTCACGATTTATGTAGAGATTACATCTGTAAACCTTCTAATTTTAAAGAATTTACTAATTACCGCGAGATTTTAAGGGAATATCGAGAGAAGAAAAATCAAGAATACGAAATTTTGGCAAAAAGATCCATTGAACAAATCGTTGAGGAAATAGAATCGCTTTCAAATTCCAGAGAGCTTAAGAAATTTAAGGATCTTGGTTTAACGCTTTTTTCTGACATATATAAGAAATCAAGAAGTAGGTTAGTAAAGGATATCGAAAAAGTAAAAACAAGACTTCATAGAAAAAAAATAAAGGACAAGAAAGAGTACCTTAATCGAAATGTGCGGGCATTAATTAATATCGTCAAAACATACGGGAATAAAAACGGTGAATTAGATTTCAATACGCTTGTTAAATACGCCGAAATTGAAAATATAATTGGCCAGAGGTTCTACCGCTATTTCAATAACGCGTGTTATTTAAATTATCTCAAAAAACAAGGCGATAAAGTCTTTTTAATCAAATTATTAAATTAATTACGAATTATATCTTTCTCCCAACCTTAGTAAAATTACCCTAATATTTGGGGTCAATTCTTTAATCTTCTTTCCAATTCTATTGAGATCCATTTTCCTTTCGTGCATCAGAATAACATTTTTAGGATTAATCAATTTCACCGCTTCAACTACTTCTATTGGATTCATAGTGAAAATCCCCCCGCAAGGAAGCATAGCGTAGTCAATCTTCTGTTCTGCCAGAGACTCCATTTCTGGAACTAAATCTGTGTCGCCAGCGTGATATAATTTCACTTTATCATCGCTCACGATGTAACCGAGATATCCCTTCTTTCTTTTGTGCAAAAAAAGTTTGTGATTATACGCAGGAAATGCTTTAATATTTATATCCTCAATGTCAATCGATTCTCCTTCCTTTAAACCCTTAGCGTTCCATCTTTTTATAACTTTTTTGCAGGTAATTGGGCAAATAATTGTTGTATTTTCTTTTCTAATTTTTTTAATTGACGATTTGCTGTTATGATCGAAATGTCTATGTGAAATAAAAACTAAATCTGCCTTTTCTGCACCATCGGGTATTCTAAACGGATCAAAATAGATTATTTTTTCTGATAGTTCTACCTTGAAACATGATTGCTTTATTCTTGAAATTTTTATCACTGTTAATCCCCTCTTTAATTAAAAAAAAAATAAAAAAAACACAAATTAATAAGATTAATTTTCTCCTTTCAGCATTTTTAACCAACCCTTGTATCCATCGGGTCGGTCTCTAATATCTTTATAGCGTACTGCTTTCCCTTCTTGACGCGGGAGAGTTCCAGGATCAAAAACGGTTACATTTATTCCCAGCATTATAGCTTCCTTTAAATTCTTTTGTAGCTGTTCTTTTGCCTTTTCCTTATCGATTCCGGGTTTCACTTCGACATTAACGGTCACATTATCGTACACTCCAACCGTGTGATATATAATCAAATAAATATCCGTGAAGTATTGACTTAGATTGAAAATTTCTTCTTCGATCATGCTTGGATATATATTCACACCTTTAATGACGTGCATGTCGTCTCTTCGTCCTTGAACTCTGTCCATTATATATCCAGTTCTACCGCATGGGCAATCGCTTTTGCGAAGAGCAGTTATGTCTCCGGTTCGATAACGAAATATAGGTATTGCTTCTTTCCATAAGCTCGTCAATACTAATTCTCCGGTTGCACCTTCGGGTAATACTTCTCCAGTCTCTGGATCGCAAATTTCGGGATAGAAAAAGTCGCTCCACAGATGGAGGCCGTTTTGCTCTTGACATTCGCAAGAAACACCTGGTCCGCAAGCCTCAGTTAATCCGTAATTATCGAATGCTTTTAATCCAAGTCGATCTTGAATTGTTTTTCGCGTCGATTCTGCCCACCCTTCAGCGCCTAAAATTGCGAACTTAAGAAACAGATCCTCCTTTTTAATTCCTTCTTCTTCCATAACTTGTGCTAATCTCAATCCAAAAGAAGGTATAGCGTGAAAAGCTGTTACCTTAAATACCTTAAAGAATTCAAGTTGTCTCGAAGTCATTCCTGGTCCAAAAGGAATCAACATTGCACCTAATACAGTACATCCCTGGGCGTAACCAAAACCGCCTGTAAATAATCCAGCAGAAGTAGTGTTTTGAAATACATCTTCGTTTGTCATTCCAATTGCAGCTAAATTTCGCCCACATAAATAAGACCACCCATCAAGATCGTTCTGGGTGTAAAATCCACAAGTCGGTTTATGACCAGATGTTCCACTTGTCGCGTGCATCCTTACGACATCTCTCATGGGAACGCATAAAAGTTTATTAGGGAAGCTATCTAAGAAGTCTTTTTTATTCATGTAAGGAATTTTTTTAAAATCCTCCAAGGTTTTTAGGTCTTCCGGCGAAATTCCCGCCTCTTTATACCTATCTCTTAAAAATGGTATGTTATCGTTTAAGCGTTTTAAAGTCCATCGACCTTTTTTAACGAAATTTTCCTCAAGCTTATCCCAGGGGTTCTTTTCTAATTTCTCATCTAAATAATTATATTGCATTTATTCTCATCACTAAAAATGGATAAATTGAATATAATAACTATTTATGGAGGGATTTATATAAAGTTTTTAAAATTAAGCAAGATTATTATTGGAAGCCCGCTAAATTGCATATGTAAGACCGTTAAAACCATCGGTTCTTTCAGTTATTTTCTTCCAAATGATTGAGTTTCTAAAAACAAAGTTTTTTATATAATTAAGTTGGAGTAAAATTAAAGTGGGAGAATTATCCCACTTCAATAAAACTTTTTATTAAACGAATGGTGAAATATTCGATGGATCTTAAAGAAAAACAAATGAAATGGACTAACATAGAAATTGGACTTGCTGTTGGTCTCATTCTGGGATTCTATATCGGAGCTACATTGGGTAGTGGCGGACAATTCTATGTGTTTAACATAGTTGTTTCAGGTTGCATTATTACTCTCTTTATTGCGGTGCTTTATCTCTATGTTGCTGAAATCATGGTGAAAGAAAAGGCTGTAAAAAAGAAGGAGGTTAAAGAATAATGGGCATTAATCCAGCAGATACAGTTATTTTTTGGATTGCATTTATTGTCTATTTGGTGGTACTTGCATTTATTGGCTACTACAGTAAAAGAAAGACGAAAACCATTGCAGATTTCATGGTTGCGAATAGAACTATCGGATCGATCTTAACAGGATTATCTTACGGTGTAACATATTTTTCGGCGGTATTACTGATTGGGTGTCCAGGTTTAACGTGGATGCTAGGTTCTCAGTGGATGATAGTAACGCTACTTAATCTTGCTTTCGGAACATTTGCAGCGTTTATTCTCCTTGGCGAACGAACGCGAAAAATGTCTCAAAAATTAGAAGCGTTAACGCTCCCCGAATTGATCGCTAAACGATATCAAGACGAGAAACTTATTCGCCCAATCGCTGGTATCGTAATTGCAGTGTTTCAGTCAATCTATTTAGTATCTATCTATACTGGATTGGCGATATTATTGCAAATTATGTTTCCCGGCTTTGAATTAGCATACATTCTCGCGGTGATTCTATGTGGAGGAATAACGGCACTTTATTTAATTATGGGAGGTTCTCACAGTGCCATACTTTCTGATCTTATAGAAAGCATAGTGATGTTATTAGGGCTTGTTGTTATCATCGCTGCAGGAATTTGGGCTGCAGGGGGTCTTGTTGGGCTGAACGATAATATCTACGCGGATATGGCCGCAGCTGGAGCATCTTCTCTTGCAGGACCGCCTGAATCGTATTTTGCAGCTAATCCTGATGCGTGGTTTTTGTTTCCGAATTTATTAAGCATGAGTATGATAGGAATGGCTTTAGTAACCACTTTTGGGACATGGGGTTCCCCTCAAATGAGTACTCGCTTTTTTGCCACAAAAGATCGAAAATCGATACGATACGGAATGCTAATTAGTTGCCTTTGGGTTTTCGTGGTTTCCTTCTGTGCGTGGTTCGCGGGATATGTCGGGAGAGGTCAATTGGTGACTGGCGGAGCAACCGAATCCTTGAAAAACTTTGCTATGACCTATTCTGGTACATCAACTCCCCCAGCAAATTGGTACGAATACACGATGCCTTGGCTTATTGCCGAGCAAGAAGTTATACCGATTTGGTTGGCAGCGTTAACGCTCATGCCGACATTATGGACCCCGACTGTGACGATGGACCCGTCGATCAACTACTCAGGGCACAACTTGGTCTTGATGGTAGCGAGGAAGAGATAGAACTCACCCAGGCTTTGATTACAATGATTAGCAACATCATTGTGATTCGCAAGGCCAGAAGTAGTATAATTAACAACGATCAACCAAGCGAGGATTGATGGCAACAAA
>Ga0209427_10007911_pt1 | contig 11989 bp, 13 predicted proteins | sample DeeMarSWOR136_30_FD_187465 | JGI IMG/M metagenome (GOLD analysis project Ga0209427, IMG submission 187465) | Marine sediment microbial communities from White Oak River estuary, North Carolina - WOR-1-36_30 (SPAdes) (version 2) | ecosystem: Environmental > Aquatic > Marine > Intertidal zone >... | reverse complement strand
CAAGGTCTGTTCCATCAGCAGAGTACGATATGAGGTGTTAAGCTGAGAATATTGATCTGTTAACGTGTTGTACTCCGTGGCATAGCTATTGCTCTGAGCTTGCAGCGTTCTGATCTGATTCAAAGAAACGAAATAACCTATTCCTACGCCTCCAACGAGAAAAACGAGGGCGAGTCCGATCAATTTGTTATCCAACGGTTCCCCCTCTCATCACTCACCTTACAAGGAGCTAAAGGATCGATTAAGATCACTGGTTGGGGTTTAGGAAGGATATTCGTAGCTCGCTTCCTCTTTGAGAAAAGTCAACGTTTCTGTGGGAGGAAGAGCACAAACGAAGAGAGACGGGCTCGGAAGCAAGCATCGCTATTCAATGTACACGAGTCCCTCTCGGTCTGTAACGATAACTCTATATAGTCTTTTTTGCGTGCGTATGGGAAAGGGAGTGCGGGGTGAGGAAAACGAAGATTCGGTCGATTACCCTGGTGTATTTCTCGCCTACACGGACATCGAAACAAATCGTGGAGGGCATTGCGAAGGGAATACCCGGGGGATCAATCCGACATCTTGATCTCACGCCCCCGGAAGCGAAGCGCCAAGAGGTTCAAGAGTTTCAGGAGGAGTTAGCGATCATCGGAGCCCCCGTATATGGAGGGCGTCTCCCTCTTGATGCAGTTTCGAGGCTGCAGCGACTCAAGGCGAAGGATACACCCGCGGTTGTCGTGGTGGTATATGGAAATCGAGCGTATGAGGATGCCCTCGTAGAGCTTCGGGACCTCGCGGTGGAAGCAGGCTTTAAGCCTGTGGCGGGCGGAGCGTTCATCGGCGAGCACTCATATCACACGGATGAAACACCCATAGCCCGCGGGCGGCCTGACGCGAAAGACCTGAAAAACGCCAGGGACTTCGGACAAAAGATACGCGAAAAGATGCGTAACCTTGGCCGACCGAAGGACATACCCCCCTTGCAGGTGTCAGGGACGTATCCCTATAGGGAACGAGGCCACCGCACGGAGGCAATAGCTCCCGTTACCTACGAAGAGCCCTGTATTAAGTGTGGTACGTGTGCTGCGGTATGTCCTTCCGCTGCAATTACCATCGGCACATTGGTCATGACAGAACCGGATCTCTGCATGTTGTGCTGTGCCTGCGTGAAAAACTGTCCAACGGGTGCCAGGATCATGGAGCATCCACGGATCAAGAAAATCGCAAACTGGTTATCCGCGAACTGCCGTGAGCGAAAAGAGGCGGAAACATTCATCTAGCTAGTCTTAATTTGTAAACCTTTTTATATGGGCGTTTCGCAGAGTGGGTAATCACAACAATTGAACTTCATGTTTTGACCTAGAGACGTCTTTCACGAGCTCTTCCGATTAGCATGCGAAATTTTTGTGATAGAAGAGAAACAACAGATGCAAGTACAATACTTCACAGATTTACCCTTAAGTAGAGCAGTTCTGAGCGGGATTGACGATCTTGGCTTTAGCAGGCTCTTCCCAATTCAGGCGCAGGCCATCGAACCATTACTTGAGGGAAAAGATGTTATTGGGCAAGCCCAAACAGGCACCGGTAAGACGGCGGCTTTCGGCGTGCCGATGGTTGCTCGCTTAGACCCTCAGCTGAACGCGGTGCAGGGTCTCGTATTAGCGCCAACCCGTGAACTCGCCATCCAAACAGCAGACCACATCCGCCAAATCGGCAAGTATACCGCGTTCAAGGTCTTACCCATCTACGGCGGCGTCTCGATTCAGAGACAAATCCGGGCGTTAGCCCATGGCGTCCACATAGTTGTCGGCACACCCGGCCGGATCATCGATCATCTTAAGCGACGAACCTTAAATTTGGCGTCGGTGAGGATTCTCGTTCTCGACGAAGCTGACAGAATGCTGGATATGGGCTTCATCAACGACATAGACTATATCCTGTCAAAGGTCCCCGTCCATCGGCAGACCAGTCTCTTTTCCGCCACAATCGATCAGTCAGTCATGAACGTATGCCATAGATACATGACAACCCCGGAACAAATCCTGGTCAGTAAAGATGAAATCGCCCTTACACAAATCAGCCAGTATTACATGGTTGTCCACCCGTGGGATAAATTTGAAGTCTTACGCCGTATCATCGACGATCATCGTATCGAACGCGCCATCTTCTTCTGCAGGACGCGGAGAGGAACAAGCCGGTTAGCCGAGCAGCTGCGGGCCTTAGGATACGACGCACAACCCCTACATGGTGGGTTTACGCAACCCCAAAGAGACGCAGTGATGCACGCTTTCCGAAACGGGACCCTAGAGTTTCTGGTAGCCACGGACGTGGCCGCACGAGGCCTCGACATTCAGGGCATAACGCACATAATAAACTACGACATCCCCTTAGACGCGTTAGTCTACTTTCACCGGATAGGACGAACCGCTCGAATGGAAGGCGAGGGAATCGCCATAACACTCGTAGGTCGGAGAGAAATGGCAGACTTGAGCCGAATAACCGCGTTAACGAATACGGAGATCGAGGAGTTGGACAGCTATCCCCCTTCCCAGAGCGCACCCCGCCCGATGTATCAAGCCGTGTGCGATGATTGCGGGAAAGATTGTGAAGTGCCCTTCAAACCCGATGTAACGAGGCCCGTTTACTGTAAAGCCTGCTGGGCAGCCCGACGACCCCCCATCGTCCGAGTAACGTAAGGCGACGGGGGTTCATACGCTAGGATAGAACACTTTATAAGAGATGGGGGCTATCATGTGCCAAAAGCTCCAGTTTTCTATTACCGTGTCCTAATAGATCTGAGAAGGCTTTTTTATTGAGGTTATGTGTTGGGTAAAAGAAAGGTCTTAAGTGAGTCGTTTATCAAGCCGCGACTGCCGAATCGGGAATATGAGGTCTTGGGGATCGCGGAAAAGCTGCTGGGCTATGATCGGATCATGGTCCGATGCTTTGATGGGGTAACCCGGTTATGTCGGATCCGGGGGAAGATGAAGCGGCGGGCGTGGATTAGGGTCAACGATATCGTCATCGTTTCTCCCTGGGACTTTCAGTCCGACACGCGAGGCGACATCACCTATCGGTACCGGCGAAACCAAGCAGATTGGCTGAGACAGAATGGTTACCTGAACGCTACGGCTACTTTTTAGGGAGCCTAGATAACGGTGACGCCAAGAACGGGACTGTCCAGTGAACGGAGGGGACACCCTAGGCGGAAAGCCCACGCGTATTATGATCACCTTAGGTCTATCGTTAAGATAGCGCGTAAGCATGATGTGGATCCGAAGCAGTTAGTGGATGCACTGGTTGACGCGTGGCAGAATACGAAGGCTCACTGCGGCAGTTTAAAGATCGTCCTGAGGGCGGTCCATCACGACGCTGCCACCTTTCTCATCACCAAGGCGGAGAACGTCGTCTGGCAGTGTAAAATGAGTCTGGAGAGTATACGAGACTCCGATTTATTAAAGGAATATATCCACGATATTCCGCTCCCGCAACAGGTTGAACGGAAGAGTTACCCGAAGACCCAGCAGATTGATACCCTCAAGGTGGGAATGAAGAACATAGATATCACCGCAAAAATCATCGAAGTCCCCCCGATACAACAGGTGTTTACCCGATGGGGGTCAGAATGCTATGTCTCGAATGTGAAGATTGCGGATGAAACGGGGTCCATACGGCTCAGCTTATGGAATAATCGGGCAGATATGGTTCACGTTGGGGACGAAGTGGCGCTCAAGAATTGTCACGTCTCGCGATTCGCGGGACAGCCTCAACTACGACTTAATGGAAAAAGCACCATGGCCGTCACCAACCTGCTTCAACGCGAAGAATTGACTCCGCAGTCACTTTGATGTTGGAACAGGACGTGATGACTCCGCGTGAAGCACTGGCGAGTGGTGAGCTGCGTGGAGTTGGCGCGTCAGCTAGCTAGTGCTACGCTGTCCAGATTAGGGGATAGCGGGCAGAGCTCCTAAAAAGTGGGGACCTCGAAAATAAAGTGGAATAAGCTAGCTCGCTAAGAGTCGGGTCAGTCCCTTGTAACGGTTTCGTACCGTGACCTCGGTCACCTCGGCTGCCCCGGCAAGCTGCCTCTGGGTGACGTGTTCGCCCCTAATGAGAGCGGCCATATAGAGCGCCGCAGCCGCCATTCCTGCGGGGCTTTTCCCAACATCCGCCTTTATCATCTTCGCCCTTTGAAGAAGCTCCATGGCGAGGCTCTGGGTCTTCTGGTCAAGCGCCGTGTTTGAAGCGATTTTTGAGAGGTATTTGGCGGGGTCGTCCACGGGCATCTTGATTGCGAGTTCGCGTTGAAGTAGCCGGTAGTACTTCGCGATCTCCTTTCGACTCCTAGTGCTCGCTTCGACCATCGCCTTAAGACTTCGGGGTGTCCGAGTCAACCTGCAAGCCGCATATAGGGATGCAGCTGCGATGCCCTGAATAGAACGTCCGCGAATCAACTCCTTCTCGAGAGCCTTTCGATAAATCAGGGCGGCGCTTTCCCTACCATTCTCGGGGATATGCAACCTGTCAGCTAGTAGGGATAATACATTCATGGCCTGAGAGAGATTCCTTTCGGTTGAAGAATGCAGCCGAGCTCGTACGTTCCACCGCCTCAACCGCATCATGCTCAGTCGCTCCATCGTTGAGAGAGGCCTTCCGTGCGCATCTCGGTCGGGTTGGAAGGTGGTTGATAAGCCTTTATCAAATTGGCTCAGGGCTGTGGGTGGACCTGCCCTGATCTTCTCTTTCTCTTCGGGGGTGAAAGCCCGCCACTCAGGACGTTGATCAAGCGTTTCCTCTTGAAGCACGAGGCCGCATCGCCTGCAGGTGACTTCACCCACCTCCAGATCCGTGACGAATTCCCCGCCCCCACACTCGGGGCATCGTTCTTGCTGGAAAAGTGTTCTCCTTCGGATTTCGCTGGCACTAAGCACGCATATTCACCCCCTTAGCGTAGTTAAATAACGGAATAAGACGTCAATAGGCCGAAATAAATGTCTTCAAATACCGGTGTATGGCCTGCGTTTTTCATGTTATGTATCCCGATTTCTTTGCGGCGACTATTTTGCAGATTTTTTCAATCATCTGCACTACCTTGACGGAGTAGCCCCACTCGTTGTCGTACCATGCCAGAACCTTGACCAGGTTTCCGCTGACCAGGGTGGAGAGGCCGTCCACGATGGCCGAGCAGGGGTTGTGGATGAAGTCCGATGACACTGCAGGCTCTTCGGTGTAGGCTAGAATACCCTTCAACTCCCTTCCCGCTGCTTCCTTGAAGGCCCTGTTCACGTCTGCGGCAGTGGCTTCCCGCTCCAGTATGGCTACAAAGTCCACGATGGAGACGTTGGACACCGGAACCCTCAGGGCAAGCCCATTCATCCTGCCCTCAAGTTCTGGCAACGCCAAGGTGGCCGCCACCGCTGCACCAGTGGTTGTTGGAACGATGTTGTAGGCCGCCGACCTCGCGCGTCTAAGGTCGTGGTGTTGCATGTCGAGGAGCCTCTGATCGTTAGTGACCGCGTGAACCGTTGTCATGAGCCCCCTCTTTACGCCGAATCGGTCATTTAACACTTTGGCCACGGGGGCCACGCAATTCGTCGTGCAGGAGGCGAGGGAAATCACAGTGTGATTTTTATGTTGATATTGGGTGTCGTTCACGCCCAGGACGATGGTGATGTCCGGGTTCTTTGCTGGCGCGGTGATCAGGACCTTCTTTGCCCCTGCCTGAAGATGTTTTGAAGCCCCCTCTCGGTCCGCGTACCGTCCTGTCGACTCCACCGCTAAGTAGACATCCATCTCTTTCCACGGTAGCTTTGCGGGGTCTGGCTGGGAGAGAACCTTCAGCTCTTTCCCGTCAACAATCATGGTGTCTTCTTTACCCTCCACGGAGAAGGGCGCTTTGCCGTGAACCGTGTCGTACTTGAGTAAGTGGGCAAGGGTCTTGGCGTCGGTTAGGTCGTTGACAGCCACGAAATCGATGTCCGCATCTGTCTCCAGCGCTGCGCGATAAAGCAGCCTTCCTATCCTCCCGAATCCGTTTATCGCTACCTTAACCGGCATCTAAACCCTCACCTCACTGCGTTCCACCCTTCTTTTTTTTATACGCCACATGCATCCGCTCACCTCACACGGGATTACCTATTAGATATTCTAACATATGTGAGTATAATACCTCGATGTGCTTACTAATAAGCTTTATATAATGGGTATATCTTAACATTGATGGCGAGATGCGCCACGTTTTGAAAAGCTATCTTGAAAGAACGTGAATGTGGCCTCGACATGGATGGAAAAAGGAGTTAAGAATGGTTAAGTGCCCCATGGGTCGGCAGGACGTTGCGATTCCGCCCAAGGAAGGAACCCTAATACTTAAGGCTACCCAGGGCCTCATTCACTTCAAGTCATTACGCTGTTAAACAAAATTATTCCGGTGAGGGATAAGGTAAGGATGATTCCTAACTACTTTTTCTTAACGAAGGGGGTTGGTAAACACAAGGAGTATTTGGAGGCCTTTGAACTCGCGTTACGGGACGCAGGCATCCAGCACTGTAACATAGTGAAAGTGTCTAGCATACTCCCACCCGGCTGCGAACGCGTGTCGAAGGAAGCGGGATTGCGCAAGCTACAGCCCGGTGAAATCACCTTTGTCGTGCTCTCGGAGAGCGCCATCAATGAACCACATCGACTGATTGCAGCGTCGATAGGTGTCGCCCTTCCATCGGATAAAGGGAGTTACGGCTATATTTCTGAGCACCATTCCTTTGGTCAAACCGACGAGATCGCAGGCGACTACGCGGAAGATTTAGCGGCCACGATGCTGGCGACTGCCATGGGAATCCCCTTCGACCCCGCAACCGCGTGGGACGAGCGAAAGCAGCTCTTCAAAACAAGTGGATTGATCATCAAAACGACCAATGTCACACAGTCCGCAATTGGCGACAAGGAGGGCTTATGGACCACCGTCATCGCTGCAGCGGTTTTTATACCCTAACCAGAACAGGTGGAGTCTCAAGTATCTTTGACCACGTTGAAACGCCTTAAAAAGAAGCTGATCGTTCGTTATCAACAACTAGGGTATTTCGATGAGCACCTGACGAGTTTGTATTCAGTGGCGTTCGGCGACCCATACCTGTGTGATGATACATATCTGCTGTATTTTGATCGATACAGCAAAATACTGTACGTCAGTCTCTTTGACTTAATGGGTAGCGGGGATAAAATTCGGTGCATCGATGCTGCTTTAAACCGGTTTAACCCCCAAGGACTGGTGACTACTTCACCAGAAAAGTTACAGATGGACTTAGGAGAGTACCATTGTATCAACACGAATTTTGATAGAGACTACCAAATCCACCTCCGCAAATTCGACGAGGCCTTGAAGGGCTGTGAGTATAAAGATTTGCGGTATCGCGTTCACAACGCCATAAAAAGAGGATATTCTCTGAAGACAGGACGGAGCATGACCGTTTCTCATATCCACATCATAGCTTTCCACGATGCAGAAAAACAGGTTGCTTGGTGGGATAGACAGCTTTACCTGAGCATACAAGACTACCTAAACCACTTTGAAACCCCCCTCCTTTTCAACGTGTTTTCGAATCAAATGTTGATAGGCTTCGATCTGATCGACGTCCTCAATGACACGATGGCCGTCCCCTTGGGTTTCTACCTACATTATCCCTCGCTGGCAGACTTCATTCTGTTCAAGGAGATCGTTTACGCTAAGGAGAGAGGGTATACATGGCTCGACGTGGGATGGGCATGCAATCCCGGGGTGGAATCGTTCAAGAAGAAGTGGATGGCTGAGCCCCGATTCGAAATCTGGGCCCAAGAATACGTGAAAGCCCAATACATCCCCACGAGTTTTGGCTCCCCCACTAACGAATGTGTTGTGTGAGGACATCACGAGGCGGAACCGTATGGTCTCAACGAAAAGCAACTCCTTCCAGATATGTGGTACCTGCAAGTTCAATTGTTGCCGAAACGCCAGACCACCCCTTACGAGGAGGAGAAAACGAAGGATCGACGCCTATCTTGCCGCTCACGGCTTGAGCATCGACCACCCCTTTGTCAGAAGAGCGTACACCTTCCCCCGAGAGACCAGCGAGGGCGTCTGCGTTTTCCTCGAGGAGGAAAGCCGACGATGCCTGATTCATCCCGTGAAGCCAGAGACCTGTGTTGCCGGGCCCATCACGTTCGACATAAACCTCCACACAGGCAATGTCGAATGGTTTCTGAAGTCCGAAAACATCTGCCCCCTCGCGGGCGTCCTCTATCACGACAAGGGAACACTAGAAACCCATTTGAACCACGCCAAACACGAGTTACAAACGCTGATCCACGAGCTTCATCCAGAAGAACTCTTCGCCCTACTACAGATCGAAGAACCAGACACCTTCAAAATAGGAGAAGACCCACTAAGCCACAGAATTCTAGAACAACAAATAGAAAAAGATGGAAAAAGACGTTACGAGGTAAGATCTTAGCTAGCTATCCAGTTTGTAAGAAGGCAGATGCAACTGGCTAATATCTTCCATATTCTCTTCTTGGCGGTCTATGCTTTTCCCAGCACTCTTTACAGTAGACCGGCCTGCCCTCCGTGGGCTTGAATGGCACTTCACATTCTTGTCCACAGTCAGAGCAGATGGCTTTGTGCATCTCTCTGGGTCGGCGGTCGAAACTGCGTCTATCTCTATACCCCATTTTCTTCACTTCTTTTCTTTTGGTTGTACACCCTTTCCTTTTATCAAGACGGGTGACATTACGGGACGTATAACGGAACTCGTAATTAAATCTATGGTTTTTCTTTGATCTAGCTAGCCTATTCTCCTGAATCCAATAAGGGCCACGGTTACGGTCAAGTAAACTATCATCCCTGCGTCTACGGCTTCCGTTTCCTTCTTCTCAACGAGTCAAGCAGATATAGAGGGAGACGCTTCCTTTTATTCCTCTTCTTCGAATCCGAGGAGTTTGTTGGCTGTATCGATCATCTGTTTCGCCTCTTTCCTAGTAACTCCTGCGTCCTTGGCAAGGTCGTTGACATCTGCCTCGCCTATCTCATAGAGAGTGTCGTATCCCCTCTCCTTCAATTTCCTTTCCAGCTTCTTGTTGATCCCTGGTAATTGCGTCAAGTCTTCCACATCTATCTCCTCCTCTTCATCCTCCCACTCGCCCTCCTCTTCTTCGTTAGACCAATCCTCATCGTTTTCTCTGGTACTTCTTGGCATTTTCACTCACCTCCCTCCAAGTGGTGTGACGAGGTATACCGAACCTCACCGATTCCTTTCGTTCTGGGACCTTTCGTTCGCCTTCCTCTCCCGTCATCATCTCATATTTTCCTCTTCCACGAAGGCGTTCGCCTTATAAGAATATCTTAAATATTTAACCTTTACTAACCGATAACTTTAATGATAAATCTTATATATTTAGGTATTCTTAATAACGTTTGGGGATAAGCAAACGTCCTTTAAAAGGAATATTGAAAGGGCGCGGATGCTATCTCGTAGAGCGCACAAACAGGAATATGCGGAGGCGAAAGGTGTGGCTAAAAAGAAGACCAAGGGAAAGAAGAAGCCTAAGGAAGAGTAGCATACCAAAAAAGAACGCTTGGATGAAAGGCAAACCATCCTTTTCTTTTCTACTTTTTTCAGCAATTCACTGATGTTTCACGGTTCCCTGCGTTGAGGTGGGGTGCTACCCAAATCTATTGTGGAGGAAGTTACGTAAAATTATTCTCTCTCTAAAGGCTTCATCTCAAAAGAGGCGATTCAAAGCGAGAGTAGGCAGTTCTCCAACCTTAAGCCACCCTGCGAAATAGGGCTAGCCAGCTTCCTAGGGGCAGATGGCTAAAAATGTTAGGATTCAACGAAGTAAGGAAGTACGGTTCCGATGGATATGGCGGCTCTTTACGGGGGCATTCAAGTCGGGCAGATCCCTTGCAATAGCCTGAAGGAGGAATATTGTAACGGATTCACCGCTTCGCCTTTCGCTAACCGGTCATGAGAGCCGTCCATCGAATGATGTCCCGGATGGATCTGTCTACGTAGTCGCCGAAATGATGAGCAATGATCCTCTCGGTAAGGATCCCGTAGAGAATCTCGTTTCTAACCACAACCAGCTTGTCCACATTATGCTCGTGCATAACCCGAGAAGCGGTTAACAAATCCGCATCAGGGTCGATAGTTATTAACGGCATGGACATGATTTCTGAGACTGGGGTTACGGAGGGGTCACGTGCTTTCGCTATGACCTGGTTTACAATGTCCCTTTCCGTTATTATTCCCGTGGGCTTTCCTCCCGTGAAAATGAGTACATAGCCATCAAAGGTTTTATCGGCCGTCATCACTTTGGCGGCCTCGGTCACGGTTATCTCTTCATCGACGGTGTTGACCTCTTTGAACATGCAATCCTTAACTAAAAGAGGCATGTACTTATCCTCCTCTTCCCAAGGTTCGTCGGTCGATTATGTCTATAGATTTGCCCATTCGATGCGTCTCTTGTTCCTCGTCACGTTGGGACGTAGGTGACCCTGTCGACTTCAAGCCTCCTCAAAGTCTGATTTGTCTCTCTTAGTGCGACTTTTTCAAGATTGTGGAGACCTTGGCGTCTGTTACGCTTCGCTCCTTTAGGAGGAACCCCACAATTGATGGGTGTCAAGGCGGGGCATTCCACTCCTTTGACAAACCCTTTACCTCCTATTATGCTACGGGAGTCGTTACCTTCACTGGCTTTCTAAACTGTTTGGATACGTTTCGATACCAGATCTCCATTTCTGTGGTGATTGTTGGCCCAATCACGTCCATGGCTTTCTTAAAATCTGTCATAGAGACCGTGGTTGAGCCCGTACTCTTTCGTAAAACCTGCATCCCCGCTTCACGACATAACGCAGCTATGTCCGCTCCCGAGTATTCTATGGTGACCCTAGCGAGCGTGGTCAAATCGACGTCGTCCGCAAAAGGCATCCCCTTCGTATATACCCGAAAGATCTCCAACCGGCTCTCTTCGTCTGGAGCAGGAACGTAGATCAGCCTATCAAATCTGCCAGGCCTGAGCATGGCGGGGTCAAGAATGTCCGGCCGGTTCGTGGCAGCGATCACGATCACGTTTTGAAGGGATTCAAGGCCATCCAGCTCCGTCAACAGCTGGCTGATGACCCTCCCCGTGACCCCTGAATCAGAATAACCTACGCCCCTCATGGGAATCAATGAGTCCACTTCATCGATGAAGATCACAGCTGGTGCGGCCATTCTCCCCTTTCGAAAGATCTCCCTGATAGCCTTCTCCGACTCCCCGACCCACTTACTGAAGACCTCGGGACCCTTGATGCTGATGAAGTTCATCTCACTCTCCGTTGCCACGGCCTTCGCGAGGAGGGTCTTGCCGCAGCCCGGGGGGCCGTAGAGGAGCACCCCCTTCGGGGGCTCGATGCCCATCCGTTTGAATTTATCAGGGTGCTTAATTGGCCACTCAACCGACTCGACTAAATGTTGCTTCACTTCGTATAACCCCCCGATATCCTTCCAGTAAACTGAGGGCACCTCGATGTAGATCTCCCGCATCGCCGTTGGGGTGATCTCACGAAAAGCCATCAGGAAGTCGTCCGCGTTGACCTCCATCGTTTCCAAGAGTTCGGGCGGTATGCGCTGCTCCTCCAGATTGATTTCGGGAAGATAGCGGCGTAGGGCCTTCATCGCCGCCTCGCGGCATAAGGCAGCGATGTCCGCGCCGGTATAGCCATGGGTTATGCTGCTCAACTGCCCTAGATCTACGTTCTTGGCTAGGGGCATTTCTCGCGAGTGAATCTGGAGAATTTCCAGGCGGCCCTTTTTATCGGGGACGCCTAGCTCGATCTCCCGATCAAACCGTCCCGGCCGTCGTAGGGCGGGGTCGATGGCGTTCACCCGATTGGTGGCGCCGATGACGATCACGTTCCCCCGCGCCTCCAGGCCGTCCATCAAGGACAGGAGCTGGGCGACCACCCGCCGCTCCACTTCCCCCGTCACCTCTTCCC
>Ga0209427_10007909_pt1 | contig 11990 bp, 13 predicted proteins | sample DeeMarSWOR136_30_FD_187465 | JGI IMG/M metagenome (GOLD analysis project Ga0209427, IMG submission 187465) | Marine sediment microbial communities from White Oak River estuary, North Carolina - WOR-1-36_30 (SPAdes) (version 2) | ecosystem: Environmental > Aquatic > Marine > Intertidal zone >... | reverse complement strand
TATTAAGGTAACAGTTGAAGGTGATAATCTCGAATTTGAAGAGGTTAAAGCCGCACTCGAAGCCTGTGGAGCTTCTGTTCACTCAATCGATCAAGTTGTTGCTGGACGCACTGTTGTAGAAGAAGTAAAAACCCATATGGAAAACGGTGGCTAAACGCCGATTGCCCATTTTGAATTTTCAATCAATGCTTCTACATGAGGTGCTAAATGTTCGTATAGCGAGTTGTAAAAGACCTTTGGAAGCAATTGCAATACTGAAAAAATACGATTCAACAATCCGCTTATTACGGGTTCAAGAAGCTCACGACGATTAGCAATGTGCGAAGTTAAAACAGCATCAATCGCCGTTTCTTCTGCTAACGCATCAATTAGCCGATATATTGGTCCCATTTTTTCAAGAAAATAGGGGAGCCCTCTTTCATCGTATAGAATGATTATCCCTAGCTTTTCGACAATTCGTTTAGTATACCAATCGATACTCGAATCTTTTGCGGCGAATGCATCTTGAAATAAAGGATCCGCGGGTTGTCGTTTTGTCCCCTCTGAAGTGTCAGATGAAAAATAGCTTCGCGGAACCAGATTCGGGTAGGTGTTAGGGTGTCGAAAAGCAATGTAAAGTGCTGCTGCAAACAGGGCCTCAGGTTCTCTTCCAAGGTCTTGGGTTCCTAAAAGGCTGGCAAGTATTCGTAGTGACGGAAGCATCAAATCCTGGCGAACTTGCTTAGACTGGTAAAGGCGATACGCATCTTTTAGATGAATGATAGGTGCTTTAACGTCCGACCTTGCTGCACCATTCACTCCAGTCTTCGACACCAATTGTACTAAGCTCCGTAGAGAATAACTCTCTCATTTAAGATAAGTAGTCCTAAATATACTTTAGGCGAGTCTAGTTAGTTTCTATGGCATTCGCTTGAACGACCAAGCTAACATTTCTTTAATTCGCTGGAAATGTGTTTTCGTTCAGTAATTTTCTATCAAGAGCCCATATTAAACCAATTTTCTTAGGTCATATGACCCGAATCTTCTAAGAATTGCAATGATTCAGGTGAAAGTTCATTCTGAATGAATTCAGCTCCTTTTTCAGTAAGCGCGATTTGTGTTGCGAATTGGTGTTCTCCATAGATGACTACAAACCCTTTATCTTTCAATCGTTGGAGAGACGAAAATACAATCTGATTAAGTTCTTCGTCAGTAACATTGGGCTGTCCATCGGGTCGTTGGAACTCAGGAGTATGTTTGAGGACATGACGCAAAGATGCCATAGATCGGCGCCGTGTCTCATGAGGATTCGAGTAGAGCCATAACAATAGGATGAAATCTATAAGCTCTCCAGAAAGATGACGTTGCATTTGGCGCGCAATATAATAGACGGCTGGCAATCTCTTCGCTCCATCTAATTGAGAATAGTTGTTTAAAACTTATCAATAGTTGCTCTCCGATTAATCGCCAGTCCATTGGTAATTTCCTTTAGGTGTTTTAATCACATATCCTTGACTTCGAAGTAACGTAAGAGCTTCTTCACTATCCACTTCTGAAATTGATTCGTTCTCAAGTTGTTCAATTAGCTGAGTGTGATTAATCAGCGTGGACGATTTTCGGATGATATCAGCAATCTTACGGGCTAGCTTAGTAGGGCTCATTCTCGGTGTTGCCACTTCGTCAGTTTTGGCTTCATCTCCTACTAGACATATTTGCCAAGGTTTGGGAGATATGAGATGACCTGAACGGATGAGTCCTTCGATTTGTCGCACCGTCCAATCCCAGGGAATCCCTGCCTTTTGACACTCCTGCTCTAGGTTCTGTAAATCAAGTGTTTTTGTCCGTGCATGTTGGTAAAGTATTTTTTCCAGTTCACGGCGTCTGGTTGAGACCGGTTGGTGAGGCGCTTCTTTTTCTTGAATTTGGTTCAAATCTACTTGCTCTTGGGGAATTAGCGGCTTAATATGTGCTCGTGCTTTCTCTACAGCAGCCATGAATTCCTGATGGTGTTTTCCGGTTTGATATAATTTAACACGAGTTCTAGCTGTTTTGGCGTCCTCGACAAAAATAGCATTTAGCGGATTTATTTTGAAGATACGTTGGCAGTAGACACAAAGTCGCGTTTTTTGGCTCGTTGGTGCATAAGTATATCGTCCACATTTTGGACATCGGATGATATAAAATCCGGATCGAGGCATCAGCACATTCACTGCCACAAGCCTAATTAGCCTTTCCTGTTTAAAGTCCTCAGTTGGGAATCACCAAATGACCTTTGGATTAGATCGGTTTTTCCAGAAGGAAAAAGAAAAGAAAAAACCCGAAGAAAAAAAGGACGCACCAGAAGTGGAGATTAAGGAAGTGGAAACCGCTGAATCTCGTGATTGGCACTCAATCTTAGAAGAAACCGTCAAATCCATGGTTCTTTATCCTCACTTGTTGGATTATACGCGAACCAACATTCTCCCCAAACGGCCCTCCATTACACCTGAAGAATTAGCAGTTCAACTTCGGGTCCCCCTAGGCGTTGCCATGATCCTTCTTGATAAGCTTCAGAGTGAGACAAAAGAAACAAAATAACATATCAGAAAATCATGTTAGGGGCTGTGCTGAATTATAGAGATATAAAAAGTAAATTTTTGCTAGTTCCACCAGTTCTGTATGGCTTGACCAAATTGCTAGCGGTTCAGCAGGTTCAGATGTCAACATGATGACGGCTTGTTTATCATCAATAATTGCTCCCCCGCCATAGATCTCTTTCCTTTTACGACCTTCACCTACAGCTAGAATAAGACGATTCACTTTATCTGTCAATGTCTGTTCAGACGCAAGAATCTGGATTTTCACCCCCCGGTCCCGGAGATGTAACAAAGTGGGGCTAATGAAGTCAATATCGCTTTTACTCACAATTCCCCAGGAAAGCAAGACATGCCGTTCTGCCTGACCTAATGCAATATTCAACTTAGCGCGAACGTTATTTGATCCGTGGAGAATATGAACTTCAGGCGCAGAAATCCGAGTCTTATCATCAAAAGAAGGTTGTAGGTCATCGACGACACGTTGTTCCCATTCAGTTAGACGTTCTTGGGCGTTAAGCACAGCCGCTTTTGATGTTTCGCGGGGACTTTTCGGTACATATCGCTTTGGGCGTCCTTGTTCAATAGTTATCCAGCCTCCTCGCTCCAAAGCTGCTAAAACATCGTATACTCTGCTAAAGGGAATTCTTGACTGAGAACTAACTTCACTCGCAGTTAGTGCTCCACTTCGGACCAAGGTGACATAGACTCGCGCTTCATAACTACTCAGGCCAAGGTTTCTGAGAGCCCGCATAGTTCTTTCGTCCATTCGTTCGCTCATATCAACACCACTTCGAACGCTCATAGCACTCGGAAAAATCTTTTTGGTTACCATGTGAATGTAATAACGGTGTGACATTATGGGAAATGTCCGACAACCTTCAGCCTTTGGGTTCTATCCACCTGATAAAACTTCGCTAGAAAACGCAATCAAGGACGCTTTTTCCGATACACATGGTGCTGGCGATATCCCAACGGTGAGTTCAGAAAGATCTGAAAAAATCGTCGCTGGCATATCACCCCATGCCGGCTTCGTATATTCAGGTCCGATAGCCTCACATCTCTACAACGCTATCGCACAAGATGGGTTTCCTGAAACTTTCGTTCTTATTGGTCCAAAGCACGGTTACATGCGGTTTCAAGGTGCAGCTCTAATGGTAGAAGGAATGTGGGAAACACCACTTGGAAAGGTTCCCATTGATAATTCACTTGCGAAATCTCTACTCAAGGAAAGTGAAGAATCCAAAACCAACTGTATGATGGCTAGTTCCGAAGCTCATCTAGATGAACACTCATTAGAAGTCCAGTTACCATTTCTACAATTCTTGGCTGGGAAGCGACCATTTCAAATCGTACCCCTGGTTATCTCCTCACCCAATTATGCGATCTGCGAAAAAATTGGTAACATAATCGCGAACTCTATTCAAAAAAACAAACGTGATGTAATCATAATTGCGAGTACAGACTTTACACATTATGGCAAATATTTCTACAATTACGCACCCGTAGGAAGCGGACCCGTTGAAAAAGTGGTAAAATGGGTTCATGAAACCGATGGAGATCTTATTCACAAGATTGAACAATTGGATGGTAATGCACTTTTGGGTACTGTTGTGAATGAGCGCCGAACGATGTGTGGTGCAAGTGCAGTTGCTTCGTCTATTGTAGCTGCACAACGACTTGGGGCTGAAAAAGGCCAATTGCTCAAGTATGCAACAAGTTATGATGTTCGAGGTAGCTCAGAAGCAATAGTAGGATATGCATCGATTGCTCTTCAACGCTAATCTGTTATTATCATTTTTTGAACTGTCATTCCCTTTTTGAAGGCTGTGATATTCATCTCATGGTAGCGAGCTGGTAATACGTCCTTAATTGCTTCAATAATTGAGCTCTCCTTCATAGGGATAAGGTCTAAATCGAATGCCGCACCAACCAACACGGTATTCATAGTCATTATTCCTCCAGCTTGTCGGGCCATACGTTCAGCATTAAACGTGATGACTCTTGCGAATTTACTCAATTCGTCAAAAATCTCATCTACAGTCGGATATTCGGATCGACCTAACATCACTGCTGTCGGTGTAATCTTATATTCACCAACGATTATCGTCCCGTTTGGCGAAATGAGATTGGCTTGTCGAAGGGCTTCAACGGGTTCAATGCTTAAGAGTAAATCAGCTTCTCCAATTGGGATAATCGGACCATAAACGGATTCTCCAATTCGAATCGCACAGTTCACAATTCCCCCACGTTGTGCCATTCCATGAATTTCTCCCATCCTGACTTTTTGTCCCTCAATAAGGGCTGCGGTTGCTAATACTCGAGCTGCAGTTAAGACACCGGATCCGCCGACACCGGTGAACATGATATTATGCGCTTTCATTGGGCTCTACCTCTCGAATAGCTTTGTAAGGGCAAATTTGTGCACAAACTCCACATCCTGAGCAAAGGGCTAAATCAATTGATGCATGCTCTCCTTCCCAAATGGTTGCTGCACAGCCCAATTTATCTGTACAAACCCTGCAACCTTGGCATACCTCAGGATCTACCTGATAAGGAACAAGGGGCTCCTTTTCACGCCGTTTTCTTGCTCTTTCTATCAGAGCACATGGACTTTTTGAAATCACGACTGCAGGACCATCAAAAGCTACAGCTTCCCGGATTGTTCGGATTGATTCTTTGACCTGAAGAGGATCAATAGTTTTGATAAAAGGAACACCAATACCTCGAGCTACTTCCTCAATGCTTATGGGTTTCCCTTCAACACCCATTCCAGTAATTCCAGTTCCTGGGTGTGGTTGGTGCCCTGTCATTGCGGTGGTTTCATTATCGACTACAATGATTTTGACAGGGTGTTTATTGTAGACTGCATTCACTAAACCGGTTATTCCTGAGTGAAAGAATGTGGAATCTCCAATGGCTCCAATGATTGGTTTATCAAGAATTGCTGTTAGCCCGCAAGCTGTCCCAATACTTGATCCCATGCAAAGTAACAAATCTGCTAATTCGAGGGGAGGTTGAATTGCCAAAGTATAACAACCAATGTCTGTTGGGTAAATTCCCTTTCGACCGGTAGCAGTTGCAACTTCGTAAAACGTTGCTCGATGTGGGCATCCAGAACAAAGGATTGGAGGGCGGGGTGGTAATTCGGACATTGGTTCGGATAGTTTCTCATTGATTTCAGTAAGATGTACAGGTATTTCTCTATCTAAGGCTCGGGCTATTCCCTCAGTAACTTTGTGTGGGGTTAGTTCACCAATTTCTGAGAAAAATTCCTGACTTTTTCCTAAAATCGGTGTAACGATTCCTGCTTCTTGAGCGTAAGCTCTGGCATGATATTCAAGGTAGGGCTTTAACTCTTCAACGATGACGACTTTTTCTTTTTGTGCAATGAACTTTTGAATTTTCTTCTTCGGAAGAGGATAACTCATACCGATTTTTAAGACCGCAGCATTTACTTTCAGTGCTTTGATTGCTTCTATTACATAGTTAAAACTAACACCAGATGTTATGATACCGATTTTCCCTTTTCCATGAATCTGGTTCCATTCACTTTTTTCTGATATTGCAGTGGCTTGTTTAATTTTTTCAACTAAAATAGGGTGGCGTTTTCGTGCTACTGCTGGAATAGTAACAAATCGAAAAGGATCTCTCTCAAAATTCGGGTTATTTCGGGGTGGTCGGATGGGACCAAGTTCAACATCAGCACGAGTATGACTTACTCGGGTTGTCACACGCAGTAAAATTGGCTGTTCAAGTTTCTCTGAAAGCTCAAAGGCTGCTACGGTCATATCCTTGGCTTCTTGAGGGTCTGCGGGCTCAAGCATAATTGTATCACCAAGTAAAGCAAATATCCGGTTATCTTGCTCGTTTTGAGAACTCCAACAACCTGGATCATCTGCTGTCACAATGATCATACCGCCACGCACACCAATGTAATTTAGAGTCATGAATGCATCTGAGGCTACATTAAGTCCAACATGCTTCATAGCAACAAGAGATCTTGCGTTTGCTATAGCTGCCGCACCAGCCACTTCCATTGCCACTTTCTCATTTGTGCAATATTCGAAGTAGAACTTACCAACCTTAGCAGCTTGAAATAAACTATCACCAATCTCAGATGCTGGTGTGCCTGGATAAGTTGAAGCTAATTCTAATCCTGCTTCGATTGCTCCACGAGCTATCGCTTCATTTCCGAGAAGAAGGTAGCGCTTGCCCGGGGCCTCTTTTGTGAGAATCTCAGCGATATCCATTGAACTCACCGTATTTCCAAACGGTTTAAACGGAGTTACAATACACTATTTTACAGTTTGTAATTTTTAGAAAAGGTGAAACCAGTGGGTGAGTGGCGACTTACGATCAAAGCCTCAGAGCGAGTTCTAACTGACGTTCTCGATAAAACTGGGGCATTAATGATTCGACCAAGGTACATCAACCAATTGAAGGATATTTCACAAACACAGAAGGTCAAATTTAAGGTAAAATCTCCTGAGGGTGTGAATAAACTCCCTTCCAGTTTTGTCGTCGTTGAGATGGATTATACTGATAATCAAGTGAAACAAGTGACTGGTTTATTTGAATATGCATACGGGGCAATACGGTTAGTAGCCGTAGATAATGAAAAACTGGCTGAAGGAAGTGGAGACGAATTAGTTGCTTTTTTTGAGGCTCCATTACAAAAGAGGACTGGAACCAATATTCGTGTCTATGAGTCATGACCAAATATTTTTAACTCCATTTCATTTACGGAATGAAGGGCTGAACTGCTTTCTTTAGAATCCACAGTGCTTGTTTTCCAATTAATGTACTTCCTTGGTTTGAAACACTAATTGGTGTTAGTTTTGGTGAAAGCGTATTATTCGCTAGAAAGTGTTGAATAGCATTGCCCACATTTTTGAATCTCCGTTGGATTTCAACATGGTATCGACCATTTCGCAAGTAAGCGTTAGGGTGCTTTTTGGTAAATTTATCAACCTCATCAGGAAAATCAGATGGAGGACCTATTCGTGTGTAGGATTTGCTAATCTCATTTTTTTCTACATTAAGTGCTATAACAAATACGGGTGCTTCAAATACTTCTTCAAACACAATAGACCCAAATCGGGGTTCACCTGTGGCTTCCCGGCTCAAGAATTTTTGTAACTTAGTAAAATATCGATAGAGTTTATCACGAGTCTTGGTATAATGCCACCCTGTCTCATCCTGAAACTCGATGACAAAATAATTATCACTCTCTATTTTGAGTTCATCTAAAGCTAAAACCGGAATTTGTGCCATTTTAAAAAACGCAAGTGAGGGCTCTCGCAATAACTGACATGCATTATGTTGAGCGAAACGATAAGCACGTTCGGAGATACTTGATGCGATATTCCGATTAGGATCAGTGGGATCGGTAATAATCAGTTCTTCTCTTCGAAATTTTTGTAGGAGTTCATCTGAGGGGCGAGAAAAATAATCAAGTGGTTTGGGTGGGGCCTGAGAAAGAAATTCAAAAACAGAATCTAGGCTCTGATTGTGATAAACTATCATTTCTGTGCTAAAGCCTGTGAATCCACTTCGGCCAACAGGGCTGGTATCTCCATATACATATACCGAATGAAAGAATGCTTTCAAAAGACGGACATCATCTCGTTGATTTTTTGACAACTGAGAATCAACAAATTGACTGTGATGCGGGGTACGATCAACCGCCGTTATTGGCCCGGTTTTGAAAATATACTCCGGAGATAGGTCAAATCCAAAAACGATGTCAACTTTATAATTATCAAGTGTAGCTGAAGCATAGGGGTGTTCAGCATATTTTACTTGCCAAGAAGAGCACCCTGCTTCTTTAATCGCTTCAACTGCGATTTCTTCTACCAATTGTTTGAAGAGTTTACGAAGTTTCGGTTTCGATGGTTTTTCTTTGTCAATTGGTTTTGGTAGTATCGACGTAGGCAACCCTATGAATATGTCCAACTCTCGCCAATTTCGTAGCTGAGTTTGTTTTCGTCCCGATGACCCTTCAAGGTTAATGAACGAGACTTCTACATTCTTCATCTCGGAAATGTGCAGGATTGCCCGTTTGATGCGGTTAAAGATCTGGAAACCTTCTTCAATTTCGGTTCGAGTTGGACGAATCTGATTGAGAATAGTACTCCGAATTTTACGTAACGTAGACATCATCTGATTTCTGGGCGACTATGCTTTTAAGTCATAAAGCCTAAGCCCTAGTTTGAGGGAGCCCGAACTCCTATGTTGGATGAAGTAGATTTACAAATACTCCAAGTCTTGCAATCAAATTCTCGAATCTCATTTTCTGAGCTTGGTCGAAGTGTTGGGCTAAGCGCGACCGCCGCTCGAAATCGCATCAATAATCTAGTCTCTCGTGGGATTGTAACAAAACTTGGAGCTGAATTAGATTGGGAAAAAATTGGTTGGTCGATTCAATCACTACTTCTAATTCGTACAGAGCATGGAAAAACAGAGGCGGTCACAAAGCAACTACATAAGCTACCACAAATTTTGTCAATCACGAAAACGGCTGGAACTGTGGATTTGGTTGTTCGCCTTATTGCAAGTGACGTCGCTGATTTCACAAACCTCCTTCATAAATCCTTATCCAAAATTCCGGGCATAACTAGCATGAACACACTTATGGTACTTGACGAGGTCAATAATACGCCGCCCCTCTCTTCAAGTATGAAATGAAACTAGAAGATTCGCTCAATAATTTCTCCATTAACGCTAGTCTCTGAAAATATCTGAGCTTGGAATTTGTAGATTCTAACTTCTGATTTTAAGTAACTATCTGGAGGCAACCCTGCCTTTTGACAACATCCTTGTAGGAACTGCTCGGCATTCCAGCCTTGTTCTGGGGCTACTTGTGGAAGAAGAAGTCCTCGATGCCATCCTCGGCCTTCAATAATTAGTCCATCTTTTCCGACGGTAATGTGTTTTGCAAGTTTCTTCCGGTCCTGAACCTCAAGCTCTTCGGGAACCGTCAAAACACTGACTTCAACAAGGATTAATTCCAGCTCCTCTTCCTGAACAGGCGGGAATCTAGGGTCATCTAGGGCTGAACTCAAAGCGGCTTGACGTGTTGCTTCGAGAAGTGGAACAGGTTCAGCACGACTGATAGGACCTGGCGGTAATCGACCAATACAGCCACGAAGCATCCACTTGTCTGCCTCCTCTCCTTGGCGTTTTTTCAGAGTTACAAATACTCCCCGGTTTTCATGCAGTGATTCAGAGTTAGTAGTTGGAATATCTAGTTGCTGTTTGTTTCGAATATACGTTTCAATAGTTTGCCGGGCGAATTTTGTTAACATGACCCCCTCTTCAAGTGTAAGCAACCTAGACATGGCTAAATCACCCTAATTTCAATCAGCTTTTTTATTTACTTTGAATCGGTTCGCGACCAAATCTACCAAATTACGCCTTATCAGAATATTTTCCATGATTTCTTTTTTCATGACTGGTAAGAGGTGTTGGCGAGGACGAAGAAGTAGCTCTGCGGCTTCAGCAACCGTTGAGTCAGGTGTAACCGTGAATTCAGTATTAGTCATAATATTCATTACAAGAAAATCTCGTAGCCGTGTGCTTTGATATTTCGCCGGAATCTCTCGACGAAACGCGGCGAAACCTAAAGCTAAACGTTTCTTCGTCACTAAACCAATGACTTTTCTTTCTTCAAAGACAGGAAGGCCGGGCATATCCCTAGCTAGCATCAACTGACGGGCATGTACAACCCGGTCTGTGGGGCTTACACTAATGGGCTGTTCCAATCTGAGATCACGAACAGAGAGATTATCAATATCTATGCATTGCTTAACAAAATGAGTATTTGTGACAATCCCCACAATCTCATCATTGTCCACAACAGGTAACGCGCGTTCTTTCCGCTTGTAGAGTAAATTTGCAGCTTCGAACATATCGGTTGACGGTGTAATAGTCTTGGGATTCAACTCCATTACTGAACTGACATAGATGCTTGCAGGTGTTAGCTTCCCCGCTCGAGCTGATCCTAACTTATCAAAAATATCGACTTCGGTTATCAGGCCAATCAGCTTTTTTCCTTCTGTAACTGGAATCGCTGAGATTCCAAATTTATCCATTATATCAAGCGCAACGGAGACAACTTGGTCTTTATCAATGGTCTTTACTGGGCTTGCCATGATTTTTTCAACATGCACCAACCTCACCTCGTCACACAACTGTTACCTCCAGGCTTCAAAATCCTTTGGCTCTTCCACTTCGACCCTAATCAGCTTAAGCAAAAGTCATTCGAGTAACAAATCAACTGGTCCTGGTGGTAATACAGCAATAATCTCGTCGATAGTTAGTGTCTTAACCATATCCTGTAACTCAGGTGACACGTTTTTTGCAAAATATGCACGTAATTGTTTTGCAGCATCAGAGACTTTCATTGTTCCAGGGATAATAGCTACCCAGCTCTGGGCTTTTTGTTGAACTACTGATTCTGGTCCTGCAAAAACCAAAGGAAATTCATCTTCTAACAATAAACCAATTGCTAAACGGACTGGGGCGTTTCGAAGATAGTTTCTCTCACCTCTAACCATTACAGAACCCTTAGGCAGAAACTCTCCGGAAGGTGCACTTAAAGAAACTTGGTCGCTCGATACCCAATATGCATCTGCCGCAGGTCTTCCTGCTTTCCATGCTCGTGAATAACTCACAGCGAAAATGGCTATCTCTTCCAGCTCTTTTTCTGAAACTTCTCGTCCTTCAGTTTTTACCACAACAACTGGAGCCCCAGCGAAATCAGCGTGGAAAAATAAATCTGGGTCTTCTAGGTATTTCCGAATTAATTGTTGATTACTCCCAGCATCTCGTCCACCTATAACCATTAGATCTTGGGATGTTCTAAACCATCGAAATTTCTCATACCAACGCTTCTTTCGGCGAGGCATAAGTCTATCCGACTCAGCTTTTACAAGAGCATCTTCATGTTTCTCTTCCAATTGGGTTATCTTTTGAAGAGTATCCTCGATGGCGATAGTTGCTCCTTTGACTTTCTTTTCAAGTTGCTTACTTCGTTGAAACATTTGGTTCGCGTTATCTGTAGCTCCCAATCGCACATCAAGCGATATGGATAGCTCATTCAAAATGATTTGAATTCTTCCCGCCTGAGGGTTGATACTTTCCAGAATCATGGCTGCCGGGATCTGCTGTTTCTTTCCCTCCTCCAGGCGTTGAGAAATATCCTTCCAGGACACGCTTTGTTTCCTGGCATTTTGGATTGTGAACAGCAACTCTTCAACGATATCCAAGTGTTGGTAAATCGCATTAGCTGCTGTTCGACTTTGTTCAGCGCGTGATTGCATTGTTTCAAGATGTTCTTGTTGCTGTCCTCGTAATCGTCGAAGTTTTGCCAATTCACGTTGATACTGCTCGTCAATTTCCTCTGTAGCAGTCTCCTCTCGAGATGTTGAATAG
>Ga0209427_10007906_pt1 | contig 11993 bp, 10 predicted proteins | sample DeeMarSWOR136_30_FD_187465 | JGI IMG/M metagenome (GOLD analysis project Ga0209427, IMG submission 187465) | Marine sediment microbial communities from White Oak River estuary, North Carolina - WOR-1-36_30 (SPAdes) (version 2) | ecosystem: Environmental > Aquatic > Marine > Intertidal zone >... | reverse complement strand
ATTTACCCGAAAATCCTCCGCTGTATAACGATCTGAATGTCACTGAATATCTCGATTTTGTGGCAAAAGTAAAAGGTGTCCCTACTAAAAAACGTAAAGAAGCGATCTCAATTGCCGTTGAAAAAGCAGCTCTTAAAGAGGTACAGAAACAGGTAGTTGGCAGTCTTTCTAAAGGTTTCAAGCAACGGGTGGGTGTAGCACAGGCATTATTGAATGATCCAAAAATCTTGATACTGGATGAACCGACCGTAGGGCTTGACCCCCGTCAGATTATCGAAGTCCGTGAATTAATCAAGAATTTAGGCGGTGATCACACTATTATATTATCCACTCATATTTTACCAGAGGTTGAGATGACCTGTGGTCGTGTGGTGATTATCAATGAAGGGGAAGTAGTAGCTGAAGACACCCCAGAAAATCTGACCAAACGTTTAAAGGGCTCAGAACGAACTTTGATAGAAATCGATGGCGATGAGAGTATTGCGACTGAAACAATACAGAAATTTGGTGAAGTTCAGAAGCTGGAAAAGAATAAACTTAAAAATAATCATCTCAAGTTAACTATTGAAACATCTGTGGATATCCGAAGCGATCTGGCAAAAGCACTTGTAGAAAAGGGAATTCAAATTTATGAACTTCGCACAGACGCTTATTCACTTGAGGAAATATTCCTGCATTTGACCACAAAAGAGGAGGTAGCCTGAAAATGAAAAAAACATATGCTGTATTTCAAAAGGAAATCAAACATTTTTTCTATTCACCCATTGCATATATAGTAATAGCGGCATTTGCTCTGATTACCGGTATTTTTTTCTATCTTTATCTGAGTAGTTTCGTTGAGGCCGCTTTTATGGATATGATTCGATCTCAACAGTATCGCACCCCACCACAACGGTTCAATATCAACCTTCAATTGATACGACCCCTGTTCTGGAATATGGCTTTGATTTCATTGTTTGTATTACCACTGGTAACCATGCGGTTGTATTCCGAGGAGAAGAGATCTGGGACAGTCGAACTTCTGTACACCACACCCCTATCCATTACCAATATTATTCTGGGGAAATTTCTGGCCGGATTATTTTTCTATTTTATCATGCTTATTCCTACTATGATTTTCATGGTCATTCTTTTTATTTATGGTGATCCTGAATTTGGACCGGTTTTATCAGGATATTTGGGACTTTTTCTACTGGGAAGCGCTTTTATTTCAGGTGGATTATTTATTTCCTCTTTAACTGAAAATCAGATTATCGCAGCCATCGGTGGATTTGGTTTGTCCCTTTTACTATGGGTTATCGGTTGGGCAGCTAACTATTCTGGACCGGGATTGGCTTCTGCTTTAAATTATCTTTCAATCATCAATCATTTTGAAGATTTTGCCCAGGGAGTTATCGATTCAAAACATGTGATATATTATATATTATTTTCAGTATTTGGTGTATACTTGACTTATTTATCGGTTGATTCAATAAAATGGCGCTCATGACAATATTATTCACTGGTATTGAATGAAAATTTACGCCCTTATGAAAAATTATGGAGGAGAATGAATAAATGAAACGATATGTAAACATTGCCCTTATAGTTGGAGTATTATTATTCTTATATAGTCTGGTCAATTTTTCTTTAAATCAAATATGGGATTGGGTTTCCACAGTTTCTTTAATATTTGGTCTCATTATCAGTGGTGTGGCGGTATACTTTAAATTGCAGTTCCGGCAGAAAAAAATGAACATACGTTTTGTCAAATATGGAGCCAATGCACTCTTTACTGCACTAATTGTATTAGGGATTATTATCTTGCTCGCTTTTATCAGCAATCGCCATCATTTCCGTAAGGATTTAACCGCTGGTGGTCTTTATAGCCTGGCAGAACAAACCAAATCAATCCTGAATGATCTGAATAAAGATGTCAATATTTATGCCTTTTATAAGAAAACAGATGAAGCAATGGCGAAAGATTTATTGGATGAATACGCTTATCGCTCCAGCTTTGTAAATTATGAGTTTATTGATCCCAATGAGAAACCACAGCTTGCCAGACGTTATAATGTCACCCAATATAATACCATTGTGGTTGAGAGTGGTGTTAAGAGAGAAACTATAACCGATTTCAGCGAAAGTAATCTAACCAATGCTATGATTAAAGTTACCCGAGAACTGGATAAGGTGGTTTATTTTTTACAGGGACATGGAGAAAGAACGATTGATGGAGAGAAATCACAAGATTTAAAAAGCGCTGTGGAGGGGATTAAATCTGAGAATTATCTGGTAAAAGCACTTAATCTGGCAGAGGAAAAGCAGATTCCGGCAGATTGCGCAGTACTGGTTACTGCTGGTCCCAAATCAGATTTCTTCCAATTTGAACTTGATACTATCAAATCCTTTATCTCCAAAGGTGGAAAATTTATGGCTCTGATCGATCCGCAAACCAATCCGAATATTATTGATTTTCTTGCTAACTATAAGATTAATATGGTGGATAATATTGTGGTGGATGCAAGTGGCGTCGGTCAATTGTTTGGTATGGGACCTGAAATTCCTCTGGTCAGTGGATATGAAGATCATGAAATTTTTAAGGATTTTAATATTATGACCTTTTATCCTGTTGCCAGATCTGTGGAAACCATTACAGAAGGGGAAAGTGGATTTACTACTAAGGTTTTATTTAAAACTACCCCAAGCAGTTGGGCGGAGGCGGATTATACAAAAATGCCAGCTGAGTTTAATTCCGGCAGAGACATTAAAGGTCCTGTCCCCCTGGCTGTGGTTTCAACAAAGACTCTGCAGGATAACAAAAAAGCACAGGTACTGGTAGTAGGCGATGCTGATTTTGCAAGTAATGCTTATATCAGGAATTCTGGAAATTATGATCTGTTTCTGAATATGGTTAATTGGATGGCGGAAGAGGAAGATATGATCACCATTCGTCCTAAGGAAATTGATGATCGAAGAGTAACACTCACTCAGAAAGATAGTAAACTTATCCTCTATCTCTGTGTGATTGCACTACCCTTACTGGTTGTGATCGGAGGGGTTGTGGTATATTTCAAACGGAGATAATAAACATTTTTATATATTTAATTAGGAGATCTTTATTTAAAGATCATGTGTTGAACAAAAGTGATATTATTGGAGTAGAGATATGAGGCTGAAAAACAGCATTATTCTTGTCGTAATTTTCATCCTCCTGGGTGCTTATGTTTACTTTGTTGAAATAAAGAAACATGAAAAAGACGAACAGGTCAAACAGGAATCGAAAAAAGTATTTGCGCTGGTTAAGGATAGTATTACTACACTTTATTTTAAGAATGTAAATGGTGAATTTTCCCTGGAAAAAGTAGACAATGAATGGAAAATTACCAGGCCCCTGGAAACTGAGGCAGATAATTCCACCATCAATTCCATGCTAACCTCGCTGAGTAATGCGGAAAAAGATAAGGAATTTATTGTGGATTTGACTGAGTTATCGAATTTCGGTTTGGGTGAATCGGCAGATGTGGTAAAGATAATTACATCGGTGGGTGAAGTGGATTCTATACTTTTGGGAGATGATACGCCTGTTGGCTCGAATGTATTCTCTAACAAAAGTGATTCAACGGTGTTCACTATCAACAAAAGTGTAAAGAGTACCTTCGATAAAAAGTTATTTGATATTAGAGATAGGAATATTCTTCACTTTCAGCGCGGAGATGTTCGCATAATTACCTTGAATAAGCCGAGTGAAAAATATGAATTCGAAAAAGAGGGTGCTTCTGACTGGAAAATAGTAAGTATTGAACGTCCGGCAGATAATGGAAAAATCAATAGCATATTGAGCAAATTAGAAAATAATAAAGTGAAATCTTTTGTTGATGAACAAGGAACTCAGTTGAACAAATACGGATTACAAAAACCTGCTTTTCAGGTGGATTTGCTATTGGGCCCTGAAAAAGGACAGAAACGCCTTTTTATTAGCAAAAAAATTGACGGTAAGTACTATGCAAAAGATGATTCGCGGAAGCCTATATTTGAGGTCGATTCAGTTTTAATAAAGGATATTGACCTGAAATTGGAGGATTTTCGAAGCAAAGATTTTGCTGACTTTGAACGTAGTGAGGTAAACAAAATTATTATCCAATACCAGGATACAGTTATCACCTGTTTGAAGGATACTTCCACTAACTGGTACCTGGAGGATACCACCAGGCATAATATCAAATCATCCGAAGTGAATTCGTTTTTCTCCAATCTGGATTTTGCCAATATATCCGAGTTTGTAAAAGATGGTAAATTTAATGCTTCATCTTATGGTTTTGATAAACCTAGTGTGGAACTCTCTTTATTCAAGGATGATGAGCTTATTTTTCATGCAATTCTAGGTAAGATTATAAATGATAAAGTATATGCCACTAGTAATAAATATAAGTCGGTTTACCTGCTCCCTGAATCGAAGTTGAAGGATTTTAAACTGAAGCTGGATAAAATTTTAGAGACACCTGCAGCAGCAGAAAAAATAGAAGAGGACAATGTATAAAATGATAATAGAAAAACCTTAAATTAGTTATATCAGGAGATTTTACTTTGTTTCGTTTTGCCGATCCGGAATTTTTAATTTTATTGATACTGCTTCCGCTTTTAGCAGTTTATCACTGGCACCGGCGGTATCGCTTGACCGGGAAAGTAAAATTCTCCACCCTGAAGCACATGAAAGATCTTCCTTTTACCTGGCGTCAGAGGCTTCGCAAGAATCAATATATATATCGGCTCCTGATTCTGGGGTTCATTATCATCGGTCTGGCAAGACCACAATCGGGTACAAAGCAACAGGAAATTACCACCGAAGGTATCGATATCATGCTGGCCTTGGATGTAAGTTCCTCCATGCTGGCTGAAGATTTCAAACCAAAGAATCGAATTCAGGCAGCAAAAGCGGTTGCTCAGGAATTCATCCATGGTCGTATAAATGATCGCATTGGACTTATTATTTTTGCCGGTGAAGCCTTCACTCAGTGCCCCCTGACCCTCGATTATGGTGTTTTAACAGACCTACTGGATAAAATAGAGGTGGCACCACGGGATTGGGATGGTACTGCAATTGGTAATGGTCTTGCAACTTCAGTTGTACGCTTAAAGGATAGTAAAGCAAAGAGTAAGGTAGTCATTTTATTAACCGATGGTCGGAATAATGCCGGAGAGATTAATCCACTTACCGCAGCGCAGGTCGCACAAACATTTGATATTCGTGTTTATACGATTGGTGCCGGATCAAGGGGAACAGCATTATATCCGGTTGATGATCCCATATTCGGACGCCGCTATGTTTCTATGCCGGTTGAGATTGATGAAGATTTATTAAAGAATATCGCTTTAAAAACAAATGGTAAATATTTTAGGGCCACCGATACAGATAAACTCAGGCAAATCTACCAGGAAATTAATGAAATGGAGAAAACCAAAATTCAGGTAAAAGAATTCACCAACTACAATGAATTATTTGTAAACTATGCAGGTGTTGGATTGGCTTTGCTTCTGCTTGAGATATTGATCTTTAATACCTGGTTGCGAAAACTGCCCTAATTATACAAACTGGAGAAAGAAATTGCTACGTTTCGGATATCCGCACTTTTTTCAATTATATTGGCTGCTACCGTTGTTGATTTTATTCTTCATCTGGAATTTCAGAAAAAAAAGGAAGCTGTTAAGAAGAATTGGTGATCAGGATTTAATTGAAAAGTTGCTGCAGACAGTCAGCAGAAGAAAGCAAGTTTGGAAAATAGTGTTGATCTTAATGGCCTTTATCTTTTTAGTATTCTCATTAGCAAATCCCCAGATAGGAACGAAACTCGAAGAGGTGAAAAGAAGTGGAGTGGATATTTTTATCGCACTTGATGTCTCGAAAAGTATGCTAGCAGAAGATGTGGCTCCAAATCGTTTGGAAAAAGCCAAGCACGAAATATCTACTTTTATAGACCGTCTGGAAGGTGATCGCATAGGAATAATCTGTTTTGCTGGAATTGCCTTTGTTCAATGTCCCTTAACGTTGGATTACAGTGCAGCAAAACTTTTTTTAGATGATATTGATACCGATATTATCCCCCAGCCTGGAACAGCTATCAGTCGGGCTATTGACTTGGCGAAAGCATCATTTGTTTCAAAAGAATTTAAATATAAAGTTCTGGTCTTGATTACAGATGGTGAAGACCATGAAGGTGATCCGGTAGAAATTTCCAAAGAAGCTAAAAAGGAAGGAATCATTATTTATACCATTGGAATCGGATCACAGCAGGGTGCACCGATACCTGAATTTGATGCATACGGTAATCGAATTGGCTATAAAAAAGATCGAGATGGTACGGTTATTACCAGCAAGTTGGATGTCTTAACTCTTGAAAAAATTGCCTTCGAAACTGGCGGGAAATATTATATCTCAAGTACTGGTGAATCTGAATTGGATAAAATATATCGAGAAATAGCTGAGTTGGAGGAAAAGGAACTTTCTTCCCGGCAGTTTACTCAATTCGAAGATCGGTTTCAAATCTTCCTGATCATTGTTTTAATTTTCTTAATAATTGAAACTTTATTAGGAGAAAGGCGAAAAATAAAACAGATTGAAAAAGAAATTGTTCGTCATGAATAATATTATATATCGAAATATATTAATAATTCTTGGTATATTGATCCTTCATCAACAAATGGGTTATGCGGAATTAAGTCGAAAGAAAATCAATAAGGGAATTAAAGCTTATAAAAATGACCAATTTGATGAATCTCTTCAACATTTTCAGGATGCCCTATTAGATGATCCGGAGAATCCGGTTGGTCATTTTAATGTGGGTGAATCGTTCTATAAAAAGAAAAATTACGAGGAAGCTTTAAACTCTTATGAAAAAGCTCTTAGCACCCAGGAACTCCCCCTCCGGCAAAAAACATACTATAATATGGGGAATACTTTTTATCAATTGAACAAATATCAGGAAGCAATTGAGAGTTATATTAAGGCCTTGGACTTAGATCCGAATGATGAAGATGCCAAACATAATCTCGAACTTGTGCGTGCTAAATTGAAGGAAATGGCCCAAAAACAACCACAGCAGAATCAACCTCAACCGCAGCAGCAACAAGGGGAACAGCAACAGCAACAAAATCAATCGGGTGAGAATCAAGAAGATCAAAGGCAAGAACAACAGAATCAGCAACAACAGGAAGAGCAGGATTCACAGGAACAGCAACAGCAAGTACAGCAAGCGGAAGAGCAGAAAGAATTGTCTAAAGAAGAGGCAGAAAGAATTTTGCAGGCTTTAAAGAGCCAGGAAAAGGAGAATCAAAAACTTCGCAGGGAAAAAACCGCTTCACAACGCGGAAGAGTAGAAAAGGACTGGTAGAATGTCTCGCTATTACTTAGTTGTTATATTACTAATATTATTATCTGCCGGTAATTCCCATGAACAGGAAATTCAGTTAAATGCCTTAGTAAATAAAAATCCTGTTAGTGTAGATGAACAATTTGTTTACTCGGTTGAGATCACAGGCTCTAGCCAGAATTTACCTAATGTAGATTTACCTGATTTTTCTGATTTCATGGTGGTTGGTGGTCCCAGCACTTCCTCCTCTTTCCAGATAATCAATTTTAAAGTGAGTGCAAGCAAAACCTATACGGTTTATTTAATGCCACGAAAAGCAGGTACATTCAAGATAGGAGAAGCCAAAGCTGTTTTTAAAGGAAAAACCTATAGTTCTTCAACTATTGATTTAAAGGTTAATCAGCAGGATGCTCAAACAAAACCTTCTCAGCAAGCCCCATCAAGGAAGCAGGACCAGCAAAGCAATGATCTATCTGATGTAGTATTCCTTAAAGTTATCCCTACTAAACGTACAATATATGTGAATGAGGAAGTGGGATTAAGCTATAAGATTTATTTTCGGACAAATATTACCGGGAATGAGATTCTTAAATTACCCGAAGCCGTGGGTGCCTGGATTGAGGAATATCCAACTCCCCAACGGCCACAAATTTTTAATGAAACCATAAATGGTTTGCAATACAATGTGGCGGAAATTAAAAAAGTAGCAATTTTCCCATCAAAAGCTGCAAAGCTTACGGTATCTTCAATGGATATGCTGGTTGATATCATGGTTCGTCGCCAGAGAACACGAGATCCTTTCAGCGTTTTTGATGATTTTTTCAGTGATCCTTTCGGTCAGGTAGTGAAAAAAAAGCTAAGTTCAGGTGAGTTGGAGCTAAATGTTCTTGCCCTACCTGAGACAGGCAAACCAGGTAATTTCAGCGGCCTGGTTGGAAACTTCAATATACAGTCATCTATTGATAAGGAGACACTTCCCACAAACGACGCTCTCTCGTATAAAGTTAAAATATCTGGCACAGGATTACTTCGATACCTTAATCAGATTCCAGTTGAATTTTCACCTGATTTTGAAGTATATGAACCGAAGATCAATGAATCGATCAACAAAAAAGAAGATCGTATTTCAAGCACTAAAGAGTTTGAGTACATCCTGATTCCTAGGGTTGCAGGGAGGCAGAAAATCCGCTCCAGTTCCCTTAGCTATTTTAATCCGGTTGACAAAAAATATTACTCTCTTAAAATACCTGAATATAATATAGAAGTAACAAAGGGGAAAGATATGGCAGTGGGTGTGGGGAGTGGTACCGTTCTATCAAAAGAAGAGGTACAGTTAATTGGTAAAGATATTCGATATATTAAAGAAAAACTATCGGATTTAAGAATGATAGGAGAAATGCCTTTCCATAGCTGGTGGTTCTATCTATCATTCACCCTGCCTACCCTACTTTTAGGTGTGGCCTGGATGTATCGTAATCATCTGGAAAAGATGTCAACAAATATTTCCTATGCCCGTAGTCGCAAGGCACATAAACAAGCCAGAGGTCGTTTAAATCAGGCAAGAACAGCTATGAAGCAGGGAAAAACAGCAGATTTTTATGCAGCAATTTCCAGCAGTTTAATCGGTTACGTGTCAGATAAAACGAATCGGCCAGCTGCCGGGCTTCTCAGATCTGATTTTCTACATCTGCTCCAGCATGCCGGAGTTACAGAAAACTTACAGAATAATTTTCTTAATTGTCTGGATGAAGCGGATTATTGTCGCTTCGCCCCAGGTGATATCACTTCTGAACAAATGAATGAATTCTATAAACAGACAGAAAAAGTATTTGTGGAGCTGGAAAAATATTTTTAATACAAAATGATTCCTGAATTATGAGACAAAAAATTTGGTTTTGTATTCATTAAGATATAATTTAAAATTTTCATAAATTTGATGTGAAAAATATTATTAGATTTTCTTTTTTAATTTTTGTATTCATCATTGTTTTAAATATTCAGGCGCAAGACTACCAAAGCTATTTTCAAGCTGCGAATAACGCCTACCGCCAGCAGAATTATGAACAGGCGATTGAATTATATCAGAATATACTCTCTCAGGGATATCATAGTAAGGAAGTCTATTTTAATATTGGTAATTCGTACTATCGCCTGAATCGCATCGGTGAAGCCATTCTTTATTATGAGAAAGCACAAAAACTTGATCCAAGAGATGGGGATATTCAATACAATCTTGAATTGGCAAACTTACGGGTGATTGATCGTATTGAATTACCCCCCAGATTTATATTATTCGAATGGTGGGATAATTTAAAACTCTTTTTCTCCATTCAACAACTGAGCAGGTTAATTTCCATTTTATTTGCTCTAACTGTTTTTTGTCTTATTTTAGGGCTCTTTAATAAAAGATATCGCCTTCGCCGCTGGTTTTTATACTTTTCTGCGGTAGCAGGTCTGTTGACCATCTTTGGGGTCTATATTCTAATCATTCGCACGGGAGAATTGAAAGAAGTTCATTGGGCTATTGTACTATCTCCCACAGTGACTGTCTTAAGTGCCCCCGATGAAAACAGTACAGATGTCTTTCTACTTCATGAGGGTGTTAGAGTCAGCTTAAATGAAGACCGTGGAGACTGGGTGAAGATCAGTTTGCCGGATGGGAAATCGGGTTGGATGAAAAAAAATGATATAGGAATAATATAAAAATGGAAATTGTTGCATTTCGCAATCTGACTATGGGAAAAATCCGGGCATCACTTGATATTCGGACAACAGAGGGTTTCATTATCCGGGGATTTAAGGTAGTGGAAGGGGAAAAGGGTCTGTTTGTTGGTATGCCATCTGAACGGACTCGAACCGGTAAGTATCTGGATCTGGTTCGTATTGAAGATCCCACCCTGAAGGAAATGCTGGAATCCCTTATTTTGGATGAATACCACCGCAGACAAGAATCCCCGTAATAATCATTATTCATTCAATCTCCCTGTAATTGATTATTTTTAAATCATAATCTTTCTTACTTTTATTACGCACAAATTACTTTCCTATGCATTTGCAAAAATTCCGCATGTTTATTATTTTGTCAATAACTTACTTAGTTGATAGAATTATTTTTTATTTGAATTAAACTTAATAAAATTAAAATCATAACCTTACCATGTTTTTCCCCGGCAGGATTCCTGATGGAGAAAACCGTGGCAAGTGAAAAATGAACAATTATTTGATTGATTTCTATTTTATGAATGAAGCAGATTAATAAATATTCGGTCATTTCTAATTTATTGAGAGTCAAACCTTGCTGAATCTTATATTCATGATCACAATTGCGTATCTGGTGGGATCCATTCCAACGGCGATTATTTATGGAAAGATTTTCAGGGGGATAGATATTCGAGAACATGGCAGTGGGAATGCCGGGGCAACTAATGTTTTCAGAGTGATGGGATGGAAATCCGGATTGATCGTCCTACTTATCGATATCACCAAAGGACTTATTGCTACCTTATTCATATATAAAATTGCTATCAATTCTGTTCCTTTTGAACCAGTTCTGATACAAATTATCGCTGGATTATCAGCTGTTTTTGGTCATATTTGGACGATATTTGCTGGATTTAAAGGAGGAAAGGGAGTGGGTACTGGCGCCGGAATGATCATCGGAATTATTCCTGAGGCTGTACTGGCTGCTTTAATCATTTTTATCATAACTGTTGGACTTACTCGTTTTGTTTCTTTGGGCTCTGTACTTGCCTCTATTACCATACCTTTTTATCTGTTTTTTAAAAAAATATTTTTTCAAGGTAACATCTCGAAAACCATCATGCTATTTGCATTATTTATTCCAATTTTGATTATTTATACGCATAGGAGTAATATTGTTAGGCTATTAAATGGTACAGAAAATAAAATAAAATTAAGTTAATCAGAGGAGAGAGGCTAATATGGCTGATATAATTATGAAAACTGATATTCCGGAGGCTCGTCTGATCAATCGCGGTAAAGTGCGGGATATTTACAATGCCGGTGAACATATTATATTTGTGACTTCTGACAGGATTTCTGCCTTTGATGTGGTGATGGATTCAGGCATTCCTTATAAAGGAATAGTCCTTACACAAATATCAAAGTATTGGTTCGAAAAAACTAAAGACATCGTCGATAATCATTTTATCTCCGATCGAGTGGAGGATTATCCAAAGCAATTTCATAAACATAAGGATTTGTTAAAAGGACGCTCAATGATGGTGAAAAAGGCAAATCCTTTTCCAGTAGAGTGTATTATAAGGGGATATCTTTCCGGTTCTGCCTGGAAAGCCTATCAAAAATCACATGTCTTATTTGGATATGAATTACCGGATGATTTAAAGAACTCGAGTCGTCTTCCTTCGCCTATTTTTACTCCCAGTACTAAAGCTTCTTCCGGGCATGATATCAACATTACCTACGAAGAAATGCAGAATATGATTGGCGAAGATATCAGTCGGAAGTTAAAAGTTGTCAGTCTGGCAATTTATAAAACTGGAGTGCAAGAGGCCGAATCAAAAGGAATCGTTATTGCAGATACCAAATTTGAGTTTGGCTTAATAAATGATCAAATTCTACTTATTGATGAAATTCTAACACCGGATTCTTCAAGGTTCTGGCCGG
>Ga0209427_10007905_pt1 | contig 11993 bp, 7 predicted proteins | sample DeeMarSWOR136_30_FD_187465 | JGI IMG/M metagenome (GOLD analysis project Ga0209427, IMG submission 187465) | Marine sediment microbial communities from White Oak River estuary, North Carolina - WOR-1-36_30 (SPAdes) (version 2) | ecosystem: Environmental > Aquatic > Marine > Intertidal zone >... | reverse complement strand
CGCCCGGTTGAATCCCCCAAAGGGGGTCCGCGAAGCGGAATTCAACTGGGCAAGCGTTTAACGGGGTAAGCATGGAGCTGGTAAGCTGTTGAGCTGATACCAGATGACACCCGCCTACCCTCCTGTTGGAGCTTCGGCGCGGCAGGGAGGACAGAGGACAGAAGACTGAAGCGGGGGAGCTTGGAGGCTGGGAGGCTAGGCCGCTATAAAGCCGATAGCAGACTTCGGGAGTCAGAGGGGGTTGATGGCGCGATGAGGCATACCCGGCGGAATCGACGTGCGCCTTGCCTGGCATAAAGAGGGTATCGAGGAGAAGGACCGGGTGTCGGGAAGAATGCTGCGATTTTTCTAATTGTTTTGTTTCACGGCCTGCAGCCTGTTCCAGCCTTCCATCTCTCTCTTGGCTGTAATATGGTAGCCCAGCGACTCGACTAACCGGGTCACATCTTCGCTGATCTGTCCGGCCTTAACCTCTAAGCTCAGTTCGGGCTCATCGAGTATTTCCACGATCTTTTTGGTGTAGCTGACGACGAATTCGCCGTTCTCGATCTCCCTAAGTTTAAGTTCCACAGATTCCATGATTTTAATTTACACATTTCCGTTCCTGGATGCAAATGATTTTGATGAGGATGTTGATTGGGAAGCCAGGAGGCTAGGAGGCCACCCGCCTTCGTCAGTAGACTACGGCGCGGCAGGGAGGACGGAGGACAGGACCGGGGAAGCAGTAATAGTTATTGGTTATTAGTTATAAGTTACTAGAAAAAGATTAAAACACCAGAGAGTTGATTAGCTGATGGTTGGCTGCCCAGAGTTATAAATTATGAATAAATGTATTGTCTTTAAACACGTTGTTTCTCTTTTTTATTGGGTTTTCTTTTTTCCTTTCTTGGAATACTTTGCGGCCTGCTCCTTGACTTCAATGCCCAACCCAGTTAAATGAGGGATGAATCCCTCCATCCAGCCCTATGTCAGATATGTTATTTGCCATATATTCTACTTTGGAGCCCAAAAGATGACCCTTGCAAGCCTGTTCTGGTTCATTGTACCGCCGCTCTTCTTTGTGGCTGCGGCGGTGGCCTATTACATGATGACCGGCCCAAAGAACGACAGAAGGAGCTGATGCCATGAGCCTCTACATGAGCTTCGGCCTCTACCTCCTGGTTCTCGTCTCCATTGGGGTGGTGGCCTACGGCCGGTCGCACAGTCTGGACGACTTCGTGCTTGCGGGCAGGCGCCTGGGAGCTTGGGTCGTGGCCATCAGCGCAAAGGCCTCGGACATGAGCGGCTGGCTCTTGCTAGGTCTTCCCGGTCAGGCATTTGCGGGGGGCGTCAGCATCGTCTGGGCCGCCATCGGCTGCACTGTCGGCACCTTCTTCAACTGGACCGTCCTGGCGGGCAGGCTCAGACGCTACTCCGAACTCCTTAGGGCCATCACCATCCCGGATTTCCTGGAGTCACGTTTCGGAGGACAGGCGGGGGGGCCTATCAGGATCATCTCCCTTGCCGTTGTGGTTGTCTTCTTTACCCTCTACATCGCGGCCCAGTTCAAAGCGGCGGGCAAGACCGTCTCGGTGACCTTTGGCATAAGCTATCATCAGGCCGTGATCGTAAGCGCTTCGGTCATCATCCTCTATACCATGCTGGGCGGTTTCTTCGCCGTGGCCTGGACTGATCTGCTCCAAGGCCTCCTCATGGTGGTGGTCGTCGTGATCCTGCCCATCATAGGGGTTATCAGCCTCGGCGGATTTGCAAAGACGGCAGATGCGGTTCTGAAGGCCGGGCCGGACATGCTGAGTGTATCGGGGGGCAAGATGGGCTGGGAGTTGTGGGTCAGCCTGATCATCGGGAACCTGGCCTGGGCCCTCGGCTATCCGGGCCAGCCGCACATCGTGGTCAGGTACATGGCCATCAAGAAACCCGAGGAACTCCGCAAGGCCGCACTCATCTCGGTGGTATGGGTTGTGCTGGCGCTCTGGGGCGCCATGTGCGTGGGTCTCATTGGCGTGGGCATCCTCGGTCCCGGAGGTCTGAGCGATCCCGAAACCGTGCTCGTGGTCCTGGCCCAGGACTTCTTTCCCGGTTGGCTGGCAGGAATTGCCATATCGGCCATGGCAGCAGCCATCATGTCCACAGTGGACTCACAGATACTCGTGCTCACCTCTGCCGCGGTCGAGGACTTCTACAGGCGGCTTATCAACAGGGCGGCTCCCGATAGGCTGGCCTTAATGCTGAGCCGAACCATAACCCTGGCCATCGGCCTGCTCGCGATCATCGTGACCTGGAACAGCGAGAGCGGCGTCTTCAAGTTCGTGCAGTACGCCTGGGGCGGCCTGGCTGCGGGCTTCGGGCCTGTGCTCATCATGTCTCTGCGCTGGAGGCGGACGACCGGCTGGGGGGCCGCAGCAGGCATGGCCGTGGGTTTGCTCACGGTGATCATCTGGCACAATGTGCCTGCCCTGGCCGCGCTCGTATGGGAGCTCGTGCCTGCCTTTCTCTTTAGCCTGCTGGCTATCGTTGTTGTGAGCTGGCTCACCGGTCCCCCGGGGGACGATGTTATCGAGCAGTTTGAAAGGTCGTTGCAGTGAGAGGGCGAATGGGGAAGCATTTGGGATTGAATATTGACGATTGAAATGAAGCATGGAGCAGCCGCCTTCGTCAGTAGACTACGGCGCGGCAGGGAGGACTGATGACAGACAACTGAAGACAGAAAACAGAAAACGGGTCAAGCCCTTCGGCAGGCTCAGGGCTGGCAGACGACGCAAGACTGAAGCGAGGAGGCCAGGAGGCCAGAAAGCTGGGAAGCAGGAATAGTTATTCGTTATTAGTTAGAAGTTATTGGAAAAACAGCGATGAGGGTGAAGATAACATATTGACATAATTCGGAAAAATTTTTTATTTGATTTTTTACCTACCGGTAGGTAAAATAATTCTTGACGTGTTGATCTTTTGACATTAAATTTCATTCTGAACGGCAGAAAAGGGGTTTGATCCTTTTGAAAAGTGAATCTCTAAAGAAAACGAACGGAGCGGACGCCAAGACACGGCTCATGGAGGCCGGCATCGCCCTCTTTGCGGAACAGGGATACGCCAGCACCTCGGTCAGGGAAATCGTGGCCCTGGCGGGCGTGACCAAGCCGGTCCTTTACTACTATTTCGAGAGTAAGGAAGGACTGTTCCAGTCCATATTGAACCACGCCGACGTGCTTCAGGGGGAGATGCTAGCGCATGTCCTTGAGCGCCCCGGCACAACTTTGGAACGCCTCAGTGAACTCTATCGCATGACCTATGAAGGCGTGGTCAGGTACAAGAGCCTTTTTAAGTTGATTTACAACCTGATCTTCGGACCTCCTCAGGGTGCCCCCTCGTTCGATTTTGATCGATATCAGCGCCGCATGGTGGATGCCATAAGGGCCATCTACCTGGAAGGCAGGATGAAAGGAGAAGTGGTGGAAGCCGAACCCGAGGAGGTGGCTATCCTTGTCCTGGGTATCCTCAACTTCTGCTTCCACCTGGAGCGCGTACATCCCGAACTCTCAGACCCGATGCGCCCGGAGCGTCTTTTGCAACTGGCCTTCCAGGGTCTGAGGCTACAGAGAGAGAGTGGTCAATGAGACAGATTTCCGTGTTACTGGCATTTATTCTGGCCGTTTTTATGATGGGTATGACCCTTGGCGGCTGCGAACGTTCCGAAAGTGATGCACAGTCCCGGAACTCCCGTAACAATACACCTGCGGTCCGGGTCTCTATCATGGAAGTGCAACCCTCGCCCATGCGGGATATTCTCATCCTCCCTGGTGAGACAGAGGCATGGCAGGACGTGCGGGTCGGCGCAGACATGGCAGGCCAGGTGGAGTGGATTGGTCCGCGGGAAGGCGACGTGGTCAAAAAAGGGGATCTCATGGTTAAAGTGGATGTCTCGGGCCTCAGGGCCGCCCTGGACCGGGCCCAGGCCGCTTTCGACCTGGCCGAAGAACTCTACCGGCGTCGCCAGCAGCTCTACGATGGCAAGCTCATCGCCAAAGAGGATCTGGACCGCAGCATGACCGAGCGAACCCTTGCCCTCGGCAATCTCAGGCAGGCCAAGGTGGAGTATGAACGCGGTTTTACCCGGGCTCCCATTGACGGCGTGGTCAACTATCTCTTTGTGGACCAGGGTGAGTTCATAGACAGGGGCAAGCCCCTGCTGGATCTGGTCAACGTGGACAAGATCAAGATCCACGTGAACGTCCCTGAACTGGATGTGAGATATCTCAAGACAGGCCAGACGACACTGGTCAGGGTCGATGCCTTTGCGGACCGGCAGATGACCGGGACCGTGGACTTCGTGGCCTACAAGGCAGACCCCGCCACCAAGACCTTTCTGGTCAGGGTCCTCGTGGATAATGAGGGCCATGAAATCAGGCCAGGCATGATTGCACGGGTCGCATTTCTGCGTCGGGTCATACCCGATGCCCTGTCTGCTCCGCTCTTTGCCCTGGTGGACAAGGGGGGCGAACGCCTCCTTTTTGTGGAAAAGGATGGCGTGGCCCATGCCCGCAACGTCTCCCTGGGCATCATTGAAGGGGATCGCATACAGATCACCAAGGGCCTCGAGAAGGGGGACCACCTCATCGTGCAGGGCCAGACCGAAGTGGAAGAGGGCATGAGGGTGAATGTCCGATGATTGTCAACCAACTCGCCCTGAAACGCCAGGTCACGGTCCTGGCCCTGCTGGTCGCTGTGGTGATCGCCGGACTCTACTCCTATGCCACACTCCCGCGAGAATCCTTTCCTGATATCACCATCCCCTATGTGTTCGTGACCACCAGTTATGAGGGTGTGGCCCCTCAGGACATGGAGGAACTGATCACCATTCCCATCGAGCGTAAACTCAAAGGGCTCGCCGATGTGGAGGAGATCCGCTCCACCTCAGCAGAGGGTATTTCTACGGTGGCGGTCAAGTTTCTGCCCAAGGTGGATATTGACGATGCCGTGCAAAAGGTGAGGGAAAAGGTGGATCAGGCCAAACCTGACCTCCCACCGGACCTCCCCGACGACCCCGAGATCCTGGAAGTCAATTTTTCCGATCTGCCCGTGATACGCGTGGTCCTATCCGGGCCTTTCAGCCTGCGCCGTCTGCAGACCTTTGCCGAGGAATTCGAAGATCGTATCGAGTCCATTCAGGGCGTCCTGGACGCCCGCCTGACTGGCGGGCTGGAACGGGAAATCCACGTGGAATTCGACCTGGATCGGGTGGGAGCCTACAACGTGCCTTTCTCCAGCCTGATCAACGCGGTCACACGCAGCAATGTGAACATGCCCAGCGGCAGCATGGACATTGGCCAGGGGAAATATCTGGTTCGGGTGCCAGAAGACTTCAAGCACCCCTCAGAGATCTTTTCCATCGTTGCCTTTGTCAGGGACGGCAAGCCCGTGTATCTGCGGGACGTGGCCACGATCCAGGACAGCTTCAAGGACCCCCTGACCCGCAGCCGGATCAACGGGGAGAAGAGTGTGACCCTGGCCGTGCAGAAGCGCAGCGGCGAGAACATCGTCCGCGTCACCGATGAGGTGAAGCGGGTCGTGGAAGCCCTGAGACCCATTATGCCCCCGGCCCTTAAAATCGACCTCACCTCCGACATGTCTGAGGACGTGCGGCTCATGGTCTCGGACCTGGAAAACAATATCCTTACCGGGCTGATCCTGGTCCTGGCCGTCATCTTCACCTTCATCGGGGGCCGATCTGCCGTATTCGTGGCCCTGGCCATCCCCTACTCCATGTTCATTACTTTTTCTCTACTCACCGGCTTCAGCGTGACCCTCAATATGGTGGTCCTCTTTTCCCTGATCCTGGCCCTGGGTATGCTGGTGGATAACGGCATCGTGATCGTGGAAAACATATACCGGCATATGCAAGAGGGCGAATCCCGCGAGGAAGCGGCCCGCATCGGGACCAATGAGGTGGCCTGGCCGGTCATCACCTCCACCCTCACCACGCTGGGGGCCTTTTTCCCCATGCTCTTCTGGCCGGGCATCATGGGCGAGTTCATGGGCTTTCTGCCCCAAACCCTCATCATGGCCCTCTCAGCGTCCCTGTTCGTGGCGCTGGTGATCAACCCGGTCCTCTCTGCCCGGTATCAGACGGTCAAGGCCCTTAACACGGCTCCAAATCCAGGAAAAGGAAATCCAGACCGGCTGCCCCTGATCAAAAGGGTCTATCTGCGTCTGCTCTCCTGGGCCCTGAACCACCGCCTGATCGTCCTCCTGATTGCCTTTCTCATGCTTTTCGCCGTCATCACCGCCTTTGTCCTTTTCGGCAAGGGGACGGAATTCTTTCCGGACACGGAACCCCGCCGGGCCTATATCCACATCAAAGCGCCCGAGGGTACAAACCTGGACGCCTCGGACCAATTGGTGGCCCAGGTGGAAAAGATCGTTTCCCAATACGAGGATATCCGCTACGTGATCTCCAACATGGGTTCGGTGGGGGGCGATCCCTTTGCCCAGGGCGGCACCGGAACCCACCTGAGCCGCGTGGCGCTGGACTTCAAGGACTTGCATGACCGGTCCCGGCCCTCCTCCGAGATCGTCAATGAGGTCCGAGATCGGCTTCTCAACACCATCAAAGGCGCGGAGGTGCAGGTGGAAAAAGAAAAGCACGGCCCGCCCACCGGGCCCCCCGTGAACCTGGAGATCACGGGGAACGATATCCTGGTGTTGGGAGAACTGGCCGCTCGCGCACGCCAGCGGATCAAAGATATCCCTGGGCTGGTGGACCTGAAGGACAACTTTGTGAAGGGCAAACCGGAGATTCGGGTCCGCGTGGACAAAGAAAAGGCGGCCCTCTTGAATCTGGACACCTACACCATCGCCTTTACGGTAAAGGCGGCCATCAACGGGGCCAAGGTGGGAGTGTATCGGGAAGGCAAGGACGAGTATGACATCATCGCCCGACTCCCGGAAAAGGACCGCCGCTCCATGGAGAGCCTTAAGCGGATCACGGTCTCGGGTCCCCGAGGGGAACCCATCCCCCTGACGAGCCTTGGACAAGCCTCACTGGCCAGCGGTTTAGGGGCCATCATGCGGCTAGACCAGAAAAGGGTGGTCACTATCTCGGGCGATGTCTCTGGCCGTCTGGCCAATGATGTGATCCAGGACATCACGGAACGGCTCGGCACAGATTTTAACTGGCCAAGGGGTTATACCTACCGCTTCACCGGGGAGCAGAGGGAACAGCAAAAGGCCCAAGCTTTCCTGAGCAAAGCCTTTGTGGGCGCTATTTTTCTCATCCTGCTCATCCTTCTGACCCAGTTCAATTCCTTTTCAACGCCCTTCATTATTATGACCTCGGTGGTGCTTTCCCTGATCGGTGTCTTCTTCGGTCTCCTTGTGACCGGCATGGCCTTCGGGATCATCATGACCGGGATTGGTGTCATCAGCCTGGCAGGGGTGGTGGTGAACAACGCCATTGTACTCATCGATTATTACACCCAGCTCAGGGAAAGTGGCCTCTCCTCCAGGGACGCCCTTTTGCAGGCAGGCCTGGTGCGGTTCCGGCCGGTGATGCTAACGGCCATCACCACGATCCTGGGGCTGCTTCCCATGGCCACGGGAATCAGTTTTGACTTTCGTAAACTGGCCTGGGACATTGGGGGTGAGTCATCCCAGTGGTGGGGGCCCATGGCTGTGGCCGTCATATTCGGCCTTGCCGTGGCCACGCTGCTCACCCTTTTGGTGGTCCCGGTGCTCTGTTCCATGGCGCGGAGCGCCCAAAAGCGGCTCGGGAATGAAAGGTAGGAGGCCCTTGGGATTGATTATTGACGATTGATGATTGAAATGAAGCACGGAGCGTGGAGCACAGAGCAAAGAGCCTCAGTTGAATAGTCCCGCCGGAGCGGGAATTCAACGGGGTAAACATGGAGCCCCAGTGGAATCCCCTTTGGGATTGAAGATTGATGATTGATGATTGAAACCCAGGCAAGCATTGATCATCGATCATTGGATACGCTTACAGAGAAAAAAGTTACAAAGCTAAGTTTAGAGGTATTCCTTCCAGAGTTGCGCCCGTAGCGCTTCAACAGCCCTGAACTTCTTGTTCAGAATTTGCGGCAACCCGGGTTCTTTCCGCGTCATCGCCGCCTCCAGTTCTGAACAGAGATATCGGTGACAGGCAAAGGGCCGGACTTCGGGTGCAAGGGCACAACCTTTTGTAGATAGAAAAGGACAACCCCCATTCCTCTTCTGCTTTTTTCTCGGCACATCTTGCCCCAGAGAAACCTTGGCATAGATCACATCCTTCTCATCAAAAAGATACCCCACCTTACCACAGCAAGGACTGTCACAGGCTGAGCAAACCACGGCCACGTGCTCACGCTGTAGCGAGATCAATTCAGACAAGAGACTCTCTATCTTTGTCGCGACCTGAAGCAATGCTCCCTTGTGAGTCTGTCGGAAAACGTCCATCTGCTGTTGAATCTTATGCGGAATAGTCTAAAGCTTCTCCACGCGGCAGAGGAGTGCGGTATGGGGCCAGCCGCCGATCTCCGGACTGCAGAACTCGGGCCCATCAGGGCAGAGGATATTTGCATTGGACTCAAAGACCCCGAACAGCTCTGGCTCCGCCTCTTTACGCTCAGGGAACCACCACCCGTGGTGTAAGTCCACCATGCGGGGATCAATAGCCTCTGAGACCTGAAGCCGCATGCGAATGCTCCCCTGCGGTGTTACTACCTTGACCCACTCCCCATCGGACATGTTAAGGGATTGTGCGGTCTCTGGATGCAGCATGACCAGGGGGTCCGGCCACTTCTTCCTCACGGACTCAATCTGCCGCTGCTCAGAGTGATAGACGGGCATAAATCGACTCCCGGTAATAAGCACAAGGGGATATTCCTTGCTCAGATCAGGATCACCCGCAGGACTGTGGGGCATCTCCCTGTACACTGGGAGGGGCTCAAAACCCAGGTCCTCAAATATACTTGAGCGGAGCTCCACCTTGCCCGAAGGCGTGCCAAAACCAAACTGCTCATATCGCTTCTCCCCTCCCCGGCCAAACAGGCCATTTTGCTCCAGGAGTTTATCGAATGTGAGCCCGACCGGAGCCAGCCGGTAGTCCCATACCTCCTCCACGGTTTCCCAGGGCCATTTCTCCTCCTGCCCCAACCGGACCCCCAAGCCTCGCCAGAAGTCGTAAGGATTACGGCGTTCATGGAGAGGTTCGATACCCCTGGGGCCGGCCACACAAAACGCGGGTGTCAACCACAGCTCGGTCGTTTCCACAGTGGAGCAGATGGGGAAGATATAATCGGCCAGGGCCGCCGAGGGTGTAAGATAGTATTCGGCCACCACATAGAGCTGAAGTGCTTTTAGGGCCTCGTAAACACGACGTGTGTTGGCCAAGGATAACAAGGGATTGCTGGCCAGAGAAATAGCCGCCGTGACCGGATAGGGCTTTCCCGTAATCATGGCATCACAGACCGACCGCGCATGGGCCACGCAGGTCATGCCTGCGAGGGGCGGCTGCATGTAATCCAGGGGAAGACGGTTGTTCGCCTCCACGTTTCTCTCCCAGCCCGGAAACCCGAAGAAGGAATATTCATCCGCACCCAACTGCTTGGCACGCTGCTCTGCCGGGAGGGCCTCATTGAATTCCATGGCGTCGTCACCGATGATCTTCCCTATGGGATCGTTCCACCCGAGGGGCTCTCCACCCGCCACATCCAGGTTGCCGGTGATGGCCCGCAGACAACACCGTGCCCTGGCCGCCTGGGTCGCGTTCACGCCCTGCTTGTCCAGCCCGAAACCCCAGGTGATCATGGCTGGCTTGGTCATGGCATATCGTCTTGCGGATTCAACGACCTGCTCTGGCGCGAGCCACGTGATCTCCGCAACCCGCTGTGGGGTATAATCGGCCACAGCGGACTTCAGATCATCGAACCCGACCGTCCAGTGGGCCACAAAATCACGGTCGTAGAACTCCTCTTCAATAATCACCCTCAGCCAGCCCAGCATGAGGGCCACATCCGTACCCGGCCTTATGGGCAACCACATGTCCGCCTTCTCTGCCTCGGCGATGCGACGGGGATCCACCACGATGAGTTGTGCGCCGTTCTTCTTCGCCTGCAGGATCATGGGATAGAGAAGAATGGGGTTGGATTGGGAGGGGGCATGCCCCCACAAAACGACGCATTTGGTCTTCATCACATCGCCCCAACTGAAGCCGCCGTAAGTGGCATACTCCACGGCCTGGCTCGGGCACATGCACACATTGTTGGCCCCACAGACGTTGGGCGTGCCGAACAGGTTATGAAACCGGCGCTCGTCCCAGTGATAGGTCCGTTTGGTGCCATGGGTAAACGCCAGGGTCTCTGCCCCGTACTCCTCTCGTAACGCACCGAGTTTCGCCGCCACTTCATCTAGCGCCTGGTCCCATGTAATGCGCTCCCACTGGCCCGCGCCCCGCTCGCCCTTGCGTTTCAGGGGATAATTGATCCGATCCGGATGATACGCATGGTCGAGCATCAATTTGCCACGGCCGCAAATCCGCCCCCTGCTAATGGGATGCTCTGGATCTCCCGAGACCCTGACAGCCCTGCCATTCTCAATTTCCAGCCGAAGGCCGCAGCGCGGATGGCACAAACCACAATAGCTTCTCCTCGTTTCTGTCATGGTAAACCCCCTCTCGGCTCTTGCGTGGATGGGTATTGCCTATAGTTATTGGTTATACGTTATCGGTTATTCGTAAACTGCACCAGCATATAGCATGCGAAATGGGGGACATCCTATAATGGTGCTGTCAAGAAGAAAATGAGCTGCTTGTAAAATCAACTGGTTAAGGACGCCCTATTATTATGGGCAAACCTCTTCTGTAAAGCTGCGGATAGAGCTCTATGGTTTTGTTCAGCGAGTCTCTCACCTATAGCGAATCCGGCACATAATCGTTACGTCTATCCGGCATATCCCACGAAAGGGGATCACCTATCATCCCTTATCCAAGTTGCAGGATTCAGTGAGAGGCCCTGTATTGTCCCGCACGAGGTCCAAGGATGGCCTCAACGTCCGTTGAACGGGCTCTCTCGCTGAAAGCGGAAAATCTATTCCTCTAAGTATAGATAATCAGGGTTAAAGAACTCTGCTTTCTTCATCAAGGTCCAGGCAATAATCAACAGCTTGGCAGCAAGTTTTACTCTCATTTTGGTCTTGATCCCTTTCTCCCTTTCTCTGCCACGAAGCTTATTGGTGTAATAAAGGATAAAGTGCCGGTTACGGCTTGAAGCAATATGAGCCGCCTGATACAGGGCATAGCGAAGATCCGCCTTGCCCTTTTTGGAAACTACAGGAGTTACAGTCTCTGATTTTTTTCCACTCCGCTTGGCGCTAAGGTCCCAACCGGCCATCTTCAAGACCTGTTTGCCATTATTAAAGCGAAAAGGATTGCCAATATAACCTAAGATCTTTGAAGAAACATCCGGACCAAAACCGGGAATACTTAGCAGATAGCTGTATTCAGCAAATTGTAAACAGAGCTCTTCAATGTTATCAGCAGTAGCTCTGGTGGCCTCTCTAATCTGTTGCAATTCTTCCACCATCACCTTCGCTTCAAACCCTACTGTTTCCCCCACATCGCAACCAATAGAGTCAACCGCTTTGTGCCAAATGGCCCTCAAACGCTCCTTCTGAATCACTGTGCCCCGACAGCCAGGAGCTACTAATTGGACAAAATCCTCATATTCCAAACCCGCAACCACAGAGGGATTTAAACACCATCTCACAATAGAGAGCATCTCAGATCCCCACCGCCTATAATACCTGTCCAACTCAGGAAAATATTGCGCCAGTAGATTGTTGCGGATACGCACCTTAATCCTATGCTCTTGCTTCTTTAGCGCTCTTTTCAATGCCAGCAAATTCCTTAGATCCCTCAATGCCGGGCTCGGATAATCGTAGTACATGAACTTGCCTTGACAGATCAGATCCGCTATATTCGCAGGGTCTTTCGTGTCATTCTTGTCCCA
>Ga0209427_10007904_pt1 | contig 11994 bp, 14 predicted proteins | sample DeeMarSWOR136_30_FD_187465 | JGI IMG/M metagenome (GOLD analysis project Ga0209427, IMG submission 187465) | Marine sediment microbial communities from White Oak River estuary, North Carolina - WOR-1-36_30 (SPAdes) (version 2) | ecosystem: Environmental > Aquatic > Marine > Intertidal zone >... | reverse complement strand
CTTCACTGTTCGGGCTCATGCCGACGCTGGTGGCGTTAATCAGTATAGCGGCCCCTTCCAGCGCCACCGCCAGGTTCTCGGAGCCGAGTTCAAATACCCGTACATCTTTCCCGAGGTCCTCATGAATTCGCCTGGCAAGCTCCACGGCCCAGTCAATCTCCAGCTGCCGGTTAAGGACGGTCAGGCGAGCGTCCCTTTCGGCAAGGATGTAAGAAATGGCCCTCGAGGCGCCACCAGCCCCCAGAACGACCACTTTCTTTCCCCCCGGCTCCACTCCCTGCTCCAGTAACGCCTGAAGGAAACCGGTGGCATCGGTGTTGTAGCCCGTCAACTCACCGTCATCGTTTACCACGGTGTTGACGGCGCCGATTTTTTCGGCAATAGGGTCGATACCGTCCAGCATGGGTATAATCGTTACTTTGTGCGGTATGGTAACGTTAAAACCCCTCATACTCAACGCCCTCATGCCGTCAACCGCCCGGGCCAGCTCCTCCGCCCGGACGCGGAAGGGAATATATATGTAGTCGAGTCCCAGCTTCTTAAAGGCAGCGTTATGCATCACCGGCGACATCGTATGCTCCACGGGGTCGCCGATTAAAGCGCAAATTTTCGTTTTGCCGGATACGTTCATATTATTATTCCTGTGCGGTAATCATTTCTTCTTATCAATAATAGCCATATAAAATGGACCGGCCGAGTCGATAAACCTGTTTACCCTCCAATCGGTACCGTCCAGGATATTCTCCATCTCCTCTCTGGAAACCATGAGATAATCAAGCCACGGAGTGGCGTATTGATGATACCTTGCCCTGAGCCTTATCTGCCCGGCCATCCTGCCTCTTTTCCGGTTGATTTCATGGTATTTAAGGTGTTCCGGATTATCGGTCTTGTAAACATCGTTGCTCGAGGCGATTATTCTGCCCTTCTTAGAGGTAATCCCGCTGAATTTTTTCAACAGGCGTTTGGCTCCGTCATAGCTGCCGAACAGGCCGAAATTGTTGCCCAGCATGAGGACCGTATCGAAGACGCCCAGCTTCGAGCTTATCTGACTTATCGATATCACTTCGGCATGTGTGAGTCCCCTCTGTTTACAGACCTCAATTGCCAGGGGTGAGTTATCTATACCGACCACGTCCAGCCCTTTCCCCTGAAGATAGAGGGAATGCCTGCCGGCGCCACAGCCGATATCCAGGACCCTGCCCCGGGCATACCTTAAAGATTTTTTCTCTACAGGCGGCCACCTCCGGTATTCACTGAAATATACGGCCGGCCCGCCGGCAGTGTCGATATATCCATCTTCCCTCTCGATAATTTCTTCAATATGCGGATTCCTCATCCCTGAAACAAGATAGTCATGCATGGCGCGTCCAAAGGCGTCCTGATTTTCTTTCAGCATGATTTTATCCCTCTAATAACCGGTATATTTCTTTCATTTCCGCCACCGCCATCTGCCCTTCGGCGGACTCCCTGCCTTCCTCAACTGAGGCGTAAGTAAAATAGCCCCCGGCCAGCGGACTGAGGACTCTGGATATCTGGCCCAGAGGCCCCATGGCGAAGGAGACCACCCTTGTCTCCGGAAATTCCGCTATAAGCTGCAACACGGCCTTATTATCCGCAAAACTGCGGGCGGTGGTAATCAGCTTGCAGATATCGGCACCGGCGGCTATCTGGTTCCTGATTATCTCCCGCATTTTCTCTATAATTGGCGTTTCCTTCAGGTCATGGTAGGACAGCAGGCACTCGGCCCTGCCCTTAATCTCCCCGACCACTTCCTCAACCCCCGGCGTACTCAGTTCAATATCCACAATACCGGCGCCCAGTCCGATGGCGCTGAGCAGCTCCTCGATTCTTTCAGACTCGCTGCCCTGCCAGCCGCCGCCTTCTTCGGTCCTGCGGTTGCAGGCTATCCATAGCTTTTCCAGACGTCCGGCCACCTCTTGCCAGCCATCGCCGATAAGGTCGATGCGCACCTCGAAAAGGTCGGCCAGCGGCTCGACCTTTTTTACCGCTTCCACGTCACCATTGACGATAGAGACGCATATCCGGGGCTTATCTCCAATCAATCAAGACCTCCCTGACCAGGGCCGGGTCAACCTCGTCACTTATAATCGCATGGCCGATGGATTTCAGCAGGACAAACCTTACCTTACCCTGCGAGACCTTCTTATCGGACTTTGTTGCCTGCATTACCGCTTCAATATCGAGGTCCGGCATTGTCACCGGCAAACCGGCTCTCCTGATAACGTCCTCCAGCCTGGCGACTTCATCCTCATCGAGTATCTCCATCCGACTGGAGATTTTTGCCGCCGCCATCATGCCGATGGCTACGGCTTGGCCGTGTTTCAACCGGAAGTTTGAGACCGCTTCGATGGCATGTCCTATGGTATGCCCGTAGTTCAGGATACTCCTCAAGCCTTCCTCTTTTTCGTCTTTCTCCACCACCTCGGTTTTAATCCTGATACTCTCCACGACCATGTCCTCCAGCGCCGATATGTCCGGTTCCATCGCTTTCTCGATATTATTGTCAAGATAATAGAAGAAATCATCACTCCTGATAGCGGCGTGCTTGATGACTTCCGCCAGCCCATTGGTCAACTCATCCTCAGGAAGGGTGGTCAGGGTCTCAATGTCAGCAATAACCATCCTTGGCTGATAGAATACCCCGATGGTATTTTTCAGCTTGCCGTGGTCTACCGCCGTCTTGCCGCCGATGCTGCTGTCAACCTGCGCCAGCAGGGTGGTCGGCACCTGTATTAAAGGCACACCCCGCATATAGGTAGCCGCCACGAACCCTGCAAGGTCGCCAATCACCCCGCCACCCAGAGCCAGGACCGGCGTCGTCCTTTCTGCATAAGCGGCTGTCAGTCCCTCATAGAGTCCACCGGCGGTCTCCAGAGATTTCTGTTCCTCCCCGGGTTGCACATCCAGGATGGTAACGTCAAAGCCGGCATTGGTCAGTCCCTTGCTCAACGTCTCAGAGTACAGGCCTTTCACCGTGGTATCGGTAATGATGACCGACTTACCCGAAAAATCCTTTTCCTTCAGCCAGAGCCCCGCACGGGCAAGAAGGCCGCTACCGACACGCACTTCATAGCTGTTGACGCCAAGCTCTACTTTCAGTTTTTTCATTTATGCCATTTTACCTTTACTTATGGTTGTATGCAATAAGGTGCCGAATTTTATAACAGGCATCAATCACTTCCTTGAGTTCGTCAGGGGTAACCATCTGCTGGCTGTCAACCGGCGACTGTGCCGGATTGTAGTGTGTTTCGATTATGAGCCCACTGGCACCGGCAGCGATAGCGGCGCAACTCATATTGAAGATGAGGTCGCGACGACCGGTAGCGTGGCTGGGGTCAGCAATTACGGGCAGAAATGTCTCTTTCTGGATTGCCGGTATGGCAGCAAGGTCAAGAGTATACCGGGTATAATTTCTGCCTTTACCCAGGGGCAATATGCCTCTTTCACACAGAACAATATCTTTATTACCCTCTGCGGCGATATATTCGGCAAATGACAGGAATTCCTCAATGCCAGCCCCGAAATGCCTTTTATATAGAATCGGCTTCTTCTTCCTCGCGACTCCGGTAATCAGGTCCTGGTCATACATATTTCTGGTACCAATCTGAAGAATATCCGCATACGTCGCTACCATGTCAATCTGAGCTTCACCCCTGACTTCAGTTATAACCGGCATTTCGTACCTGTCTCCGGCTTCACGCAACCAGCTTAAGGCTTCTTCTGCTTCTTCCCGGCCGATAGCCCCCAGTCCCTGGAAGGAGTGGACGGAGTTCCTCGGTTTGAAAATGCCTCCCCGCAGGATGTGAGCACCGGCTTTCTTAACACCCTCGGCAATCTTGAACAGCTGACGTTTGTTTTCCACGGCACATGGACCGGCAATGAATACAGGCTCGTCACCGCCAATTCTGATATTACCTACTTGGACTATCCGGCTCTCCCCGGCTTCATCAAGACGCCTGCTGTATTCTCTACTGATTAACCTGTAGGGGGTTTCCACCATCGCGGCTTCTTTCACACCGGGAAGAACCGCGAGACGCGAGAATGGAATTTTACTCTGGTCACCAACCAGCTCGATTACTGTCCGGCGCTCTCCCCTGGAAACCTCAGCTTTTAGTCCGTATTTCCCTGTCTCTTTAACCACGTCGGCTATTTCTTTATCGGTAGCTTCAGCTCTCATAATTATCATCTTCTCACCTCCTTATACGAATTCTGTATGGTTAACCCTACTCTTCTTCCCCACAAACTAAAAAACCCTCCGCAAGGAGGGCTATTCTAATTTTCTCTGTATCATATATATTTATTAACTAATGATATCTATGTTTTCATACCATAGCCCTCCCGGCGCGGTTCAGGCGCCAAGTAAATGTAAAATATTCGTAATATGACTTACCAGACGTATAACTTGACATTTCCACAACTATCCCAATTTGAATTAAATATAACATAATATTTATCGTTTTGTCAACGATTACTAATCCCAGAGTGATTTATTCCTAGATTCCTTCGTAAAAATATTGACAGAAAGTATCGATTTGTGATAAATTTAATATTTGGTGCTCAGAATTCAGTAATAGTTGACAGATTGACGTAAAGACCTCATCTGTCACTAGTTTTCAGAATGGATGGGCTAAGGCTCATCCATTGTAATTGTGGGGACAGGAAGGAGAAAATGCCAACAATAAATCAGCTTGTCCGTAAGGGGCGTAAGGTAGCTTCAAAGAAGGCCAAGACGCCGGCACTTCGCTATACCTATAATGCCTTGAAAAACAGGGTTCAGATGGGGAAAGGCTCGCCGCAGAAGCGAGGAGTCTGTGTGCAGGTCAAGACGACAACCCCTAGGAAGCCCAATTCGGCGTTGCGCAAGATAGCCAGAGTACGCCTGACCAATCATATGGAGGTAACCGCCTATATACCCGGCGAAGGACATGAGCTGCAGGAGCACTCGGTAGTCCTGATTCGCGGCGGCCGCGTCAAAGACCTGCCCGGTGTCCGCTATCACATCGTCCGCGGAGCACTGGATACCAGCGGCGTCGCCAATCGCAAGCAGGGACGCAGCAAGTACGGAAGCAAGAGGGCCAAAGAAAGGACCGAGGTTAGCTAGTCCGAGGAGATTATATGCCGAGAAGAGCCCGAACGGTAAAGAGAGAAGTCATTCCCGATGCCAGGTTTCGCAGCGAGACCGTGGCCAGATTAATCACTAAGGTGATGATGCGTGGTAAGAAACGTACGGCGGAGCGAATTGTCTATGGCGCTCTCGACCTGCTGGGACAACAGGTATCCAAAGACCCGGTGGCGGCACTGGAACAGGCCGTCAGAAACGCCACGCCGCTGCTTCAGGTCAAGCCCCGCCGCGTGGGTGGCGCTACCTATCAGGTGCCGGTGGAAGTTCAACCCGACCGGGGTCTCTTCCTGGCTCTGAGCTGGCTGGTAAAATCAGCCAGAGCCCGAAAGGGCAAGGCGATGATGGAGAGACTGGCTGGCGAGCTCGCTGATGCCTTCCAGGGGCAGGGAGTAACTATTAAAAGACGTGAAGACACACATAGAATGGCTGAGGCCAACAGGGCCTTTGCTCACTACAGATGGTAAGGGGTTTTCTGATTAATAGCAGTGTTAAAGTAAGAAATCCAAAAACGGCGGGAGAGAAGAAAGTGTCCAGGGAATTTCCTCTAGAGGACATCCGCAATATAGGTATTATCGCTCATATCGATGCCGGTAAGACCACCGTCACCGAAAGGATACTTTATTATACCGGGCGTACCTATAAGATTGGCGAGGTGCATGAAGGTACCGCCGTGATGGACTGGATGGAGCAGGAAAGGCAGCGCGGCATCACCATTACGGCCGCGGCGACCACCTGTTACTGGCGCGAGCACCGCATCAACATCATCGACACGCCGGGGCATGTGGACTTTACCGCAGAGGTAGAGCGTAGCCTCAGGGTACTCGACGGTGGGGTAGTGGTCTTCGACGCCGTGGCCGGAGTCGAGGCGCAGTCGGAGACGGTATGGCGGCAGGCGAACAGATATAAGGTGCCCAGAATCTGCTTTATCAACAAGATGGACAGGGTCGGCGCCAACTTCAGCCGAACGCTGTCTATGATTGAGAGCCGGTTACGGGCAGTCCCGCTGCCGATACAGCTGCCTCTGGGCTCCGAGGACAAGTTCCAGGGTGTTATTGACCTTGTCGAAAACAAGGCATGGAGATTTACTACCGACCCGGATTCAGGGCCGGAAGAAATGGCCTTACCCGAGTCGGAACAGGCCAGGTGTGCCGAGTCACGTCACGCGTTAATAGCCAAACTGGCCGAACATGATGACGATATTATGATGGCCTATCTTGAGGGTGACGAGCTTGAGCCGGATGAGATTAGGCAGGCCCTGAGACGGGTAACCCTGAAAAATAAAGGGGTACCCGTTATTTGTGGCAGCGCGTTGAAGAATATGGGAATTCAACCTCTGCTCGACGCTATCGTCGATTACCTCCCCTCACCTCTGGAGGTACCGCCGGTAGAGGGCATGGATAACAGAACAGGTGAAAAGGTCACCCGCGAGGCCAGCGATGACGGCCCATTTTCGGCACTGGCATTTAAAGTAGTCACTGACCCCTTTGTAGGTCGGTTGGTTTATTTCAGGGTATATTCGGGCAGGGTGAAGGTGGGCGCGCAGGTTTATAACCCGACACGCGGCCGGCAGGAACGAATCGGCCGCCTTTTATTGATGCATGCCAACCACCGTGAAGATATTAACGTGGCTGATACCGGGGCTATTGCCGCCACGCTCGGCCTTAAGAATACCTTCACCGGCGACACCCTCTGTGATTCCTCGAGGACGGTACTTCTGGAGTCTATCAGCTTCCCCGAGCCGGTTATTTCCGTTGCCATTGAGCCCAGGACCAGGGCTGACCAGGACAGGCTGGGTGATTCCCTGCAGAAACTCACCGAAGAGGACCCTACTTTCAAGGTAACTTATAACGAGGATACAGGACAGACGGTCGTCTCCGGAATGGGAGAATTGCACCTGGAGGTAATCGTCAGCCGGCTTATCAGCGAATTCAGAGTGGGGGTTAAAGTGGGCAGGCCGCGGGTTGCCTACAAAGAGACAATCACCATGCCCGTACAGGTAGAAGGGAAATTCGTACGCCAGACGGGAGGTCGCGGCCAGTACGGCCATGTCAATATTGAACTGGAACCCCTGGAACGCGGGAAGGGCTTTCAGTTTGTCGAAGCCATCAAAGGCGGCACCATACCGAAGCAATTTATAACGCCGGTTGAAGCCGGTATTAAAGAGGCTATGGAGACGGGTGTACTTGCCGGCTATCCGGTGGTCGATATTAAGGCCACCCTTTACGACGGCAGCTACCATGAAGTTGATTCCTCCGAGCTGGCCTTTAAAATGGCCGGCTCGATAGCTTTAAGGAACGGTGTCAAGAAAGCCAAACCGATACTCCTGGAGCCTATCATGAAGCTGGAAGTGGCCACGCCGGAACAGTTTCTGGGTGATGTTATAGCCGACCTCAATGCCAGGAGAGGACATGTAGGCAAGGTTGACACGCAGGGCGAGATGTATATCATTCACTGCCTGATACCGCTGGCCGAAGCCTTCGGCTATGCCACCAAGCTGAGGTCATTAACACAGGGCAGAGCGACGCACTCGCTGGAGTTCCATACTTACCAGGAACTACCGCCTGAATTAACTGACCAGATTATGGAGAAAGCTGTAGGCAGGAAATATGGCTAAGCAAAAAATCCGTATCAAACTAAAGGGGTTCGACCATAAGTTAGTTGACCAGTCGGCCCGGCAGATTCTGGAGGCGGTTGAGAGCACCGGGGCTGTTGCCGTGGGGCCGGTACCGCTGCCGACCCGCATCCAGAAATTCAGTGTTATCCGTTCGCCGTTTATAGATAAAGACTCGCAGGAGCAGTTTGAGATTCGTACCCATAAGCGCCTTATCGATATCGTTGAAACCACCTCCAAGACCATTGACGCCCTGACCAAGCTGAACCTGCCTTCCGGAGTGGAAATAGACATCAAGTTATGATGATTGAGTGGATACAGTTATGACCGAAGGGATTATTGGTAAGAAGCTGGGCATGACCCAGGTATTCCGCGAAGACGGCAAGTCCGAGGCGTTAACCGCCATCGAGGCTGGCCCGTGCACGGTCACGCAGGTAAAGACCGTCGATAAAGAGGGGTATAATGCCGCCCAGCTTGGCTTTGACGCCATAAAACAGCCGAAGACTGGCCGGAAAGGACGCGGCAAGAAAAAGGAACCGGCGCGGTTCAAATATCGACGTGAGTTCAGGGTGGATGATATCGGAGATATTGAAGCGGGACAGACGGTTGATGTGAGCCTGTTTAAAGCGGGAGACCTGGTCAATGTTACCGGCGTCTCCAAGGGCAAGGGATTTGCCGGCACGGTGAAACGGCATCACTTCGCCGGCGGGCCCAGGACGCACGGGCAGTCCGACCGGCACCGGGCGCCGGGTTCCATCGGCGCCACGACCACGCCGGGCCGTGTATTCAAAGGCATGCGCATGGCCGGGCATATGGGAAATCAGCGGGCAACCGTACGCAATCTGGAGGTTTATCAGGCCGACCCGGCACGCAACCTGTTGCTGGTCAAGGGAGCCGTGCCCGGTACGAGGAACACTCTATTACTGATACGAAAGTCCGGCAGGGGGAAGAAGTAAGGTGCAGGTTCCAGTTTATAATATCGCCGGAGAGGTGGTCAGGCAGATTGAAGTAAGCGACCATGTTTTTGCCGTGCCGTTTAACGAGACGGTGGTGCACCAGGTCATGGTCGGTCAGCGGGCCAACGCCCGCCAGGGAACGGCATCGACCAAGACCAGAGGGACCGTCCACGGCAGCACCCGGAAGCTTTACCGCCAGAAAGGCACCGGCTATGCCCGCGCCGGCAGTAAGAAGTCACCGCTGCGCCGGGGCGGTGGGATAACCTTCGGGCCGCATCCGAGGGACTACCGCCAGGACATACCCAGGAAAATGCGCCGCCTTGCCCTGAGGTGTGTACTATCGGCCAAGGCCGGAGACGGCGAATTGAAAGTCCTGGAGGAATTTAGCTTTACCGAGCCCAAGACCAAGAAGATGCTGGAAGTCCTATCGGCTCTGGGGGTGGACTCTTCGGCACTGATTGTTACCCCGGAGCCGGAGGAGAATGTTATCAAATCAGCCCGAAATTTACCGCAAATCAAGACAATGCCGGCGAATATAATCAATGTGCTTGATATCCTTTCACATAAGACGCTATTGATGACTGAGGCTGCGGTGCGTATTGCGGAAAAACTGTGGGGAAACGGAATGACTCAAGGAGGAGATGATGCATCTGTACGAGGTGCTGCGCCATCCGCTGATAACTGAAAAAAGCACTGAACTTCAGACTCAGAATAAATATGCTTTTGAGATTGCTGACAAGGCCAACAAACCGCTGGTCAAGGAAGCCGTTGAAAACGCATTCAAGGTCAAGGTGACCGGAGTAAATATTGTGACCATGCCGAGTAAGACCCGAAGGGTCGGACGGCGGCAGATACAGACGCGCTCCTGGAAAAAAGCGATTGTCACCCTCCAGGCAGGCGACAAGATAGAGTTCTTTGAAGGTGTCTAGAATGAAGGGGGAAGCTGAGTGGCCATAAAGATATATCGACCGACCTCCCCGGGCCGACGGGGCATGAGCGGCTATACGTTTGACGAGATAACCAGGGACAAACCCGAGAAATCGCTGCTTTTACCCCTGAAGAAGCGGGCAGGCCGGAATAATCGCGGTAAGATAACCGTTCGCCACCGGGGCGGCGGTGCCAAGCGCCGCCTGCGCGTGATTGATTTCAAGCGGGACAAGCTCGATATACCCGGTCGGGTGGCCGCCATCGAATACGACCCCAACCGGTCGGCACGCATCGCGCTTATTTATTATGCCGATGGCGAAAAACGCTATATCCTGGCCCCGCTGGGATTAAAAGTCGGCGATACCATAATGTCAGGCAGCAATGCCGAAATAAGGCCGGGGAATGCCATGCCCCTGAGGTCGATGCCGACGGGCACCGAAATACACAATATCGAGTTACAGAAAGGCAGAGGCGGGCAGATGGTACGCAGCGCCGGTAATTCAGCACAGCTTATGGTGAAGGAAGGGGAATACGCCCTTATCCGGCTGCCGTCCGGCGAAATAAGGCGCGTCCGCAGCGAATGCCTGGCAACCATCGGTCAGATAGGGAATGTTGAGCACCAGAGTATCAGCCTGGGTAAGGCAGGCCGTAAACGACACCTGGGATGGCGGCCTACGGTAAGGGGCTCCGCCATGACCCCGCGAGACCATCCTCATGGTGGCGGCGAAGGTAGAGCACCGATTGGCCTGCCCGGACCGAAGACACCCTGGGGCAAACCAGCCCTGGGCTACAAAACACGCAAGCCCAAGGCTTCCGACCGTTTGATTGTTAAACGCAGAGGCAAGTAGGCGGATGGAGAGGTAAAATGTCAAGGTCAACGAAAAAGGGTCCGGCTGTCGAAGAGAAACTGATGAAGAAAGTGGATACCGTCATACGCTCGGGTAAGAAGACGGTAATTAAAACGTGGTCACGTTCGTCAACGATAATGCCGCAGATGGTAGGGCTGACCATCGGTGTCCACGACGGCAGGAGACATGTACCCATCTATATTAACGAGAATATGGTAGGTCATAAACTGGGCGAGTTTGCCGCCACGCGGACTTTCCGGGGGCACGTTGCCAGGTCGGACAGAGTTACCCAGGTTAAAAAGAGGCATTAGTTAAATATTCACATACAGGTATAAGATAAGGTGGAAGTAAGAGCCATAGCCAAGAACACAGGTATACCGGCCAGTAAGGTGCGCCCGCTGGTGGATATGGTGCGGGGTAAAAAAGTGGACGAGGCACTGATAATGCTCCAGTTCACGCCGACACCGAAAGCCAAGGTAGTTCACAAACTGGTGAAGTCGGCAGCGGCCAACGCTGAGAATAATTTCCAGATGGACCCCGCCGACCTGAAGATTGTCCGCATCTTTGCCGATGATGCCAGGAGTATGCGAAGATATCGGCCGCGCTCCCGGGGCCGGGTAAGCCCCATCAGGAAGCGTTCCAGCCATATTACGGTTGTAGTTGCCGAGCAGGAGGGTTAATTGGGTCATAAAGTACACCCGACAGGTTTTAGAATTGGGGTTATCAAGGACTGGCAGTCCAAGTGGTACAGCGATACGCATTATGCCGAGTTCGTTCAGGAGGATAACAAGCTTCGGGAGGCTATTAGAAAAAGATATCCCGAAGCCGCTATCTCTCTGATGGAGATTGACCGCCAGGCGAAAGATATAACGATAACCCTGCATACTGCCCGACCCGGCATCGTTATCGGGCGGGGAGGACAGCGGGTGGATGAAATGAGACTTTACCTGGAGGGCCTCATCGGGAAGAGGATAAGACTGAATATACAGGAGGTTCGCCAGCCGGAACTTGATGCCTATCTGGTGGCCAGGTCGGTAGCCGAGCAGATTGAGCGCCGGATTGCCTACCGGCGTGCCATGAAACAGGCCATCTTCCGCACAACTCAGGCAGGGGCAAAAGGAATAAAGGTAAGCTGCGCCGGTAGACTTGGTAACGCCGAGATAGCCCGTCGCCAGACTTCACATCAGGGTCAGGTGCCTCTGCACACGCTGCGGGCTGATATCGATTACGGTTTTACCGAGGCACATACCACCCTGGGTCGGATTGGCGTAAAGGTCTGGATATACAAGGGGCAAATCCTGCCAGAACTCAAGATAGCCGAGGTCGAAGAGAAGGCCGCCGAAGCGGAAGCCGAGGGTGCTGAGATAACTCCCGAGGCGATTACGGAAGAGAAGCCGGTTGAGGTGGTGGTCGAAGAAGCTCCTGCGGCTGAACCGGAAGAGAAGCCGGTTGAAGCGGTGGCCGAAGAAGCTCCCGCCGCTGTTAAAGAGAAGAAACCGGTTGAGGCGG
>Ga0209427_10007901_pt1 | contig 11996 bp, 12 predicted proteins | sample DeeMarSWOR136_30_FD_187465 | JGI IMG/M metagenome (GOLD analysis project Ga0209427, IMG submission 187465) | Marine sediment microbial communities from White Oak River estuary, North Carolina - WOR-1-36_30 (SPAdes) (version 2) | ecosystem: Environmental > Aquatic > Marine > Intertidal zone >... | reverse complement strand
GACGTTATTCGATAGAAACTTACTTAAACTCCCATCCAAACAACGCCAAGTCAAAATCGGTGACTAAACCCACAAGCTTATTTTTTGCGTCTACAATTGGGATCCGCCTTAGATGTCTATTTTTCATAATTTTTACAACGTCAAGCACAGTAGAGTTAGGATTACAGGTCACCAAGCTTTTGGACATAATCTTTTCAACCTGTGATTCCCTTGTTTTTGTCAGTGGATAAACAACCTTCATCACGATATCCCTAAAAGTAACCAAGCCACGCAAAACTCCTTCTGCGTCAACCACTGGAATACATTCAACATCACAATCTACCATCTTATTCACGACTTCCTCTACCGTGCTGTCAAGAGACACAGTAACCAAATCTTTAGTCATAATCTGGCTAATTTTCGCATTAGCTATCGTCAACTTTTTCATCATTAACCCCAGAAACCCATAGAAAAGCACAAAGTTATTTAAGCCTTATTTGAGGGAGATTGGGAAGAAATGACGTCTATAAACGAAGAAGTCAAAAAAGCCATTTTGAGTCACACACACGGCGTCTGATGTTGACTCAGCAACTTTGAAATCATACGCACGCAAAAAGTCGAAATTTCCGAAGTGCAGATCCACGACAAAAAGGATCCTTATCAGAAAATGTCCAACAAATAAGATTTTAATCCTTCAAAAACTCTTACTTCTTCTTCAATTTTCTTTTCCGCTTCCATGGTATCCAGCTCTAATGTTTCTTTTATGAAAATGGCAACCTTCCCAATCCAAAGTATTCTCAGGGCATCTAGCAGCTTTTCTCTTTTAAGTTGTTCCTTGTTTCTAAAACCAGCGACAAATGAATAAACTATTTTTGCCCAAGTTTCTGGCGGAAAAGAGGGTTCCATATCATTCGTTTTTTTCACTTTTTCAACTTCTTTAAACACTTCGTTGCTCAAGACCACTCGGTAGATTTGTTTATTTTCGTTAAAACCGCTTTTGTACGTTTTTATAAGGTTTTGAAGATCTACATGTATCGCTTCCGGCGTTCCTGTGTATATTTCCTTACCGACAATTTCCACCTTACGGCATCCACGGATTTCTTTCCAAACTTCTTCATAACGTTCAATACAGGTAAACATTGATCCTACCACTTGTCTAAACATAAGCGTCAAATGCTTAGAGGGATCCTTTGCTTCATGAACTTTAGATCCCAGAAACGCTTGTTTCACTTCGAATTTCTTAGCTAGCGCAGTATGCGTCTCGAATATGTCTATCCCAAAACGGCGTACGTAAGGCGTTTGCCATAGTGGCGATTCTAAAAGTTCTTTGATAAATTTTATGGATACTCCGAAATCTCCTCCTATAGGTTGTCTAATTTCTTTGCCATAAAGACTAGAAGTAACGGGATAGCAAAGGAAGTTGGTAATTGAACCGTCATACTTGTATCTGACATAAAAAGGTGTTACAAGCCCTGTTTTTATTAGAGTTGGTGAAACTAAGAGCTTGATCCATTCTGGAGATATACTCCGCAAATCCGAATCAACAAGAGCGACTGCTTTGACTTCAAGGTATTTTGCAGCTTCGAAGATAGCTTTTACAGCCGAGCCTTTCCCTGAAATACCAACATAGGTGACAGGAATTACGTTAACTTGGAAGGGAAGGCGCATGGCTTCAACGGTTGCCAAAGTTCCATCGGTTGAATTCCCGTCGGGAACAAAAATTACTGATTTCAAGGTTGGAAAATAAGTTTCCAGACCTTTTGCAGCTTGATATATGACGTAGTTAATGGTGTGAGCATTGTTGTAAGATGGAATTCCCACGAGGATATCAGCCTTTTTGATGTTTCTCAGATATTTCCAAGCATGGAGTGACAGGGCAGAATTATTATCTTTTTTCATGGCAAGGCTTCATATAGGAACTATTGTAATAAAGATTTACACGTCATATGTTAAATATTTTATTATTAGTGTTTCCATTTAACTAATGCCTAATCGGGATAGCTAAAATTAGGAGGCTAGTTGAGTGTCTAAAATAGGGATCGTACATTACACCGCGCCACACAGGAAAGTCGCAGGTGTAGAAGTCGTGATCGATTACCATTCAAGGATTCTAACTGAACAAGGCTACGATGTCCGTTTGATTTTTGGAAAAGGAGGAGGATTGGATTATAAAAACCTAGAAGAATATGAGGTTCCACTACTTTCGCCGGAAAATCCTAGAGTTCAAACAGTGCAGAAAGATATACTTGAAAAACACGAGAAAACTGACGAATTTGAAAAACTAAAAGCTGACATAAAGCAAGAGTTAAGAAAACTTTTTTCGGATCTTAACTCCTGCCTAATTCATAATATTCCTTCTATGCCCTTCAACTTTGCAGCTACCGCTGCCATTAATGAACTTGCAGATGATATAAAGACGCGCTTTATTTTTTGGCTGCACGATACAATTCTTGTGAGAGATGAATGGAAAGATTCTATTGGTAAGTTCCCTCTGACGTTGCTTCATCATAAAAATCAAAGGATAACTTTTGTGACACCTACATATTTTAGGGCGAGGCAGTTTGCTTCGCTGGAAAAACCCTACAATATTTCGAGAATGAAGGTGATTCCTAATGGCGTTAACGTTGAGAATTATTTGAAAATAGATGAGACCACTAAACTACTGATGAGGCGTCTTGGTCTTTCATTTAATGATTTCATTGTAGTAACACCTGTAAGAGTGTTGCCTCGAAAGAATATTGAATTGGCACTTGACGTAGTTCACGAGCTGGTTCACATCTCTGGAAAGAGAAGAATAAAACTTCTGATTACTGGACCCCCTGGTGCTGATCCCGAATCAATTGCTTATGAGGCTAAGCTTAGAGGAATCATAAAAATGCGGAGAATGCAAGACACTGTTATATTCTGCCACGATTTGATCAGCTTCAAAAGACAAAAATCTAACAACAAAATAATCAAATGGAGTGTTGCGGATGCTTATAACATAGCTGACCTTGTTTTTGTTCCAAGCAAAGAGGAAGGTTTTGGGCTTCCGGTGATAGAAGCTGGCGCAGCTAGGAAGACAGTTTTTTGTTCAAGAATCCCACCTTTTCAAGAGCTGATTAGAGAAGACATCGAAGGGTACATGTTCGACTTGAACAACCCACCGGAAGATATTGCTTTTAGGATATATAGGATGCTGTTGGAGAATACTGTTGATAACAATTTCGACAAAGTGATGGAGAAATACGATTGGAAATCCATTGTTGTCAAAAAGATAATACCGCTACTTTTACGATAACATTGTATATATGAGGCAGGTTTAGTGAAAATTTCCGTGGTTATACCTACTTATTGGACTTCCACTAATCCCATAATTCAACATCAAGTCCCAGACGCCATCTATGATCATCCTACGCCTCTGGAATCACAAAGTACTCTGCCACGACTGTTATGCGATCTGAAAAGCACAGATATGCCCAAAGGGTCAACAACGATAGCCGTAATAGTTGCAGTAACACATCAAGCACTGGAGGAAAAGGCAAAAGAAAAAACCAAAGAAATCCTAAGAAGCTACAAAGACTACTTTGACATCGAACAATTTTCTGTCTCTACTCTGAGAAAAATAAATTCTAAAGATCAGAATTTAGCTCAGCTTCTCAGTCTCTACGGCTACTCAAATGTACGCAACGTAGGCCTAGCAATCGCCCAAATTCTGAAGTCAGACATACTTGTTTTCTTAGACGATGACGTTGTTGTCAATGACTTAGGATACTTTCATAAAGCGCAGGAATATGTTGGAGGGAAAGTGGGCGGAAAATTACTTGGAGCCATTGCTGGTTACTACATAAGCAAAGATTGTAATTATTACTTGGATGTTGACCCAAAAGCATGGTGGAAATTCTGTTGGCCCAAGGAGAGAAAGATGAACGAAGCCTTCAAGGTCATAGAGAGCAAACAGCGGCTGACAGAAACTACTTTTGCCTTTGGTGGCAACATGCTTCTCCACTGGAAAATGTTCGAAAAGGTTCCCTTTGATCCTTACATAACTCGTGGAGAAGACATGGATCTGCTTGTGAACGCTAAGATGTTTGGCTTCAAATTTATGCTGGATACCAAGTTAAGGGTATTACACCTTCCAGGAGAAATGAAGAGCCAATGGTCTGAAATGAGACAAGACTTGTATAGGTTTCTTTACATGAGAGAAAAACTGCTCCGTCAAAAAGATGCGAGAAACATAGAAAGAGTCTCAATTAAATCTCTCAAACCGTACCCAGGTTATTTCTTGGCTCCAGAGATCCTATTAAAATTTGCGATATCGAGTTGTCTAAACAGCTTTCATTCAATTTTCAGAGGAAATCTGGAAAACTTCAGGGAGTTTACACAAAATATACGTCAGATTCCACCTGCACTTCGCTTCGCCAGAGAACATTGCTCAGACTACTTTGAGTTTCAGAAAAAATGGTCGACTTATATGCCTAAGATTAGAGGTGATAGAGGCTTAAGAAATATTCTGGCGAATTCATCGTAAATCCGTTTACTTCTATCTGGTTAAAAGACCGCATTCCATCAATCTGGACCATGTACTTTGATTGCTTCTTCGCCTAAGCATCTCTTTGAGAACGAAATAGTTTCCAGTTCTTTCATTTATTCTTCTCCACGAAGGGGAACTGAAATAACGAGGCCTTTTTTCTTTTGACTTTCCCGCTAAAACATTACGGATAACTTTTTTCAAAAGCTGTGTTTTCTCTATGTCGTTCTCTCGGGAGTAAACGATGTTTTCTGCTGTTTTCTTAAGGCGGGAAGCCGTTTTTTCATACTCGTCTATGAGGTGGTCGATATTGTCTTGATATGAAACAATCAGCTGTTCTTTTTCTTCGTTTGTTAGCGGCCTGCCTAGTTTTTCATCAACTACCCGGAGAACCGAATCTACTATCTGATAAGTCATTGGTTCGAGGTTTTTAAATCGATGCCCAATATGCCGATAAATGTCCAAATCTAGTTGAGCTATCGATGAGGGTCCAATCAAGTCATATGTTTGAAACAATAAAGAAGTTTCTACTGCATAAGTATTAGGAAAACTCAATTGTTCCATTATGTCACGGGAAACAGCGAACTCTCCTGCTAGAGGGTATTTTACACTTTCTAGACCAAGATACAGTTTAAAAGTCTCCGCAATAGATTTCAAGAGTGGAACAGCGAGAAGACGACAGATGCGTCCTCCGAAAATAGTGGCTTGAGGATCCGTTTTAGTGACAGTTATCCTGGTGTAATATGCCTTAACGAATTTTATGGCTGCTTCCTGAACCTTCCAAGAGTAAATAATGGGGTGGCAAAGTCCAGTGACTATTTCTTTCTTGAAGCCCATTATGTCCGCATCAACAAAACATATGATGTCCCCTTGCGTAATGGGAACTGAAAGCCAAATCCCGGAGCCTTTGCCTGGAAGCATGCCGAAATAGCCAGTGGCACCAAATACACCATATTTTGCAAGCACTTTTTGTAAGTTTCCGTCAAATTGATGAACTACTTTCAAGAAGAAATCTATAAATCCTCTTTTCGCTTTTTCATTTTGACTTCTGTACTTGTTAAGCAAATTAATCTGTTCCTTAAAAAGTCCGAGTTCTTCATAAGCAATTTTCACCACCTTTTGGAGGACACTAAAATCGGGTTCTCCTCCTTCTTTTCGTGTGGCACCCATAATTATTATTTCATCTAAGTGACCAGCGTCAACCAACTCGCTACATTGCGCCAGAATCTGGTGCAATGTATCTTCTTCTATTTCTAGAATATCTTCAGTCTCAAATTTTGTGGGAATAACAAGAGAGATAGACAACGGAGATGATAATCCACCCTCATCCAACACAGAAGTGTTAAATTTTTCTTTTATGCAATCTCCAAATTCGAACCTTCGATAATCGCTCAAATCTAACACTTTACTTTCTTTCGAAAACATTTTCTACCATTCAAACTATTTGTTCAACCTATCTAAAAAGTCTTTTAACCACTCTATTAAGTCGTAAAAATCTGTGCGAACAACTACTTCCGCCACCTTTACTATCGATTCATCTTTAGGCCTAAAAGCAACTCCCACTCGGGCTTTCTGAATTATGCAGAAATCGTTATGGGAGTCACCTACAGCCAAGGTTTTATTGTCTTGTATTGAATATTTTCTGATAAGATTATTCATCGCGTGCAGTTTACAAACGGCTTTTCTCTGACAATTTTCTTGTCCCTCTTCTTTCCATCCAAGCGGCATAGTAACCTTGCCCGTTACAACCCCATTAATGAACTCTAACTCGTTGCCTCTCACAGCGTCTATGCCCAGTTTACGAGCAAGCCTAGACGTCAGAAACACGTAAGAATCGGTTACTATGGCAGTCACAAACTCCCTCGACTTAAGAAAATCAACAAATTCTCTTGCGCCCCTCACAAAAGCCATGGTATCAAAAATCTCTTCCATTCTCGAAGCTTTAACGCCAGAAAACAACTTCGCAATTCTCGCACTAACTTCATAAGCTTCCATAGACTTGAATTTTCTATCGATTTCTTTCAACCTCTCAGTGAGACCTAACTTCTCACATAACACATCCACTGTACGGCGCTCCAAAATGGTTCCGTCCATATCTAAAACAGCTAGCCATCTCATGAAAGAGCCTCATGATAAACTTGCAACGTCTGTTGTGCAGCTTTATCCCAAGAAAAAAGCCGTAACATCATCTCTCTAGCTTCTGATCCCATACGAATGCGGCGCTCCTTATCATACAAGAGATGAATTAGTGCTTCTGCGAGTGCTTTAACGTTTCTTGGTTCCACCAACAACCCTGTGCGTCTATTTTTAACAACCTCAGGCAGGGCGCAATTATTGAACGCAACTACTGGTTTCCCACAAGCCTGTGCCTCCGCTGGTGTTAGTCCAAATCCTTCCCAGAGACTGGGATAACAAAACACGTCACAACAAGCATAAAGGTTAGGGATGTCTCGATCAGAAACGTACCCGGTGAAAACAACCGAGTTTTCTACCTTTAAACTCTTTATCAGTCGACTTAGATCAATTATATCGTAACGCATAGCCCCGCTTATCAAAAACTTAGTCTCAGGCAATTCTCTTAAAACCTCTGGAATCGCCTCAATTAAGAACTGTACACCCTTATACGGCGCCAGCCTACCAAGATACAGAACAACTGGACAATTTTCTAATTTGTAAATCTTTCTTATGCTGTTCCCGTTTACGTTAGGGTTAAACCGTTCCGTATCTACACCGTTATAGATAACCTGAATTCTTTCTTCTTTGACAAAGTATCTTTTTACCAACTCTTCTTTCAAAAAATGGCTCACGGTGATTATTTTATGCACTTTCGAATGAAGGGCTAAAAAAGTTTCAATTCTGTGATTTATCATCTTCAGTCTTTGCTTATAGATATGCCATGCTCTTATTGGAGCAAAACCATGATAGGTAAACACGTGTGGCTTTTTCAAAAACTTGGTTGCAGTGTTGCCTACAAGAATATCCGGATGATACTGGGTATGTATTAAGTCAAACTTCTCTAATACTTTTAGACTTCTGAAAGGAAAAATGAGATTTCGTAAGAAGGGTATACCGTCCCCTCCAAACTTCAATTCATAGATTGGGGGATTTTTCGACTTAATTTCAGTTTCGCGACAAATAATGGCAACTTCATTTCCAGCACGCTTTACTCTCTTGGCAATTTCCACTATATGACTAACTAGCCCAGAACCAGTATGTAAAGAGGAACGAATATAGACTATTCGCAAATTTACTACACCAATTTTTGATTAAAGTTATTACTATCTGAATGTATGACCACTTCCATCTTCTTAAGCAAGAGATTTATGCGTTTTTATCGAAGAAATTCGTGCGTTTAGGAAAGTGAAAACTGGATAGGACAGCAAAGTTTTCCTGTGCACATAAAATATCGCTGAAGTGACTTTTGTGCATTGAAGCACACTTTCAACTGACTAGGGTTATTACTATATTGATTAAAGTGATTACAGTAGAATGATTACCCTTGAACGTTACATTCATTATCATAACTAAAAATCGTCCTCGAATGATAAAACATCTAATAAATTCAATTCTTAAGGCAAGGTTAGACTCCTTCTCTCTCGTTTTCATAGACGACAGTAACTTCAACAATTTTCTCCAGACTAAAAATTTCCTTCAGTCACATTCAATATCATTTAAACAACTTAGCTCTCTTGAAGCAAGAAGGCAGGTTGAAAAGACTCTAGAAAAAACAAATTTGACTTTCAATGAGAAACGCTTCATAAAAAATTGTACGGGGTTATACCCTCCATTTTGTGGCTATGTGGAACGGTTCTTTGAGCGAGGTGAAATGAAACCAGGGTCGACCAGCGTCAGTCTATGGTTTGCGCCTTATTCTCCGGCAAGGAACCTAGGTATCTATTGTGCAGTGAAATTCTTCAATCCAAACATCATTTTTTTCTTAGATGACGACTGTTTAATTCTCTACCCAGAAAAACTAAGAAGTCAACTTAGATTAATCGAAACGAAATTAAACCAAAGAAGAATTGTTGCAGTCGCTGGGCTTTACAAGGATCTTTTGGTATGCAAACAGAAAAAAACTTTTGAACATCGGATTTCAAAGAAAGCCCTTAGAATTCTTCGGGGGATGGATGCGTTTCTCAGGAAATCTTTCGTAGCTGGAAAAGCACGATTCGAAATAATGCCTCCTCACATGTTAGGGGGTGCGCTTATTCTGAGCAAGAAAATCTTTTACGTTCTCCCCTTCGATCCTTGGGTGGCGAGAGGGGAAGACCATGCATATGCATTGGATCTAAAAAGTTTTCTTGACAAAAACGAAATTGGAATCCGAGACAACCACTTCATAGTCGGTCACCAAAGGGAAAACTCTCAAAAACACATATACATAGATGTTCTACGAGATATTTTTCGTTTTGTCTACTCTCACGCCAAAACTGGGCGTTCATTTATAACTCTTTTCATCGTGAGGTGGGCATTTACATTTCTAATTAACTTATCTCTCAATCCTTCGAACCATAAGCAGTATAAGAACGAGTTGTGGGCTTTGCTATTTGTTGCACCTAAATTTGCAAAGGAAAACGCCTGCAAGTTTAGGCAAAATATTAAGGCTTGGGAGAATTTCTTAGATCAGTCAAAGATATAAATTCGCGCCCAAGCATGGAAAGAAAGGGTCAAGATGTTAACGTTCTCTAAACTAAGGTCTACTTGGTGACTTTTTTACTGTATTCGTCCCAGTTCTTGATTATTTCATTTAGGAGTTCGGGCTGTAGGTTGTAGAAGTTTTCAACATCCTTTTCTTTGAAGAAAACTCTCACAGCAAAGGTTCTTTGAAGCCTGTCTAGTCCAACGCTCCCCATGTAACCCATGTAATCTGTAGCAATGGTAAGCTCAGGCTTCTTTACAAAAACTTCCTTGTGCCTATCGTGGAAGGAGTCGATAACCGGAGCAATGCAGTTTTGGACTAACTCCGTATTTGTAATGTCTCCGGGAAGGGTGGGTGGGAACCCCACTCTGAATGTATAGTCAACTATATTCCTTTTGGAGTAGTTTAAGATTCGGCTGTCTAGGACCTGTCTATTGGGGATCTCAATGAGATTGTGGGTAGGCGTGTAGATCTTTGTGTAGTTAACCGTTATCTCCCTAACTTGGCCTTCCACGTCCCCTATTTTCACGTAGTCCGATACTGTGAAGGGTCTGGATATCATTATGTACAATCCGGCTAGGAAATTTCCAACGGTTTGTGTGGCGGCGAAACCTATAGCAGCACCGCTTAGTGCAGAGATGCTCAAAATAACGCTTGTGTCTATGTTGAATATTGGGAGGATGATAGTTATAGCTGCGGCAAAGATGATTATTCGCGCGATTAATTTGAAAATATTCTCTATGTGTTTCACCAACCCTATCCTTTTAGAATACCGCTTGATCGCTCGTCTAACCACTCGATCGGCGACAATCGCCCCGACTAAAACGATGACCACCTTCAAGACCAGAATAATGTTTTCAGAGGAAACAAAATCTAAACTTCCTAGCTCTTGAAAAATGCCCCATTGCGCTGTGAAATAGGTGATTGTACCTATGGCCACAATGGTCAAGATTATGGCCATAGCCCAAGCAATCTTATTCACTTACATACACCACCGATCAATCGCTTAGGATCGCCTTCGGGGATCTTATTCTCAGTCGGAACAATCAAATCAAAAAGTCCTTCCATCTGCTTCCGGTCATAACCTCTTTTAGTGCTTCGCTATAGATTGTGATGAGTAGCGTTTCCCGGTTCATGGTTGCCCCCGTTTTTTCGTATTTTTTTCCAATTTTAGCCATTTGCGTCGCAATTTCCTCCGCCAACTCTTTAAGCTCATCAGAGGTTACTTTGACTGGCTCTCCCCGCTTCTTCCCGATGAGCTGGAAAACGCTCAGCATGCCACGTAACCGTTCTATGTGGAACTGAAGAAAGTATTTTTGTAGATGAGGCGGCGTTTTCTCAAAATCTTCTATGAACAAGTTTGAGGTTGGTTCATAGTACTTTTGGAGTATTCCGTGGGATTCCACCTTAGTACGCGCAATTCTGATGAGCCTCGCTTTGCGCAACAATTGGAGATGATGCCTCATTGATGGTTTGGTGAGATTCAACTTTCCAGCTAGCTGAGTTTGAGTCTGTGGCTCATCCCTAAGTTGACGCAATATTTCTCTGCGCACGGGATCCGCCAACACCTTGATGATTTTGGGCTCGTAGATTACTCTAACAACCTTCCTTGCCACTTTGGTCACTGCTCTAAAGAGCTTTTCGTAAAAATCATATTTGTACAGCATATATATTAGTATTCCCTTATCGAGAAGTTAAATAAAATCGATTAGGTCATTATACACTTGCGCGCGCTTTTTTCAGTTGGTTGGGTTAAAATTCAAGTTCTATGCGCATATATGCATCTAATTTTTTATATTCAACTCTTTTCATTTATTGAATCTTTTTCATCAGATTTTTCCTGACCAGCAGTTTCTTCATCTTTTTCTTCTAGTACTTGCTTTTCAATGATTTCTTCTTTTTTCTGTTCTTGTTTCTCTTTTTGAACTTCCAATGATTTTTGCTGTTTTTCGATAGCTTCTTCTTTTATATCTGAGCTTACAGCTTTTTGATTACACCGTTTGCAGAGACCCGCATAATTAAGAAACTTTTCTGATTTACAAAGTCTGCATTTTCCATAGGTTTTTCCCATGATATCACCTTTTCAATTTTGTTCTATGAATTAATCAACAAATATATTTTGTGTGTGGGGGGAAAATTTAATCCCAAATACCTGCATATGTGTTGCTAAGATTAGAGTTCCTGCTTATGGAAACTCGTAGTAGCCTATAGCTACTACTCAGCACCTACCCCCCTACCTTTTTTTACAAAGGACATGGCGGGATTTGAACTCGCAAAGGCACAGTTGTCGTCGTCCGCTGCTACGGCAAGGGACAACGACAACTCAAGGTTTCAAACAAGCTCCTAACAATGCTCAATGCCTTACCCAAAACTTCAGAACGAATTTTCCACACCTCATACTAGTCAATGCGATGTTCCTTTGTGAAAGTAAGACAAAGAGTCGCCAGAGTTACACAAAATCCACGAATCAAGGCAATAACATTTAACAGCTTCCGTCACTGGGGAGCAACAATGACTTTCCATTACACGAAGAACCTCCTCTTAGTTCAAAAGTTATTAGGCCACAAAAGCATCCAAAACACCATAAAGTACACGCATCTGGTCCAATTCAAGAATGACGAATTTGACGTGGCAACAGCAATAACCATAGAAGAAGCAAAAGAACTAGCGGCAACGGGCTTCGAGCATTTCACCACAATGAACGACGTCCAGATCTTCCGAAAGCCTAAGATGTTCCAAAAGTATATGTATTAAATCTAGGATATTGGGAAAAAGTATTTAAAACATAGAGAATGGATAAGAGGCAACGCTAAGGAGAACACGTAGCGATGGTGAAAAAAGCACGAATACGATTAACCAGCACAGATT
>Ga0209427_10007900_pt1 | contig 11998 bp, 7 predicted proteins | sample DeeMarSWOR136_30_FD_187465 | JGI IMG/M metagenome (GOLD analysis project Ga0209427, IMG submission 187465) | Marine sediment microbial communities from White Oak River estuary, North Carolina - WOR-1-36_30 (SPAdes) (version 2) | ecosystem: Environmental > Aquatic > Marine > Intertidal zone >... | reverse complement strand
TTATTGTGGCGTTTCGACGACCACACACAAAATTGGGCCGTAACAACAAGCCCGTATTCTAACCTACCCGGAGGCTCCGGTTTCATAGCTTATCTGTGGATATTTGCACCATCATCGCTTCGATCTGCTCGATCCGAGCGCTCAAATCCGATACCTGTGTCTGAAGTCGCTCAATCTCAGCATCTTTCTCTTGCCGGAGTTGTCTGAATGCCTCGACCGTGAGGGCCTCGAAACCTCGATAAGTGATCATCTTGTACCCGTCGGCATTTTCGTCCACCCATTGCGGGAAGACTTGCTCGACCTGCTGGGCAACCATGCCGACCTGCTCACCGGGCAACTCATTTATCTTCTCAGGCTCTCGGTATTCAAATGTGACTCCGTTTAGCTGGAGAAGCTTGTCCAGTGCACCATTGAGGCAAGCGATGTTTTTCTTCAGACGCACATCCGAGGCCACCGACCACGAACCGCCGCCGGGCTTGCCGGCAGAGCCATTGACATGCAGCAAGAAGCCCGGACCCTGCGTCCCGATGCCGACACTGCCTTCGAAATAGCTTTTTGGTCCTGAAAAGTATCCCGCGAAACCGCCGTCAGACCGGCCGTACACGCCTATGCTGCCGTAGCCAGACACTCCGGTGGCCATAAGTCCTGAGCCTTTGCCATAGACACCCGAGCCATTAAGGCCTGTAGCCTCGCCGTAGACACCCGCGCCACCCGTGCCTGTAGCCTCGCCGTAGATGGCTTTGCCTGACGCGGAGGCCTTGGAGGACTTGATAGTGCCGTTAGCAACGGTAAGCTTTGTATCCGGACTTGTCGTGCCGATACCGACTTTGCCATCGTTGTCAACATACACTCCTTCATCGCCGCCATCGCCGGACAAATAGTGCCCATCGAGCCTGACATTCTCAGTGGCAGTATGATTGCCTAAGTTGTCAGCACTGGGGGGCAGAGGTTGCCAACTGCCAAGACCGCTTCCATCAGATGTGAGGACCTTGCCGTTACCCGGTGAGCCGCCTCTAATCTTGATCTGACCATCCACGTCCAATTCAGCCCCCGGACTTGTCGTGCCGATCCCCACATTTCCTCCGGTTTGAATATTGACTCCTGCAGCGCCGGTTATATTTGCCTCGGCTCTGAGCTTAAAGACACCGTCACCAGCGTCCCAACCTATCACCGCTCTTTGTCCAGTTTCGACCGTGAAGAAGTTAATGGTCTCATCATCGTCGAAACCTCCCTCTATCTTGATCTTCGCATCGTTTGCTCCGGAGCTTCTTATATGTAGTCTGGTACTGGGGCTATCCGTCCCGATGCCGACTTTCCCTAAGTTGTAAAGTGTTCTATAACCGGCGTCACCGGCTGGAAGACCTCCGGAACTGGTTAATCCCAAGGAATCATAAATTCCCAACGTTGGTCCTGCTGGTCCTTGCGGTCCGGTATCACCGGTGTCACCTTTGGGTCCTTCCGGCCCTGGAATCCCTTGTTCGCCCTGTGGCCCTTGAGGCCCTTCGGGTCCCTGTGGGCCCTCTGGTCCGGGAGCACCGTCAGGACCATCTTGGCCAGCAGGTCCTTGCGGGCCGACTGGCCCTTGCTCGCCTTGAGGACCTCGTGGTCCCGGTGTGCCGGATGCTGCGTAAAGCGCATAAGGTGTGGGCTTGATCTCTTGTCGTGGCCATAGAATTGTGTACTCGTTCGGGTCGCTAAGGCTGCCCAGACGCACACCAATCTGTAGCCAGACGGCGTTGCCGTCAAATATGCCGGTGCCGAAATCCAGTGCTGCGGTGAAGTAGCCGTCTATGACATCCAGCTCGTTCGCGTCGATCGCACTGCCCAGTTGCGTGCCGAGGATCACATTGGGATCATCGAACAGCTTGAACTGTAGGTCATAGAGACCGTCCGCTGGCGTGTCGGCGTCCATTAGCCGGCCCTGGTAGGTAAAGGCCGTACCCATCGGCTCCGCACCAACCAGCTTACCCGGCCAGACCATCATGCCCAGAGCCAAAACCAAGATTGCTGTAAACATTGTCCTGTTCATCTTTTTCTCCTTCCAAAAAAGATCAATATTTAACAGCGCGCACTGTGCGCACCACCATTTTCTGGCAAGACTTACAGAAAAAGTGAATTGAACGAATACGACCGCATTTAGCCTCCTCACTTTCAGCGATCTAAAGGCATCTGAAAAACACTATAATTATAGAACTTGTGTAGCGGAAACACAAGAAAAAACTGAGAGAAAAAATCGCGTTTCTTGGGCCAAGAACGAATTTCGGCGCCTTTCTACGCGCATGCGCGAGGGCCAGCCGCTTTTCCGCACTCTTGACCGTAAGAAAGGGTTTCGCGACGCTCTGACGCGTACGTGGGAGAACAACAGGCGGCGGCCGGATTCGAACCGGCGAATAACGGTTTTGCAAACCGTCGCCCCGAAATCACAACCTGATAAAAAACAGGGGCTTACAGCTTCACCCGAACAGCGCTTACAAACCAGCTTACAAACAGAATCCCAAAATAGCCCAAAAACCAGCACAAATCAACTTGAAAAACTGCCCCCTGACTTGGCTGAAATCGTAGCTGTTTGGCCTCAGCTACCCGATGCGATCCGTTCGGCGATTCTGGCTATTGTCAGGGCCTCTAAGAACAAGCAGGGCGAATGAAGGCGTGATTTGGGTCGGCTCGCTATACCTGTCTGCCTGACATTCCGTAACTCGTGACAATGGCGAGTCTAGTATGCGTGTACGGGGTCTCATAGGCTGGCAGGACCAGTCATAGTCACACATAGGCTTCTGCGGTCATAGTTCAGAACAGTGTCGATAATATAAGTTAAATCTCTCTCGGTTAACCACCATCCTGCTGGGATAGAGACCTGCTCGGAGGTGAATTCATCAACCCCGGGCAGTTCAACCCTGAAATCCTTGAACGTAGTGTGCGTATCATTTCTCGCGTGGACTTGTGAGACGGTAATGCCCACTTTCTTCATATGTTCCATAAATTTCTTACGGTTTTTAACTCTTATGGTATAGAGCCAGTAGACACTGGAGCGGTCATCTTTATACCTAAGAGGTCTAACAGCTTTGAGATCTTCAAAGCCTTTGTTATATCGTGTAGCATTAGCGCGATGCTTTCCGATAGTTTTGCCCACATACTTGAGTTGCTCAAGCCCAATTACTGCCGTTACGTCGTTCATATGGAACTTGTAGCCGTATTCGACGATATCCTCATCGCAGCGCAGGTCCTTGCGCTTCGACTTGCGGTCAATGCCGTACCACCTGAGCAGTCTGCCTCGTTCACGATCTGCTTCTGATTTACAAACCAAGGCCCCACCGTCGACAGTTGTCATCTCCTTAATCGCCTGAAAAGAAAAGCACGCAAAGTCAGAGTGCGAACCGATTGGTTTTCCGTGATACGTTGAGCCAAAGGCGTGACAGGCATCTTCAATCAGCTTTACATCGTGCTCGGCGGCGATGGCATTCAATTCATCAAGGTCGCACGGATAGCCGCCCCAGTGAACGCACATAATAGCCTTCGTTTTTGGTGTGATTTTTCTGGCGACGTCTTCGGGGTCAATATTTCCGGTCCAGGGATCGATATCAGCCCAGACAATCTTCGCTCCCATTGCCAGGATCGGTTCGTTTGTTGCGGTGCAGGTCATAGCGGTTGTAACAACTTCATCGCCGTAGCCTACGTTTGACAGTCTGAGTGCTAACTGCAGCGCGGCCGTTCCGTTATTCAGAGCCAGCACATTATTGTTGCTGAACCATGGTCCGAGTTGATGCTCGAACTCCTCCACCCTTGGACCTTCACCGATGTAGCCGCTCAACAGAACCTTGCGCAAAGGCTCAATAACACTTTCGGGCATAAAGACCTTGAACAGAGGGATATCGTTTCCCCCGCCTGATAGTAACTTCTTTACTGATTCGTCAATACTCTGGGTAGATTCAATAACACTTCGCATACTAACTCCCTTGTCTTGCAGGCTTCCTAAATCCCATTCTTAGCTATCCAACGAATCATCCGTAAGTGTTTCTTGGATTATTTCCTGAGACAACACTCTGTCAATAATTCGATTGTATTTCTTTACGGTTCTTTTCCGCATAGTAAATTCCTGCGGGTTGACCACTTGCGTAGCATGAGCAAGGTGTATAACATACCGGCCCATTATCGAGGGCGGCAGTTCAATGGTCTTGTAATCGCGGTCAACCAGTTCAAAGTATAACTTTTGGCCAGCCGTCAGGTTTTGGTCCCTGCCCATCAGGAAAGAAAGATTCTCCCGACGTAGGACATCCGTTCGATAAATACAACATATTGTGCGATTGTGATAGCGAAATTTGCCGAAGGCTTCCGGCTTTCGTAGGATATTGCGCTTGAAGGCCTTAAAATCAGTTGCCTTCTTGAGTAGAATTCGCCATTTAGGTGCTAATTCAAGCTTGCCGGAACCAACACAGCTTACGCTTTCATCGTTGCCAAAGTAGCTAATTAACTCGGTGAGCCAGCTGTTCTTCTGGACGAATGTATCTGAGTGCATCACGACATAAAATTCGGTATTGCAGCTGCCCAGACCAATGTCCAGCGCTGAACCCTCGGCATAGCTGCCGGTTAGCTCTTCTCCGCCGTGATTCTCAATTAAGTGAATCCAGCTCAGGCGTTTGAGATATTCCAGAGATTCATCTTGTGAATCGTTGTCGATAACAATTACCTTATGCGGATATTCTGTAAATTTGCGAATGCTGCGCAAACACAGTCTGGTTAAGTCTAATGTCTTATAATTCGGTATGCATATTGTTGCTTTGCCTTTGACAAGCGCTGACATCGGCTGGATTACCTTTCTATTCGGTTAGCAGTTTCCGTACACTGATTCATCATACTCCCGATATTCGCCGGGGGCAAGAGCAGTTCTGGGTTCTAACGGGGATTCCCCCCTGTTGAAAAGTTGGGCGTTGATATCTGTTGAATCTGCGAACCAGTCGAGACAGCTTAAGATTCTTCTCTGAGATTGCACCAAGAGGAGCCTAATGTTGTGAATTACCGGAGCATATCAAGGCGGCAATAAAGGCGATTGTGAGGACTGCTACAGGCACCGGTTGAGAGGGCTAAGAGACAAAGGGCTGACAGTGTTTGAAGCTGGCAGCCCTTTTGGTGCGTGGCCAAAAGTCGGCCTTTATGGAACTATTGCCCGGTCGTAGATGCGGACGTCGTCGATCAGGCCGGAGAAGAAACTGGCTGCGTCAAGGTTGTTGGCGGAGCCAGTTCTTGGCAACTTCTGCAAGGTCCAAGAAGTCTACGACGCCATCGTAGTTCACGTCGCCAGCGAGTATGGCCCCGTATTCGGCCAGGACCATCAAATCCTTAGAATCTACGATGCCGTCGCCCCATGGCATCGGGCCGATGTCATAGCGAAAATCGTCAGTGCCCCAATGGAGCATCAGTTCACCGACATCCTGACGGTCAACTTTGCCATCGCCGTTGAAGTCAACGACCGGAGTGATTGACACCTGATATAGGTCGTAACCGCCCTGGCCTCCGCTCCGCTTAGAAGAGAAATACAGGGTAGAGCCATCAGGCGAGATGTTGGGATTAACATCTGACGCTGAGGTGTTGATCGGTGACTCAAGTTTTACGGGGGGTTCCCAGTCGTCTTCTGTTGTTGGACGGGTCGTCATCCAGATGTCGGCAGGACCCCCGGACCGCGTTGACTGAAAGAAGAGCACCCGTCCGTCGGAGGAGATGCTCGGTGCCATTTCGCGAAACGAGCTGTTGATCGGAGCCCCGAGATTCTTCGGTTTTCCCCAGGGTTCGGCGACGGTTTCCCGCGTTGATACCCATATGTCGCCTTCGCCCAGCCCCTCGGGCCGAAAGCTATAGGGTCCTCCGGAGAAGTAGAGCGACAGGCCGTCCGGCGAGAGGCTGGGGCAGATGTCGGTATACTCAGAGTTGACAGTCGAGCCAAGGTTCTCGGGTTCGCCCCAGGGATCATCTGTCGTGGCCCGTGTGGCTACCCATAGGTCGTAATCACCCCACCCACCAGGTCCCATGGAGCCGAAGTAGAGCATTAAGCCATCAGCCGAGATGTACGTCGAACCGTCTTCAGCCGAGGTGTTGATAGGCGGGGCAAGATGTACCGGGGCGCCCCAGGGATCATCTACGGTGTCCCGTGTTGACAGCCATATGTCCGTCCCGCCCTCTCCACCGGGTCGATTGTTGAGGTACCCGCCAAAGTAGAGCGACAGACCGTCCGCTGAAATGTTCGGCACGCACTCGTCATAAATCGAGTTGACCGGGGCGCCAAGGTTAGTCGGCTCGCCGAAGGTGAAATCCGCCTTTGCGTTCCCGCCGCCAACCATAAGAACAACGACAAAGGCCAAAATTGTGATGTCTCTCTTCTCGTTTACTTGAGTTAGCTTCCAAAACATGATTCATACCTCCATTCTTGATTTTCTCTCGGTTTGCCGTATTATGATAGGACCCTTGTCTCGGGCGTGCAAACCAATCGCCCGGGTCGGGGTGGGCCGGTGAGTTGTATGCTTGGCGGCACGATGCTCACCGGCTGCTTTCTTGTTCACGCAACTCGGCGTGGATAATTCTAATGGTTCGCTTCGGGCATCACCTCCTTTCCTTCGTCACTTTCCGGCAACATCTCGGCCGGGTCGGCACCGCCAGGCGCCTCGACATCATCCGGCCAGTGGAGGATTGGCGCCTGCCACAGATCAGGACCTCCTGAGCCACCGGGCCGTGGGGAATAGAAGTACAAAGTAGAGCCATCTGCTGAAAGGCATACACAGCTGTCACGGAACGGACTCCATATAGGTGGCGCCATCATTTTGGGTTTCCCAAAAGGTGCTGAGGTGTTCTTCCGCCGCGAGAGCCATATATCACGAATGCCAGCCCGGCTGGAGTGAAAGAACAAATACAGACCGTCACTGGTAACAAAGGGACCGGCGTCATAATATGAAGTGTTAATCTGAGGGCCCAGGTTTACCGGCACATTCCACTCGTCGCTGATTGATGCCCGCCTGGCAACCCAGATGTCATCGCTGCCGTATCCCTTAGGTCGATTGAATCCTGCCGGGCCGGAGAAATAGAGTGACAAGCCATCGGCCGAGATGTGAGGATGGCGCTCGACCGTCGAAGAGTTGACTATTGGTCCAAGATTTACCGGTTTTCGCCAGGGACCCGATATCGTAGAGCGCGTTGTCAGCCATAGGTCGAGATCACCGTGGCCACCCGGGCGGTTAGAGGCAAAGTAGAGTGCCAGACCATCCTGCGAAATGCATGGGGTCTTTTCCAGGGCCTGGCTATTGACGGTCGGGCCAAGATTTGTCGGTTTGCCCCATTTCTCTTCTGTCGATTCTCGCCGCGTGACCCATATATCGCGATTACCCGGCGCGCCAAGCTGACCAGGCCGATTGGAAGCGAAGAAGAGCTCCAAGCCATTGGAAGAGATACTTGGCTGACCATCGAAACCTGCGCTGTTCACAATTGGTCCAAGATTGACAGGGTTGCCATAATCGCCTGGCTCACCGAAGAAGAGGTTAGCGTATCTCTTCGGGTCGGGAAAGGAGCTATTTGGATCCGCCAGATACCGATTGTACGCCGCTTGGAAAAGATGCCTGTCCGCATTACATGGATCGGCTTCAGCGACACGGCTGTGAAACTCGGCCCTTTCTTGAAAATACTCCTTCAGTGTTTGGCCCGGGCTCAGCAGATCCGTATCGACAATCCAGATATCATATAACGGTTCCTCCAAGGACACAGCCAGTCTTTTCTTGTCAGGAGACCAACTGGCTTTACCTATGCGTGCTGAGAGAATCTTAGTGACATCGTTTCGTTCAAGATCATAGATCCATAATCCTGCCGCTCCAATGTTCCCAACCCATGCTGGCATGTGGAGCTGCGGGCCGTTTGGTGCCCAGGACTTGACCTCAATTGGCATAGGGGCAAGCCATTGATCAACGATCTGGCGCGACGACAGATCCGAGATAGTCAGTAGATTCCCTTCCGCGTACGCTACGTATTGGCTATCCGGCGAAAGACTCGGAGGTAAGGTCGACCACGACAAAACAGGGGTCGGTGCGGCAGCGGCATCGTTTACTGGGATCGAATACAGCATGTCTTCCGAGGCAGAATGATAGAAAAGGAATTTGGAATCTGGACTCCAGTGAAGCCATTGGCCCCGGGCCAGTCGCCTCGGCTCGCTGCCATCAGCCTTTATTAGCCACAGTTCACCTCGCTCTTTTGGCTGAACGTGCTCCCAGAAGTTGATTGGCTGCTCCCAGCTGGTTGCCAGCCTGCCAAGGGGCAGGATCTGACGATCACGCACAAAGGCGATGTATTGCCCGTTGGGAGAATATACAGGGTCTTTGCCGGGAACAAACAACAACTCGGTCTGCCGGGATCTCAAATCATAGACAGCTATTCCACTTGCACCAATAACACCCTTAGTGTACGCAAGTTTCGTGCCATCAGGAGACCAGCTCGCGGACCATCCATCTGTTATTAGCCGCTTACCTTTGGCCTTGAAGTCGCGATAGATCTTCTCGGTCTCCAGCATGGGTAAGAATGCCGGCTCAAGGGGACCCATTTTAGGTAGGTTGAGCTGTGGGTTTGCTTCAAGGGTATCGACGACATATTTCGCACATTGAAGCCAGAATGTTGGGTGTTCAGGCAGAGAGTCATAGAGCTCCGAGTATTTGGCCTTCGCCTCTTCATACAGCCCCAAAGAGACGAGCGTGGTGAATACGTGAATATGGTAGATTTCTTTCTCCTTCGCGAGAGATACGCATTTCTTCGCATCCGGGAGCGCCTCTTGGAAACTACCCATTTGGCTATAGGTTTCGCGTCGGTGGTCGTAGAGATCAAGAAGCTGTGGATCTTCTGAAGAAGTGTACTCAATGGCCTTGTTATAGCTGTTGATGGCCTCTTCGTAGCGATCCAGCTCTCGAAGTGCGTCTGCTCGAACCGTGTGTCCAAGCGGGTCTTGTGGACGGAGCATCACCAAGCACAGGGCATCTTCTGCAGCACTGGAGAAATTCTTAGAGCAATGGTACGTGTAGGCTCGCAATCTGCGAGACTCATAATGAGCAGGGTCGATGTCCAACGCCTTGTTTAGGTAGCTGAAGGTCTGCTTGATTGTGGCGGCCGTCATGGCTCGCACGAAATAGGCCTCCGCAGTCTCCGGGAGCAATTGCTGGGCCTTTTGTCGATGCTCATTGGCTTTAGTAAGCCTTTCGGCGCCGCCAAGTTCACCTTCCCAGTAGATACGAGCGAGAAGTGCATGGGCAGCACCGGCGATCTCCGGTCTTTCGTCAAGCAGGCTCTTTAGTCTGACGATGGCCTCATTGGGCTCCTGGCCTTCGACAAGAATATTTGCATAGAGCAGTTGTGCGTCCGCGCCGACGTGTTTGCTGTTCAAGATGGATTCTACATCTTTGAGAGCCGCCGGAAAATCGCGTTCCATAAAGGACCTACGGGCACGGGCCAAAATTCCGGTGTGCATAAAGGATTCGGCCTCTGCAAGTTGGAGTCGATCTCGATTCCACATTGAGAGTATGGCTGTCACGCCCACAAGCACGACCGCTATCGCCAGCGCTGCAACGGCCGGAACTCGATTTCGGTGTAAGAACTTCTGCAAGCGATACACGGTGCTGGGTCCTCTCGCGAGGACCGGCTCGTGTTCCAGATGTCGCTGGATTTCCATGGCCAGCCCATTTGCTGTCTCGTATCGCCGGGCACGGTCTTTCTCGAGCGCCTTCATCACAATCCAGTCCAGGTCGCCGCGAATTGCTTTTCGCAGAAGGTCGGGTGTGGAGGCGCGGTGCTTCGCTATTTCCGTCAGTGTTTCGCCGAGGGTGCTCAGCTTCGTAGAAGGCTTAGTCGGCTCTTCTTCACGGATTATCCGCTGCATCTCGAGGTAGCCTGCCTTGTGGAGCTGCTCTTCGCCGAAGGGTGGCGTTCCGGTCAGTAGCTCATAGAGCAGGACGCCGAGTGAGTAGATGTCGGAGCGTGTATCGATGTCCAGATCGCTCAGTTCTGCTTGCTCCGGACTCATGTAGGCGGGCGTGCCGATGATGTGGGCGTAGCGGGTGAAGAGCGTCTTTTCCGTCAGCCGTTGGTTAATGGCCTTGGCGATGCCGAAGTCGATGATCTTGGGCACGGGTGTACCATCACGATGCGTGACCATTACATTGGACGGTTTGATATCTCTGTGGATAATGCCCTTCTGGTGGGCGTGCTGGACGGCGTTGCAGACCTGGATAAATAAGGCCAGCCGTTCACGCATGTTCAGCTCGTTCTTGTCGCAGTATTCGGTGATAGAGACACCGGTGACCAGTTCCATGACGAAGTACGGCCTGCCCGTCTCAGTAGCACCGGCATCGAGTACTTTGGCGATATTGGGATGGTCCATCATAGCAAGGGCCTGGCGCTCCACCTCGAATCTCGCGATGACCTGCTTGGTGTCCATGCCCAATTTGATGATTTTCAAGGCGACTTTGCGATGGATGGGCTTTTCCTGCTGAGCCATGTAAACCACGGCCATACCTCCTTCGCCGATCTTCTCAAGTAGCTTGTAGCGGCCGATGATGCTGCCGGGGCCTTCGGCCAGAGGCGTGTCGTCTAAGGTCACATCAGGATCGAACACTGGAGCCTCAAGGAAATCGCCCACCTGGTCATGAGCTTTAAGCAGTACCTCCACCTGAGCCCTCAATGCTGGATTATTCTTGCATGCAAGATCAAGGAAAGCAGCGCGCTCGGCTGGAGATTTCTTCTCCAAAGCTGAATGATATATTGCCTCAACGTCCTCTAGTCTGATTTCCACAACGGACTCCTTCAATGTCTGCCTATAAGACAATGCGAAACTTCGATCAAAACAGACCCACAAAAATCAAAAAAATGCAGAAAAACTCACGCAGAGTGTTTCAACTGTCCTTGGTAATCTCGTGAAACAGCCAAGCTCGCGCGATGGACCAATGGCGAATAGCAGTGGCACGGGAGATCTTCAATATTTTCGATGCTTGGTCGATACTTAACCCCGCGAAATAGCGGAGTTTAACGAGATCTGCTTTCTTGGAGTCTTGCGAGGTCAGCCTTGTGAGAGCTTCATCCAGGGCAATAAGAACGTCCGGCGGCTCGTTGATTGCCAAATCCGTCAACTCGAAATTAACTCTTAGATGATCTCCCCCATGTTTCAAGCTCCTTTTCCGACGGGCACTTTCGACCAGTATCCGCCGCATCGCTTCTGCCGCCGCCGCAAAAAAATGACCGCGACTATCCCAGTTCTGGGCCTCTATGCCAACCAACCTTATGTAGGCCTCGTGAACCAAGGCTGTGGCCTGTAATGTCTGGCCCGGCTGTTCCTGTGACAGCCTCTGAGCGGCAAGAAGCCGCAGCTCCTCATACACCAACGGAAGCAGCTCATCTGCAGCCCGAGCGTCTCCTTGCTCAATAGCGTTCAAAATGCGTGTGACATCAGTCATGGTCGTTTCAGAAATTTGGCCTTACCTTGTTTTCTGCTCACAAACCACTGATAACGAGCACACGAAACGTGACTTAGTCTCCACAAATACGCCCATGACAATATGGACGTATTAATAGGGACAGATTATTCTACCAAAAATCTCGGAATCCCTCAAACAAAGGTATACAGCAGATTCGTATCAAGCGTCTTCTCCGACCACTCGCACTGGGCAATCAGAAGTGCACCGGGCCGCCCACCAAAACGCCCCGAAAACGGCCATACCACAAGCATTGATTAAGCAGCTTCAGTCTCTCATTGTCACCTTAGCTGGCCGATCTCAACGACTATTCGGGTCTTGGACAGTCGCCGGGAAGGTCTGCGTCCGTCTTCTTCCAGTTGGCAATCACAATGCCCAGGTCGTTACTCATCACGCGATACTTCTGGAAGCCCTGTGCCTTATGGTCGATGTCTGCACAAGGATCAAGCGTAGCATCGTCAATTAGCTTCTTCCAGTTGGCGGATACAATGCCGAGGTCATTGCTCATTACCCGGTATTTC
>Ga0209427_10007899_pt1 | contig 11998 bp, 4 predicted proteins | sample DeeMarSWOR136_30_FD_187465 | JGI IMG/M metagenome (GOLD analysis project Ga0209427, IMG submission 187465) | Marine sediment microbial communities from White Oak River estuary, North Carolina - WOR-1-36_30 (SPAdes) (version 2) | ecosystem: Environmental > Aquatic > Marine > Intertidal zone >... | reverse complement strand
CAAAGGCGGGGAAGAAGCGGCCAGCCGTAATGGAGTATTCTAAAGTCCTTATAGGAATAAAAAAATAGCGGGGGTCAGCTAAAAGGCTCATTGAGGCATATGACAAGCTGAAGCTGGCTACTTACGTGTTCAAATCAAATGGAGGTTAGTAACCATGAGGCGAGGTATGATCACCCTTATCTTTGAGAAAGGCTTAAATCGGGAGAGCAACTTCACCCATACTTTGATCGGGAATCTGAACAAGGGCTCTTTAAGAAAAAGAGGGCAAGGGCACCACCAGGGGACAAAGGGAATGAAAAAATAAGGATCGGGCCGGGGTCAAACCTCTGCCCCAATAAGGGAGAGTCTCACCTTCCTTAGACTTTGCAGCGACGAAACTCCTGGATTTTACTTTTTGTCTTCTACTTTTCATCTCATCTCTTCCTCATCTTAATTCTTCAGCTCGTCTTGTGTTGAGTCCCTTACGAGGCTACACCAGGATTCCTCGGGCTGCCCGTTTGCTAATTAAAGCATCTTAATGATTAGAATCGCCGTAGACGTCAATCTGTCGTCAAGGTAACGGGGGAGCATGGTTATTCTATTCAACTCTTGTTGGTGAGACTCTCTTGTTTTTAGTAGCTCGATCCAAACAGTCTAAGTATTCGTTTCGGCGTTTTTGTTGAAGACCCTCCTCTGGAAAATCATCCCAGCCGAACCTGAATTGATCGTACTTCCCGATCATCTCGTAGTATTGATCTATTTTCTTATCTGGCAAATGGTGGGAATGGTAAGTCTTATTTCCTTGCGCATCCCTGTACGGGAAAGTATCAGAGACAATGGCATAGTCGATTTCCCGATTATACACACTGTCCCACAGCCAGTACTTGTATTCTTCCTCAGACCAGTGATCGTCAGCGAACTTATAACATTCTAATATGCTCTGTTTATTTTTGCTGTCCTTAGAGCGATGACAGCAGAGCAAATTTGTAACTGCCAATACGACCGAAAGTACGACTAACATTGTTATGTTGGAAAATTTCTTCATTTCTCAACTCCCTACTCAAACTTTTTCCACGCCCAGAGCACCCAATATTGCCTCCACCTGATCCGGGTTACCCTCCTCTTTCGTCCCCTAAGAATGTCTCACTCAGTTTACAGGTATAAAATAAATTGACACCCTGTGCCTGTCAAGGTTTAAGTTTTTTTCAATAGCATCCAAATTCGACCACCAGAATATATTGCCAAAGTTCCGAAATAATGTATTTTAGTGTTAAATGAAGGAGAATGTTATGAGATTCAAAACGATTTTCAGACGCCTGGTTGTTCCGGCGCTTCTCTTGCTATCCGGCATTTTACTCCTTTTGGGCATCATAACTCCCTTTGATATCATCTCGGCCGAAAGGCGTCGGATTGCGGCTATGGAACAGGAGATGAATCTAATAAACCGCGAAATCAAAACCTTGCAGGGTGACACAGAGACGCACAAGCTTCACGAACCGGAGAAGGTCGCAAAGCCCCAAGAAAGATTGAGACCACTGCAAGACAGACTGGTGGGGTTGCGGGTTGATTATCAGAAATCAAAACAGGCGGAGAGTAGGAGTTTTTTCACGATAATGGAGAAAATCCTTGGCCTTTTGGCTTCCCTCGTGAGTGTAGTGGCTGCATACATTGGCCTAAAAGCCCAAAAGCTCAAGGGATAAGATGCTTGTGACTGTCGGATCGGTAACAACAAGCTGATTTATCGGTCAAATCTGGCGGTGTAAAACAAACTGACACCCTGTGCGTGTCAAGGTGAAAATACTCTGCCCCTGTGTGTGTGCTGACAAACTCTCTTAACTATTCTCTGCGCCAGACTTCCAATATAATCTCTTTCGGTAAGAGATTCCTTAGGCTAAATCCAACTCAGCTTCGAATTCCCCTTCTGATCTTGGGATTCAAACGTTTATCTTACCTTAGTAAAATCATCTTTTTAGTTTCGCTGAAGTCCTTCGTCTGGAATCTGCATAAATAGACTCCGCTGCTGACTTCTTTGCCCGAATCATTTTTTCCATCCCAATGCTTCAGGTATCGTCCTGTTTTAAAATGTCGATCCACTAAAATCCTGACCTTTTCACCTAAGATGTTGAAAATCTCAATTTTGACCTGTCCTGATCTGGCAAGTACAAATTCTATGGTGGTTGTGGGATTGAACGGATTCGGATAATTCTGACCTAACGAGAATTTCCGGTTTAATTCTTGATTCTCATAAATTGGAATGTCGCTGCCCGGATAACAGCTGATCACGGAGATACTTGTATCCCCGTAATTGGCGCAATAGACTTTGTTATTCGTAGAATTATGGGCAAGATCTATGGGCCACAAGTCAACCACAAGTGTGCCTACTAACTCATCTGTTGTTCCATCGATTACGCTAATGCTATTTCCATTATAGTTAGCACAGTACACTCGATTGTTGTGCTGATTATATACTAAAGCCTTTGGGGAATTACCAACTGAAATGGCCTTGATTACCTGATCTGTCTGGCTGTCTATGACTACTACCTGGTCGCTGCCAGCACTTGCACAATAGATCTTGTCGTCAAGAGGATTATGGGCTAGAGCATAAGGATAGCCTCCCGCTGAGAGAGTGGCTACGACACTATTTGTCGTCCCATTGATGATTGTGACATTATGACTGGAAAAATTAGCACAGTAAACCTTGTTGATAGCCGTATCGCACACCAAGGCTACAGGTCGGTCCCCACAAGTCACTACGGCCGTTACGCTGTCTGTTGCCGCATCGATAACCGATATGTTGTCACTGTTCTGGTTGGCGCAATAAACCTTGTTGTTAGCGGAATTGTAAAGCAAGGCCCAGGGTCCGTTCCCCACTGAAACTTCTTCTATCACTGTATTGGTGGCTCCGTCGATTACGGTTACAGACGAATCTCCGTAGTTGGCACAGTAGATTTTGTTGAAGTCGGGACTGTAGGTTAAAGCAGCGGGGTAGCTCCCGACTGAAACGGTGGTGATTCCAGCGTTGGTAATGCCGTCAATTACGGTTATGTCGTCGAATTCATAATTCGCACTATAGATCCGGTTGTTCGTGGAATTATGGCATAAATCATGAGGGAATTGGCCTACTGTGATCTCGGCAATTATAGAATCAGAATCACCGTCTATTATGGTTACCTTATTCACGCTCCTGTCACTTCTATAGTTGGCGCAATAGACCTTGTTGCTTTGAGGATTATAGGTCAAACATTGAGGATGGAAGTCATAACCAAGATAGAGAGTCTTGGTCACGCTATCGGATTGTGGCCAGGATTGACTTGGAACTGAAAGGAAAAACACGAAAGACGTCATCAAGGCTGGCACGAATTTTCTCATTGACAATTCCCTTCTTCAAATTATCAATTATTAATTTACCTAAGTAGACTTCCGTAGTCAACGAAAAAACGGTCAATGACGTGACCCATCTCTCCTTTGGGCAATGAATGTTGAGAGATAGGGTTGCCGGTTACTGCTCTCCAAAATTCCTTTGAGACTCCCTCCCAGCCTTTTCATAGGTGCCAAATTCGTGCCAACTGGGGCTGGTTTTTCTTAGGTTATCTTAGGTTTTGGTGGGTATGCCCTAAAATGCTAAGTATTTGGAATATCGTAAGAAAGACCATAAATTAGCGGGGGCAGGATTTGCGATAGTGCTGAGGCTCAAGCCGAAGCAAACCTGCGACCTTCGGGTTATGAGTGCGTGAAGACGATCGGCTCTAACTTCATATAAGTCAACGTATTCCCTTTCCCCCTGCGAAGTTAGCCAGAAATCTGATTGTCCATATTAGATTGTATTCGTCTTGAAAAATCCGTTAAAAACGAGGGTCACCGGATGCAAAACGGATACATCTTGTGTCGGGTGACCTTCGGGCTGCACCCCGAAATTGCTATATTTCGGGGTGCTCCACCCAGTGTTTCCGCTTTGTATCCGGTCTGCATCCGTTTTCAATCGATCGCTTAAAGGGATTTTGCTCCTGCCATCATAAGTTCATAAAAACGCGGAAAGGGTGAACGAGGGTACTTCTGCTCTAAAGCATATTTGCCGTTCTTATCGATGAATTGCGCTTTGTCTTCCGGCCGGCGTTCTGATGTGGATACTGTGCTAAGGGAAATGGGTTGATGTCGAGGTCTTGTCACACTGGTTTGCGGGTTAAGACCACGTGATAGAATCAGGGGCAAGCTGTATATGATTTTGTAGAAATAACCCAGGGTTCCTGAACGACATCACCTCTTTTTTTTGGGAAATTCTGGTTGCTCTGTGCAGCCTCTTCACTTATATTACACCAAAAGTCGAGAAGAATATTGACTATGAGCTATCGAACCTGAATCTCTAGGTGTCAAAGGGCATCCGGAGATTAACGTGGGGCCCCGGGGCGATGAGCTGGGTTCCCGGACGTTGGGTCTGCCAATCTCTGGAGTGTGGTCGTTTCAGATTGAGGAAATAAAATGAGCTAACTTCGCGAATTGTTGAGGGTGCCCCCTCAAGAAAGCCTTAAAATCCGAAAGGAGCTTGCCATGGTCGCAAAATCAACTTGCAAACAAGTCGTGTATTTCTCAGCACTGGTAACATTATGTCTCTTCTTTTCGGGATGCGCTTGGATCAAACCGAAGATCACCATAAAGAGATTTGTACCGGAAGGTGAAGTTTCCCGTAAGACTAATTTCACTATCACTTTTTCTGAGAATATAGTTCCCCCGGAGAGCGTGGATGTGTGGATTGAACCAGATTTTCTTAGGATACAACCTCTTTTGGAAGGCAAATGCAAGTGGATCTCCCAGAAGGAACTGAGATTTTATCCTGAAGAACAACTGCGGCCGTCTACAGAGTATCTCTTGGAGGTATTGCAGGATATAGTTAAATCAAAAGACAAGCGCCTCTCCGGCAAAAGGTCATTTCAGTTTCACTCTGTTAGGATCGCAGTAGACAAGTATACTCATGAGTATAGAATCGATGAGAAGAAGCCTGGGCTGGCTAACCTTTATATCACATTAGAATTCAATTACGAAATCCCCCCTTCAGACTTGCAAGATAAATTGAAGATTAGATTTGAGAAGGGAGAGATTATCGACTACAAGATCGAACAGAAGAATCCCTCTCGCATTCTCACGGCCGTAAGTGATCCTTTGCCCCTTAAGGACATCGATAGGAAAATCCATCTGCACATCGATAAGAATCTGAAACCTGCAGAGGGCACGCTTACCCTCTTTGAAGATTATGATGTAACTTTTGCCATGCCGGCAAGAGAAAGATTGGTGGTGGAGAGCGCTTACCCGGAGACCTCCGACGAAACGGGCTGGATAACGGTGAAGTTCTCCACTCCTGTGGCCATTGAAGCCATAAGGGATTTCATAAGGATCGAACCTGACATTAGTTTTCACCTGCAGAGAGATTACCACTACATCCATATTCATGGTGAGTTCTCACCAGGGGAGACCTATATTGTTACTCTGAAGAAAGGTTTTCTGGCACTGAATGGTAGCGAATTGGAAAACGAGTTTTCCACTGCTATTGAAATGAGAGAATTGGAGCCATACTCCGACTTTGTAACACAGGGAATCTTCCTACCCAAAAAGGGTAATCTTAATGTTGGTATTGAGACGATAAATATCGACAAACTGGAGTTGAGCGTGGAAAAGGTCTTCATAAACAATCTGGTGTATTTTCTCAATACCAACCAAATGCATAGTAGATATTTCAGACCAGGTTTTCTTGGTAAACACATTGCTCGTAAGGAGATTAAAATCGAAGAGAGGCGCAACACCAAGGTGATAACCACAGTTGACATGAGCGAGTATCTGGATGAAGAAAGAGAAGGAATATACATACTGATATTGAGAAGACCGGAACGCCGATGGCATAGCAGCGTAAAATGGGTGAGGATAACTGATCTGGGCGTTATAGGCAAAATAGGCCATGATGAGTTAACAGTTTACATCAACTCACTGGAAAACCTAAATCCTCAACCGGGAGTGACTGTTAAATTAATTAGCCAGACCAATCAGGTTTTGTTAGAGGGTCTAACAAATTCCCAAGGAGTGGTAAACTTCAAGAATTATCTACAGGCAACAGAAGGATTTGCACCTTTCGTTATCACTGCTGAGAAGGGTAAGGATCTCACTTTCCTCAAATTATCGGATTGCCGGGTTTCGCTTGCCGATTTTGACGTAGGCGGTGCTCCTGTTTCAAAAGAAGGGTATGAAGCTTTTTTATACACTGACCGAGGAGTATATCGACCTGGAGATACGGTCCACATGATAACCTTAATTCGTCAAGCTGACGGTAAAATACCGCCGGACTTTCCGCTGAAGATGCAAATACTTGCCCCAGACGGGAGCATCTTCAATGAATTTCGGGGTTGGGTCGGAGATGCTGGAGCTGATGAATTCAACATCGAAATTCCCCTGTATGCTATGACCGGAGTTTACACTGCAAAGACTCTGATTGCCGATACTGTCGAGATCGGTCGAAGGAGATTCAATGTTGAGGAGTTTATGCCCCAGAGGGTAAAGGTTGAAATATCCTTGGAGAAGAAGAGTTACGCTACCGGAGAGGATGTGAGATTTGATGTCAAAGGCACCATGTTATTCGGTCCACCTGCCGCCAACAGGAAAGTAGATGCCAAATGCACAATTAGCTCAAAAGTTTTCGCGCCAAAAGGATTTAGTAGTTTCCATTTTGGCGATAATGAGAAACAGTTTGATCGGGTGGAACTGACATTGGGGGAAGATCACCTAAATGATGAAGGGATGAAAACATATGAGTTTCACATTCCTGACAATATGAAACCGCCATCCGCACTTTCCGGCCTCCTGGAGGTTTCGGTGTATGAGATGGGTGGTAGGGCGGTTACTGAGCACAGGCAGTTCACCATACATCCTTATCCCTTCTACATCGGTTTGCGCAGAGCAGAAAAGGGGTATTCAGAAAAGGACAAGGAAACGCACATTGATTTTGTTGTTGTGAAGCCGGATGGAGAAAAGGCTGAGCCCTTAGACTTAGAGTTCTCTTATTACATGGTAAAATGGCATAGTATCCTCAGACGTGATAAATCCGGTTACTACCGCTATGTCTCGGAGAAATCTTTAGATCTGGTTGAACGGAGAAGGATATCCTATGATGGTGATGTCTCATCAGTTTCATTTGTACCTCACCATTATGGTCAATACCGAGTAGTTATTGAAGATACCGAATCCGGGTCTTCCTCAAGTATAGATTTTTATGTCTCAGGCTGGGGTTATGCTCCTTGGGCTATGGCCCAACCGGAAAAACTCATGATAGATTTTGATAAAGCTTCCTATAAGGTAGGTGAGCAGGCACAAGTTCAAATCCGCTCACCTTTTGCCGGAACACTCATTCTCACCGTAGAAAGAGAAGGTATCCTTGATCAGAAGATCATAGAGATGCCAGAGAATACGGCAACCATCACATTACCAGTTCGTGAAGAGTATAAACCTAACGTCTATGTGGCTGGTGAATTAATCCGCTCCGAGAGGTCGTCAGAGGTCCATGCCCCTGTTAGAGCATATGGTGCCTATCCCCTGATGGTAGATTGCAGTGAGGAAAGACTCACTCTTGATTTGAAAGCACCCAACCATATTGACCCTCGCTCAACATTAGATGTATCGGTGAAAGTAAAGGGAGGAACGGACAGAACCTATTTAACAGTTGCCGCCGTTGATGAGGGGATCTGTCTTTTAACCGATTTTGTTACCCCGGACCCGTTTGGATTTTTTTACCGAAAGAGAAGATTATCAGTGGAAACCTACGATATCTATTCCCTTATCCTTCCAGAAATAGAAAAAGTTGAAAAGAAATCTTCTCCTGGCGGTGGTAGAGCCGAAGAGATGGCAAGGCATCTTATGCCAGTTGCCCTGCGCCGGGTCAAGCCGGTTGCCCTTTGGTCTGGCATTGTCCGGGCTGACCCGCAAGGAAGAGCCATGGTACATCTTAAGGTCCCTCAATTTCAGGGAAACTTAAGAGTAATGGCAGTAGCGTTCGAAGGAGCCAAATACGGTTCCGCTTCAAAAAATATAACTGTCTCCGATCCAATTGTCCTGACTCCCACCTTCCCCAGGTTTGTTTCCGGCAAGGATAGTTTTAATATTCCAGTGAATGTATACAATGGGACCGAGACAGAAGGCGAGGTGACCATCGAATTGTCCGTGGATGGTCCAGTCAAGATTTTCTCTTCAAAAAAACAATCTGTGAATGTAGAAAGTAAAAGGGAGAAACTTGTCAAATTCACCTGCCAGGCAGCCAATGAAATCGGAGGCTTGCATTTCAGGCTGGACGCCTCGGGTCTTGGCTCAACCACCAGACACGATGTCGATATTCCGCTAAGACCCGCTTCACCCCTTGTGACCGAAGTTGGGGCCGGGAGGATTGAAGACGATGGAGAGACATCTTTCAGGATAGATGAGAATTGGATTAAGGGAACTACAGAATTACAAATCAGCACATCATCGTTTCCATTAATCAACTTTAGTCACAGTTTGCGATTTCTTCTAACATATCCGCACGGCTGTATTGAACAAACCACATCCAAGATCTTCTCACTCCTTTACTTCAGTGATATTGCAAAGGTCGCAGAGCCTTCATTATTCAAAGATCGAAGCGCAGATTATTACATACTCGAAGGAATAACAAAATTGAGATCCATGCAAATGGCCAGTGGAGCTTTTGCCTATTGGCCAGGAGGAGGGTATGAATCTGAATGGGGCAGCATCTATGCCACCCATTTCCTGGTCGAAGCCCGAAAGGCTGGTTACCAGGTACCGGACCGGATGATAGAAAAGGCAGCCAGGCATCTGAAGAACATGCTGAAGAAGGAATTAAAAAGCGAAGCCCGTATCTATCAGCTGGAACGCCAAGTCTACGCCACCTATGTCCTTGCCCTCTTCGGCGAACCAGATAAAAGCAGCATGAACTATATCAGACAGGTTGAATCGAAAAATCTATCGTCATGGGCACAGACACTTCTTGCTGGTGCTTTCGCCCTATCTGGAGACATCAATACCGCCATGTCAATGATGACATTTGAAATCGGTCCGAGCCAAGCACCAAGGGAAACCGGCGGAAACTTCAATTCCTCTACAAGAGAGAATGCTATTGTGCTTGAGGTGTTGAATGAAATTGATCCCGACCACCCTTCGATTCCAGTATTGGTCAAAGCCATCAGTGATCAGCTGAAAAGAGAATCTTATTATACCACCCAAGAAACTGCTTTTGCATTTATGGCCTTGGGCAAAAGCTTGAGAGCTCAAAAGCAAGCTGATTTCAAAGGAGAAATCTGGTGGAATGAAGAATTACTTGGCACTTTCGACATCCAGAGCGCAGTTTTCAAGGAAAAGGGTGGTGAAGGGAAAGAGGTAAAGATTAGAATCGAAGGGAAGGGTCCTTGCTATTATTACTGGTACTTCAGTGGCATAAGAAAGGGGGCAGATATTGAAGAATACGATAGGGGTCTCAAAGTCAATAGGGTCTATCTTGACAACTGGGGTCAACCAGTTATTTACGATAGCTTAAAGCAAGGGGACATTGTAGTAGCTGAAATCACAATGACCGCGTTGGGAGACAATCTGGAGAATGTTATTATAACCGACATGCTCCCAGCCGGTCTGGAGATAGAAAATCCTAGGCTTCAATCTCGGATTGTAATAGACTGGGTAGGTGAAAAAGCAACCGCGCCCGACTACATGGATATAAGAGATGATCGTTTAAACATCTATCTGAATCTCCCCAGGGGGAAGACAGTGGAGTTTTACTATATGCTCAGAGCGGTTACCACCGGTAGGTTCGTTCTGCCCCCGGTAAAGGGTGAGGCCATGTATGACCCGTTTCAATCCTCTGTGGCTAACAGCGGCATGATCCAAGTTGTATCCGGACGATGAAAGAGAAGAAGCTTATCATTCTAAGTAGCATACCTTTAGCGTTTCTCTTGGTTTTGGTGCTTTTCCCCCTTGACAAAGGGAAACTCCATAAACCGCCGTCCCAGGCAATCTACGATAAAGACGGGAGAGTGCTGCGTGCATTCCTTTCTCCAGATGAAAAGTGGCGGATGCCTTGTCGTCTTAATGAGATTTCCCCTTATCTAAAAGAAGCGGTTATCACAATTGAAGACCGATTCTTCCACTACCATCCTGGAATAAATCCCTGGTCACTTATTCGCGCTGTGTATCTCAACATAAAACACAAGAGAATTGTATCTGGTGGCTCAACTATCACCATGCAGGTCGCCAGAATGATGGAGCACAGGGAACGTACTCTATTTTCAAAGGTGATTGAGATCATTCGTGCGTTGAAACTGGAGCTGTGGTATTCCAAAGATGAAATACTGGAGTTCTATTTCAATATGGCTCCTTACGGCGGCAATATCGAAGGGGTCGAAGCCGCATGTTACTATTACTTCCAGAAAAGTCCTGCCGAGATCAGTCTTTCTCAAGCAGCGCTCCTGACAGCAATCCCCAATTCGCCGCAACAGCTTAACCCTGAACGACATTCTAAAAGGGTGAAAGAAAAAAGAGATGAAATACTAAAATATCTCTGGCACAGGAAAGTAATAACCGATCAAGAATATTTTAGGGCAATTAAGGAAGAAATCGCCGTTGAAAATACGGCAATGCCTTTTGGGGCACCGCATTTTACTGATCTGGTGCAGAGATGTTATCCTGATAAGGTGAAAATGTATACTACACTGGACAGAGGAATTCAAACGAAATGTGAAGCCATCCTAAGAAAACATTTAAGGAAGTGGCGAAGCATAGGCATCACCAACGGCGCAGTTGTGGTCATAGAGAACAAAACCAACAGCCTTCGAGCACTGGTTGGTTCCTATGACTTCTTTGACGATTCGCACAGTGGACAAGTTAACGGCGCCGTATCTCCGCGCTCACCAGGCTCTACCCTGAAACCACTCCTGTACGCTTACGGAATAGACAGAGGCCTTATTACCCCCTCGGCTATACTCTATGATGTTCCGGTTAATTACGCTGGGTATATTGCAGAGAACTATGATGGCAAATACCATGGTGTAGTTACCGTTAAGGAAGCCTTAATACGATCGTTAAACGTTCCTGCAATACTCTTCTTGGCGAAGATTGGTGTGGGGAACTTCATATCCTTTCTGCAAGAGGGGGGTATCTCAACCATAAATCCAGATCAGGTTAGCTACGGACTATCGCTGATCTTGGGTGGTTGTGACGTGAAGTTAATTGAGCTTACTAATCTTTATTCAGTTCTTGCCAACCGTGGAAAATATAGACCAGTCAGATATTGTAAGGATGAACCTATCAATGGAGGAGAGAGAATCCTTTCTGCTGGCGCATCATACATAATAACTGAGCTCTTGGCTGAAGTGGTGAGACCTGATCTTCCTTTATACTGGGAATTCAGTTTAGATAGGCCAAAGGTCGCCTGGAAGACGGGAACATCTTATGGTCACCGGGATGCCTGGAGCATCGGTTATACCAAAGGCTTTACTGTCGGCGTCTGGGCAGGGAATTTTGATGGTCGAAGTGCTCCTGAGTTAGTAGGTGCTCAGGTTGCTGGGCCTATCTTGTTTGATATATTGAATACGATCTCAGGAAAAGATGAGAACAAATGGTTTACAAAACCTGTCTCTGTCTCAACCAGAAAAGTCTGTGCTAGAAGTGGCATGGTTCCAAATGAAGACTGTTGCCATACGGTAGAGGAATTTTATCTACGGGGTGTATCCCCAATAGGTGAATGCAAAATTCACAAGGGATTTCATATCGATAGTAAAACAGGATACCGACTCTGCAAGTCTGATCTTCAAGAAAGGTCCTATGAGAGAAAAGTATTTGAAGTGTGGCCTCCTGAGGTGGCAACCTGGATGGAGCGTAATGGATATCCATTAGATAAGGTCCCACCTCTGCTACCGGGCTCACAGAAGATAATGGCTGGTAAGGGACCAATCATCCGTTCCCCAGACGGATCCTGCGAATACCAGGTGCGCAGAGGTGTTAGCCT
>Ga0209427_10007898_pt1 | contig 11999 bp, 9 predicted proteins | sample DeeMarSWOR136_30_FD_187465 | JGI IMG/M metagenome (GOLD analysis project Ga0209427, IMG submission 187465) | Marine sediment microbial communities from White Oak River estuary, North Carolina - WOR-1-36_30 (SPAdes) (version 2) | ecosystem: Environmental > Aquatic > Marine > Intertidal zone >... | reverse complement strand
TCGTATATTGCTCATCCAGACCCGGAGGTATACTGGGTCATCGGCCTCGAGTGTGCTATCCCGGATATGGCTGGATCCATGATGGTACCGAATCTTTGCGATTTGTCTCACGAGCCGGCCGACAAATAACTTGTTTATTACATCTCTTCCATAAGCCCGCTCCAATGCACCAACAGACAGTTGTCCTGAACTACTATATCTTGAACGGCCAAATTACCGCCGACGAAAACGACTTTTCCGGGCCACTTGGTCGAAGGCCTAATATCGCCGGCGATCCGGCTCGATACGTGGCACAGGTTCAGATTAGCTCGGTGCTGGAGAATTTCGTCCGAACGATAGCAAAGGATGTGACGGATTTGGTTTTGGATTATCTCCCGGACCCAAACGGCAAGGTCCGGGCGGTTGAATATGGCAACGTCAAAGATAGTGTTTTGCAATAGAGCAAATCGATGCCGGTGAAAACCAGCATCGGAAAAGCATCCAAAGTTGTGTTGTCAAAGGAAGTTACATTGATTTCTTCAATGCAGCCGACGGGGACGGAGTATATCTGTTCTTATTTAAATAAAAAATAATTGTCATGAATGCTCATCTGGGAAATGACAACGTAATGCGATAGAAATGTCCTCTATGAATGAGTGATAACGATTTGTTCCGTGATCTTCAGGTAGAATATGAACGAAATTATAATTGAACCTAACAAGAGCTTGAAACACTTCTGGCAGGAGCTTTGGGCATATCGAGAACTCTTCTATTTTCTTGCATGGAAAGATATTCTGGTACGATACAAGCAGACCGTAATCGGTATTGCCTGGAGTGTGCTCCGCCCATTATTGTCAATGGTTATTCTGAGCGTAATTTTCGGTGGGATTGCCAAGCTGCCGTCTGGGAATACGCCCTATCCCATACTCGTTTGTGCGGCGATACTTCCCTGGCAGTTTTTTAGTAATATCCTCAGCCTAAGCGGTAATTCACTAATTACCAACCGCAATATGATAACAAAGGTCTATTTCCCACGTATTATTATTCCCAGTACGTCGATGGTGGTTAGCTTAGTGGATTTTCTTATAGCATTTGCTATTCTCGTATGTTTGATGCTCTGGTACGGCTTTTGGCCAAACTGGAAGATTCTTGTTCTGCCTGCGTTGTTGCTCCTTGCTGCTTTGACATCGCTGGGTGCAGGGTACTGGATCGGTGCTCTGAATGTCAAGTATCGTGACTTTCAGCACATTGTGCCGTTTATTGTGCGATTCGGTTTATACGTTTCGCCCGTGGGATTCAGCAGCAACATAGTACCGGAAAAATGGAGGCTGCTGTACTCTCTCAATCCGATGGTGGGAGTTATCGATGGCTTTCGCTGGGCACTGCTCGGAAAAGAAGTCAGTCTCTATCCGCCGGGTTTCTTAATCTCCATAGGCCTTGCTATAATGCTCTTTATCACCGGAGCGTTATTCTTCACCAAAACTGAACGCAAATTTGCAGATATTATCTAAAAATGAGGTTCTCATCCACAATATGAGCGCCATTATCAAAGCAGAAAACTTGGGCAAAAAATACATAATCGGCCATCAAAAGCAGAGGTACAACGATAGCCTACGTGATGCTATGACACATACTGTCAGAGGTGTCTGGCAGCGCATGCGCCACCCACTCTCGCCCAATCGGGAATCTTTTGATTTGGAAGAGTTGTGGGCGCTTAAGGACATCAATTTTGAAGTTCAACAGGGAGAGCGCGTTGGCATAATAGGTTCCAACGGAGCAGGGAAGTCCACTTTATTGAAGATTTTCAGCCGGATTACCGAGCCAACCACCGGAAAAGTCCGCCTCAAAGGGCGTGCATCCAGTCTATTGGAGGTGGGAACCGGCTTTCACCAGGAACTTACCGGACGGGAAAACATTTTTCTCAATGGTGCAATTCTTGGTATGACCCGGCAGGAGGTGAAACGGAAATTCGATGAAATCGTCGCCTTTTCCGAACTAGAAAAATTCTTAGATACGCCGGTAAAACGTTATTCCAGCGGTATGTATGTCCGCCTGGCTTTTGCCGTGGCAGCCCACTTAGAGCCGGAAATATTAATTGTGGATGAAGTCTTAGCGGTAGGTGATATTGCTTTTCAAAAAAAATGTCTGGGTAAAATGCAAAATGTGGCAAAGGAAGGTCGGACGGTATTGTTTGTGAGTCACAATTTATTAGCTGTAAGGGATCTTTGCAATCGGGGAATTGTTCTTAAAGAAGGAAAGATTCAACTTGATACAAGTGCGCAAAGTGCTACTGATTATTATCAAGAATGTTCTTTAGAACTGAAATCAAACGCAGAAGTTTCACTCGAAAATTGGCATAAAGATAGAACCAGTCCGGGAATAGCCAGAATCAAGTCTGTGCGGACAATGAATGTACAAGGCGAAATCTGCTCGACCTTTGAAGTCGATTCGGGAATTGCAATAGAAGTGGATCTTTGCAATTTGTCAAGCAATGGATTTGTCTTGGGAATCTCTATTCAGAACAGTCGGTCTGTGTACGTATACCACGTTCGCAATCCTTTAGAGATGCTAACTCACAGAAAAATCCAAAAGGAACATACAGTCAGGATGACCATCCCGTCCCTCAAGCTTACCCAAGGTTATTATACAATAAATATTTGGCTTGGCAACCATCTCAATCGTTTAGAAGATAGGGTTGGAAATGTTCTGAATTTCTTTGTAAGGGACTGTAGAAAATCTTTTCCAGGACAATCCTGCATCATTCAAGAACAGGGTGATTGGGAAATCATTCGATAAGAGAGGTAACTATGAAAACGAAAGATGATCTGAACGGACTTCATCTGTTTCATTATGGAAAACCAGTGGGCGAAGCCGAGGCGAAGTATCCAGCAGATCCCGTAAAAATCGAAACGGCTCCATTTATTGTTGGCGAATTGGTCAAAACTTTCAGACCCGAAACATACCTTGACCTGGGCTGCGGTACTGGGATTTATGTTGAAGAGTTCGCTCGCCAGGACGTTTCTGGGATAGGGATAGAAGGCAATCTTGCCGTGAAGCAGATTTTGAAAACTTCGCCTACGAAGGTGATTTTCAGCGATCTGCGCGCTCCGCTTCCTCTGAAAAGGCGATTTGATCTTGTCACATGCTTCGAGGTTGTTGAGCATATTGAACCAGACTATGTGGACATCTTGGTTCAGAACCTGACGTTGTATTGTCGGAAATGGCTGATAATTACCAGCGGCGAAGACTCAAAGGGAAAGAATCGTGAACATGTGAATGAACAGACTCAAAGATATTGGATACGGCGGATTAAAAAAGAAAACTATCGTTTTGAAAAGGGACTGACCCGCAGATTGCGACGAAAGTATTCCCGCTTTCTCTTAGGTAAAGGCCTCCCGTGGTTTGGGGAACTTCTCTTGGTTTTCTCAAACAAAAAGAACGTTGCTAATCATCGTTTTCTAAGACGGGTATATAATCGGCTTAAAAAGTTTCTTTCACTCGAAAGTAAGGCTTCGGAGAAAACCGCTGTTGGTAATACAAGTGATTATGCAGAAATCTGGTCTCAATACCCGGCGGACGCGATACCCCTGGATGGCCCGAATAGGCCGAAGCTTGGAATCCTGAAGAATGAAAGCAAGCAGCACGAGATGTATGTCAAGGCCTGCATAGATCTTGATGTGCCGTTTGAGGAGATTGATATTACCTCCGATGCCTGGATTGAGGAGGTGAAAAGATCTGACTGTGAAGGTTTTCTCCTCAGACCACCGGATTATTCCACTTTGGCAAACACAATGTACAAGGAGCGCGTAATGATTCTGGCTAATACCCTTCAGAAGATAGTCTTCCCTTCGGTACAGGAAATTCTTCTCTATGAGAATAAGAGAATGGTCGCTTACTGGTTGCAGGCCAATAAAATACCGCATCCGCGTACCAATATTTTTTACGACAAGGACGGTGCCCTGGTTTTCGCTAAGCTGGCTAAGTATCCTCTTGTTTACAAGACAGCCTTAGGTTCTGCTGGGATGGGTGTTCGTTTCCTAAGAAGCTATGACGAAGCGGAAGTGCTTATTGAGCAGGCATTTTGCGAGGGTATCGTTCGTGAAAAAGGGGATCCCAGAGATCGAAGCTGGGGTCACGTCCTCTTCCAAGAATACATCGAAGGCGGGCGCGAGTTTCGAATCATCCGTATAGGAGATTCTTTCTTCGGACACGAGAAGCTCAAGAAAAATGGCATGCACAGCGGTTCGAATCTTGTGCGGTGGGGACCGCCACCTCGAGATTGTCTGGATATGTGTTTTGAGGTTTCAGAAAAAGGAAACTTTCGGAGCATGTGTTTCGATGTGCTTTTGACGCAGGATGGCCGGTTCCTTATTAATGAACTGCACTGCATTTTTGGGGCATATAATCCTTCTCAAATGTATATAGACGACAGGCCTGGCCGCTACCAAAGAGTGAGCACTGATTGGGTCTTTGAGGAGGGACTATTTTGTCGAAATGCATGCGCAAATTTGTGGGTTGCTGCGTTCATTGAGATCCTACGAATGAGAGATGCAAAAACATGAAAATCGGAGTTGGCAAGGAAATAAAAGGAGACAAACGAAAAGTGACATTGATATCTGAGTTAATTGCAATATTGGCAGGCTCAGGTCATCACATATGGATGGAAAACAAAGGCCTGCTGAAAATTATTTGCAGCGGGCTTGGTCGTGTAAGAGCAAATTCACCCTTATCATTGGATTAACATTGTGAATTCTTATTGTGAGGTTATGTATGAAGAAAATTGGCTTTCCTATTTCCGGGAAAGAAAATGAATTTCGCCGCGCGCTTCTCCCAAGTGATATTTCTTCATCAAAAACAGGTTCGTTCTTTGTGTTTGAAACTGGTTATGGTAACGTGCTTGGATATTCTGACGGTGATTATCAACGGGTTGGTGCACTTGTCGCAGACAGAGAAACCGTTTGTGAATGTCCTGTGATCTGTATTCCAAAACCTATGTTGGGTGACGAATACTTTAAGTTGGGAAAGACACTTTTCGGTTGGATACATGCTGTTCAAGGACGGGATATTACAAACGTCCTGGTTAAAAATAAAATGACGGCGATTGCATGGGAAGAAATGTTCGAGGAGGGACGTCATTGTTTTTGGGAGAATAATGAGATAGCCGGTGAGGCCGCCGTTTTACATGCTCTCTTAAAATGGAGTCGGTTGCCTTATGGAGCTTGTGTTGCGGTGGTTGGAAGAGGAAACGTTGCCCGCGGTGCTCTAAGAATCCTTGAACGTTTGGGCTGTCGTGTCAGAGTGTATGACCGAGCAACAAGCCATCTCTTGAGGAAAGAAATTGGCGGTTACGATGTCATAGTGAATGCTGTTTTGTGGGATATCTTTCGTAAAGACCACATTATTTATGATGAAGACTTAGACAGGATGAAACCTGGCGCGATGATCGTTGATATTAGCTGTGATGAGAGGATGGGTATCGAAAGCAGCCGTCCAACTACAATAGCCGAGCCAGTCTATTGGTATAAAGGAGTACTTCATTATGCGGTTGACCATACTCCATCATTGTTTCACAAAAATGCTTCAAAAGCTATAAGTTCATCAACATATCCCTTTTTGAGTGATTTAGCAAACGGTACTTATAATAAAGTCCTTGAGAAAGCTACGATTATACAGGAAGGCATAATCCGAGATGATAAAATTATGAGATTCCAGAATCGTGCTCAAACGTAAGACAGTTTGCATTCGCTGGGGCAACCCACCGGAGTACCTATGTTTGTTTGTGGCAGTTTTAAATAGTAATAGGCTGAGGTAAATCGAGGATTGACACGCTTGTGAGAAAAAAAGTTTTGTTTATTAGTCATAGCGCGGGACTTACGGGAGCCCCCTTGGTAATTCTGAATTTGTTGAAATGGCTTAAGGAACACTCAACAATAGACTTTGAGATTTTACTGAGAACTGGGGGTGAACTACAAACGGCTTACCAAATGCTCGCGCCAACCAAGTTATACGAACCTTCATTAAACAATCGTTTCTTATCAAAGTTGTATCGACATTTAAACCGAAATCTTAAAACTTTTTATCTGAGGAAGGGGCGTCTTCATCACTTTAATAAATCTTCTATCGGTCTAATTTTTTCTAATACAATAACAAACGGCGAAGTTTTGTCATTACTTGCCGACGTTGGTTGCCCGGTAATCTGTCGAGTAGCTGAACTTGATTATTGGATACAGCGTTGTGGTGGAAAGAATTTTGAACAGGTCAAACGCTGTACAACCCATTATATAGCCGTATCAAACGCAGTTAAGAAAAACCTTGTCCAAGCTCATGGGATTTCAGAAAATAAGGTGGATGTTGTACACGGCTTCATACCTATTCCAAAACAGGACTCTAATTCATTTTCATTAAAAAGCAAAAACATACGCAGGTCTTTGAATATACCGAGTAATTCTTTTGTAGTGGGTGGTTCTGGTTCTGAGACATGGCGTAAAGGTAAAGATCTGTTCGTACAAATGGCGTATCTGCTATCTCAGAAACTACAAGATTTCCCCATATATTTCATCTGGGTTGGTGGAAAAAACAATGGAATGGATTTTTATGAGATACAGCATGATGTTCGGCATACTGGTTTGGGAGAACGTGTACATTTCGTTCAAGAGGTGTCCAATCCTCTTGATTACTATTCTGCATTTGACGTATTTGCAATGACGTCCCGCGAAGATCCCTACCCTTTAGTCAATTTAGAAGTAGCCGCCTTAGGTAAGCCAATTGTCTGCTTTGAAAATGCTGGTGGGTCACCGGAATTCGTGGAAGATGATGCCGGCTTCGTTGTGCCATACCTCGATATTCACCATATGGCTGAAAAAATTATTACCCTGGCTGAAGAAAAGGAATTAAGAAATAGGCTCGGCTACAGGGCAGTTCAGAAAGTTCAAGAGAGACATGACATAAATATTGCTGCACCAAAGATTCTTAAAATTATAGAAAGATTCTTGTGAGTTTTGCATTAACTCAGTAACAAAGATAAATAGTTTGAAATCAAAATTATGTCTGAAAGAAAAGTTCGCCTAATAGCTTTTTATTTGCCCCAATATCATCCGATACCGGAGAATGATGAATGGTGGGGTAAAGGGTTTACTGAATGGACAAATGTTACCAAGGCTAAACCGTTGTTCCGGGGACATTATCAGCCGCACTTTCCGGCAGATTTGGGATATTATGATTTGCGTGTCCCAGAAACCCGAATCGCCCAAGCTGAGATGGCTCGGGAGCATGGAATTGAGGGATTCTGTTACTGGTATTATTGGTTCGCAGGAAAACGGTTGCTCGAGAGACCATTTTGTGAAGTGTTAGAGTCGGGTAAGCCCGACTTTCCTTTCTGCCTGTCTTGGGCCAATCAAACCTGGACCGGGATTTGGCACGGCACGCCAGATAGAATATTGATAGAACAAACATATCCCGGTGTGAAAGATTACGAATCGCACTTTTACACGGTTTTGGATGCTTTCAGCGATAGTCGCTACATAACAGTTGAGAGTAAACCAGTTTTTGTGGTTTTTCGTCCACAGGAATTGCCGGATCCAAAAAGGTTTACCGATTGTTGGAGAGAGTTAGCAATCAAATCAGGTTTGAAAGGTATATATTTTATTGGGATGGCCGGGCCATCATGGATTCCTACAGATTATGGCTTTGATGCTTCTATCCCGGATAATCATGGAATAGCTCTTTACAAGTTGCGCCGCCCTTCACGAAGTTATTTATACCGAATTTGCAGAACACTGGCAGGTAAAGGCTTGAGACAATTATATAAAGAACATTTCTCTAAACCCACGGTTTATCTATACAAAGATGCCATAAAAAATGCGCTCCCTTCTTTAGTAAAAGATTTTAACCAATATCCTTGTGTTTTTCCAAACTGGGATAATACACCCAGAAGTGGTGTAAGGGGCGTCGTTTTACATGACTCAACTCCAGAATTGTTTCGAATACAATTGAAGAAAGCAATTGCGCAGATTTATGACAGGACGTACGATAAAAGGGTAGTGTTCATCAAATCATGGAATGAATGGGCAGAAGGTAACTATCTAGAACCCGATCGGAAATTCGGGAAGGCTTATTTAGAAGTAATCAAAGAAGAGATGTCTTGTCATTTGGTTGAAATAACTCCGGCGAAGTCATAGAGCAGAGCTTGTCAGAGTAGTTTTCACATGTCCGAAATCAGTGTAATAATTCCGCTTTATAACAAAGGTAAATATATTGCTCGTGCTTTGGATTCTGTTTTGACACAGACGTTTGAGGATTTTGAGGTGATTGTAGTGAATGATGGCTCGATGGATGATGGCCCGGATATAGTGCGAACATACCATGATCCTCGATTGCGCATGATTAAACAAGCCAATGCCGGCCCAGGCTCAGCTCGCAATCGGGGGATCAAGGAAACTACGGCTCCCTATCTTGCATTTCTTGACGCAGACGATGAATGGCTGCCGGATTTTATGGCCATATATCTCGATGGATTGAAAACTAACCCGGATTGTGACTTGGTTGTTGGGCCGTATTTTGAAGGTGATCTCCGAACGGATAAAAGTGTAATCTGGAAAAACTTTGGTGTTGAGAAAGGACCTTGGCGATTGCCTAACAATGTTTCACATACAGATTTACATACTTATTTAACAATGCTTCATACCTGCACGTTTTTGTGTAAACGTGATGTTGTGTATAAATATGGTGGCTTTTATTCAAAAAGGGAATGTAAACGTGGTGAAGATCGTTACTTACAACTCCAACTGTTACTTAACCATAAGATATATCGCATTATGGAACCGTTGATGTGGTATCATACCGAAGCATTTGGTATTTCCACGATAAAAGCTTTCCCAAAACCCTTGGTTCCCATTCTAACTGATCCCGAACCAATACAAGCTAATTGTCCAGAAGTTTATCGTGAAGCTTTGGAACAATATTTAGCAAGTCTGGCCTTGTACTCTGCTCACGAGTATTCGAATTCCAACGGTCGTTCGACAGCAGTTTATTTAGTCCGGCAGTATCCGCTGATGAAAAAATGGCTTTGGAAATACATTAAACTCAGAATCAAAATAGCCTTCCCCATGTTGAATACAATTATCAAAAAATATAAGCTGAGAACTTTGGAGGCAACAAATGATTAAAGTTAGTGTAATAATTCCGACCTATAACCGGGCTGAGTATGTAACTCAGGCCATAGACAGTGTTTTGGCTCAAACTTACGCGGACTATGAGATAATCGTAGTAGATGATGGCTCTACAGATAATACAAAAGATGTATTGCTGCCGTATATGGACCGTATCAGATATATTTATCAGGAAAATGCCGGGGCCAGTGCTGCTCGAAATACAGGAATTAAAGCGGCAAAAGGAGACTGGATTGCTTTTTTAGATTCTGACGATGAATGGCTGCCCGAAAAACTTGCGGTACAGATGTGTGCTGTTGAGCGCCATTCCCAGCTTGTCGCACATATGGTAAATATTAATCTTACCAACTACAATGATCCGTATCCAAATTCTTTTTTACACTGCAAATTTCCATTTGAAGAGAACGAGGGGATAATTGACGACCCGTTTATATCACACTTTACGTATAGAACTTTAGCAATGCCAACGGCGGTTATTTGCCTTAAAGAATGTGCCATTAAAGCCGGATTATTTGATGAGTCATTTGTATGTAATGTGGATTATGATTTTATGTGCCGTCTTGCTCTTCAGGGTAGCTGGGGCTACTGCTGGGATGAACTGGCCATGATGTATCATCGATGCGAAAAGACGGTAAGTCTCTCAGCTTTAAAAGAAGACTATACCGTGATGCTGAGGTGCCGAATAAAAACACACTCGAAATTATTGGAAAACCAAAAGTTAACTAAACATGAAAGAAGGGTCACTGCTAAGCTGTTGTCAAGCAATTGTAGAGAATTAGGTCAGCACCTTTTGCTAAAAGAAGACTATAAAAGAGCTCGTGAATCTTTCAGGTTGGCGTTTCATTCATATTTGTCTGTTAAGAGCATTTTGTGGTCTATAGTTTCGAAATTGCCAGTTTCGTTTTCTAAGCGCCTTGTCGAATATCGTATGAAATGATAGCACCTTATCGTGACTGATGTGATATTTGGCGACCATAATGAAAATAGCGTTCATAATTGACACGTTTCCGACCATATCCCATACGTTTATCATAAACCAAATAGCAGGTTTGATTAACAAGGGACATTCGTTCGACATATATGCCCAGAAAAAGGCGATAGTATCGTGCTACATGCTGATGTGGAAAAGTATAATCTTCTGAAGAGTACCCACTCTTTTGTACGAATGCCAAAGAATTTGTTTTTGAGATTCCTTAAGGGGGTAAGTTGCTTGGTGTTCAATCTTCACAAGGCTCCTTTGGCATTCCGCTGTTTTGTCCACGCAAGTGCTTCACTTCCCAAACGCTCTACACTACCCATTCGCTCCACCAGGCATGAACGGCTCATCACACTCATCTCAATCTCCACCATATTCAGCTAACTACCATGCTTAGGTGTGTAATGAATCTCCAACTTATGCAAAATCCGTTTAGTCTCTGCCGGATTAAATGCTTCATATATCAGCAAGGTTTTCTATATTATCCAGATATTATCGAATTCTCGCCCATCATCGGGTTCTGGATAATTGTCGTACTGCTGAAACTTTATCCGGACATTCGATAGGTCCGTACTGCTGGCAGCAATCTGGGCCTGCAGCAAAACAGTATCCAGAGCAAACGACTTATTCGTGAAAGAACCAGCCAAGTCAGTAACCTTCACCCAATGCTGACCATCGACACTCAACGCTATCCCATCTCCCTTATAATGGCCCACAAAGCTTGTGGGAAGGGTATGTACTTCATCGAATATACTCGTGTGATCCAGCGTCAGCGTTACACTGGTCTTGCCCGTCAGATCCACATGTAAAATCGCCTCGTTCTGAGAGTACGTGCTATTGCCTAATGTGTCGTCCATACGCAGACGACCCCCCACCACCTCGATCCGCCCCTCATTGTTCGAGTAGTACTCCCAACCATCGGCACCACCGGGCTTGCCCAGGCTAAAGTCCTGCATATATGGAACCGCCTGAGCTACAAGCTGCTCGCTTGGTGTATACGTCGCAAAGATACTATAGATATAATCCGCTTGCGTAGAACTGCCAAACGTCGCCGGCATTCCACCTGACCAGGTCTGATCAGAGTTCGCTCGTCCAGGACTACCTGACTGCCACCGAATCCCGGGGTTGCTCTCAAAGACCCAGGCAAGCCATATCGTCTGACCGGCAGAGACATCCATCGGACTCAATAAATCTACCGTCTGCCAGCCCGCACTACCGTTGATCGCCGTTGAGTCCGTCACGCCGAGCCGGCTACCAGGCAAACCGCCGCTGTCGTTATACACGGATAGCAAAACGTTACCCGTACCACCTTCGTGATAGATGCTAATGCTCTGGATCGTACCATTTTCAGACATCACGAACGGCATCGCTCGCCGATTCGCTTCCGTCGTGATACCCGTGAATACCTGGGTATTACCCACCCTAAGCTGCTCGCTTGGTGTATACGTCGCAAAGATACTATAGACATAATTCGCTTGCGTAGAACTGCCAAACGTAGTCGGCATTCCACCTGACCAGGTCTGATCAGAGTTCGCTCGTCCAGGACTACCTGATTGCCACCGAATCCCGGGGTTGTTCTCAAAGACCCAGGTAAGCCATATCGTCTGACCGGCAGAAACATCCACCGGACTCAACAAATCCACCGTCTGCCAGCCCGCACTACCGTTGATCGCCGTTGAGTCCGTCACGTCGAGCCGGCTACCAGGCAAACCGCCGCTGTCATTATAAACGGCCAACAAAACGTTACCCGTACCACCTTCGTGATAGATGCTAATGCTCTGGATCGTACCATTTTCAGACATCGTGAACGGCATCGCTCGCCGATTCGCTTCCGTCGTGATACCCGTGAATACCTGGGTATTACCCACCCTAAGCTG
>Ga0209427_10007896_pt1 | contig 12000 bp, 11 predicted proteins | sample DeeMarSWOR136_30_FD_187465 | JGI IMG/M metagenome (GOLD analysis project Ga0209427, IMG submission 187465) | Marine sediment microbial communities from White Oak River estuary, North Carolina - WOR-1-36_30 (SPAdes) (version 2) | ecosystem: Environmental > Aquatic > Marine > Intertidal zone >... | reverse complement strand
GGATCTCCTGGCTACCCCACCCTTATAGGTATTACCAATAGGTATATACTCGCTATGATGGGTAGTTATCCCCGCATTATATTTGGTTAATCTTTTGGGAATAATGTTTCTCATACTTAAATCTAGTACTTATTATTTATACAAAATTTTCAAAAATACAAGTTTTATTAAAAAATTACAATACCTTAAAATTAAGCTATACAAAAAACATATAAACTAAATATGAAATAAACAAACAAAGAGGATATTTGAATATGGATATTAAAACGCATCTTGTAAAGAAGATGGCACGAGAGACCAGGGTTTGCACAAATTGTAATAACAAAATAAATGCTGGTGAAATTTATCATCAAGAAGAAGGTGTTAAGGAGCATCTTCATTCACTTATAGCACGTCAGTTTTGTAATACATGCTATACAAGATATGGCGAAGTAATACTTCTTTCTAAAAAATAAAAATTTATTATTAACAATATTTTTTCAAAAAGATTTTTCATGTATATTTGTATTTGGAGTAATTAAAGCAGGGGTGCCCCAGCTTGGTTAAGGGGCAGGGCTTAGGAGTGTCAATATTTAGGCTTTTTTTTATGGCCTTTGCACTAAGATACCCTGTGACGTAGGTCATCGAGAGTTCAAATCTCTCCCCCTGCATTTTTTATTGGAAATAAAGGACATGAATTTTGGCTAAGAATTAAAAATACAAAAAAAATATTGGATCACAAAGAAGCAACAAAGTATATCAGAAGAACTTGGAAGGACTATTAATTATCATTTTATAAATTTGGTGGAATATCCTCATTACTAATTATCGAAAACTTACAATTGTCACAGATCGCATCAGGGTTATCTGTTTCATTTACTCCACAGATTTTACAAATCATATTTCCACTTTGAAAATAATATAACATTTTTTTTATGGGATATTGTACCTTAAATCCAAGAGAATTCCTGCATCTAGATCATTTTGGGCTTCCTCTCCAAATATATAGGTGTAATACTCATCAAGCCCTTTCAGATGATACTGAAACCAGGCGGTAAAGTACTTGCTGGAGATTCGACGTTGTTCTGCAAATTCAATACCTTTTGGATTATCTAAGCCAAGTCTTTCAGCTATCCTAGCGAATAATTCGTCAACAAAACCGATATGATTGCCTCCAGTAATGGATAAGTACTCTTTGACAGATGTTTCTGGTATAAAATCTGTGTAAAATGGTATGACATGCTCGGGTGGGACCATGCCATCATTATTTCCTACTTGCAGTTGCGTTGGTACTGAGATATTCTGTGCTGCGTTTTTAGCATCATCTGAGGCTGCTGGTGCTAGAGCAACAGCAGCATCAATCTCTGAATTAGGAGTTCCTGTTGCTTCTATGCATCCTCCGCCACCCATAGATAGACCTATTGCTCCAAAGTTTTCAACATCAACCATATCCTTTATTGGAGAAAACCATATGCTATTATGGTTTTTCAGTTTTTCAATGCCTCCAATTAAACCATATGCCCACTGTGTTGTATCAAAAAATATTTTTTTCGGTGGTGTAAAACATATTGTCACATAACCATAAGAGGTAAGATGCTCCGGGATCCATTTAATATTCCACTCTGACCCGCCTAAGCCATTAGCAACGACAACGCCGGGATAAGGGGCTTCTGAGGTATCTTTTGGTGCAAGCCATCCATCACGTGTTGCAGGGTATCGTATTTTTGCCCGATACCACCCAAAGGAAGGGACATAGTAGCTTACTCTATAGAAGCCAATATGATATGGACCTGGTTCATCTGGTGATGACACAACAGGAGTATCTACTGCATGAACCGGAAAAACTAGGAGTAATATAATAACAATACATCCAATTAGTATTAGTTTCCATTTCATTTTACTATAACTACCCCTAAATAGATAATAATATTTCATCTCATATTTAATACCATTCTCGTTTTTAAAAAAAATGTATATTTCTATATGAAGAATGGTATAACATTGTTATCTGATAAGGGCTCAAATCATTAATTATTCATATAACAGTCTAAATTCTAATCACTGTACATTGATTAAAAACTGCTAGATATGATCTTTTCTCTGCAAATTATAATCATAAAATATTTGTTATAAATTGTTTTTCCGATAAAACCTTTAATAATGTAATTAAAAATAGTGAGAATTCCATACATAATTAAGGATTTCTCAGTTGTTTCGATGTTGATTGTTATATTATACCTGTGGTTCCATTGGTTTTTCACCAATAATAATAGAAAAAATAATATACCAGGCTAAAGGAAAAATAATCAATATAAACGCGTACAAAAAACCAACTACAGAAACAAGCATAATAGGCAAAATAGAATACCACATGAATAGTTGAATAACAAGTATTTTTCGTAATTTATTTCTATCAAAAATCTTTATGTTAAGCATTGCAACACTAGCATAGAGAAGAATAACAACAAAAATAATAAGTAAAATCATCTGCCAAATTTCATAATTCATTCCAAAAAAAACATAAGGAACAAAAATCAGAAATGCAGAAAAAAATCGTAAAAACAATCCAAAAGCTTTGAAGCCTATAGGGATTATGACTTTTTTGTCTTGGGTAACTTTTACACCACTAGCTAATGCTATATTTTTTACATTCATAAGATAATCATGATCAGCATCTTTTAATCCGCCAGATATTGCATTCATAAACAATAACTGGATAAATACAAGAACAAAAAGCACCCATGTTAACATACCGGGGTTTCCATCTTTTAAAGACATCAATGCAGCAAATAAAATGTATAAAGATTGGGCTAAAGCTAATAAAAAATCAGAGCCGATAAGGCGTTTCCCAAAGCGGTTATAGATAAATGCAAAAACATCTGCAACTATGAGAATAGACAAACCCTTAAAAAAAAGGATATGATTTTTATAAAAAAAGATAAATACGGTTACATAGGCAAAAACGAAGCATAAAATGATAATGGCTAACGCAGCTTTTTTAGAAACGGTACCTTTTACAAGTGACCTCTCAGAAAGGTCCTTGCTTAATTTATCCACATCTATATCAAAATAATCATTCAAAACAAAAGCATAAATTCCAGATAAAACACCAATAATTAGAAGAGGTCCAATAACAGAAAAAGAAAGATTATTAACACTGATAGCTCCATAAATTAAAGGAAGAGACATACCTCCGGTTAACTGTATTCTCATCAATCTTAAGTAATCAACAATATGACCTTTCACAGATAATGGATGGAATGTAACTTTATTTGAATTTTGCATTTAATTCTAGGAATCGCCTGTAACTACTTTGTAATTTATTAAAGATTTCTGGATCACTGAGATATTGTTCTTCTACGGCAGATATTTTTTTCCATCCCAAGGTTTCCAAATGATTTTTAAGTCCACAAGGATCAGAATAAACTGGACATTCTCCAGACCAACAAAAAGATGCCCAATCAGTATATATTTTTTTTACGGATTCTTTTATATCGTGATCAGATACGTTGTATTTTGCATAATGAAAAGCAAAACAATTTTTTATGTAACCACGAGCAGTGAAATATAACAAACCAGTGCACTTCCTTTGAATTGTTTCTTGCATGTAGATAATACCAGAGTTGATAATTTCCTTTTTACGTTTTTCAAGAAAATAATAAGAATCTCCAGATAATATACTATCTTTCAACGGTTTAGGACCCACTGGAATGTATTCTAGATATCTTGCAATGAATGCTCCTCTTTTAATTATATCTTCAATGAATTTAGAACTTAAAACATCATGAATGTTCTGTTCAGTAACAAGACTAGAATAGCCCCATGGCACGTTATATTTATTTAAAATATCTATAGCACTCATAACTTCATCGTAACTACTATCTCCCCGATAATAGTCATGAACAGATGCAGAACCTCCATCAATGCCTATCATAGGTATAATATTCCCAAGAGAGAAAAGCTGTTTTGCATAGTTTTTACACATTGTACTTCCATTTGTAAAAACAAAAAATAGCATATCTTGGTTTTCTTTAGCAGTTTGCAATATTCTAGGATCTAAGGTTGGCTCTCCACCAGTAAAAAAAATATGTTTACAGTTTTTTCGAGCGTATCTTAAAATAGCAGCAAGTATTTCATTAGACATATCTATTCTATTATCAAAAAAACTAGAGTAACAATGGCGACAATTTTTATTGCATCGTTTCGTAATTTCAACAATAATGGATCCCGGTCTGCCATCAAAATCTTTGCCCTCTTTATAAATTCTAAAATATGATCTTAAGTACGTTTCTCTTAATTTTTGGTTCTTTGAAATAGTTATTATTTTTAGTATTTTTTTTATCAGATTATGATGATCTACATTTGGAATATCTAGATGTTTAAGTTCGGTACTAATAATTTCTGTATTATCTTTGAGATCATGATATGAATGTGAATTTATTATTTTTAATAGTTTATCGATATCCATTATTTATTCCAACTAGTAGAATCTATAATCCTTTATTTTTGTTATTACTAACTATATATCTAGATATTTTAAGGATAATGTAATTCTTATAACTATTGGAGAAATATTTAGATTTCCTATTGCTTTTATAATATATTTGCATTATCTTTATTATATGCCTTTATCTACAGAATTTTTAAAGAGATGCAAGGAATGTAAGGGATTTTGCTGTACCCTTGTTATACCACCGGTTACAGAACAGGAAAAGGAGAAGATTCTAAAAGCAGGATTTGAAGATCATTTTAAATATATCGGAAATGGTATTTATAAAATAACTAAAGATAAGAACAAATCATGTCCTTATCTACAAAAGGACTGGACATGTGAAATACAATCAGTTAAACCAGATTTATGTAAACTCTGGCCAATTATTCCTTATATTAAAAATAATAAACGCGGTTTTATTGTAATTAAATGTCCAATATATTCATATTTGTCTAAAGAAGATATAATACAAGCAAAAAAAGAAGCAGAAGCAATATCAGATATTGTCGTTGAACTTATTTGGGATATTCCTGAAAAAATAAAAAATAAATATAAACAGTTTGAATATGAGAAGATTTAAATGTATTTTTAATACTGTTTCTTTCGAAGTTTTTTATCAATGATTTGCCCCAATTTTCTTAAAATAGTTAAAATATTCTTAATATCCTGTTTTGTTGTACGATAATTTACTATGCATACACGTAGAGCAAAAATGTCGTTGAGAACTGTGCTTGATGTAAGGATTTGTGAATCTTCAAGCATTTTTTTCATTATTGCTTGGTTGAGTTGATTTAGATACTTGTTAATTTGTTTTTGTTTATTATGGTTCATTATTTGATAGCTTTGGTTTAAATCTTTTGGGATATATCGGAAGCAAAAAGTACTTAGGTTCGCAGAGGTAATCGCCTGAAAATCTGATGATTCATTTACTAACGCCTCTAAATATTGGGCTTGGTGAATGTTTTGATTGATAATGCGCTCATATTTTTTGGTACCATATTGTTTAAGTGACATCCATATTTTTAATGCACGAAACTGGCGAGAAAGTTGAAGGCTATAATCTGATAAATCCATATATTTGTTTGGGGATCCAGAGGTTTTTACATGAAGGTAGGTTGCATCCATGAAAAATGTATCTAGTATATTTTTGGGATTTTTTATTAGAACGCATCCTGCTTCATATGGGATATATAGCCATTTATGAGGGTCCAATGCAATTGAGTCAGCACGGTTGAGACCTTTTAGATGTGTTTTTACATTTTTTGATAAAGCAGCAAAGCCTCCATATGCTGCATCAACATGGAACCAAAGATTATGATCCTGGCAGATATCTGCTATATCATTTAATGGATCAATTGCACCAGTATTCACTGTTCCAGCACTGGCAACTACTGCAAATGGATATTTATGATGGTTTCGGTCCTCGATAATTTTTGCTTTTAAATCATTTAGGTCAAGACGATAATCTTGATCTATCTTGACTTTGCGAATGTTATTTGTTCCTATGCCTAGTAAATTGGCTGCTTTTGGTATACACATATGAACTTGTTCAGATACATAAAGAATCATATTTTTATTATTCTGATTCATACCCTGGGTTTTAACATTAAAATCTGCTTTAGTATTTCGGGCTACTGCAAGTGCTGTGAAATTAGCCATTGACCCACCACTAAGCAATATTCCTGCTGCATTTGAGTCATAGTCAAGAATTTCTTTAATCCATTCAATAACTAATAGCTCTACAGAGGTTGCCATCGCTACACCTGAAAGTGAGACATTCTGGTTGATAGCACTTGATATACCATCAGCAAATGCACCAATAATTGTCCCAGATGTCGTAATCCAGCCGAGAAGTCGTGGATGCCCAATTTTTACAGAGTTATCTATAATCTTACCTTGGCACTCATTCAATACATTTCTTGGGTTCTGTTCATACTTAGGGAGCGGCTCAATTATAAGATCCTTTATTTGTTTGTATGTCTTTCTTGGCAATATTGGTTCCTTACGTATATTTTTAAGATAATTGACTATGAGATCTACTGAATGATAACCTATTTGACGAATTTCTTCAGGATCCATATCGAAGGTTTCATCTTCTATTGAATTAGCAAGTACTAAGCTCTTTTTATCGTTCATGTTTTCTCTCCAACTTTATTATTATATTTAAAAATGTCTTATATCTTTGCTGTAATATGGTGATTACTGTTGTTAATGAACTGATTTCATTTTCAAAAATATTGTAAAAAAAACCAAAAAAATTGTTCAACAGATATAAAACCAAATATTTACTGGTAAAACTTGGTTCAAATCTCTCCCCCTGCACTTTTTTACGTTTTTAACAGGAGAAAAACTCATTTTTTATAAAAAAAGATTTGAACTCCAAATTAATAAATAAAGGAATAAAAAAAAGAAAAAAGTTGGATTGAATTTAATTACGGCAGTGGAACATAAAGAGTTCCTATTATTACGAATGGTCCGATTATAAATCCTGAAATTGATTGCTCTGCATCTATTTCTTCATCATTATATAAATCAACTGCCACTGTTACTGTGCACAATCCAATACCAAATACTAAACGTGTTTTTACTTTAACTGATTGTTCACCTGGTGGTATTGGCATTGGTACTGGAAAGTTGCCTACTTTTCCTATTAATATAAATGCTCCGTTTAGGGATATTTTTATTGTTGTAGGTATTTCAAATGGTGTTGTTTCATTATAATTGGTAATAGTCACTATTACTCCAAATCCTCCTTTGGCAACAATTTCTATGTATGGTTCTATTAGTGGTTCAGGATTAGTTTTTTCTTTTTCATTTATTGTTGCAACTACTCCAATGCTTGATAATATTAAAATTCCTATTATTATAAGAGAAATAGTTTTTTTCATAATTTTTTTTTATTCCTCCCTATTTATTGTTAATGCTTATCTGGTATTTAGTTTTTTAGGAAAAAATATGTAAAAATAAGAAAATAATTATCAATTTATTTACATTGATTTTCATTTTAACAGATTATGAAAAACCAAAAAAAAATGGTTCAACAGATATAAAATTAGTTTTTTTACAAATAATTTTGAATTTTTTTATTCCAGATTGTAACTTCTAAAATGGAAAACGTTATTATTTTAGCAAGAGTTTTTAATCTAATAACTAATTTTCATTCTGTAAATTTATCTTTGAGTTGGTGGTTATTGTTAGACACTGTAAAAATTGCTTAATACCAGAAAATTATCCTAATATAAAACTAAATAATGATTGCATTTGTAATTTATGTACAACTAGAAAAGATGGTGTGAAAAACGATACAGTTTTAAATAAAAAGATGCAAACAGAATTTGAAAAATACATTAATAAAGTTAAAGGACGACAAAAATATGATTGTCTTCTTCTTTTCAGTGGTGGAAAAGATAGTACTTATATGCTTTATTTACTTAAAAAAAAATACGATTTGAATATCTTATCAGTATATGTAGAAAATGGATTAGAACCTAATGTAACCAATGAAAACATTAACAATGCTATAAAAATTTTTGATGTCAATCATATAACCATTATACCCGAAAATAATTTATTAAAAAGAATTTATCGGCAAAAACTATTGAATCCAGAAGGAAAAAGTTATGGCGAAAGTATTTGTCATACCTGCCAAAAACTCATAATCAGTATGGGTCTTAATATTGCTGCTAAAAAAAATATTCCTCTTGTTGTAGCTGCTTATTCATCAGATCAAAGAGATTTAGCAGAGTTGTTGATAAAAAACTTATCCGATAGCTGGGTTCCAGATATTCTTAATAGTGAGAATTTCAGCGAAAAAGATAGAAGTTATTATTGGGATCCTAAAAAATATGAGAATATTCCTCGACTTATATTTCCTCTTATTTATGATTCAACCAATATAAAGGATATTATTACAATACTTGAAAAAAAGAAGGTAAATACCAGAAAAAAACTAAGTTATCTTTATACTAATTGTCATATGGGGTGGTTAACAATTTTTCTGGACATATATAATAATAATTATTGTATCTATTTAAAACAGATATTCAGCCAGATAAGAGACGAAAAAACAAGTCGTTTAAAATGGTTATTTTTAATGCCTGTTGGGTGTTGGCTTATTAAGCATAAATTATTTAAAAGAAAACAAATAGAAAAGGCATTAGCTCATATTGATTTATCATATAGCGATATTATTAAATAATTAATCAATACATTATAAACAATTATTTTTAGATAACATGAGAAGAACAGATTTTTTACCGGTAAAAGCGAATTCAAATCTTTCCCCCTGCATCCTTTTAAACACTCAACAGAAGAAAAACACGTTTTTTATAAAAAAAGATTTGAACTAAAAAATAATTGATGAATTTCTAATTAATTCTACTAAATATAAAAAAGAAAAAGAGTTTTGTTTTGATATTTTTAGGTTAATATATGTCTTATTATTGGAAAGTGGTTTATTAGATGTTCAAAGAAGTTAAAAAATACACCTTTGTTTCTCGGTATTTTTACAAGAATATCTATTTCGCAGAAGTCTGTAGGGTCATCTGAATTTATGACTTTTATTTTTCCAACAAACTTTTTATTTTTCTTAGGTGGTGCTGTGAATGTAAAACTGACATAAGTTCCAGAACCACCATATGGTTCTACACCACTTGGTGGATTAAAAGTCCAATTTTCTCCCCAGGTCGGCCAATCATCAATTGTCCAGTTCAAGGTTGAATATGGATCTCCACAGTTCCATACATATAATTCTCCATCGCCAATAAATGATCCTGAGGGTACTTCATACCATGTCGTATTTATTGAATCACAGCAGAGAGCAGGAATAGGTTCTTCATAGGTTATATACCATGAAACATCATATTCTACGCCCCATATGTCAAATCCCCATGTCCATCGTGGATAGTGTATATCCGGCATATCAACAAAGACACTACATCCTATATTTGCTGCGGTAAACCAATAGGACCAATTGCCTCCTTTCATTACTGGTTGGAAACATACCCACCATTCACCAGGTGTAAGCGTTACTGGTGCAAATTGACAATCAACAGCAATATGTGGATAAATGTAGTTATCTCCAGTAAGTGTTGTAGTGTAAGTTGCAGTTCTAAATACAAATGGTTTAGTATCAGGTTCACATGATCCAGTGCTTCCAAAGAAATATACATTAACACCATCAATACGTTCTACGAGAGTATCACCAATTCCTATAATGAAATGCCCATCGTTGACAATCCAACCTGGTTCTGGGACAATAAAATCATCTATTACAATTCTGTCTATTGGACCAGGAGGATTTAATGGAGCTGACCAACAAGAAATACATGTTCGGTTATCTGGTGGTCCATTATCCCATAGTATTACCCTTCCACTTGTTATTGGTTCCTGATTTATTATATTATTATTTGATTGAGACAACGTACTTAAACAGGTTCCTATTTGGATTTGTTTATTTGCATTTTCTCCTATTACAGCAGTAGATGATAAAATCAAAGTGGATATAATTAATATGACACTAGCTTTTTTTAAAACATTTTTTCTATTTATCATTTTGCCTCCCTCTTATCCTTATTAAAATCTTTTAACTTTTTATAAATCTTTCCTATAAATTATTTGTAACATTAATATGATTTAAATAATTATTTTTTAAAAAATGTAATATATTGATTTTATCTATTTTTTATTGGTGGTGGAGTGAAAAATTAACACTGATTTCCATCCTCAGCGTTCATGATATAAATAAAGACAGGATAAAAATTCTTTAAAAGTTGGGTGATTTGAACTTGGAGTTTATATCTTTCTCCCTGCATGCTTTTTAATGCTCAAAAGGAGAAAAATATATTTTTTTCAAAAAGAGAATTGAACCAGAATTAAAATCTAACTTTTTTAAAAATTCCTTATATTTCTGAATTTATCAACTGATTATTATTCTAATGTAAAGTACACTCTTTTAAAGTTTTTTCCTTTATTAACAGCCTCTTTAAACTTAATTTTACCGATTTCATCTAGATTTTTAACATGACAACCACCATCTGCTTGTCTATCAAAACCTTTAATGTCTACAATTCTTATAGTGTCAATGTCATGGGAAAATTCTTTTGCCAATTTAAATAAATCAGGGTCTTTTTCAGCTTCTTCTCTTGATTTATAATATATCTGAACAGAAAGCCCTTTTTTGATAATTTCATTAGATTTTTCAATAGCCTTTTTTATAGAATCAACATCCATTTCATCCATATTCAAATCAATACGTCCTTTTTCTGTTGTAAGTTGATTACCTGTAATTTTAAGGTTGTATTCGTTATAAAAGACACCGCTTAATACATGAGTAGCAGTATGATATCTCATTAATAAATAACGTTTATACCAATCCAAATTGCAGTGTACTATATCTCCAACTTTTAATCCATTTTTATCAACTTCATGACTTATTTCTCCAGAGAATTTACCTGTATAAACAACATTGAATTTTCTTCCGTCGTCTGTAGTTATTATTCCAGTATCCCATTCAACTCCACCTCCGCGAGGAAAAAAAGCTGTTTTTTCTAAAACAATAAATTTGTCTTGAGAAACAGATTTTACTTTTGTATCCCATTCTTTTAAATATGAATCATCCATGTAAAGTGCTTTATCCATATTAACTCACCAACCGTCTTAGAAAATCCTTTTTTTTATTTAAATAGTTACTGTCAAATGGAAAAAATTATTGTTAATTTTTTTTGTTAAATATGTAAAATAATAACACAATCAATGTTAATGTATATGCAAAACCAATACCTAGGTGTAGATAGTCATTTGTTCCTGTAGTAATTAACTCTTTTAAAGAAATAAAAGCCCAAAAATTTGGAATTGGTGAAAATATGTATTTTAAATTATCTGTAATCAAAAAGATAAATAATGGGATAAGAAAAACTGTTCCTGATATTTTGAATATTGCAAATGCTTGCACTTTGTTTGTTGCAAATGAGCTTACCATTAATGCAGAAAATGGTGTAATGAGTGTAAATAAAAGTGCAATAGGAATATACTCTATATACGAAAATTTAGTATTTTCTAATAAACCTGAAAATAATGGAAATAATAAGGTAACAATAAAAGAAAAAATCGAAAGAAATAACATCCGATAAATTAAATAAGTATTCCTAGAAATTGGCATTACACGTAGTACTGTCAATAGATGCTCATCTCTTTCATCAAGAATTAAAAATGCCACTATAAAACCATAAACAAGTGGAATCATGGTTACAAATAACATAAAAATCATAGAGTAATTACCAGCAAGTGGAATTGTATTTTGTATTGTAGGTGCAATCCAATGTAGTATAATTCTAGAAATTACTATTACCATTACAGGCATTGCAATTGCTGCATAAACTAGAAATCTATCTCTAATGATATTTTTAAAATCATTTATTGCAAGTTTTAGCACATTTACCATTTTTTATTCTCCTTTTAAAACAATATATTTATAAAATGCTTTTTTTGCCAGATAATAAAACAGTACAATCCAAAATATTTGATAAAAA
>Ga0209427_10007894_pt1 | contig 12002 bp, 9 predicted proteins | sample DeeMarSWOR136_30_FD_187465 | JGI IMG/M metagenome (GOLD analysis project Ga0209427, IMG submission 187465) | Marine sediment microbial communities from White Oak River estuary, North Carolina - WOR-1-36_30 (SPAdes) (version 2) | ecosystem: Environmental > Aquatic > Marine > Intertidal zone >... | reverse complement strand
GAAGACGCCGAAGCCGAAGGTCTAAAAGCACAAAGTTGAGATAAAATAATCCTCAGCTATACCTTTCTTATTTTTTAACTATATCGGAGAGCTCTTTAACGTTTCCGGTGTTCACGACGTCTCTAGCGGTCGCCCACCCTCTTCTCGCCTGAGCAACACCCAGCTCCAGGAAACGGAGGTGAAGCTTACTGTGGGAGTCAGAGCTTATGCCGAGCTTGGCTCCGGCTTCCACCGCCATGTTGGAAAGAGTCAACCTCTCCGACATGGGCATCTGTGTGATGGTCTCGCCCACAAATTCCAAGGCTTTGTAAGTTGCTCCATCGGCGCCGATGAGTCCGATGAGATGCAGGATAAGGTCTTTGGCGAAAACCCCCTTGGGAAACTTGCCATTTACCGCCACCTTAAAGGTCTCCGGGACGCGCAGCCAGGTTTTTCCCAGAGCGATGCCGATGGCCACATCCGTGGATCCCATTCCGGTGGCAAAAGCGCCCAGAGCCCCTCCTGTACAGGTGTGAGAATCTGCCCCGATGAGGATATCACCAGGCCGAACATAGGTCTCGTTGATGACCTGATGACAGACCCCATCTCCGATATCAGAGAGGACAGCTCCCGTTTTGTGGGCGAACTCCCGCAAGGTCATGTGGTCGTTAGACAGCTCTTTACGAGGGCTGGGCGAGGCGTGATCCAGGAACAGAACCGTCCGATCAGGCTGGGCAGCTTTTTCCAGTCCAATCTTCTGCAACTGCCTCACGGCCAGAGGACCGGTTCCATCTTGCGTCAGGCAGACGTCTACTTTGGCCACCACGATATCCCCGGCCCGGACCTCTTGACCCGCATGCTGACCGATGATCTTCTCTGCCATCGTCTTTCCCATAATGACTCCCCTCCAGAACTGTCTGAGCGAAACTGCCCCTTGAGACAAGAGATAGTGCTATTTCAAGGCCTGCCACAGCCAGTACCAGATGTCGCGGACCTTCATCCGAGAGCCGCTCTCTCCGCTCGCTTGGGCCGCCGTCCGCAAAGTCCCCACACAATTGGCACAAGAGGTGGTCAGCTCCTGGACGCCGGTGGCTGCGGCCTGCTCGATGCGCTTCTTGGCCACCATTCCAGCCAGGGGCGCATCGGAAATTAACATGACACCGCCCCCTCCACAGCAACGGGTGGTCGTCTTGTTCAAAGGCATCTCTTTCACAGTAATGCCTATGGCTTCCAAGATCTTGCGGGGAGCTTCGTGGACCTCAATCCCTCGACCAAGGTGACAGGGATCGTGATAAGTAGCTTCAATATCCAGCTTTCTGATGTTCAGCTTTTTGGGGTTGGCTCCGGACAGCTTCTCCGCGACGATCTCGGTGGCATGGGTGATGGGCAGATCGTATTCCTCCTTCAGGAACAGGGTGCAAGTGGGACAGAAGGTCACCAACTCGCGGGTGGGCAGACTGGCCAGAAATTTCTCCTTGTGCTTCTCCAGATCCTCGAAGAAACCCAGATTGCGAAACGGAACGCCGCAGCAGACCTCCTCAAAAATTTTCGGCTTGATTCCCAACTTATTGAAGACGTTCAGGATCACCTTAACCTGGTTGGGCCTCTCCAAATACTGGCAGCCCAAAAAGAGCGTGATGTCTCCCTCCTGGGGAGGAACCCGGGTCTCGCTGGTCCCGTAAATGTTGCCCGCTTGTTTGACGGTGTCTATCATTTCCTTTTGGGCCGCAGTGGCCAGCCCCGCATCGACGATGTCCGCTCTGGCCGCCTCGACGATTTCCGGCACGTTGACCTTGGAGGGACAGCGGCGGAGGCAGTCAAGACAGAGGGTGCATTGATACAGTCTGAGAGCAGCCACCTCGTCGGGCTCCAGCTCCTCGGTCAACATGCCATAGGCCAGAACGTTTCGTCCTCTGGCAGACCCAGAGTCCCAACCGATGTCCAGAAAGGTGGGACAGACGTTCTTGCAGTACCCGCACATGGTACAGGTGATCAGTTCATTTTTCCACTTCTTGAGGTGTTTGACTTTCATCAGCTGGCCTCCACGGGATATCGCAGGTGAGTGACAAATCCCTCTTCCCACTCTTGGATTTTGTGAGGATTCATGATGTTGTTAGGATCCAGGGCTCTCTTGATGGCCTTCAGGGCTCCGATGGCCTCTGATCGTTCTATGAACAAGTAGGGAGCCTTGGTGATGCCCACGCCGTGCTCGCCGGTGATGGTGCCACCCAGGCGAAGGACGGCTTCGAAAACCTCGGTCACTGCCTTTTCGGCCTGTTTCCAGTGGTCGGGGTTGGTGGGATCCATGAGCACTTTGGTGTGCAGATTCCCGTCCGCAGCATGGCCGTATGAGGGGATGATGATGTCGTACCGGTCGGAGATCTCCTGAAAGGCCTCCAGGGCATCTGGTACCTTGGACATGGGCACGGCCATATCGTCGGCCAGCATCACCGTGGCGTATTCCTCCTTCAGGGAACTCAGGGAGGGGATCATCTGCTTGCGGCCCTTCCACAACTCTGCGATTCTGGACTCGTCCTCGGTGTAATCGATGTCCAATGCCCCCAGCTCCTCGCAGATGCGCCTTACTACCTTGACCTCATCGATCACGGCCGCGGGGTGGCCGTCCAGCTCGATCAGCAGGATGGCGGCGCACTCCTGCAGACACATCCCGGTGGCCTTATTCACGGCCTGGATACAGGTTTGAGACATAATCTCCAACTGGGAGGGCAAGATGGGTTCTGCAATGATCTTGGCCACCACCTCGCCGGCCTGTCTGAGTGTGTCGAAGTAAGGAACCACAGCCGCCTTCTTGGCCGGCAGGGGAGCCACCTTGAGGATGATCTCGGTGACGACGCCCAGGGTGCCCTCCGATCCCACCAAAAGCCGATCCAGCTGGTACCCGCTGGCGTTCTTTAAGCACCTGCCTCCCAGGTGGACGATCTCCCCTGTGGGAAGAACCGCCTCGCAGCCCAACACGTAGTCTCGAGTGGCCCCATATTTAGCGGCTTTTGCTCCCGAGGCGTTGCAAGCCATCATTCCACCCAGGGTGGCCGCCTCGCTGCTGGCCGGGCCGGGGATGAAGAACTTGTAAGGCTTCAGGGCAGCATTCAGGTGGTCACAGACCACACCAGGTTCCACCACACAGTACAGATCCGTGACCTTAATCTCCTTGATCTTGTTCATGCCCTGCATGTCCACCACGATTCCCCCATCTATGGGCACGCTGTGTCCGCAGAGGGCCGTTCCCGCGCCGCGGGGAATTATAGGCACCTTATGTTTATTGGCCAAAAGGACAAGCTTTTGAACCTCCTGCACATTCATAGGCCGGACCACGGCGTCGGGCATGCTGCGATGGATACCGGCGTCGAAGCCGTAGACGTAGACGTCAGACGGATTGGTCTTACATCTATCTTCCCCGAAGATCTCGTTTAATTCCTTGATGACTTCCGGTTTCATGAGTGCATCTCCTTTTTTAAGACAGATAAAGCAAGTGATACAAAGCGATTTGATCAAACGATAGGCACCGTAAGGCTGCCGGCCATGAGGAAAAGCACTTTGGCATCGGGACCCTTTTCCTCTAAAGCCTGATCGATGGCCTCCTGAAGGTCGTGATAGGGCTTTAAAAAACACCCTTCCAAAACGGAGTCCTCCAGATCACAAACACCGCACATCTGGGCCCATAATCCAATCTCGGCCATCTTGGCAGCTTTATGATACCCGAGTTTATATTCTCTCTCGATTTGGTCGAGGGCATCCTGTGGGCTCTCCGAGCTGTTCAACAGCCGTGCGAAGGTCTCGTGACCCACTCCTGTCCGACATTTGGCGACCAGTATCAGAAGGCCCCCGTCATTCAGAGCCAACTTGCCGTTATCCAAGGCTTTCTGCGCCTGATACAAATCAACATCCATGGGGAAGGGAGCCACAGTGACCACCACATCGGCCTTTGACCCTATTTTCACAGCGAAAACCTCGTTGGCCTTTTCGATGGCCGCTTGAAAAGAGTCGTGGATGTGCCCAGCGGTGGCGGCATAAATTCTATGCTCACTGTCCAAAACCGTCATGATGGCGAAGATCTCTTTGTCTTCGATGGTCTTGAGGGCATCGATCATGTCCTCATGAACGGGATTCCCCTCCAGAGCCAAGGCCTGGGCCTCCATCTTCAGGGCAAATTTGTGGTTTTGCTCTATTGTTTTGTAAGAGGCGATGCCGGGAAGAAAAGCCTTTCGGCCGCCGGTATACCCCGCGAAGTAATGGGGCTCCACAGACCCGATAATCACTATCTTATGGGCATCCATGCCCATTCGGTTGACATACATCTCCGTGCCATTCTTGGATTTTCCGATAAAGACCATGTCCTCATCGCGCTTGGCGTCGTGGGCCACGATGCGGTCACTATACTTGCTGTACATCTCGCCAAATATCTGGTGGTACTCCTCGAGGGTGGGCGCACGGTGGATGCCGGTGGCGATCAGGAAGTTGACCTCACGACCTATTAGCCGGGGGGCTAATATCTCCAAGATTTTGGCCGTGGGCGTTGGCCGCGTGGCATCGTTGACGATGAACAATACATCTCGGGCATCTTCCAGAAATTGGTCAAACGATTTAGAATTGATCGGGTGGCTCAACGCCTCCTCAAGGGTTTTATTTTCGTCGCCAACGGTCACTTTATTTGGATGTACTACCCCAGCCACTCTCTCCTCATCTAGCCGGACGCTAAGCACATCATGCTGGCCGTAAGGAACTTGTATTTCCACCTCGTGACCCTCCTTCCGCTGGTCCCGGCAATGAACTAAGCACATGGCCCTTTCAAATAGGTATATAGCTCATCAGAAGGCTGGAGTCAAGCTCATACGCCGGCTTTGAGATTTCTAGCAGCTGCTCTCATCCTAACGGCCATATCTCATGTGAGCTCCGAAACATATACCGCGGTTCCAGTGGACAAACCTCTTCCCTCTAGCTCCCTCCGGTAGGCAAAAAGCCAGAGGGAAGAACGTGCTTGAGAAGATCTTTGCCCAATCTTCTGGTGATGGACTGAAAGATCGGCTAAAACCATCCCATGCGATCCTAGTTTTAGCGCTGGTCGATGGGAACGTACTCCTTTTCCATGTCTCCTACATAGACGGCTCTGGGGCGGAAAATACGATTCTCGGGCAGGTATTCGAGAACCCGAGCCACCCATCCGGCGACACGGCTTACAGCGAAAATGGGAGTGAACAGGGGAACCTCAATGCCTAAAGCGTAGTAGATGGTGCCTGAGTAAAAATCCACGTTGGGAAAGATGCCCCTCTCGCCATAGGCGGCGATGACCTCTTCCTCCACCTTCCTGGCAATCTTGAACAGATGGGGCATCCCCATCCTCTCGGTCACCTCTTGAGAATATTTCCCCAGAACCTTGGCCCGCGGATCATAGGCCTTATAGACTCGATGGCCGAAACCCATGATTTTCTTCTTCTTGGCGATGGCGTCCCTGACATACTCCACCGCTTCTTCCTCGTCCTTAAGAGGCAGCATTTCGGCCAGAGCGCGTTCGTTGGCCCCACCATGAAGGGGACCCTTTAGGCTGCCCACCCCGGCGCAAACCGAAGAATAAAGGTCGCTGAGGGAGGAGTTTACCACCATGCAGGTGAAGGTGGAGGCGTTCATCCCATGGTCGGCATGGAGGATCATGGAGATGTCCATAACCTTTATCATCAAGTCGTTAGGTTTCTCCCCCAGGGCCATGTAAAGGAAGTTGGCCGTGTGATCCAAGCTTGGATCAGGTTCGACCGGTTCCTGGCCCTTGCGGATTCTGGCGATGGCCGCTGCCACAGTGGCCATCTGAGAGATCAGCTTGATGGCGATTTCCGTGTCGTTCTCCACGGTGACCTCATCCGCCTTGGTATCTTTGCAACCAAGCACCGAGATCCCGGTTCTGAGAGCAGCCATGGGATGGCAATCTTTAGGTAAGCTCTTGAGAGTGTCGATGACCTCTTGCGGGATCTTACGGTAGCCCAAGAGCTTCCCCTTGAAATCGTCCAGCTCTTTTTGAGTGGGCAGTTTGCCGAAGAGCAACAGATAGGCCGTTTCCTCATAAGTGGAATGCTCAGCCAGATCGAAGATATTATATCCTCGGTAAACTAACCAACCCTTTTCACCATCCACATAGCCAATTCTGGAGTGGCAGGTGATGGCGCCCTCCAGGCCTTTGCCCAACTGAATGGTCACGGGCCATTCTACCTCTCCGACAAATTTAGGTGCTGCCATGAAACAACCTCCTTTTCCTAGATGAATAGGCAAAAAAAAGGGGCAAGAGCAAACAGCTCTCTCCCGCCGAACGTCAATGACGATGGCGGGCAAGGATAATTTAGCTTTCAGCAGTCCTCCTTTCTCCTCAAGTTGCCCTTCATAAGCACTATTCCTGAAAACCTCGGGCTATTCCGTCACGAAAAATGAGTGGCTGGAAAGAAAAAAGCGATCTCCTCCCGAGCAGTCTGCGGTGAGTCGGAGGCGTGAACGGCATTCTTGCTCCCGTCCTCGGCGAACTCTTTTCGAATGGTTCCCTCATGGGCATCCTTTGGATTTGTAGCTCCGATCAGCCTGCGTAAGTCTCTGATGGCGTTGTCTTTTTCTAAGACGGCTACCAGTATAGGACCGGATGCCATAAATTCTATCAAATTTTTATAGAAGGGTTTTTCCCGATGGACCTGGTAGAATTGACCCGCCGTCTCCGGCGTGAGCCTTTCGGGTTTCAGAGCACATAGTCGGAAACCCTCCCGTGTGACACGATGGAGAATTTTGCCCGTCGTCCGTTTCGCCACGGCATCCGGTTTGATGATCAACAGCGTTCTCTCCATTCAGCAGAGCTCCACACCACATAGAGTTTTGCTCTCACATAAGAAGCAAGCATAGAAAGTTTATTTTAACAAACTTTTTGATGAAAGTCAATACTTTTCGCCTGGCTGAAGTGGTTTTATCCCTAAATAGCGTATGCCTATTTTCTTCCCCTTGAAATGATCATTTAAGCTCTATACTCGGTGACTTGGAGGCAATCACATGCCCGATGAGACGGGCCGAAAGAATATCGTGGCGATGAAGGAGATCCACGAGGTCTCCGGCTTTCTCTTCAGTCACGGCCATCAACAGACCCCCGGAAGTCTGGGCATCACAGAGAAGAGTGTGGAGGACTGGGTCAATTTTGTTGAGGACCTTTGTATAAGGCTGAACATATTCGAAATTCTTCTTTGTGCCCCCAGGTACCAACCCAGCTCGAGCGTATTCCAGGGCACGACTCACGAGAGGCACTTCCTCAACCAGGATGCGAGCTCCCACATTACTGGCCATGAGCATCTGCAGAAGATGACCCAGCAGACCAAATCCGGTGATGTCCGTGCAGGCGTTCACGCCCACCTCCAGCATGCACTGAGAGGCAGAATGATTTAACTGAGTCATCAGAGCGTTGATCTCCTTAACAGTCTGGGGCGACGCCCGGCCGGCTTTCAGGGCCGTGGACACAATTCCCGTTCCCAGAGGTTTGGTCAACACCAATCCATCGCCTGGTCTCGCGCCGGTGGTGCTCACGATCTTGTCCCTGTCCACAATCCCCGTTACCGCTAGACCATACTTCAACTCCTGATCTTTTATGGTGTGCCCACCGATGATGACCGCTCCGGCCTCCTTGACCTTCTCTATGCTCCCTTTGATAAGCTTCTCCAAGATAGAAAGGTCCAGTTTTGTGGGAAAACCAACCACGTTAAGAGCCGTCAGTGGCCTGGCTCCCATGGCGTAGACATCGCTCAGGGAATTCGCGGCAGCGATCTGGCCAAATACGTAGGGATCATCTGCGATAGGTGTGAGTACATCGACCGTCTGGACTAAGGCTCGCCTCTCGTCCAGCACGTAGACTCCCGCGTCCCCTAGAGCTTCGTACCCCAAGATGATGTTGGGATCATCGAATGTGGGCAAATGGCGCAGAACCTGCGCCAGGTCTTTTTGACAGACCTTAGCCGCTCACCCAGCGGCCTTGGTCATGGCGGTTAGGTGAACCACTTCTTCCACGCCGTGACACCTCCCTGCCGAGCTGACCTTGAAGATTTCATATTAAAAGATTTGAGTTCCCCGCCGCGCCATTGAGGGCAAAAATTGGCGGAGGCGTGTAGGAATCGAACCTACCGAGGACAAATATTGCCCCCAACTGGATTTGAAGTCCAGCAGGCACACCAGCACCTATCCGCCTCCGCGTTGCAAAGGAACCAAATGAAGAGAACCTTATGGGATAGTAATCACTAGATTCCCTGTTGTCAATACCTTTTTAACTGAACTTCCCTCTAAGTGATGCATTTCAAACCGTTAGTTTCGATTCCAGAAGTTCAGTAGGAGTACGGTGCGCCCTGAAACTTTGAATCCTTTCTTTTCGCCTCTCCTACGACCTCATCGCGCAACACCTGGTCATCATACCCAGGCATAATGGCGCGGCTGCCCTCCTCCATCAGATAGGCACCTACTCCCGAGACGGTCAGCACGTCGCCCTCCCTCACCGAATCCAGGTCGATTCCCGTCTCGCTTCGGACCAACACCACAACAGCTCCCGATCCATCGTCCAGATGCAAGCGGGTCCAGCTTTCGTCCTCCAAGGCGAATACAACCTTGCCCCGGACGCTGATCAGGGTGTTGTCCCACCGGGAGTCCTTGGCCTCTCCGGTGGACAGGACTTGAGGGGATGGCGATGGATGGCCCCTCTCCAGCACCGTCACCGATGGCCCGATGATCTCTTTGAGACCATGGTAGTCCTGGGCCATCCCCTCCACCCTGACCAAGTCACCCCGCGAGATGCCCTCCTGGAGGCGATGGTCAAAAAGCAGGATGCCCCGGCCGGACTGATCTTGAATGTAGACCTTCATACGCTGGTCATCGAGAACGCCGCTTCCCATGGTCACCACGCCTTGTACCGTGACCAGATCGAAAGTTTCGGGACCGGGCTCCAGATTTGCGATGACCTCGACCTCGGCGGGCGGTGGAAACTCCGGCTGGCCGGCATCGACCCAGGCCGTATACCATAGATCGGCCAGAACTCTGGCCGACTGGCCCAACTGGCCGATAGTGAAGGGGCCCGTCTTCTCCCACATGATTCGGTAGTATTCCGCGCTATAGGTCGGAGACCGCTTCCTGGCCTGGCGATCCGCGTTCAGAATGCTATCTACATACATCCAGGTGCCTGGGATCGTGGCGAAGATGTGTTCCAGGGGATCCTCGATATAAACGGCCAGACTGGAATCGGGCCTCAACTGGGCCAGGTACCTCTCCACCATGTGTATCTCGTAACGTAGATGGACTCCATCGTGACCAGTGAGCTGGCCATCGTAGTTCGCGGTGGTATGAAGGGGCTGGTGACAGTCGGCCACATAGTGGCCCAGATCTGCCGCCAGGAGGACAGCCTGACTCCATTCGCCCCCGGCCATGACCACGCTCAGGCTTTCGGTGACACCGGCTATTGTCCAGGGTACTACCCCATTTCCATAGACGTCAAGATGATGACTGTGTTGAGCCCGAAGAGAATCCAGGTCGTGGGAGAGAGACCCTGCGTAAAACTCGGGATAATTGTCGATGTCGATCCAGTGACGGGGACCTTCAAGAGGATCGGTGGCTTTGCGAGCATCTGCATCGCTCGCATGAGCAGCGATGATCCTAGACCAGCGTTCGAAGCCGGCCATCTCCATGGGTAGATGCTGGAACGCCTTTTCGTTCACCCAGCGATGGACCCGACCACCCCAGGCCCAACTCACTGCCGGCAAGGAAAAGATCACAACAGAAATTACGGCCGCCCAGTAGGACCGCCTGCTCCGCGAAGCCGTCATGGTAAGTCTCACTGAAAGTCAGGAAATCAGCTGGCTGACCAATTCTTGTTCGCTAATCCTTCACCAGCTCTCTATTGTTCCCGATCCTCTTGGTAAAGCCAATCTGATCCAGATATTCCGCCAGAGGCACGGCGAACTTCCGGGATGTCCCCCAAAGCTCCCGCATCTCGCTGAGCCGCATGCGACCCTGTCGGGACATCTCCTCCCGAATAAGATGCTTCGCCTCCTCCAGGACAGAACGATGCAGGTATATCTCCTTGGTGAGCCCCACCAGAATCCCCTGTTTAGCCAGAGCGTAGAAGACCTTAGAATCATATTCCGCCAGGAGTTCTTCCCTTGTGGGGGGATTGAACTTTCGTTCCAGGAATAGCGTCTCGATCCTCTCCCGCTCCCGATCTTGCTCCGGGGAGAAACGAATCTCCCGACCCCTCTGGCGTACCTCATCACCAGAAACCTCCACCTGGTCGAGGACCGAGAGAACCTCCTCAACGAGCTGCCCTGGGCATTGAATTTTGCCCTTCAACTCCTCTTTAGACATCCCTGTTTTAAGAGGGTGGCGGTGATGAAATTCCTGGATCTGAGACAGAATTTCACCCTGCATGCCCTCCAGAGCGTCTGATCCCATCAAAAAGGGGCCTAAAACCCTAAGATGACCTTGTTTCTGCATTTGCGAAACGGTTGCATTCAAGCGTTCATCTGGCAGTCGCAAATTTCTCTTCATGTCCTCGACCAGCACGGGCCCGCGGGACAGGTCAGAAAGGAGAATTTTAGTCAGATCCCCTCCTGCCCTGGCCTCAAGGCTTTGTAGAATCGAGCCATCAAAACGTCTGTGCTTCTGGGGCTGGGGATCCAATATCGCTCCTCCGCCGAGGAGGGTTTGAGGAGAATAGGCTCGCAGGACGAAGCGATCACCGTACCAGGCCACAGTCGGGGTTTCCAGCCGTAGCTGAGCATAGACCTCCTGGCCGCTCTGAGCCTCTTTCGCAGAGAGAATGACCAGCCTGGCCAGAACTTCGGCGCTGCCCAGGTACAGGCGTACCCGAGCCCAATCTCTTACCACAAGTTCCTGACCCACAACTTCGAGCTTGACATCCAGCCGCAGGGTGGGCTCGAAGGCACCCTCTGTGGATATGACCTCCCCGCGTTGTAGCTCGCTTTTGCCTGCACCCACCAGGTTGAGTGCCACCCGATGGCCGGCCACAACTCGGCGCATCAGCTGATGATGAACATGAAGTTGCCGGATCCTAGCCTTTAGCTTTTCAGGGTAAACCACCACCTCGTCGCCTTGAGAGAGCGTCCCGTAGGTCAGGCTACCAGTGACAACCGTGCCGATGCCCTGAAGAATGAAAACCCGGTCGACTAGTAACCGAGGAAGATTGCCCACCTCTCGAGTTGGCAAGGCGACGATGATACTGTCCAGGAGGGCTATCAGCTCTTCCAAGCCAGTCCCGGTGACAGGTGAGACTTTCAGGATCGGGCTGCCCTCCAGATATGTCCCCCGCAGGAGATCTTGAATCTCCTCCACCACCAAGTCGGCCAGCTCCGCATCCACAGCGTCCACCTTGCTGACCACCGCCACTAGTTTGGGAATGCCCAGAAGGCGAAGGATCTCTAAGTGCTCCTGCGTTTGCGGCATGAGGCCCTCGTCGGCGGCCACCACCAGGAGAGCCAGGTCAATGCCGCCCACACCAGCCAGCATATTCTTCATAAATCGCTGGTGCCCGGGAACATCGACAATGCCCACCCGGCCAGCCTGGGGTAGATCCAGGGAGGCGAAACCCAGATCGATGGTCAACCCCCGCCTCTTCTCCTCAGCTAGCCGGTCAGTATCTACGCCGGTGAGGGCTTTGATCAGCTCCGTTTTACCGTGGTCCACGTGACCCGCTGTGCCCACAATAACGCCAGGATGCTCCGCTTTTTCCATATCGAATTCCTCGCTCCGCCTCAGACCGCTCGAATCTCCTCACACAGTCGGACCACTATGCGCTGCAGGCTGGCCAGCTCCCCGGGCATCACTGTTCTCAGGTCCAACAAGAGCCGATTGCCGGCAATCCTGCTCAGCACCGGGGGGTCACTCATCCTCAGCCTCTGCGCCATCTGGGTAGGAGAAAGAGCCCTGGCACGCAAGCCGATCAAGCAGGTGGGCACCTGAGCTCCGGGATAGGAACCCCCCCCCACCGCCGAGAATCCATC
>Ga0209427_10007893_pt1 | contig 12004 bp, 9 predicted proteins | sample DeeMarSWOR136_30_FD_187465 | JGI IMG/M metagenome (GOLD analysis project Ga0209427, IMG submission 187465) | Marine sediment microbial communities from White Oak River estuary, North Carolina - WOR-1-36_30 (SPAdes) (version 2) | ecosystem: Environmental > Aquatic > Marine > Intertidal zone >... | reverse complement strand
ACCTCATGCCAGGTAAGGGTGAGCTGATTCTCACGGGACAGCTCGGTGAGGTAATGCAGGAGTCGGCCAAGATAGCACTCAGCTTCGCCCGTAACAAGGCCAGACTGCTGCCGCTGAGAAGCGATTTCTTCTCTTCTGTCGATGTTCACATCCATGTTCCGGAAGGGGCTATCCCGAAAGACGGGCCCAGCGCCGGTGTGGCGATCACCACCGCGCTCGTATCCGCCTTCTTCGACATACCGGTGAGGAGGGATGTGGCCATGACAGGCGAGGTGACCTTGCGAGGAAAGGTCCTGCCGGTTGGCGGCATCAATGAGAAATCGGTCGCCGCCCTCCGCGCCGGCGTTAAGAAACTCTTATTCCCCAAGGGGAATGAAAAGAATCTCAGGGAACTCCCCGAAGAGGTGAAAAAGCACATGAAGATCGTCATCGTTGATTCGATGAACGATGTACTCGCGAACACTCTTTCGAAGAAGCTGGACTGGGGGGTCGAACGTCGCAAGGTGGAAGGTTTCTTCGGGGATCAGCCCCCTAAACCGGCCAACTGAACACCCTTCTTACTATTGAGAATTAGAAGCCTGAAACTCGCGTGTTCCACACTCAATCCCTCTCGGTTTCCACGTTCGCCGTGGAAGGAAATCGCTGTCTCGGGAAGATCCAATGTCGGCAAGTCATCACTCCTGAACACCCTCCTCGGAAGACGGAACTTTGCCCGGATCAGCAAGGATCCTGGAAGAACCCGCAGCGTGAATTTCTACCTCCTCAACGACAGATTCTACTTCGTCGATCTTCCTGGTTACGGATATGCGAAGGTCTCTGAGGAGACGAGGCGGCAGTGGAAGCGAGTGATACTCGACTATATCGAGAATCGAGATGCAATCGGCGGTGTCATTCAGCTCGTCGACTCACGACACCCACCGACGAGGGACGACCTGATCATACTGCAAACGTTGCTGGATTGCTCCCGCCCCTTTATCGTGGCGTTCACGAAAGCCGATAAGATAAGCAAGTCGGAGCGGCAGCGCGTGCTCCAGAATTTCTGTGATCTCTTCGAGGATGCATCTGTCAAGCTCTACGGTTCGGTGAAAGGCTCAGTGCCGTACCGGACCCTTTCCCCCTGTGATGGTTTCAGTGTACCGGCTGTCTTTTTCTCGTCAAAGACAGGGGAGGGGAAGGATGAACTCTGGAGATGGATCGGCGATGTGATTTTGTGAGGGATGCCCGTGGTTGAGAGAGAAGAGCGCATCGTTGTCAGTCCGGGGCCGGTTCACGTGCCCGCATCTCGGTGGGAAGAGATCCCGCCGGCTCATCATCGGACCGGTATGTTCCGGGAGATCGTCCTGGAGACGGAAAGCATGATCAAAGAGCTCCTGGGCACCGGATCTCCCGTCTACATGATGACATCTTCGGGAACCGGGGCAATGGAGGCTGCAATGGCGAATGTGACGGTACCCGGCTCGCGTGTGCTCGTCGTCACAGGAGGGAAGTTCGGGGATCGTTGGGCGGAGATCGGTGATTCCTTCGGCTGCCGGACTGAGGTGATGAGATTTTCACCTGGTCAGGCTGTCGATATCGATTCCGTTATCAGCAAGGTAAAAGATGTTCGTCCGTCATATGTCGCCGTCACACATGTTGAGTCTTCGACCGGCCTCCTCCTTCCCTTGAAAGAACTCATGCTCGCCCTCCCTGAGCCCAGACCGATTACGATCGTAGATGCGATTGCATCAGTGGGAGTCGAAGAGCTGGAAATGGATGCCTGGGGTATCGATGTCGTCACCGGTGCCTGCCAGAAGGCGTTTGCCACCCCGCCGGGAGTAAGCTATCTCTGCGTTGGTACACGAGCGTTTCGGTTCATAGAGGATCATCCGAGGGGTCTTTACTATTTTTCTCTCCGCCGTTACGAACAGGGGAGAGGTGAGGGAGATACTCCCTTTACTCCTGCGATTCAAACGATACAGATGATGCACCGCTCATTGACCGGCATGAAGGGAATGGGGTGGGATAGGGTGCGGGAGAGATTCGCGAAGACCGCGAAAGTTTTTCTGACGGCCGCACAGCACATCTCGCTCCGTTCTCTGGCGGAAAATCCTTCCTCGGCGGTTCAAGCTCTCCTGTTGCCGGAGCGATGCCGGGGGAAGGGTATTGTCGAACGGCTCGCATCCGATGCGGGAATTATCGCGGCGGACGGGCAGGGTCCACTCAAGGGCAAGATAGTGAGGACAGGTTTCCTGGGCCTCTACGGCGGCAAGAAGATTCAACGGATTGTCACATCCCTCGGTAACCTCCTGATAAATATGGGTTGTGAGGTCGACCTCGATGCTGCCTCCCGGTCCATCCGGGAATTATCCGATCAAACCGATCTTTTCGGATCGCTGTAATCCCTTGACAACATCACATAACTTATGTTATTATTGTAAGTTAGAAGAGATACGCGCGCTTTTTAGAGGAGAAATGCATCTTGCTATTGGAACGGAGGCGCTCGACGAGCTGGTAATACGCCTGGTTTATGACCCGTTCGTGGAGCGCCTCAATCTTTTCCCCGTTCATCTTTGGCAAATGCTTTCAAGGTAGACACGTATGCAGATATTGTAATTGGTAACTCGTGAGAAGATGCTACTGCTCAGATAAAGAGGTGATAGAGATGAAAGGTTTTACTGCTCTGCTTCTCATCGTTGCTTCTCTCCTTTTCTTCGCATTGACCCTGTTTGCTGCTGTCCCCTCCCTTATAAACTACCAGGGGATCGTCACGGATACGGGGGGGAGTCCGGTAACGGGGATTCACGATCTGACGTTCAGGATATATCCTGACAGCCTGTCGGCCACCACACCCCTCTGGACCGAGGTGCACCCAGGTGTGAACATAGATGAAGGCCTCTTCAATGTCATCTTGGGTGGCACGACACCAATTCCGCCCGATCTCTTCGATACAGAAGAGCGCTGGATGGGAATCACAGTGAACAGTGATCAGGAGATGTATCCCAGGATGAAAATTACTTCTGTGCCCTGGGCACTGAGGGCCGCCGTTGCTGATTCAGCCCTCGCAACGAGCGATGGGGGAGCGGGTGACGGCCATTCACTCGATGCGGCCGACGGCTATCCAGTTGATGTCGTATTCGTGGACGAGGATGGGGACGTAGGTGTGGGGACGACGGATCCCTCCGCAAAGCTCCACACGTATGTCGTCGGAGGGGAAGCGGCCGGATACTTTCTCATCAACAACACCTTCAGCGAAAGCCCTGCCCTCTACGGCGTCACCAATAGCTCCAGCTCTGGTGTGAAGGGAGAACATACGAGCGGGAACTACGGGTATCTCGGCAGCACCTCGTACGGTGCATACGGTGAACACTCGAACGGTAACCGCGGCTATCTTGGATCGAGCATCACGGGTGTATACGGCATGTACCAAGATACGAATACACAGGGTTATCTCGCCTACTCTGACCACGGGGTGTACGGGGTGCACGATTCCGGTAACGAAGGATACCTGGGGGGCGGCTCGTTCGGTGTATACGGCAGACACGACAGCTCCGGCAATACGGGTTCCCTCGGTGGACTCATTATCGGCGCATACGGCAGGCACTACAGCAGCGGGAACCAGGGTGAACTGGGGAGGTCCGATTGCGGTGTATACGGCGAACATGCAGGCAGCGGGAACGCCGGGTATATCGGAGGTGATTCCGTCGCCGTCTACGGATCGAGCGACAGCAATTACGGTGTATACGGTCACAGCAATGGGAGTGAGGGCGTTCGTGGTGCGAGCGTGAATGGGAGCGGGGTAAGAGGTGTTAACTTGACATCCAACGATCAAGGCTCTCTCGGTAATGTGTTCACCGGTGTGTATGGTCGAACGGGCACGGACACCCATATTGGTGTGTTTGGCTTTAATGCTGGTAGTAATAATTCAGGGTATCTCGGCAGTCTCATAGCAGGAGCGTACGGATTCAGTGAGACCGGTTATGCTATTCATGCCGAAACTGTCAGCGGCCTCGCCGGATACTTCGAGGGTGACGTCGAAATCACGGGGAATCTGACGAAAGGGGGCGGCTCCTTTCTCATCGATCACCCCCTCGATCCGGAGAACAAGCTGCTGCGGCATAACTTCGTCGAGTCGCCTGAGAACCTCTTGATTTATCGGGGTAAGGCAGCGCTCGATTCCACCGGAGAAGCTGTCGTTGAAATGCCCGATTACTTCGAGGCCTTGACAAAGGAAGATGAAGCAACGGTGACACTGTCATCCGTCGGAAGGCCTTTCCTCACAGGTTACGAATGGCTATCCGATCATTCGAGTTTCAAGTTGTACGGTGAACCTCACAGGGAGGTTTCCTGGGTCGTGTACGCCGACCGTGACGATCCGGTGATCCACCAGCTGGCACGGCCCGTGGAAGAAGAGAAGGGACCCCATAGTGCGACTTGTGATAAGGGAGAGCTCCTCTATCCAAAGGCGTACGGTTACCCCCAGAGCAGAGGGAGGGACTACAAGAGCAGGAAGGCAATGAGGGAATTCATGTTTGAACCGAGCTGCGAAATAGCGAGGAAGTAACCTGGAAGGATCATTATATTTACTTGACATACCGTCTTAAGTAATGATAAAATAATATAGTTGCAGCATTTCGGAAAATCGAAATCCGTTTCGAGTCAGAATCCATTCTGAGGCGGCGGCCAGAAGCAGTAATGATTTAATTGAGAAGTGGTTTTTTCATCATAGGGGATCCTACCAGTTAATGTGTTCCCTCGAAAGGGGGTGTAAGCGGAATGTCTCGGTTAAAGTTTGTATGTATGATCCTTCCACTCCTCCTCATCCTACCCTCTGTCACGCCAGGTCACGATGTGAGCGTAGGGAGTGAGAACTCAGCGGCTCAGTCTTCATACCTTCTTCGAACCTCAGTGATAGGTGCAGCGGGCATGCCAGGAACGAGTGGGGGGTATGCCATGAACGGTACCCTCGGTCAATCGACACCACCCGGTGAAGGCTCTGCAGCGGGGAAAATACTCGCTGCCGGTTTCTGGAAGTCCGGCTGGTGGGCGATCGTGACGGGGGAGGAGGTTCCCGTGGCCTTGAAGAACGAGCTCTTCCAGAACTACCCCAATCCGTTCAATCCATCGACAACGATCGAGTATATGGTAGGAGAGGAGAGCCCCGTTGAGATCACGATCTTCAACGTCAAAGGGCAGAGGATACGGACCCTGCTCCGTGATATCAAGTCTCCCGGAAGGTACAGTATGCACTGGGATGGGAGGAACGACAGGGGAGTGACAGTGTCAACCGGGATGTACTTCTATCGCTTGAGGGTCGGCAGCTACAGTGCTGTCAAGAAGATGCTTTTACTCAGATAGAAAGAGGTGATAGCGATGAAAGCATTTGCTGTTTGGTTTGTAACCTTGGCGTGTTTCCTCGTCTTTGCTTCCGGTGCATTTGCTGACGTACCGTATCTCGTCAATTACCAGGGCATCGTAACGGACACCGGCGGTACGCCGATAACGGGGACTCATAGTCTCCTATTCAGGATCTATCCAGATAGCCTGTCAGCTACTTCCCCGATATGGACGGAGTACCATGACGCTGTTGAAATTGATGAAGGTCTCTTTAATGTCATCCTGGGAGGTATTAGTCCAATTCCCCCCGATTTGTTCAATGCTGAAGAGCGGTGGCTGGGTATAAGGGTAAACCATGATCCCGAGATGTACCCCAGGATTCGGATTACCTCTGTGCCCTGGGCCATTCGAGCGGCTATCGCTGATTCAGCACTGACAACCAGCGGCGGTGGTACCGGAGACGGCCACTCCCTCGATGCAGCCGATGGTGATCCCGTTGATGTGGTGTATGTGGATAATGAGGGACAGGTAGGTGTCGGGACGACCAGCCCAACGTCGAAGCTCCACGTTTTGACCACTGCAGCGGCAGAACGTGCCGGATACTTTCATGTTAATAATGCAGGGAACAATTACAATGCATTATATGCTTACACGAATGGCACCAGCCAGGCGATAAGGGGCGAGCACGGCGAGAACTTTGGCTATTTGGGTAGTGTCAATTATGGTGTTGTGGGCCATCATGTAGACGGTGCCTTTGGTTATTTGGGAGGAGAACATGGGGCATTTGGACAAAACGAAGACAACCTCAATTGGGGTGCCTTAGGTCTCTGGGATTACGGTGTCCAAGGTCACCATGAGAGTTCCGGCAACGAAGGATACATTGCGGGCGATTCGTATGCGGTATATGGCACACACAACAGTTCAAGCAACACCGGCTACATCGGCGGTTCCACTGCGGGTGTATACGGCAGGTATAATACCGGTAACAATGAAGGGTGGCTCGGCAGGTCCGATTGTGGTGTCGAGGGATACCATAACGCCAGCGACAACAGCGGCAAGCTCGCCACCGACAGTTACGGTGTTTACGGTACACATAACAGCAGCGGTAACTACGGCTATGTTGGTGGTGATACGTGCGCGGTGTATGGGTCCAGTAGTAACGATTACGGTGTGTACGGGCATAGTGACTGGAGTGTTGGCGTCAGAGGTGGGAGTGTCAATGGGAGTGGCGTGAACGGTGTCAACTCCACCTCTAATAACCAGGGATCACTCGGTACCGAGTTTTACGGTGTATCGGGCACACATGCGAGTAGCTATAATACAGGTCACATCGGTGGGAGCGGTGCAGGGGCGTACGGTTATAGCTCAACAGGCTATGGAGTCCATGGTGAATCCTCCACTGGCTACGCAGGATACTTTACAGGTAATGTCCACATCACCGGTCACCTTTCCAAAGGCACCGGCACGTTCCTCATCGACCATCCCCTCGATCCTGAGAACAAGGTCCTGAGGCATAGCTTTGTTGAATCACCGGAGAACCTCCTGATCTATCGGGGCAAGGTCGGGCTCGATGAGAGTGGAGAGGCAATCGTTGAGCTGCCGGATTACTTCAAGGCTCTGGCCAAGGAGGATGAGGCGACGGTCACCCTGACATCTGTCGGCAGACCCTTCCTGACGGGTTATGAGTGGGTATCCGGTTACGTGAGCTTCAGACTGTACGGAGAGCCTAACAGGGAGGTCTCATGGGTGGTCTATGCCGACCGCGATGACCCGGTGATACACCAGCTGGCACAGCCTGTGGAAGAGGAGAAGGGACCAGAGAGCAAGGTGTGCGATAAGGGTGAGCTCATATATCCGACCGCGTACGGTTATTCTGAGGAAAAGGGAAGAGACTACAAGAGGCCTCACAAGAAGAAAAGGCTCGAACAGGAGCCCGCAGGTGAGCTGGCCAAGAAGTAGTGAACTGATAGAGGCATGAGAGAGGAGAATTGCACTTAAAGTAAGATATCATTACAATGGATTAACCAATTGTAGTTTGTTCAATTATATCGACTTGCAACGAGACTGTGAAGTCTGAGATGGATCTCTCAAATTTCTTCACAGTCCGTTTGCATAATCAATTCGTTGTGATCCTTGACAGAAGACGATTACATTGCTATAATATTATCAGATAAGGAGGTATAGGTGCGCCTAATGCTAAGGCGAAAGTGGTTAATTATACCTATTCTCTGCTTTGCGTTTGCCCTGGCCGGAACGCTGAAGAGTAGAGAAGATTACATGCAAAAACTCCCCGTCTACCAGAAGTTCAAGTGTTCCATCTGCCATGTCTCCCTGGAGCCGAATTCGGGTTCCGATCTCAATAATTTCGGCCGGGATTTCAAAGGAAACAGTTTCGCATGGAACGAGAAACTGGCCCGTATGGACTCCGATGAGGATGGGTTTATGAACGGGATCGAGATCGGAGATGAAAATGGCGACGGTATTGCCGAGGTAACCATTGAGAGGAGCAATCCCGGTGACCGCCTGAATACCCCGAATTCGGTCGACCAGCATACCTGGTCTGTTATCAAATCCCTCTTCAAGGATTAAGCTGCAACCGATCATTGGTAGCTGTCCCGGTCCGCCCAACAGGCGGTTTTTTTATGCCCCTCAGGTACCTCTTCCGCCCATTCGAAGCACGGGTTGCTTTCCAAATAAATAGGTTGAATCGGATAACCGTACATACCATACTATACGGTGGTCTCAGAATCACTCGAACCTGATCGGAGTAACACGATGCCAGCGACAGTTGTTGTAGGTGGCCAGTGGGGGGATGAGGGGAAGGCGAAGGTTATCGATTATATCATGCCGAAGCATGATGTTGTCATCCGGTACCAGGGTGGTGCGAATGCCGGGCATACGGTGGTGACCGAGGCCGGGAGATTTGCCTTCCACCAGATTCCATCGGGCTTACTGTATCCTCACGTGACGGCGATTCTGGGAAATGGAATGGTCGTGGACCCGTTTGCGTTTCTGAAGGAACTCGAGAAACTGGTTTCCAGGGATATCGACGCTGAGGGACGGATCTTCATCAGCTCGGCGGCACAGGTAGTCATGCCCTACCACACGGTCCTCGACAACCTGTACGAAGCCGATCGGAAACAGAACAGCATCGGGAGCACCGGGAAGGGCATCGGACCCGCATACTCGGACAAGTACAACCGGAGGGGCTTACGGATGTGCGCCTTCCTGCTTTCGAAGGAGGAACTGTTCGAGCTCGTCAAGGAGAAGGTCGAGGAGAGCAACAGGCTTCTCGAAATGTTTGGTGCTCCGCCTCTGTCTCCGGAAAAGGTCGCCAGCGATTTTGCGAGCATCAGGGATCTCATTGAACATTTCATCATTGATACGCAGGAAGCGATCTTCAGGATGAAGAAAGAGGGAAAACGAATTCTGCTCGAGGGAGCCCAGGGGACTCTTCTTGACATCGATCATGGCACCTATCCGTATGTGACCTCCAGTTCATGTGCTGTGGGTGGGGCCCTGACAGGGACAGGTCTGAATCCCAAGGATATCGGAAAGATTATCGGTGTCTTCAAGTCCTATGTCACACGTGTCGGGAACGGGCCGTTTCCATCTGAGCTGCTCAGTGAGGACGGTGAGACGCTACGGGAGAAGGGCGAAGAATACGGGACCACGACAGGGCGTCCCAGGAGGTGCGGGTGGTTCGACCTCGTGGCGGCGAGGTATGCCGTTCACATGAACGGATTGACGGAGATCGCACTGACGAAGCTCGATGTGATCTCGGGAATGCCCACGGTCAAGCTATGTGTCGCCTATGATGTAGAGGGTGAGATGCTGACGAGCTTCCCGCAGAGCGCATTTATCCTGCAGAAGTGTAAGCCGGTTTGCGAGGAGATTCCCGGGTGGCGGTACGAAGACCTCAAGGTAGGATCGTTCGACGAGCTTCCAGAGAATGCCCGCCGCTTTATTGAGATCCTCGAGGAGAGGCTCGGGATAAAGGTTTCATTCATATCGACAGGAGCATCGCGGGAAGAGACGATACTCCGAGAAGCAGCCTATTCGTTTGACACCTGAACAGCCTCATATTAAATTTGTGTTTCTCAACGATGATCGATGTAGTTAATGACAGTCCCGGGTGTGTGATGCTGCGGGGCCGATAAAAACTTTTACCATTCAGTGGGCCGCTAGCTCATCAGGAAGAGCACCTGCCTTTTAAGCAGGTGGTGCCAGGTTCGAGTCCTGGGCGGCTCACTTTTAATTTGTTTATTTTAAAGGAATTATGTTTATATAAAATTTGTGATAGATGACCATATTAATTAATGTCAGCATAATGTCAGCAAGTTGTGTTTTTAGAACGCGATTGGTAAGTATTTGAACAAATTCTCCTTGGTTCATTACTTATATTGCTGTAGCAAGCAAATTTGAGCCTCTAAAGCGGTGTAACGGGGGACTTTCTGAATGCTAATAAAAGAATGATCTGACCTTTCTAAGTTTCTAGTTTGAATTAAATGGATTTTGCTCATTTCAAAAACAGGTTAAGTAGGGAGGAGGTAGGGCAAGGTTGATCCCCACCGGATTGGAGCGGGGCTGGTCAGTGGAGTGATCGATTGAGCGTAAAGTAATTTTATGATTTTACTATCAGATTCTGCTGAAAATTAGATACGGGAACAACCCGTTGAGAGAATAATTCTCCCATCATAGATGCCTCTATGCCAGAATACTCTTATTCGTACTTATATTTGACTACCGGTGCTTCCGGGTCGGCGGTCCATTCCTGCATACTGCCGTCATAAAACTTTACATCCCTATATCCAACCACCTGGGTCAGTAGATACCACAATGGGCTGGCATACCCCCCAACACCACAATAGACAATGATCTCTTCGTCCCCGTCTTCACCAAGTACAGTAAGGGCTATTTCCCTGATTGCGCTCGTATCCTTCCAGGTTATGTGAGTTGTTACTCCTGCTTCATCCACTGTAGTAGCCCAGAACCAGGGAGCGGGCAAATCTTTAGCCGTTGGTATATGGCCGGCTCTTTCCGCCCAACTTCCATGTTCTATACCAAAGTAAACGTCAGGCTCTGTAGCATCGACCAAGATGGATTTCCCAACCTTATCTTCAACGTAGTCCTTGGAAACAAAAATTGTCTCGTCCACTACTCTCGTGTATGTTACTGCGGTTGGCGTAACAGGCTCAGTAGAGGTAGCCCTTCCCTCTGCTGCCCACTGGTCGTATCCTCCATCAAGCATAGCCACGTTTTCAATCCCGGCATATATGAGCGTAACGGCAACCCTGGCAGCCATAGTGAGGCCATAGGGGGCCGGTCCTAAAGACGGTGAATCAGCTGTTCTACCAATAACAACCACCGTGGAATCGGCACTTATCCCCGCGTTGCCAATAGTAGTAAACAGAGCCTCATCTTCGGGCAGTTCCATCCAGGGCCATTCTTCTCCGGGGGAATTTACCATCCAGTTGGGAAAGGCGGGGACATTTACTGAACCGGGAATATGACCGGCTGTATAGTAGTCGGGCTCTCTGACATCAAGTATAACCAGGTTTGGATTATCAATGTTGTCCTCTAACCACTGGGTGGAGACAATAGCGTCAATCGCCCGGGCTGGAGGTGACGGTGGCGTTGGCGTTGGCGAACAGCCGATAGCCACCAGACTGAGGGCTAACAACAACACTAGCGGGATTAATAGTAATTTCTTTTTCATTATTTCCTTCTCCTTTTTAGTCTTGGTGTTACCATATCTCACCCCACCTGATGTCGCATTATTTGCTCAGTATCCAAGCGGGATATGTATATGTTGGGATTTCCCATTTCAACTCGTAATGAGGCATCCTGACTCTCATTGATCTTATCACTATTATATATATATGGCACCTGGGTTGGCAATAACCGTCTCTGAGCCCTGCAGCATTCAAAATCCTCAATCTATTAGTAAATTCGAATTTTACGATTCTGTCATTCATCCCCCAAATAGTTGACGCTTCCTACTTTCCTTGGTAAAATATGCATGTCAGCAAATGAGTTACTTAATGAAGCGGCACACTGCTATCCTTATTTTTTACGAATGGGCTGGCTCTCAGTGATCGGCAAAACAATCTCACACTACAAAATCCTCGAAAAGCTCGGTGAGGGTGGGATGGGGGTGGTCTACAAGGCCCAGGACACCCGTCTGGATCGTTTCGTCGCCATCAAGTTTCTGCCGTCGCACCTGAGTGCCGACAAGGAGGCCACCAAACGTTTCATTTACGAGGCGAAGGCAGCGAGCGCCCTCGATCACCAGCACATATGCACGATTTATGAAATCGACGAGACCAAAGACGGCCAGACCTTTATCGTCATGGCCTACTACGAGGGAGAAACACTCAGGGAGCGGATCGACCAGGGTAGTATCACCGTCGACGAGGCGATGGATATCACCGCACAGGTGGCCTCGGGACTCGCAAAGGCCCACGATAAAGGGATCGTCCACCGTGACGTCAAGCCTTCGAACATACTCATCACGAGTGACGGGGAGGCGAAGATCATCGATTTCGGGCTGGCGAAGCTGGCTGGGAAGACGAGGATCACGAAGAAAGGGAGCACGCTGGGAACGGCAGCCTACATGTCCCCGGAGCTGGCGCTGGGTGAGGAGGTGGATCATCGATCCGATATCTTCTCACTGGGGATCATATTTTAT
>Ga0209427_10007891_pt1 | contig 12004 bp, 6 predicted proteins | sample DeeMarSWOR136_30_FD_187465 | JGI IMG/M metagenome (GOLD analysis project Ga0209427, IMG submission 187465) | Marine sediment microbial communities from White Oak River estuary, North Carolina - WOR-1-36_30 (SPAdes) (version 2) | ecosystem: Environmental > Aquatic > Marine > Intertidal zone >... | reverse complement strand
TCGCCGATGTCGAGGATGGAGATATCGAAGGTTCCGCCGCCGAGGTCGAAGACGGCTATTTTCTCGTTTTTCTGTTTTGGACCCTTAAAAAAGATAGATAGTTATCTTTTTAGAAAGCTATTTATACTTCATTGAGTCTATTATTTAAAACGGCGATAACCGATGTAATTAATTCTTAATATTTTAATGTTAAAGTAAAAATTATCATGAAACGGTGTTATAATGGACTTAAAAAAACTGGATTGTACAACATTTTTTTTGTTACTTATGACATTTTCGTCAATTTTTCTGGGTAATATTCAATTTTATCAGCTTATAAAAGAAAATGAATCTGTAAACAAAACAGAAATTGAGCCGTCTCCAGCGGCTTATAGGGCAAATATTGGTGCGTGGATTTTAGTCGCTGGTGATAGATCCGATCACGATATAATTGAATTAATGAAAAGCGGATGCGATATAGCTTATTTTATACTAGCGAGTCGAGATGTTGATCCCAGTGATATAAAATATTTGGGGCCTGATTACGGAACTCCGGGGATTTTTCAAGATGATTACGCTTATCGCGAGAATATTCAGGATGCTATAATTAATTGGGCAGCATCAAGAGTTAGCTCCACAAAAGGACTTGGAATTTATTTGTTAGATCATGGAGGAACCAATAAAATGTGTATTCCTGGTCCAGATCTTTCTGATTCTGATTTGAATAGTTGGTTGGATACATTAGAGACTAATACTGGCTGTAAACGCGTTTATATAATCTATGAGGCGTGTAGCGCAGGTTCGTTCATTAATCCAGTTAGTAAAGACAATCGTATAGTAATAACATCAACAGATGCTACTCATGGCGCAGCTGGACTCCCTGATTTGTCTTGGGCTTATTTTTCTGAAAAATTCTTCTCGTCAATAGTACAATGCAAAACAATTGGAGAGTGTTTTGAAGATGCATATGCATATGTTCAAGCTAACGGTCTCGATCAATATCCATGGATAGACGATAATCACGATGAAACTGGCAATTATGTGAATGTATGGGGTAATCTACCGAATGGAGGGGATGGAAATGACGCATTAAATGTGTGGATAGGTACCGGGACAAATTGTCCAATTAGTACAATACAGTTCTATCCATTAAAATTCTTTGTGAAGTATGAAGCTATCTCTGCAAGCGTATGGGCAGTTGTGAAGAACAATAATTCGGGGATTGAAAAAGTATATGTGAGAGTAACTCCAGAAGATTGGACACCTCCAGAAGCGGAATCTGACGGGGAGGGGGAGAAGATGGTCGTACCCACGGATATATTAACTCAAGAGCTAACTGATCCCGATGGTGATGGTAATTTTACAGGACTTTTGTACATAAATCGCTATCGCGATTTCTGGGATAAAAAAGGCGATTATAAAATCAGCTTCCACGCTCGGGGAAAAGATGGCACCGTTGCGGACCTTAAATCAACCGAAGTTGTTTTAAACGACGATGGAGAGGCACCCAGTGATACTAGTGCTCCAACAATATCCATAGTAACTCCAAGTCAAAACGCGTATTTACAAGGAGTTATTAGTATAAATACTACAGGAAACGACGATCAAGCTCTCGATAAAATTCAGATTTTTCTCGATGGGACATTGTTAAAAGAGGAAACTATGCCCCCTTATTATCCTTATCCACAAGCAACTTGTAGCTTAAACGCATCTGAATATTCAAAAGGGCGACATAATATTACTGCAGTCGCTATAGACAAGTCAAACAACATTAATTCAACTTCAGTATTCGTTAATTTCATGGATCAAATAATTCCGGGTTATGAAATCGCACCTTTATTCATTGGAACCTTACTAGGAATTATTTTAATTATAAATTATTTGTGTAAGAAAGGTTTGAGAAGGATAAAAATCGAAAGCTGAATCAGTATAATGCAAATTACGCGTGAAAAGGTGTTTAAATGGATTCGAATAAATTGAATCGAAAAACAATTTTAATATTATTAATGGTAATTTCTTCAATATGTCTGGGAAGTATTCAAATTAACCAGCAAGAGAAAGAATCTGAAACTAAGGATACATCAGGAATCGAACCGAAACCAGCTGCTACGAGTGCAAATTTAGCTGCGTGGATTATCGTAGCTGGGGATAGAGAAGATCACGAGCATATAACTTTAATTAAATATGGGTGCGATAGAGTGTATGAAGCCTTAATAAATCGTGGATTTGCTGCCGACGATATATGCTATTTAGGTCCCATATATGGTGGTATGACGCCTTATCAACAGTATTATTCACTTCGTTCAAACATTCAATGGGCTATTGAAGAGTGGGCTCCAACGAGGGGAGTAGGTTCAGCTAAAGGACTTGGATTATACATTTTTGACCATGGTGGGACAAATTATTTGTGTAATCCCGGTACAGATCTTACAGATTCAAACTTGAACACCTATTTGGACAATTTAGAAGCTAGCACCGGTTGTAACCGTATCGTATTAATTTACGAAGCGTGCCACGCTGGGTCGTTTATTAATCCCGTTAGTAAGAGCAATCGTATTATTGTAACCTCGACGGATAGTGCCCATAACGCCCATGGGAACGCTGCAGGTAATTGGGCCGTGTTCTCTGAAGCGTTTTGGTCCTCCATATTACAGTGTAGGACAATTGGAGAAGCTTTCTCCGCTGGTTATGACCAAGTTTTAATAGATGGATATTATTACATCCAGAAACCATGGATAGACGATAATCACGACGAAATTGGCAACGAACCAGGTCCCATGGGGAGCTTACCAAACGGAGGAGACGGAGGAGATGCGTTAAATAGATGGATTGGAACGGGAATAAATTGTCCAGAAACTACTCTAGTCTATTTTCCATTATCGATGTTTGTAAAAGCGACTACTATTAGTAAAAAGATGTGGGTAGTTGTCGACACTGATGCATTGATTGAAAAAGTACTTGTGAGAATAATTCCACCTGATTGGACGCCTCCAGAAGCGGTGACTGACGATGAAAGTACAATACTTGCAATAGATACTGATTCTCTAGTTCAAGAATTAACCGATCCCGATGGTGATGGGAATTTTACAGCAGATGTTTATGTTGCAAGGTATCCCGATTTCTGGGACGATAAAGGAGATTATAAAGTCAATTTCTATGCAAGGAGTAGTGATGGTACGGTTGCAGAGACTAAATCTAGCAAAATTACCTTAAACGACGATGGAGAAGCACCCACTGATACTTTGCTTCCGACAATATCTATATTAACTCCAAGTCAAAACGCGTATTTGCGAGGAGTGATTAATATAAATGCCACGGGAGACGACAATCAAGCCCTCGATAAAATTCAAATTTTTCTCGATGGAGTGTTGCTTAAAGAGGAAAATATGCCCCCTTATCAGCCATATCCGCAAGTGATTTGTAGCTTAAACGCATCTGAATATTCCGATGGACGACATAATATAACAGCCGTCGCTATCGACAAGGCGAACAATTTTAATGCAACTTCGGTATTCGTTAATTTCAGAGACCAAACAATTCCCGGCTATGAAATTCCAGCTTTATTTGTTGGTTCTCTGCTAGGAATTATTGTGATCGTAAATTATCTTTGTAAAAAAGGATTTAAAAGGTTAGAAATCGACAGCTAAATCAAGAGAACAACACTTAGTCCAAATACCAAGATAGTTGAATATTTTCTCCTTTTTTTTATAATTATTTTTTTATATTCTCCTTTCCGAGATAACCATCAATGTTTTATTTCATTAATAAATCTTTATCTCGATAATTAACTCCGATTATTTGGTTCAAACGATTTCCTAAGTCTTTATCAAGAAATAATACGGGTTGTCGGAAATTTAAAAAAGTAAATTTAAAATTCAGTAAAAAATTCTCTAAATAGTATTTTATATAAATTAGCAATGAAAATTTAGCTAAAGAAATTCTAAAAATAACAAATCGAGGAAAAAACAATGAGTTATAAAAAGCCTGATGATAAAGATTTAGAGGCTATGATTGGAATCGTCGGAAAAAACTATGCTACTAATAATGCGGCGATTTGTGCGTCTTATCTTGCGAAATCGGTTATGGGTTTGGAAAGTCAAATTCCAGATATTGTAGTCCGACCAAGGTATGCTGAAGAGATTCGTAAGATACTACTCTATTGTAGCGACGAAAAGATTGGTGTTTCGCCAATATCAGCGGGGTTATCTGGTGGATTTGCTTGTCCATTACTCCGACCTGCCGGTGTTTTACTTGATTTAAGTCGAATGGATAGAATAATTGAAATTGATGAAAAAAATCGATACGCAATCGTCGAGCCGGGCGTGACAAACGGGCAACTCTGGTCATACATGGAAACACATCATCCAGACTGGGCACCACCTATTGCTGATGGAGCGCCCCCTGCAGCAACGGTTATGGGAGATGCAATCGATAGAGGATTTTCGCTTTATACTTCGAGTGTTGGACCTCAGGGAGACAACTTTATGTGTGCTGAGATTGTATTTCCAAATGGAGATATAGTAAGAACCGGCTCTTGGGCGCTTCCTTTTGCAAAGCCATTCTATAAATACGGTTTAGGTCCTGATATGTGGTCTTTTCTAATGGGAAGCCAAGGGGCTATGGGAGTAATCACCAAAGCTGCTGTAAAAATTTATCCTCATCCTGAGCATAAAACTGTAATTACATGGGGCATGTCTAATCCATACGATATGCAAGACTTAACTCTTGAAGTTGCAATGCAAGAATTTGGAATTTCCCATAATACTGTTATGGTTCAAGGAGGAAATTACCCATTAGTTATGGCAAGATGGCCAAAGGATAAAGTTCCTCACGATTACGAATTTTTCAAAAGTATGGGAATTCCAGAATGGTGGATGAATTGGGAATGCTGGGCACAAACAAAGGAAGAATTAGACTATGTTGTAAAAAGGATAAATAGTATGGCCGAGGATTTTAAAAAGAATCGCGCAAAAGACGGTGCTGCGATGAAACCTCAAGAACTTCACCCAAAACAGATAGCTAGCAGATTAAGGAAACCAAATAAGATTGCAATTCCGTATTCTTTCTGGGAAGCAGGATTCCTCTTCATTACTTGGTATACTCCATGGAACGAGTGCGCTCATTTCGCTGAAATGTACTGTGCAGCAATGGAAAAAAACGGTTTTCCACCTGTAATGTGGATTGCAAGCATTGAACGAGCAAGGCAAGCGATATGCATGCCAATCATTTGTTTTGATAGTACAAAAGAAGAGGATTACATAAAGGTTCAAGACATGAATCGAGAAACTACAGAATATGGTCTAAAACAAGGCTGGTTAAACTATAGACCAGACCCATTTATTCACGCACCCTTAACATATAGTCAAGCGGCAATGTACTGGAAATACTTAAGAGCTTTCAAGAAATTAGTTGACCCAAATATGATAATGCATCCAGGAAGACTTGGTCTTCCGTAAAAAAAGGAGGTAAATAAAAATGGCAAAAACAGGAATGGAAAGATTAGAAGGTTTAAAGTCCGATATTTTCAAGTGTATTCACTGTAAAGCGTGTCGTTTCGCATACTCGGGAGAACCAAGTAGAAAAGGAATTGGTGAATATTCAGGAAAACAAGGTACAGTACTTTACGAAGGAATGGTAGATGCGTGTCCCGCAGGTATTGAATACGGTTGGGAAGCTTTCTGGAACGCCGGTAAAATCTGGATCGCTCGTTCGATTCTAACTGGAGATTTGGAATTCTCTGAAGAAGTTCGGGATGTTCTTATGCCGTGCATAACCTGTGGAATGTGTTCAGCTCAATGCGAGAACAAGGTTCGAACAGTTGACATCATTGAATCTTTACGCGCTGCGTGCAATGAAGCAGGCGTACCCATGATTGATAAACATCAATTAGTAGACCGATTAGTAAAAGAACTTAATAACCCCTACGGAGGAGAAGCAAATGAGCGATTTAAATGGGCAAAAGACGCTGGTTTAGAGAAATTTATTAATAATAAAGAAGCAAAAATTGCATATTATGTAGGTTGTACTGCAAGTTATCGTCAAGTTGAGGTCGCGATCGCTACAGCTAAACTTTTCGAACAATTAGGAATTAATTTCACCCTTATTGAAGATGAAGTGTGTTGCGGAAGTCCCTTTTTCAGAGTCGGTGCTGTAGAAACCGCTCAAACATTAATGAAAAAGAATATGGAAGCATTTAAAAATGTAGAAAAAATTTATTTCTCTTGCGCTGGTTGCTATAGAACTTGGACGATTGATTATCCAAAATGGTTAGACGAAGGAAAAATACCATTCGAAACAAAACACGCGTTTGAATTGATCTCTGATTTAATCGCAATTCCAAAAAAGAAAAAGGAATTACCAGCTAAGATTGAAGAATTAAAAGGAAAACTTAAGGACAAACCAGATAAAAGATTAGAAAGACAATTAAAAGGTATGGAAGCCGAACTTGAAAGGATTAAGGACTTTAAAGGCGAAATTAAATTTAAACCTAATAAGGAATTGAAAGGCAAGGTAGTAACATATCACGATCCATGCCACACAGGCCGCCACTTCGGAGTGGATTTTGAGCAAGAATTAATTAAACAAAGCGATAATTTATTCTTAGATATGCGCAAATTAAATCAAAAGCTCGAAGAATGGTTTGAAAAGCCGAGAACTATTCTAAAAAAGCTCCAAGAAAATGTTGGAATCGTATTTAAAGAGATGTATCGTATCAAGATGAATTCGATGTGTTGTGGTGCAGGAGGTGGTGTAAGAGCGGGATATCCCGATTTCTCTTTGAAAACCGCAAGTTTAAGATGCGACGAGGCCAACGCTGTCGGCGCAGACATTCTGACAACCGAATGTCCTTTCTGCTGGAGAAATTTATCCGATGCAAACGAGATGTACAAACACGGTATGCAAGTCATGGGCGTTCTCGAAATGATCCAAAAGTACGACCTAATGGAAATTATCGAGAAACCAGAAGTATAATAGATTAAATAAGAGCGTAATTGCTCAACAATTTTTTTACTTTTTTTAAAATATTTTTTCATTCATATTATTGATGAATTACGAATTTTGGATTAATATATTCACGAGTTATTCCATAACTAATATATTATGAGATTGTATGATCAATTTTTATAAGAATTTAAGCGAGATATAAGGGAGATTAAATATTTCTAATTGAGAATGACTGATTTCGATCATCTTATTTTCTGATTGTTGCATATCTCTATCGAAACCAAACATTTATATGTTTGAAATCCGTTATTATTATTGATGGAAAAAGCAATATTAAAAAATAAGAAATCTCCAATTACCATTAAACCATCGATTAAATGTATGAAATGTGGCAAATCAATGAAAAAAATAACACATGCAATAACTTACAAACGTACATTATTAATATGCCCGATTTGCGGTTGTGTTAAATCTATATATGATTTTGCAAATACTTATAATTATTTTTAACCTAAAAACCTTCAATCCTGTTAAATTCCAAGAGGGGTGGATAGAAAATAGAGAAAACTATAGAATCACTGTTTCCTAAGATTTATTTAGAGAAACCTACCACCGAAGATATCGAAATACTGAAGAGAGAATTTGATATCAATCCAAGAAATGATTTTAACTCGCCAAAAAATAGTAATTCTCATTTTCCTACCCCCCTCACTCAAACTTGGATGCTGGAGTTGCTAACTATATTAAAAAAGTGTAAAAGTTAGAGTATAATAAATTATTTTCTAAGAAAATCCTCTATTAGATCGAATACTTCGCTCAAAAAATCGGGCGGACCAAGATATACAATTCGTACATGATCCTTTCCGTAACTACCAAAACCAGAACCGTGTACCAAACACACTCCAGTTTCTTTTAAAAGGTCCAATACAAAATCTTTATCGTTATCCCATTTCTTTAAAACAGAGAAATTTAATTTTGGGAATAAATAAAAAGCACCTTGTGGTTTAACGCACGAGAATCCTTCCAACTCTGTTATTCTTTTGTGGGCTATATCGCGGCGTCCTTTTAATTTTTCGACCATCTTATTAGTATAGTCTTTCGGATTTTTTAATGCCTCAAGCGCCGCAAATTGACTAACTGAATTCGCGCACAATCTCGTTCGAGCTAACTTTTCGATACCTTCCTTTATATCATTTAATTTACCTTGAGGATCGTGAAAATACACATATCCAAGCCTCCAACCAGTCGCTAAATGTGCCTTTGAAAAACCGTTCATACCTATTAACGCGACATCGTTCGTCATAGATGCAGGACATTCGTATTTCGTCTCGTAGATTATTTGATCGTAAATTTCATCTGATATAACTGGTAGGTCGTATTCACCAGCAATATCTATTATTTCTTGAATGTGCTTTCTCGAATATACTACTCCAGTTGGATTATTGGGCGAATTCATGACAATTGCTTTTGTTTTTTCGCTAATTTTTTTTCTGATATCGTCTATATCTGGATTCCAATCGTTTTCTTCGTCCAATTTATATTCGACGGGAACTCCATCAAAAAACTTACAGAAGTTAATATATGGGGGATAAACCGGACCAGGTAATAGTAATTCGTCGCCATTCTCAAGCATAGCTGCGCAAATGAATAAAATTGCTTCGCTGACACCTTGCATAACTAACACATCGTCTGGATCCATAATTATGCAATTTTTTCGCTTTTCTAAATTAACAATTTCTTCTCTTAGTTCGGGAATACCCAAACTATTCACATAAAAGTTTTTATTTGAGAAAGCTGCGTCTGCCATTGCCTGACAAATGTATACGGGAGTTGTAAAATCTACCTGTACCGGATCTCCAATGTTTAAATGGTAGATTTTTTTACCCGAAGCGCGTAATTTATCAGCAATAGCCGCAATATCTCTAATTGCGTATTCGAACTCAATTAATCGATGAGCTAATTTCACCATTTCTCTTACGCTTTTACAATTGAAAATTGTTTTAATTTAATTATTGTTATTTAAGAAATTAAGCGTATTTAATTAATCTTATTCTTTTGTTAACATCTCTTAGTTTTGCAACACTTATTTCAGTGCGCTAATTTTTGGAATAATAAAAATATATAACTCTGAATTTTTTCTAATAGTAATGAATTTATGAGTTTTATTTAACTAATTTCTATTACATTAAGTGCTGTATTTTGGCGAAAGTAAGAGAAGAAGTACCAAATGCTTATCCGTACATTACAGAATTTAAAAGAAAGCCCTTTAGGTCTTTTTCTTTCGCGAGAAAGGAAGATGTTAGTTTAGTTTTTATTCCAGAATACAATAAAATCGTTGAAATCTTCCGAAAATTCGAAAAGAAAATATTATCTAACGCAAATCTTAATTTAGAAAACATTTATTGGTTTCTTCTATTAGGGAGATATTTGAAAGAAGATATTGAGGCTATAAAAGACGATATTATTAAATTCGTGCTGAAATGCGAGATTACGGGAAATAAATCTTTAGGATTCAAGTTTTCGCCAGATTCTAATCAAAAAAAACCCGATATTTGGTCGACTTTTTTTGCCATAGCTATTCTACATTTATTAGAGCATTTAACGCCTTATTTAGGGATAAATCCAATTAAGAATGCTAAAGAAAAAATTATTAATTTTGTTTTTCAAACCCGAAGTAAGGAAAGATTTGTACATTGCTTAAATAAAAACTGTCCCATTTGCCAAAAAACAACGCCTGTTAGAACCTATTACTTTGTTATCGAATTATTAGAACTTTTGAATTACGATATTAGAGAAAAACAAGTTATTTTTTTGAAATATTTTACAGAACTTAAAAAAAATTATTCAATCGTTTTTCAATTACTTGGACTTAAATATTTGGATTTAGTTTCTGATGTTGAGAGTAAACACTTGAAGTATCTTCATCAATTTCAGCAAGTTGATGGCGGTTTTTCTTTTCAAAATAAACAAGGAGACGTGAATCAAACCTTTTGGATTGTTTATGTCCTTGAAAACTATTCTTGGTTGGTGGATTATAACAGAGGTAATATCTATTCGTTTCTTTCGAAGCAGATTAAAGAATCAAAATCAGATGATAAATCGCTAACCACTCTTAACTTAATGGAAATTGCTAAAATAATTTTAATGCTTTCTTTTATTTGGCCAAAATTCTATGAAGAAGCAGAGCGTACCTTGTTTAAGCGCTTGGAAGCAACACCAAGTATTGATTTAATCGTCGCGAGAAAGGAACTAGGGATAAGCGAAGGTATCGCAGAAATAGTTCAATATATCAACAAATTGTATCAATTTAATTTAGAGATATTAGATAATAAAGTTGAGTTCGCAAATTTTTTAAGAAATCTAAATTCAGAGAACGCTTATCTAGCCAATTTAATTTATACTTCAGTTCGAAACGAGGATGTTGTATACCTAAATAAAAGGATACAGGAGTTTAGGTTTAAATATCCCTTTAGCTCCATAAAAATGAAGCAAGCTATTTCGCTTATTAACCGACTTATCTCCAATAATTTCTTTAAAGGAAGAATTGTTAAAAGAAATTTTCTGTTCTTCAGCAAATATTACTTCTATAAAGATTCGTTTATAAACAATCTTTTAACGGTCGATTCTAAAATTGATTCCGAGGAAGTCTTCAAAGAAAAGGACAAGATCGAGGAAATTAAAAACAACATTTACAACATCATTGTAAAATTAAAAGAAACGCCCGATAAAATTAAAGAGGAAGTCAAATCACTGATTCTTGTAGACGATATTAAGTATGCTAGGGAAAGGTTGAAGTATAACATACGCAATATATTGCTGGAAGCTGATTTTTTGAACGAAAATGTGGAGAACTCGTTTTCGGAGGATTTTAAATACATTAATCCGAGCCTTGCCTTATCAAACGAAATCCGCGAATGGAATAGCGTTTATTTCAAAATTCGCGATAATTATAAAGATCTACAAGCTTACTTTATTGAAATATTTAAAGAAAAAGAAGATATCAAAAATTTCAAAACGATTCTTAAAGATTTAAAGGAAAAAATTGAAGCCAACGAGCAAAAAGTATTCGCTTTAATCGATAACTTTAAGAACTTATTTAGAGAGACTTTAGAAGATAAGTATTCTGAAGAAGCAGTTCTTAGCTTGCTGAGCCAATGCGAAAATCTTAATTCACAAATAAAAGCGTTAGATAATCAAATTTACGAACTCTCACATCGAATTACATCCAAGGAAAAATCAATAATTAAAGTACAAAAAAAGGTTATTTCGAAATGGATTTCTATTAAAGAAGATGTAAACGAATTTATTGATTATTATCTCGAAGGATTTAAGAGATTCGAAGAAAATTGCCAACAAATGAATGAAATTAAGCAAGAAACTTCTAAAACGATTGAAGACCTTAAAGAAGAAGTGTTTACAATACTACAGCAGAAAAAATTTCAGGACGCGCTGAAAATAATTGAGAAGAAAACTGAAAAATATTTGAACTCTACTTCGGGAAAAATTAGAAATGTTCGATCAAATCTCAAGGAATTAATCAAGAAAAATAGAAAACTTTACTTGCTTTTCAAAAACATCCAAGAAGAATGGAATAAATTGGAGCAAGAGATTATATCGCAGATAAATAAATATAGAAATTCTATAGAAGAAAAAGTAATACAGCAGAGAGATATTGAAAAGCTAAAACAATTCGATAAAATTGTTGAAGAAAATACTACTTTTCTGAAAACTGAATTAATAAACACTGAAAAAGAAGTCGAGGAAAGAATTAAATCAAGAGAGTTAAAAATTAGCGATTTAAACTATAAAGTTGAAGGTTTAAGTAAGAGTCTTGAGCAATTTAACGCGAATATAAAAGGGGAATTGACTAAATCGTCAAAGGCCGAGCCGAATTTTCTAGAAATTTCTAAATTATGTTATTTAACTTGGCAGAAATTTGCTGATAATTATTCTACAAGCTTAGAGGATTTGAAAAATAAATATACAAACGAAATAATCAAAAGAGAAATAATCTCGAAAAGCACAAATTCAAGAAATAACCTCTTAAAATTAGAAGACCTTAAGAAGAAATTAAAATTGA
>Ga0209427_10007890_pt1 | contig 12005 bp, 11 predicted proteins | sample DeeMarSWOR136_30_FD_187465 | JGI IMG/M metagenome (GOLD analysis project Ga0209427, IMG submission 187465) | Marine sediment microbial communities from White Oak River estuary, North Carolina - WOR-1-36_30 (SPAdes) (version 2) | ecosystem: Environmental > Aquatic > Marine > Intertidal zone >... | reverse complement strand
ATCTTCACAACAACTGATAATTCGAGGTTTGTTATAGGTTGATAGGCGCATGGCCTGCGCTTTGTAAAACTCAGGGTTTTGGAAAGCCGCTAAACGAATTAACCTGTTGATTAAAGCGGGTGGAAGGCCCTCTTTTTCGATGTAAATCTGGTTCTCTAGAATGAATTTGATTTGGTCTGGTAAAGGCCCACTAATTGGAGGTTCTTTTCGGCGCCTAGATGGAGGAGCAGTCCAGGGTTCATGGTCCACTTCATCAGGAATAACCATTGTAACTCCAACCACATGTCCGTGTCGCTCAGCTTCATTGACAATAGCTTCAACCTCATTTCGACTCATCCTCTGAACGGTTGAAAGGAAGGCCCATTGATCAGAGTATGGAACACCTTCTTTGCTAATAAAAACACTATTTCCTTTTTCTCTTGGCTTTTTCTGAAGAGGAAGGGCAATGAGGTTTCCGAAGCCTCCTTTGGGCATCGTATCTTGATTGGGAAATAGACGGTCATAAGAATCGAAACCGATTTCAGGTCGCTTCTCCATTGTTTCAGTCAATATGTAAGAAGCCATTTTTCGTGCGAGTATTGCTGGAACGGGTTCATTAAAGAAAATCCATACATGTCCACCTTTCCCTGATCGTGAGCGCTCAAGAGAGGCAGGTATCCATTTTGATTTACAAGTTCCAAGGAATGCAGCCGCATCTTCCATCCACGTGGTCTTGTCAAAATCAACGGCTATGAACCAGCAAGTTTCATCAAGTAAAAGCGGGTAAACACCTATTGTGAAGTTGTCTTTGTGTCTATTCTTGGGATCCACACCCATGAGATGATTGCGAATGACTTCATCGGTTAAAGGCAGAAATTCTCGATTTTCGCACTCATTGCATTTAACCTTTGGCTTCTTACAAATTCCTTTTAACCATTCATTGCGACAGGCCGGCTGATATCCAGCTTTCCCTGTCCTGCGACTTTCAAATCTTCTGGGATATACATCCGCTCTAACTTTAAAAAGCATTCGAAAAAGAGAAATTTTTTCAGATTCAGATGATTGTTTCGAGACTGGTCCATTTTCATCATGATTTAGTGATTTGAGAGAAAGCCTTTTAACACGATCCTTTTCTTCATTAAGTATTTTGATCTTTTCAAGAACTGAAGACCGTCTAGCCTCTAATTGAGCTAATTCTTTCTGGGCTTCGGCTATCATTTGGTCTATTTCACTGACAGTTTTCATGAATACGCAGAATGTCTTATTTGGGAGCTAATGAAAACCTTTCTGGTCATATTTATGCGAAACCAAATACGGTCCAAACTATTTTTATGATATTACATAAAATTTCTAAGAGGGGGGACTGTATTTTTGATCCAAAAGGAAGAGAGAGACTTATAATGAATAGGCGAGCACTCTAGATTGTTGTATTTATAAATACAAATAAATTGTATTTTAAGATACAATATTTTTCTTGACAAATTTATTTAAATATGTTATTTTTTCTATAAAATTTGGAGACTTATGGCTACAACCAGCAAATACAGGGTCACAGGCAAAGAACTGATACAGACGATTGATAATTGGGAGCAATTGATAAATTTCAAAATCAGCCTAATAGGCTGTGGCGGGACTGCCCTTACACTGCTCGAAATAAAAGAATCTACCAAAGACATAGACTTCATCGTTCCTATCGGCAAAGAGCATGAAAAGCTAATGAAGTTCTTGCGGTCACTCGGTTATGAAGAAAAGGAGGGTGGCTTAGCACACCCAGACGACCCTTTGTTCTTGTATCAGTTCTGGGTCGGCAACAGGGTTTTCACAACCGATCTCCTCGATTCCCCATTGGACCCGGGGAAAAACATACCCATTAAGAAGTGGAGACATATCTATTTAGGTGTTCTGAATCTCCAGGATCTCATTATTACAAAGATGTTTCGAGGAACGCAGGTTGACATGGACGACTGTGTGGCCGCTTTTGCTACATCCCAAATAGACCCAGAGGAATTGCTCCATAGATATGCTGAGGCAGCAAAGTATGATCTTAATCCAGAGAAAATGATACAGAACTTCATAGTATTCGCAGAAACCCTCCTGGATAAGGGCCTGGTAAACCAAAGCTTTCTTGAAAAGGTAGAAGTATATAAATGAACAAAGAGGAACTAATCACAGCACTGGGAGAACTGGGGTACCGCCTCTTTACTCCTGAAAAGCAGAGGCTTAGTAGCAACAAGGTTCTTGATGTCCTTGACGAGTTAGCGGGCTCAGAGGATCCCCGGCTAATCGAAGGGTTCCCTGTTGTTTTGGCTAACTGCGCGCATCGGGGCATCAAGTTGGATATCCGTAGTCTGCTTTCCAGGTATGGCCCAAGAAGTCAAAGAAGGGCAGGTCTGGAAAAACTGATACTGGCAAGTTCGGATCTACTAGCCCAAGAGGGACTTGAGAAACCTGAGGGTCTCGACGGCACCGTGGACACGCTGAGGATGAATTATGGTGATTTACTGCAAGAGAAAGTACTGGACCTGGGCAAGCACCGATCTGTATCAACAGAGCGTTTGAGAAATGCCCTCAGAAGATATGCGATAGACCTGGAAAGGTCTGAGTCTGTTCGCGAAAGGGATCGGAGGAGGCAGTTTCGATCATTCCAACTGGACCTTCACCTCAGCACCTTGTTTCCACCGAAGCAAAAGGAACTCATTCTAAAAAAGCTCAAAGGAGATCCGTTGTCAAAGACAGAGAAGGAGTATTACTCCCGTGTAGTAAAGAAAAAGCTTGAAGGCCTGGCCAACAACGAGCTAAGAAAGATCGCCTTGGCGCTAACCAAAAAATAGAAACGAAAAAATGCCTGTGTTCTTGCCCAGACGGAAAGATGAACAGACGACGGGAGTACACATCCCCTTGACTTGGATCCTAATCTCGATTTCCCACTTCAGGGTGATATCCCAAATTTGCATTTTCGGTTGAATGAGCCAGGGATTACACCTTAAAAGGCGGACCTTAAATCATAAATTGGCAGAGGGGCAAGGGAACGAGGTAGAGGCAAAAAAGGGGGTATTAATGCCCCCTTTTTCTTGGATTTATCAAATACATCGTGGTGCCGAAGGCGCGACTTGAAAATCTTAAAAAACCCCTCCTCGTAACCTGCTGTTTTTACATTGAATTTACTTGCGAACCCATTCTGTTACACACCCAAGTGTGTAAGCCTTTAGCCCCTTTTTAACGGCCTCGGAGAGGTATTATTTAAGCCCTTAGATCCGAGAAAATTACACGGCCTGCCGATATTTGTCAAGACAGACGGTAGGGCCGGCATGCGGTATAGCTTATAAAAAGTGCCATTATAGAATGGTATGAATTCCTCTTTAATTAACGGGTATTGGTATAGCAATCTGATAGATTGGCTATTCCCATAGAAACAATTTATTCTTTACCAATCTAAGGAACGTGGCTATACCTTTCCTAAGGGTCTCTCCTCTCCCATTACAGCCGGGTGATTTTTGGAATCTTTCTCGGTACAGCTGGATATGATCTATCCCTTTACCTTGATGGCACTGCCGCAGCGGCTATACCGGCCATGCAAGGTTTCATCATATAATCATAACAAAATTGGGGCTGTTCAAAGGCAAGGTTATGGCAAGCAAACATGCAATTTTGGCATTTCACATCTGACCACTATATATTGTAACAACTCTTTTCCGATCTCGATTGACCCAGACCACATTTTCCAGTACTAATTCCCTAACAGCGCTTATTTCTCCTCAACTCTCTAACCCCAATGGAGGGCTTCAAATGGAGCAACCACTCAAAATGTGCCCGCCTATCTCCTAACGAAATGTACTTATTTTGTTAAGAGCCTGAAATGACATCTATTTGATTAACTCCCTCAATTTCTTAACGAAAGTTATTTAGAAGGCATCAGAAATGAAGTGCCCAAACTGCCACCATGAGAATCCTGAAGACGCCAGGTTTTGCATGGGGTGTGGTAACAACCTAGCCCTGCCCTCAGAATCACCCCCTACAGAACCACAAAACATCGTGCCCTTTTTTGAAGGATACTACACATTGTAATGTTCTCGAATCTCTACTCGAACCTGCAAAAGATGAGTTGACAAGAAACAAATACACTAATATTAATATCTGAAAACCTTCCTAATTGTCATTTATCATTGGTGATTCCTCGGTAACTTAACAGCATAACCTTTCCGGTTCCAATGTATTTCACTGCAAATTCTCGCCTAACGTTCCGATTCCTTGGTAGGTTTGAACGTCTACGGTGAAACACTACAAATAGGTCCATTTAACAAAAGGAGGGACAATCATGAACAAAATCTCTTCCAAGAACATTACCATATTGGCATTACTCATCTTTGCGTGCTTCACAGTCTTGTCGATCGGGAAAGTGGCCGAATCCTCCGAAAATGTGATACGAGTGGGAGCGCCACTGCCGCTTACAGGTCCATTGTCGCCAGAAGGCAAAAAGCAGGTAGAGGGATATGACCTCTGGGCAGAGACAGCGAACAAGGCCGGAGGCGTCAAGGTTGGCAACCAAAGGTACCGTGTTGAGATTGTTTATCATGATTATCAGTCAAATACTCCACGCGCGGTCCAACTTGCTGAGAAACTCATTACCGAAGATAAAGTGCATATTACGTTTTCCCCATTCGGATCTGGCGCAACCAAAGCAGCGAGCGGGGTGTCGGAAAAGTATGGTATACCGACCATGGCGGCGACGGCTTCATCAGAGGAAGTTTATAACCAGGGGTATAGATACCTGTTCAACACCTTTACCCCCAATCAGACACTTACCGAACCGTTGAGTGATATCGTTAAAGAAAGGCTACCCAACGCAAAAAAGGTGGCTATTCTCGCGCGCAATGATCTCTTCCCGCTGGCTATTGCCAATGTCATGAATGACTCGGCCAAAAAAAGGGGCTTTGATGTGGCGTTTTTTGAAAAATATGCCATCGGCACCATGGACCATGCGTCGGCGCTCACCCTTATCCGCGCGGCGAAGCCAGATTGGATTTTTGCGACTGGCTACATCAACGACCTCATTCTCATCCGGAAGCAGATGGGTGATCTTGGCATCTCAGCCTCGGTCGTAACGATGATCGCGGGGCCAGCCTACAAGGAATTCGTAGACGCTACTGGGCCTTTGGCTGAAAACGTCACGAGCGCCTCTTGGTGGCATCCTGCTGTGAGATATAAGGGTGAAGACGTATTTGGTACGACAGAGAACTATAACAAAATGTTTGAGAAGAAGTATGGTCGTGTCCCTGACTACGCTCAGGCCTCGGCCAGTGCAGCTGGCGCAATATTTCAAGTAGCCATTGAGAAGGCCGGCACCCTTGACCGCAAGAAAATACGTGAGACGCTGGCCGGGTTAGAAGTCTTAACCTTTTGGGGACCCATCAAATTCGGTTCAACGGGACAAATCATCTCACTTAAGCCACCCGTCTTCCAGATCCAGAATGGCACCCAGGTCGTTATCTACCCGTCAGAAATTCAGCAAGCTGAATTTCGTGTTGGCGTAAAATAATAGGAAAAGGAAAAACACTGGCGCACATGAGTGCGCCAGTAGTCTTTCCACTAAAAAACAATGCTCATCGCTCAGATCATTGTAAATGGATTGGTCCTAGGTGGACTCTATGCCTGTATCGCCTCAGGATTTTCTCTCGTTTGGGGTGTACTAAATATTATCAACATCCTTCACGGCAGTTTTATTATCATCGGCTCCTATGTTGCATATTTTGCATATAATTACTTAGGAATCCATCCTTTTTTGTCCGTCACAATTGCCGCGATTGTGCTATTCCTTTTCGGCTATCTCATCCAAGCTGGTATCATTAACCGGGTGGTCGCTGCTCCCGTGCTGACAACCTTGACGTTGACCTTCGGCCTTGAACTACTAGTTAACAATTCTCTGTTGGCTGCTTTCAAAGCTGACTATAGGAAAGTGATCTTGGAAAATCCTCTTGGCGTAATCGATATGGGGGGGATCATCGTCCCACTGGACAGGCTTGCCACTATGGTTTTAGCGTTGATTCTCACAGGACTTCTTTACTGGGTGCTGAATGCTTCGCGAATCGGTCGGGCAATCGTAGCAGTGCGCATGGATCGTGAGGCAGCCGCTTTGATGGGTGTCAAAGTGAAACAGATTTACGCCATCACCTTCGGACTTGGCGCGGTGATGGCCGGAGCAGCAGGCAGTGTAATGAGTGTTATTTTCCCCATATCTCCTCTCAACAATATACTTTTTCTCGGCAAGGCATTCGTAATCTGCGTCCTTGGCGGGTTGGGCAGTGTCCCGGGCGCTATGATAGGGGGCTTGGCGCTAGGCATGATTGAGAGTTTCGGCGGACTGATTTTCGGACCAGAGCATGCCATGACGCTCGCGTTTAGTCTATTAATATTGCTCTTAATTTTCCGGCCTACCGGCATCATAGGAAAGAGAGGCTACCAATGAGGCGACTTCTGCTTTGTCTGGTCGTGGTCTTTGTCCTGGTGTTGCCGTTATGGGGCAACAACTACATCATTCGTCTGACTACCATGATGATGCTTTACAGTGTCCTGTCTCTGTCATGGAATTTCATCGGTGGATTCGCGGGCTATCCATCGTTCGCCACGGCCTCTTTCTTCGGACTGGGGGCTTATTCTGGGGCCATAAGCCAGGTTCATGGCGTGCCAATGTTTCTGGCTTGGCCCGTTGGAGGGTTGGTCGCCGCCCTATTCGCTGCTGCCCTGGGTCTGGCCATTTTGCACTTGAGGGGCCATTACTTTGCAATCGCCACTTTAGTGGTCGCCGAGGTTCTGCGGGAAATTGTAAATTCTTGGACGGACCTTACCGGTGGGGGCATGGGGCTAAACTTGCCCATACTGCGTCTGGATGTTAACGCCCAAGCGAGACTCTTCTACTTTTCCATGTTCGTTCTGGCGATCATGACTGTCATCGCCGCTTCTTATGTCAGCAAACGGCGTCTTGGTTTTGGCTTGAGATGTATTAAACAGAACGAAGATGCGGCCAACATGATCGGCATCAACACCACCGTTTATAAGACCACTGCCTTCGTGCTATCTGCTGTTTTTGTGGGATGTGCCGGGGCCTTCTATGCTTCCTGGGTGAACTATATCGAGCCGGGCGATGTATTCGAAGTGCTGCTGTCAGTTAAACCCATCGTTATGGTGTTGCTCGGCAGTTCTGGGACGGTGATTGGCCCTGTGCTCGGCGCAGTAGTCTTTCTTTTTCTCGAGGAAATGGTATGGCGTAACTTCTTGACTTTCCACGCTGGGGTCCTTGGCTTGCTGATTGTGGCCCTTGTTCTTTTCCTGCCTGGCGGGTTGCTTGGGCTCTATTTCCGCCGTGTTTTTCATTGGAAGGAAAGCAGGTGAATCCTATCTTGCAATTACGTGAAGTCTCCCGTCATTTCGGAGGTCTGCTGGCATTGGATAATGTATCCTTTGATCTCCGACCCAATGAGATCGTCGGACTGATTGGGCCTAACGGCGCGGGAAAAACCACATTGGTGAATGTGGTAACCGGTGTGTTCCGCCCTAACGCGGGTCGGATAGTGTTTGATGGCCAGCCTATTGACAAGCTGAAATCCTACTCTATTTCCCGCTTGGGGATAGCCCGAACTTTCCAGGTTGTGCAACCCTTCCCGGAAATGACAGTGGTCGAGAACGTGGCCGCAGGTGCTTTGTTCGCTGCCGGGGCGAAAGACTTGGAATCAGCTAAAGAACTGGCTATCGAGCATCTGGAATTTGTCGGCTTGGCCCATCTGGCCGGCTCTTCTGCCTCGGCTTTGACGCTGGCCGACCGCAAACGTCTTGAGTTGGCCAAAAGCCTGGCCATGGACCCAAAGCTTTTGCTGCTGGACGAGGTGAATGCAGGGCTCAACCCGGTGGAGATCGATCGCTCTCTGGAGCTTATTAGGAGTCTCGTAGGAAAAGGTATCACTGTTTTGATCATTGAGCACTTGATGAAAGTGGTCATGTCGGTTTGCTCTCGGATCATAGTTCTGCATCATGGCCAGATGATCTCGGATGGCACCCCTTCTGAAGTTGGTAAGGATCCCCACGTCATAAAAGCCTATTTAGGATCCCGCTACGCCGCCCGGGAAGAGGGTAATATGGCATGAGCGCGGAGTTCTTTAAAGTAGAGGGCGTTGAAGCAGGTTACGGAGACATCCAGGTTCTATGGGGCGTGGAGATAGACGTGGAGGAGGGAGAAATCGTTTGCATTGTTGGCTCTAACGGAGCGGGTAAGAGTACTTTACTACGTTGCATCGCAGGGGTCATCCCTGCTCAAAGCGGGAGGATTGCCATGCGTGGCGTAGACTTGTCCGGCGCTACGCCCGATCAGGTGCTCGCCTCCGGAATTGCCCTTGTTCCTGAAGGACGTCGGCTATTTCCAGGCATGAGCGTGAAGAACAATCTGCTTATGGGAGCTTATCTTCGTCGTGATAAACTGATCCGCAAAGACCTCGAATTTGTTTCCAGCATTTTCCCCATTCTTTCCGAAAGAATGAAGCAGGATGCTGGGACCCTGTCTGGCGGTGAACAGCAAATGTGCGCTCTTGCACGAGGCATCATGAGCAGACCTGCCTTACTGATGGTGGATGAGCTTTCCCTCGGTCTGGCGCCGTTGGTCGTCGAGGACCTTAGCAAAGCATTGCTAAATGTCAACCAATCGGGCATATCAATTTTGCTGGTGGAACAGGATGTTATAACTGCTTTTGAACTGGCCCGTCGCGGCTGCGTTCTCGAATCAGGTCGCGTGACTATAAGCGGCTTTACCTCAGATCTGGCCGATGATCAAACAGTTCGTGAAGCATATATGGGTATATAGGGACGTTAACGCTCTACTTCACCCTTAAGATCTTAAAATTTGTGGCAAGTTTCTTGGTTAAGGCAAAAGGCGGCTACGCTGGTTTGGGAGATCCATATCGTCATGAAAATTAAGTGAAAGGGCCGGGGAGGCTGAGTTTCACTAGCATAGGAGGTAGAAAATGGCAAAAATTGAAAATCGGTTAAAAGAACTGGGTATCGCTCTTCCACGTCCACCCAAGGCTGTAGCGAATTACATCCCCGCGGTAAAAATAGGGGAAATCCTTTATGTAGCTGGAACCATCGGAACCGTGGTGGGACCAAATGATGAGGATATTTTGCCCATCAAAGGGAAACTGGGAAAAGAACTGACAATAGAGCAGGGGTATCAGTCGGCCCGTTACACCGCGATTAATCACCTGTCAATGATAAAATCGGTGATTGGCGACCTCGACAATGTGGTTCGGATTGTCAAACTGATTGGATATATCAATGCCGCGCCTGGTTTTCAAGACGCACCTGCTGTCCTGAACGGGGCATCCGACCTCCTCGTGGAAGTCTTTGGGCCAGAGCAAGGCAAACACGCCCGTGCTGCACTCTATCAGCACGAACTCACTTTCGATGCGCCGGTGGAAATCGAAATGACGGTCCAGGTGAAACCATAGTTAACAACGGCTGACGCAGTTATAACAGATGGGCCTCATTATGGATGGGGCTGAACCGAATGTCAAAAATAGCAGTGGCAGGTTCGATCTGACGGCAGCAATGTGGCTGTCATGGGTGAAATTATCCCACCGGTCAATGAGGGAGTTATCAACAAGGGTGCCGAGTCCGCAGAATTGTATAGCGGACTTGAGGCTAAAGAAGGTGATATCCTGCTTGACAAACCTCGGTTTGGCTCATTTCACGGCACAGATCTGGAGATGATCCTGAGGTCAAAGAATATCGACGCAATAATCATTACGGGCATCGCCACGAACATATGCTATGAGACGACAGCACGGGAGGCTAATGTCCGGGACTTCAGAGTGTTCTTTATGAGTGATGGAACTGCCACATTCGGTATGGGTGATCTATCTGCAGAAGTACTTCAAAAGGCCACTTGTGCTACACTCGGGTTCGCATTCGCTCAGGTGATAACTGTTGATGAGATGATTGAAAAAATTAAGGCCACCATGGTTTAGTCTTAAATCTCCCAGTAAAATCTCCAGAGTGTTTTGATAACAAGGCAGGGTCATCACGGCCCTGCTTTCCTTTTTAAAATCTCAATATCTTGTGGGTGCGCCGGTTAAAACCGGCGGGGAGTAGTGGATGAAAGTTCCATACGGTGAAGGGTTAGCGACCCACACCGGCCCCGAGTCATGCGTTTACACCCGTGAGGGTATAGGCGAAGCGTTGACAGGGGAAGTACGGGCCGGGCTATTGAGCCGCGAAAGATATTGTAAACTTTGGGGTGCCGACGTTGTCCACAAAAGCGGAAGGCAATATCGGTTGCATCGTTATCGCGAGATGTGGCCGGACCCTGCGTGGTCAAAGACCCCGTGCACGTACGGAAGCTCCTCGAGCGGGAACCGGGAGGTCCCACGTTTGACCTCATCAGATGGTGCTGAGGTCCGTGCTGAGAATCCCAAGGGAGAACGACAGCGATGAACAAACGTGGGAAGTCAGACAGTCCCATAGTACCTGAGAAGCTCCCGAACAAAGGCTGCGGTGCGCCACAGCCGGCGGAGGGAGTGGAGGGAAGGGGACTGGCCAAGGGGAATTCGGTCCGGCAAACCAGGTCCCGGACGCAGAGCCGGAAGGACCTGCAACATGAGCTGGGACGGATACGGCAGGCGGCGCGAAAGGATAATAAGCTACGGTTCACTGCGCTCTGGCATCACGTCTACAACGAGGAGCGTCTGCGGAAGGCATACTTTAGCCTCAAACGCAAGGCGGCACCAGGGGTAGATGGAGAGACGTGGCAGCACTACGGGCAGAACCTGGAGGGGAACCTACTGGATCTTTCCAAGAGACTGCGACGCGGGGCGTACCGGGCCAAGCCGGTTAAGAGGACCTACATTCCGAAGGAGGATGGTAGGCAGCGACCAATCGGGGTAACCACACTGGAAGATAAGATTGTCCAACGTGCGGTGACCGAGGTGTTGGGAGCGATCTATGAGCCCGACTTTAAAGGCTTTTCCTACGGATTCCGACCGGGGCGAAGCGCTCATGATGCGCTAGACGCTCTAGCTGTTGGGATCAGGTGGAAGAAGGTGAACTGGGTGCTCGATGCTGACATTCGTGGATTTTTCGATGCCATCGACCATGAATGGGTGGTGAAGTTTGTTGAGCACCGGATTGCGGATCGGCGTGTCGTACGCCACATCCGTAAGTGGCTTAAAGCCGGAGTGATGGAAGAGGGGAAGCAGTTACCCACAGATGAGGGAACCCCGCAGGGTGGAAGCATTAGCCCCCTGCTAGCGAATATATACCTGCACTACGTACTCGACCTTTGGGTCGACCAGTGGAGGCGCAAGCGGGCAGAGGGTGATGTGATCATCGTGAGATACGCCGATGATGTAGTCTTCGGGTTCCAATACCACTGGGAAGCGGAGCAGTTCCTTGCAGATCTGCACGAACGGCTTCGGAAGTTCAACCTTGAACTTCACGAAGATAAAACGCGGCTGATCGAGTTCGGTCGTTTTGCCGCCGAAAACCGAAAGCGTCGAGGCGAGGGAAAACCTGAATCATTTAATTTCCTCGGCTTCAGGCATATCTGTGGTCGTGACCGAAATGGGAGGTTCGTGGTGCTCCGGCATACCATACGGGAGCGGCTGCGAGCAAAGCTGAGGGTAATCAGACAAGAGCTGAAGCAGCGACTGCATATGCCTATTCCGGTGATAGCCCGGTGGCTGCGATCGGTGTTGCAGGGGCACTATAACTATTACGGTGTTCCACGCAATGGCAGAGCCCTGAATGTAGTCCGCTACTATGTGGGTAGGCTTTGGTTCAAGTGCTTGCACAGGCGGAGTCAACGAACCCGAATCAACTGGGAGCGGCTGAGTCGCTTCATCAAACGCTGGCTCCCATACCCCAAGATCCGGCATCCCTATCCTGAGCAACGTCTGCGCGTCTTTACCCAAGGCAGGAGCCCAGTGCGGTAGTTCCGCACGCTGGGATCTGTGCGGGGGGTGCCGGGCAACCGGCATTCCTACCGCGAT
>Ga0209427_10007889_pt1 | contig 12005 bp, 10 predicted proteins | sample DeeMarSWOR136_30_FD_187465 | JGI IMG/M metagenome (GOLD analysis project Ga0209427, IMG submission 187465) | Marine sediment microbial communities from White Oak River estuary, North Carolina - WOR-1-36_30 (SPAdes) (version 2) | ecosystem: Environmental > Aquatic > Marine > Intertidal zone >... | reverse complement strand
CATTCTGTCTTTTCACGTAGTGTCCTCCAATCGCGCTAGATAGCTAGACATCCGTTTAGCGGTCTGATTAAACGACGTTTCTGGTGACGTCAATTCACGGCTCTTGTGAACGAGTGCAGAGTTTCGCAGTAGTAAACAGGGCGTGCTACACGCGCCGTCCACGACGTACCTGGTAAAGCAAACTTTAAGTTCCTAGCCCTCCCATTATTTGGATATATAGAGTAATATGTGTGAGGTGACAAACAGATGGAGAATAAGTTTTACCGTCTCCCGAAACTGCCGTACCCTTATGACGCCTTGACGCCCCACATATCCGAGGAGCAGTTGACCATTCATCATGACCGTCATCATCAAGGCTACGTGACTGGCGCCAACGCCATTCTGGAGCAGCTTGACGGCGCGCGAAAGGACGGGAGGGACCTCGATATGAAATCCACGTTAAAAGCCCTCTCCTTTAACATTGGCGGACATCTCTTACACTCCTTGTTCTGGCCGAATTTAGCGCCCGCGGGCAAAGGCGGCGGCGAACCCGGCGGCGTCGTGGGCGACGCCATCGAGAAGGAGTTTGGGAGCTTCGTTCGGTTCAAACAGGAGTTCTCGCAGGCCGCGGCCAGCGTGGAGGGCTCGGGATGGGCTGCCCTCAGCTACTGCCTCCAAACCGATCGCCCGATCATCATGCAGATCGAGAAGCATAACACCAACGTCTACCCCATGTTCCGGATTCTCATGGTTCTCGACGTGTGGGAACACGCCTACTACCTGGACTACCAGAACACACGAGGCAAGTTTGTCGAGGCCTTCTGGCACGTCGTCAACTGGGACACCGTGAACCAACGCCTCGAAGCCCTATTAAAATAAGCAATAACGGCTAGCTCAGGATCGGGGAATCCTCAACTCATGAGATAGCCCGCGAAGGCCAGCGATTTATGGCGTGTTGAATCGTCGCTAGCGTTTCCTTCACTCAGTAAAGCAGTAAGGGGTATCGCAATAGTCGTTTCCCTGCATCAAAGTCTTTATGCATTTTAACCTGACCTTCAGAAAGTACGCGGGGGTCGTTACAAAATCTGGTTGACAGACCATGACGTAACCGAGATCGGCTGCGTCCATCTCTCGAAATATCTTAGCGATATGTTATCGTAAATAGGCGCGAAGCGAAGGGAGCTTCATGTAGTTTCTTCATAAACGTCTTGAACTCATCAAACTTCTCGATCGGTTTTCTTTTCGTCATTTGTTTCTTTACTCGTGCCAAATCGGTTTTCTCTCTTGCTTTACCGATTATCGCAAACGCCTCCTTTCTTCCGAGGACTTGCTCAAGTCTTTCGCCAGCTGTACGATGCCATCAAGCTAGTTAGTAATAGTCCTCTTGTGTACACGTCTATTTACCTACGCTAAACCCTAGAACGTAGCGCCTAGCGTACTTCAAACACGGGTTATCTTCAGCATCATAACGCCCTTCCCTGAACTTCTCTCGTCTTGTTGACAATTCTTTGGCGCGTAGCGAATCGCCTCATAGATCACCATCTTTTTCGACACCACGTAACGTAAAGGCGAACATAATTCCTAAAAGAGAGCAGGGATACGAGTATTGATCCCTTTGGGGTTATCGCGTTGAAAGAGTCGATTGTCACGGGACTGTGCTTTGGTCTCACCTCAGCCATTATCACGACGCTGGGATTAATGGTGGGCTTACATTCCTTTTCGGGCTCGAAGCTCGTCGTGATGGGCGGTGTCCTGACCATCGCCATAGCGGACGCGTGTTCCGACGCCCTGGGCATACATGTTTCGGAAGAGGCTGAGAACGTGCACACGGCGAAAGAGGTGTGGGAATCAACCCTCGCCACGTTCGTCGCCAAGTTTCTCTTCGCGTTGACGTTTCTGATCCCTGTGGTACTGTTTGAACTATCAACGGCAATCCTGATCGGCATAGGCTATGGCTTCTTACTGCTTGCTCTTCTCAGCTACGCCATCGCGAAAGACGGCGCCGAGAATCCCTGGAAAGTGATTGCCGAACACTTGGTGATCGCGTTGATCGTGGTCGTCTTGACCCACGAAGTTGGTGATGGGATATCGGCCACATTTGGGTAACTCCTTCATCCCTAAACAGCTACAAAAAGAGGAAACGATCGATTGGACTGCACTGCTAGCTAGCAGAGATAATGGAGTATACCAATGCACGGTTCATAAACGAAGGCAGGATAGGTCAGAAATCAAACACTGCAAATCGCGTCAGATAAGAAGCGGACGAGTGTGGTCTCTGAAGAAGGAACCAGCTAGCTAGCTTTACTCAAAATCTGTTTCACTACCATCAAGGTTGGGTATAAGGATACAAGGATCAGACCAGCGATGCCATAGCCATAATAGGGCTTCATATAGCGGTCCCAAGTGATGTGGAGGCCGATGCTCCCGGTTAGCACGTGGGCGCCAGTGTTCTCGATCTCCATGCGATAGGTTCCGGACTGCGTGATGGCCCACGTTCCGAAACTAGCTCTCGTTCCCCCGTGACCCTGTTCCCCCCGTTCATCCATTACCGTTCCTGCTGCGTCGTAGATTCTCATCTGGGTGGCAAAGGTCTCCTGAAGAAAGGTGAAGGAAAACGCGAAGGCCCCTTCTTCCCACAGCGTCAGCGTGTTAAGGAGGGGAGGGCGTTCCCGCAAATATGCGACGTTCGTTACACGTTCCAGCCATGGACCGTCTTCGTTATAGATGATGGTCAGGTTATAGGTATATGTTTGGTTGGGAGGAATCGTGACGGCGATATCGGGTATTTCGCTGCTTTCGCCTCCTGCGGGCTGTATAAACCCCGTGAGGAAGAGGCTTGCGGCCAGTAATGCCAGAATGATACCGATGATGGATGTTTTGGCGAGAACGTCGAAGACACCCGTTGATGACGAGGGGGAGGGAGGTGGCGAGTAGTCTTCGACGCCATGCATCAGCTTCACCGCCGCGATGCCAATACTCGAAAGCGTATATTTGCCATTGTTCGTATGTGATACGAGCTCGTCTAACTGGTCGAGGTGGTAGCTGAGGTGTCCACTATCCATAGACAGCGCGTTCAACATCTCTGAGAAGGCTAAAGGATTATGGGTCAGCATCCGAAGTATTTTACGTCGGATAGGATGCTTTAACGACGAAAAAATGAGAGAGTAGGTTTCCTCTTCCATCGTCTTTTCAGGCATATTGCACCCCCTAATCTTGGTGCGTGAATGGGTTGAAAAGGCTTTTTATGAAGAAACCTTTACTACATTATCCTGTGAACAGGAAACGGTTTGTGAAGAACCCTATACAACTGGCGCTAATTAGCTAAAACAGGCGCTGTATGACGGGCCCCCTCTTTGTAATAAGGGTCCTTTGTTCAGACAACACGTTCCACCACAGACGAATGCCTCACGCTAGCTAACTCTCCCCTTTTTTAACGAAGGATGGAAAAACTGCCTTACCCACCTCTGCCTGTGAGATCAACAACAGGGGGTCTTCACTAAAGATTTCAACGCCATTCATCTTATATATGTAAACGAATACTCTCAGTTGAGGTGTGCTTCATGGAAATGGACAGAATCAAGATCTCAGGGTACGTGGTTCTCTTCATCGGCGTAGCGTTGCTCTTGTTCACCTTCGCCACGGCCTATCAGTTTCTCATCGGTGTCACCGAGATCGGAGCGTCTCCCGACCTCATGGACCTCTTCGGCGAAGCCTTAGCCCCCCTGATCATGTACGCGATACGGGCGCTCTTTTTGGGCATCATGGGGTGGATCGGCTCCATCCTGACCCGACGGGGGATCCAGACCTTGACCCTCGCTCCGCGGGACCACGGGAAGGCTCCCGACGCCGAACCCAAACCAGACGCCGAAGCGTCGTAGACGGCCCGAGGGCAGGAGGGCCTGAGCGGCTGCGACCCCGCAGACTGCACGATACACGAGAGGATGTGGAGGAACGCGTTTCATGCGACAGAGCGTTAGGGCGCTGGGCTGGACCGTGACCTTATCCATACTCCTATTATCCGTGTTCCTAGCCACCGCCCTCTACTCTGTGGCACAAACCGCGTTGATGGAGCGGGGGATAGGCCTAGGTGAGCCTCAGATCCGTGTCCTCAACTACGCAGTGAGATATTCCCTTCCCCTCACGGTCAACAACACCGGCTCCTACGACCTGACCTCGGTCCGTCTCACCACCACGCTCACCAGCCATGACGGCGGCGTGTTAGCCACGAACACCACCACCCTCGACGTGGTGGAACGTGGCACCTACGAGACGGCGGTCCACTACCTGTCCATACGCCTGGAGGACCTGTTCGCCAACCAGATGGACCTCCTGGTCAACGACACCCACTTCCACATGGACGCGTCCATCGAGTTCCGGTGCGCCCACGCCCTGGGCTTCCAGATCACCGTGACCAACACCACGATGCCGTGGGGGGCACCGTTCCACGCCCTCACCCTCACCAGCGTCAGCCACCCCATCTATAACGGGAGCCACCTCGTACTGGATGTGGCCATCGGCTTCGAGAACCACTTCTTCACCGACGTCACGGGGACGCTCCACTTCACGGCATACAATCGAGGGGGTGCGTACATCGGCTCTGGCGAGGCGTGCCTGTATGCCCCCGTGGGCTCCGGACCGACCGATCCCGTACACGCGGTCATCACGGTAGACAATCCATCCAATTTCACCGGTGAGGGCTACCTGGAAGCCAGCCTCGCGGCCGCCTTTCTTGAACATCCCCTAGCGCTGGGGCGGGTGGACTATGACTGAGATCGTGGCGGAACTGGAGGGAGACGAGCCAACGGGGCGGGCGTGGATGAAGGTCCTCCTCCCCCGTATCCTACGAGCCGTCGTATGGGGACTCCTCATGGGCGGAGAACTCCTCCTCGTCTCGTATATGCCCGAGGTGGGTGGGGAGCTCTACAAATACATCCCCATCGAGCCCATGGCGTTCTCCCACTTCCTCATCCTCTTCATCGTCTTCGAGGTCGCCATCCAACTACTCCGAGGAACCATCTTCCCCTACGCCTTCCGCACCGCCAGAGCGGTGATCTCCATGATCCTCCTCGTGGTGATCACCAACGGAGGCGTGATGTCCCTGACCCTTCAACCGACCCCTGAAACGCCCCTACCTACGGGAATGGGCATCACGATTTCCGTAGACTTTCAAGCCGTCCTCGGCGTCTTTCTCCTCCTCTCGCTGCTCAGCATCGTGAAGAACGTGCTTCACGCCGTAGACTTCATGGCCGAAGCGGAAGAGACCGGCTTTCCACCCGAACTCCCGTAACAACCCGCTAGCTAGCTGAAATCCAATGGTTTTTCTTCGTTTTCAGTGAGAATTGAACCCTTGTCGCTAGCGATAAGAACAGCCAGTAGAAGGTAACGAAGAAGAATCCCTGCGTAAGGGACGTATTACCTACAATGTTGACAGAAAAAAAGGGAAAGGAGTGTGTTGGGCGACGTCTGCCCCGGCTCTTTACCGTTTAAGAAGCGCCTTCGCGTCTTCGAGGGGAATCGCAACCAACGTTTCTGTCGCTGCCTTAGCTAGCTAGGGACACCGGGGTATCCCTGAGCTGTGATCATGGGCAGCGGGAGATGGCCTTTTATGTTGTCTCTGATTCCGTCGAACTGCTTTCACGCCGTCGCATCGAGCAACCGTAGCATTTCGTCTATGTTCGTCGTGGGGAGATGGCATTCATAATTGCGGCAGACATAGGCTGTGGCTTTCCCCTCGATGCTTGACAGAGGGTTTGTAAACTCGGCGTAGCGCGCGATTTCGGGGCGTTCCTCGTGGGCGGGTCGAAAGAGCACGACTTTGTTGGGGATAAACAGTCTTTTCAATACGTTTAACATGTTGTTCGTGTCATCCTGTCTTCGGTCTCCGACGACCACGACTTCGTAGGCTGGGCCTCGGATAAACTCGAGGGCTATCATCACGTGCGAGTGTGCGGCTGGAGCCTGCGAAATGGACGTAGTGAAGGTCTGGAAGATCTGGGCGGCTTTCGCCTCGTACGCCGGGTTTCCCGTCATGCGTGCGAGGTGAAGCAGATTTAAGGCAGCGACGGCGTTTCCTGACGGATACGCGCCATCGTCGATCTCTTTGTCTCGTACGAGAACATTCTCCGCGTCGTCTGCGGTGAAATAGAAGCTGCCGTGTTCGTCGTCCCAGAACCGGTGTATCATCTCGTCGGTCAAGGCGATCGCGTGTTGGAGATACTTGACGTCGAAGGTCGTTTCATAGAGTTCTATGAGGCCCCACACCAGAAACGCGTAATCGTTCAAGAATCCTGGTATCGCGGCTTCTCCATCGCGGTATCGGTGAAACAGCCGTCCCTGCGAATCCCGCATGTGCTCGTCAATAAACTGTACGGCTCCTGTGGCGGCATCCACATATGTGTCCTCGTTGACGATTCGTGACGCTTTCGCTAGGGCTGCGATCATCAATCCATTCCAGTCGGCTAAAATCTTGTCGTCTTTATGTGGATGGGCACGACGTTCACGCGCAGTGAACAGGGTTTCTCGCGCGCGTTCCCACGCCGCTGTTAGCTCTGCTAATGGCACGTTTTGTTCATCGGCGAGTTTCTTCAAGGATGTGGTACGGTGTAAGATGTTTTTTCCCGTCTTCCTGCGGGTCGATCCCTCTTCGAAGTTCCCGTTCTTCTCCATGTTGAAGACATCCCTAACGAGGTCTGCTTGGTCTGTTGGGAGCCATTGCCTGATCTCGTCGGCGGTCCAGAGATAAAATTGCCCCTCCTCCCCCGCGACATCCGCGTCTTCAGCCGAGTAGAATCCTCCCGTTGGATCCGTCAAGTCCCGCAGTATGTAGGTCAGGATCTCACACGCCGTCTCCTTATCCTCCTCGTTCCCTAGGGCCTGATAGGCTTCGACGTACGCCATGGCCAGCATCGCCTGATCGTAGAGCATCTTCTCGAAGTGGGGGACGTGCCATTGCCTATCCGTGGCGTAGCGGTGAAAGCCGAACCCGACGTGATCGTAGATGCCGCCCCGCCGCATCGCTTGGAGGGTCTGCTCGACCATTCGACGGGCTTGCTCCTTGCCCGTGCGTTTCCAGTAGCGGAGGAGGAAGCGTAGCCGGTGAGGGGACGGAAACTTGGGCGCCCGTCCAAAGCCGCCGTACCGTTCATCAAAGGCATCGACTAGAGCGAGATAGGCCGCATCTACCGTGGTAGCGTCCAGGTCCTCCCCCTGAGCTAAGCCCGATTCGGTCGCACCACGCCTGAGAACGACGAGGCTTTTTTCAGCCGCGCGCTCCAGGTCATCCCGTCGGGTCGACCATGCTTCTTTCACGCGGGGGATCAATTCCCTCATGCCCATGCGGCCAAACCGGCTCTCCCGCGGGATGTATGTGGCCGCAAAGAAGGGGCGCTTATCCGGGAGTAACAGGATGGTCAGGGGCCATCCCCCGCTGCCCGTCATCAGCTGGCACACGCGCATATAGATGCGATCGATGTCCGGCCGCTCTTCCCGATCAACCTTGATGCAGACAAAGGTCTCATTCAACAATTGGGCTACCTCGGGGTCCTCGAAGGACTCCCGCTCCATGACGTGGCACCAGTGGCAGGTAGAATAGCCGATGGAGAGGAAGACGGGTTTCTCCTCTCTCGCGGCCTTTGCAAAGGCGGCCGCGCCCCAGGGATGCCAGTCGACCGGGTTGTAGGCATGCTGTAACAGGTAGGGGCTCTTCTCAAAAAGGAGCCGGTTAGCTGCTCTTTTCGTCATCTCCTTCCCTCTCCATCACAAAGAGCGGGGTGCGGTTGTTCCTTAACGGGGGTCAGCGGACGTGAATCCCCGACGGGATAGCGGGGGCTTTAAAACCACATGGTGGCGTCGGCTTCGAGGGCCAGGTCGTTTAGGGTGGCGGCGCCCACGATTTTCACGCCGGGGATCAACTCGATTGTCTCCAAGCCCAGCATCTGTTTCGAGGCTTCGCACACAAGTATCTCGATACCCATGTTGAGGGTCCTGTCCAGCACGTCCTTCACACTGGGAAACGTTCCTAACTGTATTCGTTCCGCGGCCCCCGGCAGCAGGGTTTTCAGGCCCGCCCCGAGGTAATAGACCTTCACGTCGAGGTCCATCGCCTTCGCGGTCTGCGCTAACACCAGGGGCGAATACTGCCGCTCGGGCTCACCGCTGGTCTGCACGTACAGAATCGATTTTTTCTCTGCCATCCTCCTCCATCTCCTTTACCTAGACATACCTTCTACCGGATACTTAGCGCGTCTGCGAACTATATATTCCTTATATTTTTGACCGGAGAATGGAATCGTCCGACACGCTCGAATCGCATGAAACCCTATCCAACATTTTCCGGCTCTTTCGTACACTTCACCCGCCCACCTGTGCCACAATGTCACATGAAGGAGTCCACCTCTTGGCGCATGTAGCAGCAGCTCCTCTTAGTTTATCTTGTGCTTGGGCCCGCGACGCTGCTGGAGATCTAGGACGAGGACGTGGGAAAGCATGATGATGATTTTAATCGTTGACGGGACGGCTAGCTAGCTTGCTAGCGCGAAGACCAAGGCTAGCTGGCTGTTCCGCGTCCTAGTCAGGTCGTGGAGGCCTAGAGGCTTTGTTTGCGTAGTGTAGGGTGAGAACGATTGGTATGCCGGTCAGCATGATTCCTGTAAAGATGTGGAAGGTGCTGAGGATGGTTCCATGTATCTCGCTGATCGTTGTCGCGCATATGGGGCCGATGAAGGAGCCGATATTGAAGATGGTGCGGTACGCTCCCATCGCCGCGCCGCGGATCGATTCATCTACGGCTTCTGAGATCACCAGCGGTAAGGTAACCACCATCATTCCCGCGCCACACCCCGCAAACAGGCTTGCCAGAGCCTGCCCCTCAAACGACCCTAAACCCAAGAACAATTCATTGCCCAGCGCCGTCAGAATTAAGCCCCCGAGAAGAAGTGGCTTAGAGCCCAGCCTATCGGTCAGATAGCCGCAGAAGAACGTCATTGCCACGACGCCCACCGTTCGAAAGGTGCCTAAGACGCCGATCTGTAAGGGCGTGAACCCCAAGTTATCGGTTTGAAACAGGGGCACCAACGTCTGTGTGATGCCTTGGGAGTTGAAGGTGCGGTAAAAGCCTAGGAGGGAAGGCATCAGAATCGGCAAGCTCCTTAACAGGAGCAGCGACGCCACCGCATTGGGGTGGGCGGTATCGCGGGCGCTCTGCTCCGCCGCTGGCTTCGGCTCCTTGAAGCCCTTCGCCAGCATTGCCACGAGGACGCCGCCTAGGAGGGTGCCGCCGGTCGCCAAGAAGGCGGCGCGGAAGCCCAGGTACTCGGTGAGGGCGCCTCCTATGGGGCTACCTATCAGGCGTCCAGCGAACTCGATCCCCTGAAAGATGCCTAAGGCTTGTCCCCGTCTTTCCTGAAACAAGTCGAGCACCATCACGGTGCTTGTGCCAAAGTAGAGGGCGCCACCCGCCCCCCACAGGGCCCGCCCCGCGATGAGGGCGTGAATTGAAGGCGCTAACCCACATAGAAATGCGCCCAAAGCGGAAATGAAGATGCCTAAAACGATCATGCGCCGCCGCCCCACGCGATCACTGATGATGCCCACAGGCAGCTCCACAAAGATCCGTACAGCAAAGTAGCTGGAGCTGATCAAGCCCACTTCAAGGGTGGAAGCCCCCAAGTCTCTTGCGAAGAGGGGGAGCATGGGTGTGGCTAATCCGCTGCCCAGTATCACGAGTACGCCCAGAACACAGAGGATGATGAAGGCTTTTGGATACCGCATAAATTCTTGTACCTTCTATAAGAGACCGTATCGCATTACCCTCGGTAAAAAATGTTTTTAACCGTTCTCACGCGGAGTAGCCTGCGTTTACACGAAGGTATACCTGCAAACGAGCTATGACCCGGCTTTAGGCGAGCTGGTGCCTCCCACTGCTCCAATACGCCAAGGCCTCGCTAGCTCGATACCAACTGCCGACCGTACCACGGGTATTCCGCGCGCTAGCCAGCTCTTAAGGCTTGAACACCCTCCAGGGCTTAACGCTTTCAAAGTCAGGTTTCACGCATCTTTGGGAAGTCGTTAGCTCCTATTCTCCATTAACCTACGAAGCCCTTGCTCAAATAACTGCTCTTATCAATCCTCTGCACCCATCAACCACTAAAGCAAAGAACCCATCAAACCTAGTTTCCTTGATGATTCTTTGAGCCAAAGGAAGATTTATTTTACCATTTGCAGATGTAGAACCTGTCAAAAATACATTCACCCTTTACCTAAATAGATAGATAGGGTCTAGCTAGCTAGCGCGGAGGGCTGGGAGGGTCTGAAGCAGAGCGACAGCGAAGCGCACAGAGAACCGTATAGAGCCAGTTCCTTGATCTCACTGGAAAGCGCGAGCTAAACATTGCGGTGGTTTGGTTCCTTAACAAATGCTAACAGGATGACTGTTGTGGCTATTCCTAGAATAGAGTTGACAAAGAATGGTATACCATATCCTGGAAAAATTAATCCGCCCAACTTCAAGCTCTTGAAACGATATATATCGTAAAGGTAGGTGCCGATGATGGGGCCGATAATATCCCCTGCTGTGAACGCCGTCATAAACATGCCGAAGAATCGACCGCGAGCCTCGATGGGCGAAAGGTCCGCCCTGAGAGCTCTCATCGCGGGCATACTAATGTTAAAGCCGAGGCTTCGGCCACTGAGGAAAGCAGTTGCTTGAGTTACATTTCCTGTCAAAGGTAGGGCAAAGCCGCATAGGGGTGAGAGGAAGCTTCCAGTTGCTATGAGCGGCTTCCTACCCACTCTATCCGATAGGCGACCTGCAGCCCAACTAGCTAGGAGGCCAATGAAGCCGCTAATGCTCAGAATGAGTCCTATCTCAACAGCTTCTATGCCAAATTTGTCATTGTAGAAAAGGGCCATAATAGGCATTATGAAGCCGAGGCTTAGGCCACTTACAAAGGTAGTGACGAGAAGTATTTTGAATGATGAAGACAGAGGAACTTTAACAACATTTGAAGATGTTTCACTCTGCATTCTCGCTATGAGGGGATTGTCTGCTTTGATGTCCTGTATTTTCCATTTCACCAGCAACAGAGCCAATCCAGCCATAGTGGCGTCAACGAAATAAGGAACACGGTAACTGTCCAAGAGGCTCAAACCTTGGGAATAGGAGACTGATTGAATTATCCCCCCGAATAGGGGGCCTATGTTCCTCCCTATCATACCCATGGACATGACGAATCCACTAGCTTCTCCTCTTCTATAGGGAGAGACGGAGTCCATCAGGAGGGCCTCTGCTGAGATCATTGCAGCTGAGGATACGGCGCCATTGATGACCCGTATGAGCAATAACCAGTACCAAGACGGTGCAAGTCCCGTTAAAACACCAACGACGATATCTCCAATGAGACCTAGAATCATTATCTTTTTTCTACCATGAACGTCTGAGAAACTTCCCATCTTCGTTGACATGATGGCGGAGGCAAGCATGAAGCTGCTGGTGAAGAGGCCTATTGAAGCAACGGAAGCACCCAATCCAATGACGTAGTTTGGATAGTAGGACATAGGTATACCGAAGGCTACAGATTCAATTAACTGCACAGCTCCGAGCACCAAAACCTGACCCGAATAAATTTTAGCCTTCGACAATAAGAATCACTAGAGATAACAATAAATCTCCAGTGATTGTATGACCGGTAATATAACTCTTTTCTAAACCCAATAGATTTACGCTCGCTAAATCGCTAATCGATTTAAAAATACCTAATACGTGATTTTAAAAAGAAAATGATGTAAAATAGGTGGCTATTACCTTTGGCTTGCGGCCTCTTCGCGAACCGCTAAAGCCGTGATTGCTCGCTAGCGTCAGTGACCACGGCATGCAGAGAGGGTTACACACGCATAAAGGGTTTTACCGTGTTAACACGCACCTAAACTTAAATTCGCCAAAAATACCTGACTTTTACGAAATTAGCTAGCTAGCAGGGAACCGGTATCGAATATACTCCGCAATGACCGCTACCGCTCTTCGCCGTACG
>Ga0209427_10007888_pt1 | contig 12005 bp, 11 predicted proteins | sample DeeMarSWOR136_30_FD_187465 | JGI IMG/M metagenome (GOLD analysis project Ga0209427, IMG submission 187465) | Marine sediment microbial communities from White Oak River estuary, North Carolina - WOR-1-36_30 (SPAdes) (version 2) | ecosystem: Environmental > Aquatic > Marine > Intertidal zone >... | reverse complement strand
CGCCCCCCGCCTCACCCTGGAGACCGTCCTCGTGAGGGAGAGCGCCGAGGAGCACTGCCTCGAGCGCATCCGACTCAGGTAGGGCTGAAGACACCGCATCTTATATTCATCCCAGGCGCACCTCATCCTGATTCACATGACTGAGGTTCTTAGGTTGAGGAAGCTCATAGAGCACTGGGCGGAGCACAACGACGAGCACAGGGCCAGATTCCTGGAGGCGGCCGAGGAGGCGTCCGCCAAGGGTCTCAGCCCGGTGGCGGAGAGTCTCAGGGCTGCGGCCGACGGGGCGGGACAGGTCTCCAAGCACCTGCGGAGAGCCCTTGAGGCCTTCTGAGGGCCCTGTGAAAAGGCTATAACGTCGTACCGATCCAATCTACCCCATGTCTAGTTCGAAGGGGGATCCGCCCCTCAGGGGGATCAGGGTCCTCGACATGAGCAGGGTTCTCGCCGGTCCCTTCTGCACGATGACTCTCGCCGACCTCGGCGCGGAGGTCATCAAGGTCGAGATCCCCGGGAGGGGGGACGACACCAGGGGCTATCCGCCCTTCATCGGGGGGCAGAGCAGCTACTTCATGTCCCTCAACAGGGGCAAGAAGAGCGTCACCCTCAACCTGAAGACAGAGGAGGCGAGGGAGGCCTTCAGGAGGCTGACCGCGGAGTGCGACGTGATAGTCGAGAACTACAGGCCGGGGGTCACGGCCCGCCTCGGGGCCGACTACGAGTCCCTGAAGGCCGTAAACCCGGGGCTCATCTACTGCAGCATCTCCAGCTTCGGCCAGACGGGGCCCTACGCCCAGTGGCCGGGGTACGACCTCATCATCCAGGGGATGGGGGGGCTCATGGGTGTGACGGGGGAGCCCGACGGCCCCCCGGTCCGCATAGGCATGGCCATCACAGACATAGGCGCAGGCATGTGGTCGGTCATCGCCATCCTCTCAGCCCTCAGGGTGAGGGACAGCACGGGGCGGGGCCAGTACCTGGACATCTCCATGATGGACGGCTCCGTCTCCTGGATGACCTACGTCGCCGGCAACTACTTCGCCACCGGCGAGGTGCCGCCTAGGATGGGCTCCGCCCACCCGAGCATCGTCCCCTACCAGGCCTTCGTCGCAGGGGACGGGAAGGGGATACTCGTAGCCGCGGGGAACGATAGGCTCTACCAGCTCATGTGCGACGCCATGGGTCTCGACCAGCTGAAGGGGGATCCGAGGTACGCATCCAACGACAAGAGGGTGGAGAACAGGGGCTCCCTCATCCCGGCCCTCGAGGAGGAGTTCAGGAGGCGTCCGAGGGGGGAGTGGCTCGCCATGCTGAGGGCCGTCGGCTTCCCTTGCGCCCCGGTCTACACGATAGACGAGATCTTCTCGGACCCCCAGGTCCTCCACAGGGGGATGCTCGTCGAGATGGAGCACTCCGAGGCCGGCAGCATAAAGCAGATCGGCCCGGCCCCCAAGCTCTCGGAGACCCCCTGCCAGCTGGACCTCCCCCCTCCGGTGCTGGGGCAGCACACCGAGGAGGTCCTGAGGCAGGTGGCGGGCTACTCCGACGAGGAGATCGAGGGCCTGAAAAGGGCCGGAGCCATCTGAGGCGGGGTGGCGCCTACTTTCTCCTGATCAGGGAGAGGATAGTGACCACGCCGAAGAGTATCAGCCCGGCGTAGATGACCCCCATGGTGAGCCCCCCTGAACCCCCCTCTTCCGACTCGGGCCTCTCGAAATAAGCGGTCAACACGGGGTCGTGCTCGATCCTGTAGCCCTCGAAGACGGGGTAGGATACGGCGTAGAGGTAGTCGACCCGGGTCACGTTGAGCAGCTCATCGGCCTCTCCCGTGGCCTCCGGCGCCATCTCCCTGATGACGTAGGGCAGGAACCTGAGGAGGGAGGTCTGGACATCGATGACCGGGTTCCGGGCGAAGCTCTCGATCTCGCTCGTCCTCGTGACGGCCTCGTGGACCGAGGTGACCCCGGACGTCGAGTTTTGGAGGTTGTAGGTGCCCTTCGCTCCGAAGTCGACCTCGAATATCTTCTCCCCCGTGTCGGAGACGGTCTCGATGCTCGTGGAACTGACGTCGACGGAGGCGTCGGTCACGTTCTCGCCGCCGGAGGAGCTGCTGGTGGTGTGTTCGACGACGATGTTCCTCTGGAGCATGAGGAGGCTGATCTCGATCCCGTTCGACCTGAGGAAGTCGTGTATCGTCTCGTTGGAGAGCTTGATGCCCCTGCCCAGGTGGCAGCCTTCGTCGCTGTAGTGGAGCAGCCTGGGCAGGACGCCCCTCCACTGGAGTATCCAGAGGTCCCTCATCTCGCCGATGGCGTAGGAGAGGTGGAGGTCGGCCTCGCCGTCGGCGGGGTCGAAGACGAGCTCGTAGTCGAAGGAGAGCTCGTCGTAGACGCAGAAGGCGACGGGGATGCGGCTGTAGCCCGGCTCCTCATCGTCCAGCTCCAGGGCCCACCAGACGGCGGTCAGGTTCGTGTAGCTCATGCCCCAGGACCACTCGTGCTTGTCCTCGGAGTGGGTGAGGGGTGTCACCTCGACGCCGCCGCTCAGCCTCGATGGAGCGTCGCCCCCGAAGAACTCGGTGAGGTCCCTGCCTATGTTGAAGGAGCTCCAGAGGACGTCGTTCCTGTCCGGGGAGTCAGGGAAGAGGCTATCCTCGGTCTCGTTGTAGGCGAGGACCATGAGGAAGGTGGACGCCGTCACGGCGTCGAGGCCGTCCCTCGTCCTGAAACTCTCGACGAGGGACTGGAGGGGCACCGTGAGGCTGAGCCTGTCGAAGGTCGCTTCCTCGAAGCCGGCGTAGAGCAGCTTGACTCCGTGGAGGTTGACGTAGTTGAGCCTCAGGTCGGCGGACCAGTCCTCGGGCGGGGGGCTCCTGCCGTGCTCCTCTGCGTGCTCCCTGGCGTACCGCATCAGGTCCAGGGACTCGCTCCAGCTCTCCTCAGAGAAATCGGCCCCATCCAACCCCCCCTCGGCGGAGACGAACCCTGAATATGGGGCCGAGGCCGCGAGGAGCAGTATAAACAGGGACAGAATCAGGGGTCGGAGTCTCATAGAAACCACTTCCATCCCTTAGGTATCCACGGATTAATAATTCATTCTGAATCCCTTAAATGGATGGCTGTTCCATTTTCGAGCTTTTATAGCCCCTCCGACCATTGAGTCTTCCATGGTCGCCGAGTACGAGTCTGACGTCCTCGTCGTCGGCACCGGAGGGGCTGGCTTAAGGGCGGCGATTGAGGCGCACGAGAGGGGGGCCTCAGTCGTGGTCGTCTCCAAGGCCCCGGCGGGCATGAACAACGCCACGATTGTCGCCGGAGGCGGCTTCAGGGCGGCGATCATGGGCCTGACCCCAGAGGAGCACTACGAGGACACGATCCGAGTCGGCAACGGGCTGAACGACAGGGAGCTCGTGGAGGTCTTCGCCCGCGAGGGCGGCGAGCGGGTCCTGGAGCTGGAGAGGTTCGGCGTCGAGATGCGGGTCCGCAGGGGGGGCATCTCCGTCGGGGAGACGACGGGCATAATGGGCTGGGGGATGACGAGGCCGATGGTGGAGCACCTCAGGGGAGAGGGGGTGGAGATCGTCGAGAACGCCGTCGTCACCGAGCTCCTGTCCTCAGGCGGCACCGTTGTCGGGGCAGTGGGCTACGACGTCCACGAGGACCGCCCCGTGCTCTTCGGCTCCAGGGCAGTGGTCCTGGCGACGGGGGGAGCCGGGGCCCTCTACAGGCGCACTGACTGCCCCCTGAGGACGACGGGGGACGGCTACAGCCTCGCCTACAGGGCCGGCGCGGCGCTGAGGGACATGGAGTTCGTCCAGTTCTTCCCGGTCGCCCTGGCCGAGCCGGGCTCTCCCCCCTTCCTGATAAGCGGCCCCCTCTCGGAGGAGGGGAGGATCCTCAACCGCCTGGGGGAGGAGATCCCGGAGAAGCACGGCGTCAGGGAGCGCCCCCTCGTGCTCAAGTCGAGGGGCCCCCTCTCCGTCGCCATCACCAGGGAGATAAGGGCTGGAAACGGGGTCGACGGGGCAGTGCTCCTGGACGCCACCGGCGCCTTCAGGGCCCACGCCGGGGAGGAGTGGCTCACCTCGGAGCGCGTCGAGCGGCTGAGGCGGCTCGGGGCCGACGAGAGGCCCCTCAGGGTTGCCCCCATCTGCCACTTCAACATGGGGGGCGTCGTCGCCGACGTCGACGGCTCCACGGGCGTCCCCGGGCTCTACGCTGCGGGGGAGGTCGTCGGCGGGGTCCACGGGGCCAACAGGCACGGCGGGAACGCCCTCACTGACATCACCGTCTTCGGGGCGAGGGCCGGGGCGGTCGCTGCACAGTACTCAAGGGAGAGGAGAGCTGTCCCGGTGGACGACCTGGCTCGGGAAGAACTCGCCAGGTACGAGTTGCTGAGGAGGTCGGGGGGCAAGACCTCACCTGGAGAGGTCATGTCACGACTGCGAGATCTAATGTGGGAGAAGGCCGGGATCGTCAGGGACGAGCGGGGGCTGAGGGAAGCCCTTAGGGGGATCTCCGAGCTCAGGAGTTCGCTTGGCGAAGTCGGCGCCTCGGATCCCAGGGAGATGCTCGTCGCCCTGGAGTGTCCCATGGCGCTGGAGGCCGCGGAGATGATCGTCAGGGCGGCGCTGGAGAGGAGGGAGAGCAGGGGCGCCCACTTCAGGAGCGACCACCCCGAACAGGAGGAGGCCTGGCACAGGATCGTCATCTTGGAGAGGGGCGCGGGCGGGGAGATGGCGGTCTCCACCCGCCCCGTCTAGTCGAGGCCCAGCAGCCTCTCCGGGTTCTCCTTCACCATCGCCCTGATCTCCTCGGGCTCTATCCCCCGCTCCAGGAGCATCATGATGTAGATCCTGAGGCCCTCAGGGGCAGGCGGGTTGTGGACCTGGCCCAGGTCGCTGGCGAGGACGTAGTGCTCCGGCCCGACCTCCCGGATCTCCCGAGCGACGTCGTCTATGGAGGCGTTCCTCCAGGCGGGGGAGAGGGAGGAGTAGCAGAGCTCTATGAGGGCCCCGCGTCCGGCCATCCACCTCTGGTCCTCCAGGGAGAGGTCGGCGGTGACGAACTTGGCGTGGGTGACGACGGCCCTGATGCCCCTCCTCCTCGCCTCCCCGACGAGGGCCCTCGACTCCTTCAGGTCGAGGTGGGAGGTGGCAACGGCGGCGTCCGCGTCCGCGACGACGTCGAGGATCTCGTGGACGATGGGGAGCAGCTCCCCCTCCTCGTCGAGGACCGTGATGCCGCCCACCCCCTCGTAGATCCTGGGCTTCTCGTAGTCCAGCCTGGAGCCGTACTTGCCGAGCTCCCCGAAGTGGCGGAGGTGGTTGCGGGCGTCGGCTGAGGGCATCCAGACCATCCTCCCCCCGAGCTTGAGGGCGGCGTCGACGGCGAAGGGGTTGAGGCCCCCCGCAGCGTAGTTGAGGGTGACTCCCCCGTAGACCTCCACCTCAGGCACGGCCTTTTGGACGAAGTAGGCCCTGTCGGTCGTGGGCAGGTGGTGGTGCTTGATGAGCAGCCCCCTCATGCCCGCGGCCCTCGCGGCCCTCGCCGTCTCCTCGGCGTCCATGAGCCTGGGGAAGAGGCTGGGCCCGGCGTGGAGGTGGGTGTCGATCGCCCCCTCCAGGAGTTCAAGGTCGAGACGCATATCGATCACAGGTATTGGGGTGAACCCCGCCTATAAGAGATGGCGCGCCGTGTGCCTGGGATCGGATCTATGCTCCTCCTCAGGACTCAAGGCTCTGAGACGGGGGATCTCGCCCCGGGAACTCGTACCTGAGGGGGAACTCGATCTCCCCGTAGTCCAGCTTGAAGGACTCCTCTATCGGGGCGCCCTTTATGAAGCTCTCCAGGCCGACCAGCGTCGCGAAGTGGCCTACGATGAAGACCCTGGAGCCGGGGTACTTCTCCGCGGCCTCCTCCAGGAATCTCCCCACCCTCTCTACGACCTGGGTGTAGCTCTCGCCGTTGGGGAAGGGCAGGTCCACCGCGCGCTCCCTCTCCCTGAAGACCAGCTCCCTGGGCTCCCGGGTCATGTCGCCGTAGTCGCACTCCCTCAGCCTGGGGTCCCGGACTATGGGCGTCCCGGTGCCCCCGAAGACGATGGCGGCGGTCTCGTACGCCCTCCTCAGGTCCGAGGTGAAGGCGATGTCCACGCCGAGGGGGAGTATCCTCGGCCTCTTGTCTTCGCGAGCCCGCCTCCTCCCCGTCTCCGAGAGCTCCGCGTCGTGGTGGCCAGAGGCGAGGCCAGCCAGGTTGTCGACGGAGGCAGCGTGGGGCTCGAAATAGATCGTTAACACGCGTAGAAAAAGCCCCGGGGACCAATAAATGGAGCTCGCTGCGCGGGCTCCACGCCCAATCCAAGTACAGGGAGTTTGGTAGACCGCCTGCTTGAAGACAACCTGGGGGAACCTCTGCATGGACCATAATTTTATCCTACTTGAAGCCACAGGGTACACGGTGTAATTTTTGCGAGATAAGGGGCTCAATGAACTGGTCTTCTCATCTGCGTGCGAGGCCGCGGAGGCCATTAGGAGGGGTGAGGCCACCTCCCTGGGGCTCACCGAACTCATCCTGAAGCGCATCGACAGGTACAACCCGCCTCTGAACGCCATCGTCACACTGATGCGGGAGGAGGCCCTCGCCCGGGCGAGGGAGGCCGACGAGGCGATGGCCAGGGGGGAGGACTGGGGACCCCTCCACGGCGTCCCAGTCACCATCAAGGACTGCTTCGACGTGGCGGGAGTGAGGACGACGGCCGGATCCCGCTCCATGTCCGACCACGTGCCTGAGGAGGACGCCGAGGCCGTGGCGAGGCTGAGGACGGCGGGAGCGGTCATCCTGGGGCACACCAACGTCCCCCCCATGGCCGGGGACTGGCAGACATACAACCGGGTCTTCGGCACGACGAACAACCCCTGGGACATGGAGAGGACCCCCGGCGGATCCACGGGTGGCGGGGCGGCCGCACTGGCAGCGGGGCTCAGCTTCCTCTCCCTGGGGAGCGACATAGGCGGCTCCATACGGCTGCCGGCCCACTTCTGCGGCGTCTACGGCCACAAGACCAGCCTCAACGTCGTGCCCAGGAGGGGTCACACCCCCGTCTCCCCCTACAGCCCGCCGATGCTGCCGGTCGTGGGGCCCCTCGCGAGGAGCCCGGGGGATCTGAGGCTAGCTCTCCAGGTCATCGGGGGGCCGGACATGGACGCCGTCGCCTTCAGTTGGTCTCTCCCCCCCGAGCGCCGCGAGAGGTTTTCCGACTACAGACTGGGGTACGTCCTGGACCACCCGACCTGCCCGGTGTCCTCCGAGGTGAGGGAGGTGACCGCCGCCGCCATCGAATCAATTCGGGGCGCGGGGGCCGACCTGGTCGAGGGGTGGCCCGAGGGAGTCGATCCCGTGAAGCAGTACGGAACCTACCGCTTCCTCCTGGCAGGCCACTATGCCGCCCTGCTGAGGGACGAGGACGTCGAGGAGGCGAGGAGGAGGGCCGGGGACCAGGACGGGAGCTACGAGGCGGTCCTCGCCCTCGCCCAGACCGCGCCCCACAGGGAGTTCCTCCGGGCCCAGAGGGAGAGGGTGGAGGCCCGGGAGGCCTGGGGGAGGTACTTCGAGGAGAGGGACGCCTTCCTGCTTCCCGTCTCCTTCCTGCCCGCCTTCCCCCACGACCACAGCCAGCCCTTCTACGGGCGGGTGCTCGCCACCCCGGAGGGCCCCAGGAGATACGAGGAGCTCATGTTCTGGATCTCCTTCGCGACGCTCACGGGGCTCCCCGCCACCGTGGCCCCGATAGGGAGGACCAGGAAGGGACTGCCCGTGGGCATCCAGATCATGGGGCCGCACCTCGAGGACGCGACCACCATCGGCGTCGCTGAGAAGATGGCCGAGGTCACGGGGGGATTCGAGCCACCCGAGGGGTACTCAGCCTGAGCCCCTCGCTTATACTATTGTCAACCCTCTCCTAATCATCGATCAAGCTTTGATGCGAGCACAAGCATCGGTGCTGCGAACGGTTTATCTTTCACAGGCGTCCATGCGTCCTAAAGGTGTGAAACATGAGAAGATTAGCGAACAACGCCGTCGCCCTCGGAGTCGCCCTCTTCCTGGTAGGCATACTCATCATCGTGACATCCCTAAGGGACCTCACGATACTCGCGTGGCGCTACCTCGGCCCCACCGGGCCTATAGGCGCGACCATATCGCTGGTGGGCCTCGCCATCACCGTCGCCAGCGGATACGGCATGAGAAGGTAATTCCCTCTGAGACCCACAGCTCACACCATATTTATCCTCCCTCACAGGGTCAACTCCATCTACTCAGAACACCGGAAGAGAGTAGAGAACCCCCAAAGGGTTTAACGCCGGACGGCAGAGTATAAGCCGGCGTCAAGATGAGCCATGAGATAGTGGCGGAGATCAGGGCCGACCTGAGGAGGATAGGGAGCCCGGAACACGCCGAACGAGTCAGGCGCTACTTCAGGGAGCCGATCGAGACCTACGGCCTCACAGCCCCCCAGGAGAAGGAGCTGGCCAGGAAGTACTACCCCAAGGTGAAGGGCGACCTGGAGACGGCCCTGAAGGTGGCGCAGGCGCTCATCGAGTCGGGGACCCTCGACGAGGCCCAGGTCGGCATCAGGATCCTGGGGCGCATGAGGCGCCTCCTCACCCCCGCCCACTTCGACCTCCTCGACTCCTGGGTCGACCACCTCACCAACTGGGCGAACACCGACGGCCTCTCCACCTGGCTCATCGCCGAGACGGTCATCAAGGACCCCGGCCTCCACGGGCGGCTCCTCGAGTGGACGGAGTCCGAGAGCCGCTGGAGGAGGAGGGCCGCCGCGGTCTCCCTCGTCCCCATAGCCCGCAGGGGCGGGATGCTGGCGGAGGCCCTCGCCATCGCCGACAGGCTCATGGCCGACGGCGACGACATGGTCCAGAAGGGAGTCGGCTGGCTCCTCAAGGAGGCCTCCAGGGAGCACCCCGAGGAGATAAGGGAGTACCTCCTCAGGTGGAGGGAGAAGGCCTCCGCCCTGACCCTCAGGTACGCCTCCGAGAAGCTGCCCAGGGACATGCGGGTCCTCAAGACAAAATAGGCGGGGACCAGCCGACTTAATACGGATCCAGAGGCATAGTGAAGGGGAACGAGCATGAGCTACAGGTACAGGAGCAGGGCCCTGGAGAGGCTCGGAGTCAGGTCCTGGATAAACGCCAAGAACTGGTCTACGGTCATCGGGGGCACCTGGCTGGACGACCGCGTCCTCGAGGCTATGAACGAGGTCGCGAGGACATTCGTCGACATGCACGAGCTAATCGCCAGGGCGGACGAGCGGATCGCTGAGCTCAGCGGCGTCGAGGAGGCCCACGTCACCACGGGCACGGGTGCCGCCATGGGGCTCGTCGTCGCCGGCTGCATGGCCGACGGGGACGAGGCCAGATGGGCGAGGCTCCCCCACACCGAGGGGATGAGGAACAGGGTCGTCATGGCGAGGGGCCACAACATCGCCTACACCCCCCAGTGGACGGCCTCGGGGGCCCACGTCGTCGAGTACGGCCAGGCGGGCTCCCTCAGGGCCTTCGACAGGGAGCTGAGGATAGCCATAGGCGAGGACGCCTGCTGCGTTGCCCACACCCTCTCCTACAACGTCGTCCCCAGGGGACTCATCCCCCTGGAGGGCGTAGTCAGGATCGCCCACGAGCGCGGCCTCCCCGTCGTCGTCGACGCCGCCTCCATGCTCCCCCCGGTGGACAACCTCCACAGGTACACCGACATGGGCGCAGACGTCGCCATATTCAGCGGTGGCAAGGCGATCAGGGCCCCCAACAACACGGGCATCATGCTGGGGAACGGCCGAGGAGCCGAGATCATACGGGACGTCAGGGCCCACTCTTTCCCCCACTCCGGCTGGGGGAGGGGCTTCAAGGTCACGAAGGAGCAGATCGTCGGCCTCGTCACCGCCCTGGAGATATTCGTCGAGGAGGGGGACACCTACTACGCGGAGCAGATGAGGACCGCCGAGCGCATCGCCCGGAGACTGCAGGGCGTCAGGGGCGTCGAGGTCTCCATCATGCCCAACGACGAGAGCCTCCACGAGCACGTCTACTACCCCCACGTCCCCAGGGTGCTCATCCAGTGGGACCCCGACGAGCTCGGCATGACAGGCGAGGACGTCGACAGGGACATGGCGGCCGAGGACCCGCCCGTCTTCCTGAGGAACGAGAAGTACTACAGCTACTTCACAAACAGGGAGTGGAGGCAGGTCGACACCTACTACCTCAGGCCCGGGGAGGACGAGATAGTCGCCGAAAGGCTGAGGAGGGCCCTCACCGGGGAGCTCTAACCTCCGCCAGGCGGCCCCATCCAGTTCTTAAAAATTTTAAACACACGGGGAGTAGAGTCCATGAGGTTCATGAAGCTAGAAAAGGTATCGGAGAGGGTATACGCCACCACCACGGGGGAGACCGGCGGAAACGTCGGCATCATCGTCCTCGACGACAGGGTCCTCGCGGTGGACGCCCAGTACCCCGTCTCCGGAGCCGACTTCCGCAGGAGCATCCCCGAGTACACAGACAAGCCCGTCACCCACCTCCTCCTCACCCACGTCCACGGCGACCACGTCTTCGGCAACCAGGCCTTCGAGGACTGCGCCATAGTCTCCCACCGCAGGCTGAGGGAGAGGATGGAGGAGAGCCTCAGGAACGAGTGGGCCCCAGCCAGGCTGGAGGCGATGCTCGAGGACTACAGGAGGAACCGCCCCGAGAGGGCCTACCTCTTTGAGGGCCTCAGGATCGTCCTCCCCACGGAGACCTTCGAGGACAGGTACGCAGTGGGCCCCGTGGAGATGACCCACCTCCCCGGCCACACCGACTGCTCATCCATCGTCCACGTACCCGACGACCGCGTCGTCTTCGCGGGGGACCTCATGTTCGCGGAGACCTTCCCCTGGGCGGGGGACCCCACCGCCGACCCCGACGCCTGGATAGAGGCCTTCAGGAGGCTGCTGGACATGGACGTGGAGGCCTTCGTCCCGGGCCACGGCCCCGTCTGCGGGAAGGAGGAGTTCAGGAGGCAGCTCCACTGGTTCGAGGCCATGCGCGAGGAGGTGAGGAGGCTCATCTCCGAGGGCGCCTCCGAGGAGGAGGTGGTGGGCCACGACGGCTACCCGCCGCTCTACGAGGACACGGGTGACAGGATGGCGAGGTCCCTCAGGCACTGGTACAGGTTCTACTCAGGGAAGAAGTAAGACTCCAGACCATTCCCTTTTTTCCTACCCTTTTATAGCAGACGATGTGAGCCTGAAGACGTGGTGCGGTATTCGCCCCTCTACCTGATGTGCCTTATCCCCTGGATCTGGGCTTTCCTTATCCAGTTGGGCACGGGTGGGACCAGCATGTTCTCGGGCTGCACCCTGATCTCCGTGAAGGTGGGCTCTTCCAGGCTGAAGGCCTCCCCGAGGGTGGGGGCGAGATCGGAGGGGCCCTCGACCCTGTAGGACCTGAGGCCGAAGCCCTCGGCGATCTTGAGGTAGTCGACCTCCTTGAAGTTGGTGGCGAAGTCGGCATACTCCCCCCCGTGGCTGAGGCTGGCCTCCGCCTTGATCCAGCCGAAGCTGCCGTTGTTGAATAGAATGATGTTGTTGTTGCCCCCGGTGCGGCTGACGGTCTCCAGCTCTCCGGCCGTGAACCCGAAGCTGCCGTCCCCGACGAGGGTGGCGATGCAGCTCTCGGGCCTGGCGTAGCGGGCGCCGATGGAGGCCGGGAGGGCGTAGCCGAGGGCCCCCATGGCGTAGTTGAAGAGGATCGTCCTCCCCGCCCTCCTGGTCTTGTAGAAAGTGGAGGTGTAGATGGCGCTGACGCCGACGTCGACCACCAGGACGTGGTCCTCGGGGAGGCTCTCGGAGAGCTCCTTGACGAACCTGACGGGGTGGACGGGCCTCTCGTCGGAGAGGGAGAGGTCGCCGACGTAGCGGGTGTACTCGTCCAGGGCCTCCATGATGGACTGGATCCTGGG
>Ga0209427_10007885_pt1 | contig 12007 bp, 11 predicted proteins | sample DeeMarSWOR136_30_FD_187465 | JGI IMG/M metagenome (GOLD analysis project Ga0209427, IMG submission 187465) | Marine sediment microbial communities from White Oak River estuary, North Carolina - WOR-1-36_30 (SPAdes) (version 2) | ecosystem: Environmental > Aquatic > Marine > Intertidal zone >... | reverse complement strand
AGGTCATTCAAGGCCGGCCGGTCCTCAACAAGGACGCGTTGAGCAATCCGGAATCCTTGGATTACTACGAGGATATCAAAGCGCTGCAGGAGGACTAATCCCGGACTCCAGGGTCGTGAATGTCTGAGGAGACGATGGGGGTTTTCTTCACGCTGCGGATGAAGGTTCCCCCACACATGACCATTTTTCAGGAAAGAGGTCATCTAAGCTGGATATTAAGCGGGATTTGGCTGATGATATGTGCTATTCTGCGCGGGGTCTGTAGAGGTACCTCATCTCCTTCCAGGCCGGGAAGGAATTGGCGATTCCTAAACCGTTGATACAAAATCCGGGAAACAGCGCATAGGGTCACCGTGACAGAGGCAATTATGAAAAGGGTCATGGGCGACGGCGTACAAATCCAGTTGGCTGTCTGCCCGGCCCAAGATAAAACGATTTTCTGTGTCCACGGACTGACCGCCAACTGCCGATGCTGGGATGTCATTGCTGGTGTGCTGAGCCCCTATTACCACATCGTTGCTATGGACCTGCGGGGAAGGGGGCTTTCGGAAGCGCCTTCATCAGGATATTCCATTGACCATCACTGTCGCGATATCCGAGCTGTCATGGAGTCCCTGGAACTTGAAAAAGGGGTCTTCATCGGTCATTCTTTGGGCGCGGTCATTTGCCTTGCCTTCGGGGCAAAATACCCGGAGATGGTTGACCGCATGATCGTTGTGGACGGGGGCGGAAAACTGTCTGAGGATCAAATGGCCAAAGTTCTCAAAGGAATCAAGCCTTCATTGGATCGGCTGGGACAGATGTTTCCATGCTTCGATGATTACTTAGAGCTTATGAAGAAAGCGCCTTTCCTCCAACCATGGTCTCCAGCCCTCGAGGCCTATTTTCGCTACGAGGTCGAAGAGGTGGATGGAGGGGTCCGGTCCAGAGTTCGACCCGAGCACATAGAAGAGGAAATTCTCAATTTGGAAAAAGTGGATGTTTCCCGGTTTTATGCAAAGATTTTATGTCCGGTCTTGATTCTTCGTGCCCCAGAGGGTATGCTAAATAACGACGACATTTTGTTGCCTCAAGATGCGCTTGAGAGGATGCTTAGGGAAATTCCCGACGCGAGATGTGTCCATGTGGACGGCGCCAATCATTACTCCATCATCTTTCAACCCAGTGATGTTCGCGACTTGGCGATTAGAGAATTCCTTACAGACTAGCCATCACATCATCCATCAGCGGACTGCCATAAGATTCGATCTCACCGGATAGGCGCTTTCGAAAAAGTGTCATTTTTTCAGCAACTGGACTTCTTCTTGTGCAAATTTGGATCAGAGTTTGAGTAGCCCTGTGCGCTCAAGCACTCCATTTCACTCGCCTCAGCGCGGGGAGGAAGGGCAAGGCAACCGCGCCGAAGGCTTTGCTCGGGGAGCTTCACTGGAATAATCCAATGAAAAACAATCAGCAGGAGAAGATAGGGGCGACGTCCTTGCTTGAGGCCTGGATGAAATCAGCCACAGAATTCTGGGGCGCCATGGCGAAAATGTGGATCGATCCAGGCGAGACAGCAACGGGCGCAAAAAAGGTTGAAAAGACCAGAGTGCAAGAATCTATGGAGTCCACATTAAAGATGTGGAAGATGGTTTCGTCTGCGTTGAGTGAACCCGGAGCCGTGGATTCCCTGCTTGAAGGCGTTAATGCGCTTCCCGAAATCCTGGTGAAGATGGCGAAAACGGGATGGGACAGGTACTTTCAATTGCAGCAGGAATGGGCGCAAACAATGGGAAGAATTGGGCAGCGAACCGAAGCCTATCAATTTGAAAATCTTGATCAAGAGGCTTTCCAGATCTGGACGGAGATATATCAAGAAGAATTCAGGAGGTTCCTCAACATTCCCCAGTTGGGGCTCACCCGGTTTTATCAGGAAAAAATGGCTCGTTTTGCTGATAAATACAATCTCTTGCAAGTTGCCATGGCGGAGTTCATGTACCTCATCTATCTGCCTATGGAAAAATCTTTCAAGGTGCTGCAAGAGAACCTGGAGGATCCCGCCAAAGAAGGAAAGATGCCTGAAAACTCCCAGGAATACTATCGCATGTGGTTGAAAATACTGGAAGGCCACTATATGACCCTGTTCAAGTCCCCGGAATACACACAGACTCTGGGCAAAACCCTAGACTCTATTGAAGCCTTTGTGGTTGCCAAACAGGAGTTCTTCCAGGACGCATTTCAGACGTTTCCAGTGCCCACCAACAAAGATATGGATGATCTTTACAAGGAGCTATACCATTTGAAGAAGAGAGTCAGGGAGCTGGAAAAAAAGACCAGTCAGACATAATCCATGATGCGGAGGAGATGCCATGACTCGGCCCAAGATCCCCGTTGATTTGATCCTGTCAAAGCTGGCAGAGGATGCCGACAAAGTCCAGGCGCGTGCCCAAAAGGCGTCTGATATCCTGTTGGGCCAGCTGAACACGGAGATTGCCACCACGCCTTGTGAAATCGTGTATGAGGAAGATCGGGTAAAATTGAAGCATTACAAGCCAGTTCTTCCACCGGAGGAACTTCTGGGAACGCCTCTTTTGGTGGTCTATGCCCTCATCAATAGGGAAACCATGCTCGATCTTCAGCCTGGAAGGAGCGTCGTGCAAAGGTTACTCCAAAACGGCATTGATCTCTATATGATGGATTGGGGCTATCCGACCCGCAAGGACCGATATCTGACCATCGACGATCATGTAAATGGGTACATGGACAATGTTGTCGATTTTATCCGCCGCACACAAAATCTTTCCAAGATCAACCTCATGGGGATCTGTATGGGCGGGACCTTTTGTGTCATGTATTCTGCTCTTCATCCTGAGAAGATCAAGAATTTGATCACCACTGTGACGCCGACCAATTTTGACACGGATCAAGGCCTTCTCCATATCTGGATGAAGGATATCGATGTGGATCGGATGGTGGACACTTTCGGGAATATGCCTGGGGACTTGATGAATTTCGGTTTTCTCCTCCTCAACCCTGCCCGTTTGATGATAGACAAGTATGTCGGGTTCCTGGAAAATATGGACAAAAAGGATTTTGTGGAGAACTTCATCCGCATGGAAAAATGGATTTTTGACAGCCCAGACGTGCCCGGCGAAACGTTCCGCCAATTTGTGAAGGACTGTTATGGTGAGAACTTGCTCATACAGAACAAGATGGTCGTAGGCGGGCAAAAGGTCGATCTTCAGAAGATCACCATGCCTGTTTTGAACTTCTATGGCAAGTACGACCACCTGGTCCCACCAGGGGCGTGCGAGCTTCTCACCAGTAAGGTGGGCAGCAAAGACAAGGAAGATGTCTGCCTGGATACCGGCCACATTGGCATCTACGTCAGTTCCAAGTCTCAAAGGGAGTTCGCGCCCAAGATCGTTCGGTGGCTGAATGAAAGGGAGTGAAAGAAAAGGATAGCGATGGACTCAACGGGAAACCTGAACAAGGAGACAAGTCATGGCCAAGAAAAACGATTATTTCAGAACGATCTGTAAGGTAAGCCGAGCGTTTGGAACGACGGCGGATATGCCAGAGCTTCTTGATTTGATCGTACAAAGTGCCGTGGACACCATGAAAGGAAAGGCAGCCTGTCTTTGGCTGACCGATGAGGAAAAGAACGCCTCTGTGCCGGTCGCCCAAACAGGGCTTTCGGAAAAATATTTTCAATCCGCTCTCAGGGTGAGAGCGGTCATGTCCACGGGCTTGAAAGAAGGATACCTCCATGCCCTCGATGCCACCACAGATCCCAGGTTGGAGCACCATGAGGCCAAGAAAGCGGAAGGCATCGCCTCTATGCTGATTGTGCCGGTCATGGTCAGGGGCAAAGCCATCGGCGTTCTTACCCTTTACACAGCAAAGCGCAGGAATTTTTCCAAAGATGAGATCGATTTCCTGAGAGCCCTCGCTGAACAGGGCGGCATGGCCATTGAACAGGCCCGTTTGCTTGAGAAGATCAGAGAAAACACGAGGCTTTTCCATGACCTGGCTGCCAACCTGAATTCGAGCCTGGATATCAAGAAGATCCTTCATATCTTATCGGCCGACATTGCTGAGGCGCTGGAGGTGAAAGCCTCTTCCGTCCTCCTCATTGATGAAGATAAGCACACGCTGGAACTCGCAGCGAGCTACGGTCTGAGTGAAAAGTATCTCAACAGAGGCCCCCTGTCTGTGGAAAAAAGCATATACGAGACCCTAAAAGGAGAGCCGGTGCTGATCAAGGATTCCAGGAAAGACAAAAGGGTGCAGTATCGCGATGAGAAAAAAGAAGAGGGAATCGTCTCCATCCTTTCTGTTCCCATCATGTCCAAAGAAAAAATCATTGGGGTCATGAGGCTTTACACGGGTACTCCCCGTGAATTTACTGAAGATGAGATTAATCTGGTGAGCGCCCTGGCACACCAGGGCGGTCTAGCCATTCAGAATGCATCTCTCTATCTGATGATCAAGGAGGACATGAAGGACCTGAAGGAGGATATCTGGAGCCACCGGTCCTGGTTTTAGAGATGGAATGGTGGGGCTCTTAAGGAGGGGCTTATGCTTGGGAAAAGCGCAGAGGAGCTGAAGGTCGGGGATGCCGCCGAAATCACAAAAACGATCTCTGAATCGGATGTCTATCTCTATGCGGGCGTCACAGGCGATCTCAATCCGGCCCACATCAATGAGGAATACGCGAAGAAGACCTCTTTCAAAACCCGCATTGCCCACGGCATGCTGCTGGGCGGATTTGTCTCAACAGTGCTGGGGAACCAGTTGCCAGGGCCTGGGACAATCTACATCCGTCAGGAGCTCAATTTCATGGCACCCGTCCGGTTCGGGGAAACTGTCACAGCGAGGGTTGAGGTCATTGAGGTAGACAGGGAAAAAAACCGGGCGCGACTAAAAACGACTTGTGTGAATCAGGATGGTACCCAGGTTATGGACGGTGAGGCCTTGGTGAGTCCGCCAAAGACGGCAAAGCAAGGGAATTGAAAAGAGCTATTTTTTCTCTGGGAACTGTCCGAAGCTCTTCATGAGCTTTTGAAATTGCTCGGTTTGGTTCTTGATGACATTTTGGAAACCCTCGATCATCTCTCCTTGATCCGTCCACTCCTTATCTAATAGCGTCCGCAAGTGTTCTATCGTCTTTTCTTGCTCAGCAACCTTTTGCTCGAGATCCTCAAACTTCCCAAGCAATTCCAGGTACTCCGCTTTGGGAACAACGCCCATCAGGCTCAGATAGTCATTAAAGGAATCTAGGAAATTTTGGGTTGCCTCCTCCCATGCCTTCGCGTAATCAGGACCTTTATTTGGTATGTCATGGAGGCCATAGAACTTTCGGAACATTGCTGTCAGATCGTCGAACCCTCTCAGGCCCTGATTAATCCATTTGTCCATCTCCTCCAATTGCCTTTGGCCTCTGGCAGCATTGATCAGGAAATGTCCCCAAAACTCCAGGAAATGTCTGTCCATGTCAATAACCCCTTACAGCCCCTCTTCAAGATCAAGCTGGTAGCGCACGGGGCCCCTGTAATTGTCTCCAAAGCGGGTATGCAGGGCGCATTCGGACGTCGGTAGGGACCAAGAGGTGGCTATGGCCCCATGGCCTTTAGGAAAGCGGGTGACCTCCACGTCTGTGTAATCCATCGGGGCAAGGGCTGCCTCTTTCTCAACAAGATCGTCCCTCTCTGCATAGCAGATGAGAAACTTGATGCCTTTTGCTCTGAGGCGCTTGAAATTGAGTTTTCGGTCAAAAAGCTTGATGGGAAGGGTCCCGTCTTTGTCCACCGGAATTGTGTAAGAGTCAAAGCTCATTTTGGTGATAGGAACCGGAAGATCCTTACGGTCGTAAATGAGCCAGTGATTGAGCGCTGCTGCAGTCTTGCTGATCTGCACCTCTTTACCCTCAGGTCTGTCGAACATCATCAGATCCCGGTAGAAGGAGAAGACGGGGGCTTCCTTTTCCATGCTCTTCAGTTTATAGACCCAACTCATGACCTTGCCGTCCACGACCTCATTGCCGTTCGGCAGGGTCTTCACGGCATAGCCGAGATCCCTGAACCTGGGGGGAAGGTGTTCCAAGTATTCAACCAGGGATTTGCTTCGCGTCCCGTCTATGGGCGCAACACAGGTGATAAGCGCGTCCACGAGGCCGTCCAATTTACCGGAAAGAATGTCGGCCACGGCGACGAATCCACCCTGACAGAAACCGTTCAGGGTGACAGATTTTTCATGCCGTGCTCTTATCTGCTCGCAAAAGAACCGGGTATCCAGAGCATCATCCTCTCCGGTTATGGTCTGTACAGCTGGCGTCGTGTCGATATCTTTCATGATTCGTACGTAAGTGGGTATGCCCTGGTCTGCAAAGGCGTGTACATAGCTCTTCTTCTCCCCAGGTAAGAAGGCCAGGATATTGGCACCTAGGACATAGGGAGGGATAATGATGATCGGCTTTCCTTCTTTTCTAATCTTGGTTTTTTTATCCAGAGGAAGCACGTGATAGAGGAAAAAACGATCCGTTTCGGCCACTTTCTCATAGCCGCCGGATTCAAAGTGGAACCCATACTCAGGTTTGATGTCCCAGATCGCCTTGGGGTAGGCGTAGACCACTTTCTCCAAGAGTCTCGCTTGGCGCGCCATGAAGGTTGAAATATCTTCTCCCTCCTGGTCAAAGATCGTATTGAGCCAAGCCGCAAAAGCCTGGTTTGCCTCTTTGAGGTGGAAGTTGTTCATCCCCTCCAAGCTGCTTTTGAAACCCTTCTCGGCTACTTGAAGATTAAACTGTAAAAGTTCGATATAGTCTCTTATGCTTTCCCAAGGCGGGTATTGTATCAACTTGCCTTGTTCTGTTGCGCTAAAGGCTTTCAGGGCGGTCCAGTAAGGAATTGTAAATTCATTCAGATACTTGATGACCCCGGTCCAATAGGTTTGTGCGGCCTTGATTTGCTCACCGGTCGCCCCGATCGCCTTGGTATGGATGTTCGCAAACTTCTCCAGGCATTCAGTAAGAGACCCGTAGACTTCCATGGTAAGATCAACAATGTTTTTCATACCCTGCCAGTTTTTGTGCTTTACACTGGATTGGAAAATCTATTTGGTCTTGGCCTTCTTTGGTGTGCCGAAGAAATCTTCCACCCTTTTGAAGTTCTCGTCAACCACCTTCTTGAATTCTTCTCGACCCTTTTTGTAAGAAGCGACCCATTCACTGACGACCTTCTTCCCTTCTTCGGGTAACCAGGTCGCTTGCTCGAGAAAGGTGTTTACCATTTTCTCAGTCTGGTCCTGTAGGGTCACCATAGCGGCGAAGCTGTTGTCGAAGGCGCTCTTGTTAAACTGAATCATTTGTTTAAACATTTGCTCCTGCTCCATTTTTATTTCTCCTGTCTTGGTTTAAGATGAATTGGTTACAGGGCAAGCAAAAAAGCCTACTCGGCTTCTGCTTTCTTGCCCTTCTCAGAGGCGGTGAAGAAATCTTCCACCTTCTTGAAGTTCCCATCCACCGTGTTCCTAAAATCCTCTCGGCCTTTTTTGTAGGCTTGCACCCATTCCGTAATCACCCTTTTGCCCTCCTCGGGAAGCCAGGTGGCCTGCTCAAGGGTGATATTCACCATTCTTTCAGTCTGATCCTGCAACATGACCATGGCGTTGAAGGTGTTATCGAAGGTGGCCTTGTGAAACTCGATCATTTGTTTTGCTATTTTTTGCGTCTCCATGCTATGAATTCCTCCTACCGGTGAGTTTTTTGTTTCCTTGATCAAGGATATGGTGATTATAAAGCCCCGTTCGCACTTGTCAAGAAAAATTTGTGCAATGCACAAATTTATTTTTTAGCCTCTTTCTCGCGTGTCAAGAGCAGTCTACTACTAACTTATTGAAATAAATGATTAAAATATAGAAGCTTGAAAAATAATGCAAAAATGTCATTGACGGCCCAATTATTTTGTTGCAATATGTCATAATGAAGCCAACGTCATTGATGGGAGAAAATGGGGTATGTCAGCAAAAATCCATCTCAAGAAATATGCAAACAGACGGCTATATGATACCGAAAAAAGCCGCTATGTGACCCTTGATGAAGTGGCTGAATTGATCAAAGAGGGCCGGCAGGTTGGGGTCACCGATGCAAGGACCAAAGAGGATGTGACCGCCTTTATTCTCACCCAGATCCTTCTGGAAGAGGCCAGGAAGAAGAATGCCCTGCTGCCCGTGCCTCTTTTGCACTTGATCATTCAGTATGGGGAAAACCTCCTCCTGGAATTCTTTGACAAATATTTGGAACAGACGATCAAGAGCTACCTTGCTTACAGGGAGGCAGCGGATGAGCAGTTCGGGAAGTGGCTTGATCTGGGCATGAATGTTTCTGAAATGGCGAGGAAAACCATGACCCCATCGGGAACCTTCCAGTCTTTTTTTGGGCCTTTTTCTGGTTCGCCACAAAAGGAGGAAAAGGAGAAGGAGGGGGATTAGCCGCTCTTTGATGGTGCGGATCCTATGGACCCTGCCGAAAGCCTTTTTGCCCTGTTCACCCGGTCGCTGCGGGCGACAATAAATTCCACAATTCTATGATAGTATTCTTCCAAGACCTTTGTGGACCGGAACAGTCCCATGTGGCCCGTTTCGCAAAGGAGTTTTAGCTTGTCTTCAGGAGGGACCGCATTGATCAGGGCCATGTGCCCGGTTGCTTGTAGAGGAGGGGTGATCTCATCTTTTAGTCCTCCAATGGCCCAGATGGGAACAGAACCAGGGTAGTCCTCGATGCTGATCTTTTTCCCACCGATCCTAAGGGTATCGCGAATCAATTCATTTCTCACAAAGATCCTTTTGTAGGTATCCCTGATGAAACCAAGCGGAGAGTGATGCACATAGTTGTACCATTGGTAAAAGACCTTTTGACGCTCAGCAGCCTCTTCGTTCCCCTGCCTCAGGTCAGCCAAAAGGCTCCTGAAATTCCTGGCGTGCTGGTCCATTCCCAGAAAGTAAAAGCCAAGGACCTGGAGACGGCCATCATAGGACCTCCTGCCGGCCCCGACATGTTCGTCGGATATGGTGTAGCCCAGCAGGTCGATGAGTTTCTCAATGTAATCTTCCCCGACCATTCGGGCGAAGTCGGTCAGGTACCCCCTTTCTCCATCCGTGTTCATGGGCGCTCCGGCTGAACCGAATGTCTTTCCCAAGTGGGGATAAAGGATCAGGGTGCTGATGAGGAGGGGGCCGGGCTGACACACGGCAATGAGGTGTGGGGAATAACCGGTGATGCTCTTTAGATGCTCCAGGATCTTCTTGTACTGCTTAACCTGAGAATCAAAACCCTCGTAATGCCTTTTTCCTTTTACGTAAAGAGGGATGTCCTCTGCGCACTTCTGCTCAACGATGGCCATGCGGCTAAGGCCGCGATCTCTCATGAATAGAGCGACCCGTTCCGCGATATTTGAATGATGTCCTGCCCGTGGGGCAAAGACAACCGCATAGTTATGGATTCTGTGTTTGACATCAGCCGAGATATCTATGAGCCTGAGACTTGGTAAGTCCAAAAGAACATTCGAGGTGTCGTATTCAAACGTCCAGTCTTGGAGAGAAGGATCCGTGGTGAAAAGGTTGAGAAATTCCAATTCCCCGAGCCTCTTTTGATGAAAGCGGTCCAAATGCTCCAAAACGTTTCTTTCAAAAAGGGATAAGAAAGATTCCAGCGCTTGCCGATGGATTTCCACCAGCCGATCGCAGGCACCTCGATCTGCTGGAAGGATAAGAGGCAAAAATCGACCCATGAGGCGCCAACTCAGGCCGTGCGCACTCTTTGCCATTTCAAAACACAAGGAGAGGGATCGGCTCTGCATTCCGGCGAGCGCAGCGCCTGCCTGGACAGGGATTTTTGTCAGTTCTAGACTATTAAGCACATGGGGAAAAAGGCTCATATAAGAAGCTGGCATGGATTTTGATACTCCTTTCGTGAAGGACTCGGTACCTGGTCGTAGAATATTGGTATCGTTCAAAAGTGTTGGCATGGCCCCTCTCTGGTTCAAAAAACCCTTCTTTCCGGCCATGGCCATTTTCCTCAAGGGGATATCCATAGGGCTCAGAGCCGGTGGCTAAGAATTCGGGATCTAACAGATTCACGGGAGATTCCAAGAACTTCAGGGGCGCAGACCCCGAATTCTTAGCCACAGCAAAATTCGGTGGAATTTCTTTTGTGAGATATCCCCTTTCGAAAAAGGTCATGGCCTCCCTGAAGGTGTTCAGAGTTCATTCGCCATGCCAACACTTTTGAACGATACCAAAAGATTTAAGATCTGCGTCTTTACGGCAGGTGACATCCGTTTGTCAAGAAAACTGGTGATGACAGAGAGACGACAAACCGCCTCAGATCAAGAAACCTCAATGTTTTTGGGATATTATCTCAAAGAAACGCCAGAATGACAAGACGATTAAGAGCGGTCGCATAAGGTTGGCTTTACAAGAGTGGAATATCTTCTGAGCTGAGGTCGGTGTTTAGTGATTTTGGCACTGGCGCGGTCCGCCGTAATACCCATGATGCCAAGCTGTTCCAATAGTTGGGTTTCAAATTTGAATTCCCCGCTGCTTGTTGAAAATTCCGTCCGGGCGGAGCAGCGCGGGATGAATTCAAATAGGAAGGTTCATAAGGGTCAACTTGTCATAAGACGCATAGCAAAGGAGGTGGCCTATGACGGAGGAAATAAGGCATCTGGCAACAACCCACCCCATGCTTTCTTCCCTCACACCCGAACGCGCCAAGAAGGGCAAAGTTGTATCTGCCGAAGAGGCGGTGCGTGTGATCAGGGATGGGGATACGGTCGCTACCGGTGGATTTGTGGGTGTGGGATTTGCAGAAGAGATCGCGATCAAATTGGAGGAGTATTTCCTGGAGACCGGAAAACCCAGGGATTTGACCCTGGTCTATGCTGCCGGCCAGGGCGATGGCGAAGCGAGGGGTTTAAACCACTTAGGACATGAAGGCCTGATAAAACGCGTTATCGGAGGGCACTGGGGCCTGGCTCCGAAACTTCAAAAGCTCGCCATAGAAAACAAGGTCGTCGCTTACAATCTTCCCCAGGGTGTAATCTCCCACATGTACAGGGATAGGGGGGCCGGCAAGCCGAGAACCATCACCACGGTGGGATTGGGAACCTTTGTGGATCCCAGATATGGCGGGGGAAAAGTGAATGACATCACCACCGAGGATATTGTTGAGCTGATGACCTTTGATGGAAAGGAGTACCTGGCTTATAAGACCTTTCCCATCAATGTGGCCATTCTCAGGGGGACCACGGCAGATACGGACGGTAACATCACGATGGAAAAGGAGGCGTTGACACTGGAGTCCCTGGCCATGGCCATTGCAGCGAAGAACTCCGGTGGTTTTGTGATGGTGCAGGTTGAAAGGATCGCAGACAGAGGCACCCTCAATGCGAGGCAGGTTAAGATCCCGGGCATCATGGTGGACTGTGTGGTGGTAGCAAAACCGGAAAACCACTGGCAAACTTTTGCTGATTTCTACAACCCTTCTTTTAGTTGTGAAGTGAAGATTCCCATGCAGTCCATAACCTCCATGGAGATGGGTCCAAGGAAGATCATTGCCAGAAGAGCGGCTTTTGAGTTGAAGGCAAACAGTGTGGTCAACCTCGGCATAGGCATGCCGGAAGGCGTGGCCAACATTGCCAACGAGGAAAAGATCCTGGACTACATTACACTCACTGCTGAGCCGGGTGTCATTGGCGGCATTCCAGCGGGCGGTTTGAACTTTGGCGCTGCAACCAACACAGAGGCTCTGATCGACCAACCCTATCAATTTGATTTCTACGACGGGGGCGGCCTGGATATTGCCTGCCTGGGCATGGCAGAAGCGGACAAAGAAGGGAACCTGAACGTGAGCAAGTTCGGACCAAAGCTGGCCGGGGCAGGCGGTTTTATCAATATCAGCCAAAATGCGAAGCGGGTTGTTTTTCTCGGAACTTTCACGGCTGGTGGACTGAAGGTTTCCGTCCATGAC
>Ga0209427_10007879_pt1 | contig 12011 bp, 10 predicted proteins | sample DeeMarSWOR136_30_FD_187465 | JGI IMG/M metagenome (GOLD analysis project Ga0209427, IMG submission 187465) | Marine sediment microbial communities from White Oak River estuary, North Carolina - WOR-1-36_30 (SPAdes) (version 2) | ecosystem: Environmental > Aquatic > Marine > Intertidal zone >... | reverse complement strand
GAAATCGCATCGCTCGCACAGTAGGCCCTGTGTCGAGGTCGTTTCGCCCTCGAATCGCGGGCAAAGCCTGCCCGCGACACAAAACAACACGCCCAATATAGTACGGGGGCCGGCAGCCTGAGCCGCCGCCGGCCCTTTCCTATCGCAGTTCAGTTGATAATAACTTTCAGAGAAGTGGCGCAAAAAATGAAAAAGGAAGAATTTGAACGAAATGGGGCAAAAAAGGCGAGAAAACGCAGAAAAGGCACGTCTCCGGTATGAGGTACCGCGTATTTGCTCCTGGCTCATCACACCCAGTTTCCGCTCCCGTGAGAAAGGCGCAGCCGGGACGCCCACGCATGAGCCGGATGTGCCGAATTTTTTTTGGAAGATTCTCTGGCCAAAGCACCGGCGGGAGTGGATAATGGGCGCAGTTTGCATTTGAGCGACGCAAGAGGTGGGAGTATGATTCCAGGTGGGGGCATACTTTCTCGTATGGAGGCGAAATGGGGGAATCATGGAAGCTACAACAAAATACAAGCCGAACGTAGAAATTGTTTCCGATCCGGAGAGTCTGGCTCAACGAAGCGTTGAGGTCTTTGCTGCCGAGGCCCACAAGGCCGCGGGAGCAAAAGGGGCTTTTCACGTGGCCATATCCGGAGGACACACGCCCAGACGCTTTTATGAGCTGCTCGGCACGATGCCCCAGGCCCGGTCGTTGCCCTGGGACAGGATACACCTGTTCTGGGTGGATGAGCGGATCGTTGCTGCCGATTCGCCCCTGAGCAACTACAAGCTGGCGGCCGATACGTTCCTCGATGAGGTTGCGATCCCCGAGGCGAATGTTCATCGGATTCCGACCGAGTACGGGGATTTCAAGGCCGCCGCTCGCCAGTACGAAGCAACGATTCGAGAGGTTTTTGTTCTTGAAGCCGGACACATCCCGGAATTCGATCTGATCGTGCTGGGCATGGGTGTTGACGGGCATACGGGCTCGATGTTTCCGAACTCCTACGCGACGTTTGACACGGAAGATCTGGCGTGCGTCGTGTACGTGTTGGATGAGAAGCTCAACAGGATCACTCTGACGCATCCAGTCCTGTGTGCCGCAGCCCGCTTGGTCGTATTGGTGTGCGGCCAGGAGAAGGCCGCCATTCTGAGGGAGGTGCTGACCAGCGAGCCGGACCAAGTACGGTATCCTATTCACGGCCTCTGGCCCGCTCTCGATAGAGTCGCCTGGCTGGTCGATGAGGCCGCCGCACAGTCCCTGTAATCCAAACGGCTTCAAGCTCGAAATCCGAATATCTACATCCTAAAAAAACCTGTCCTGAGCAACGCCGAACGGATTCAAAATTCAAATGACCAAGACACAAAACAGCGCCCATGAAGGCATCCCATTCAGTCTTTTGAACACCTGTGTTTTGAGCATCATATATTGTTCAGGTTTTAGGATTGAGTGCTTAGGATTTTTCCACTTAGTTCGGAATGATCAGTTTTGTGCCCGGCGTGAGCTTGTTCGCATCCGATAAGGTCTTGCGGTTTGCGTTGAAGATCTTCGGCCACTTGCTCGCAGAGCCGTAATACTTGTAGGATATCGCGGATAGCGTGTCGCCCTTGCGCACGATGTAGAATGTCTCGGTCTTTATCCTCTGGAGTTGCTCGTCTGCTGGCGAGCCTGGCACGTTGTCCGTCTCGTGCGCCCTCGTTGGCGCGGCGCGATCTTGTGAGGTTTGAGCCGAGGAGGTGGGAGAATTACGGCGCTGTGCGGCATCGGACTGCCGCTGTGGATGCCCGGAAATGACAGGGGCCGTGGGCTGCACGACGGGCTCCTCCACGCCGCCGGCGTCGTACAGGTTCTGCATGCGTGCTTGCGGCGTAAGACTCGGGCGGGTCGCCAGCCAGAGCGCTGCAGCGGTGACCAACCCGAGACCCACAGCCAGTCCTATTTTCAGGTCGTTTTGCATGTCACACAAGACTGCTCGATGAGGCACAGCCATCCAAGTGGCGTGGCCGTCTTGGCCATGTGTTCCACGGGCTGGAAGCTCGCGCCACGTGTCCGGCATCGAGATTCTATTTGCGTTTTTCTTTCTTCCTCGCTTGGGTGCCAATCAACAGGATCGGTGCGGCGATGGCAATGGATGAGTAGGTGCCTACAATGACGCCGAAACCGATGGCGAACGTAAAGCCTCTTAGACCAGAGCCGCCGAAGATATACATGATCAACACAACAATAAAGGTTGTGGCTGATGTCATAATCGTTCTGGAGATGGTCTGGTTGATACTGTCAGTGATCGTCTGCGGATTGAGCAGACGGTTCTTGCCGCGATTCTCCCGGATGCGGTCGAAGACGACAATCGTATCGTTGAGCGAGTATCCGATCAGCGTGAGGAACGCCGCGATCATAGCGAGATTGATTTTGAAGTCGCCGATCAGAAGCGCTTCGCCGATCGACGTCGAGGCGATATAGGTGCAGGCGGTGACGGCGCCGAGCGTGATGCATACGTCGTGCACGAGCGCCGTAATCGCGGCGATACCGTAGCGGACATTTCCGAACCGGACCCAAATGTACGTCACAATCGCAAAAAGCGATAGGACGATGGCAATCAAAGCCCGTGTTTTCTGCTCGACACCGACTGACGGGTCGAACTGTCTGACGCGGGGCAGCGAGGTTTCAAGTTGGGTCGCGGCGAGAACCTTAGCCCTTTCGTTCTCGATAAAGCGTGTCCATTCGTCCTCGGAAAGCTCGCGATAACTCGCTTCCGGCTCAGCACTGACGAAAACAAACGATTTCATGGGCTGGTTCGGGTCGGTGATGGCGTTCAGGCTCGAATCCAGAATCTCATAGGGGTAGGGTTGAAGGTCTCGCATGTCCGGCTTGAACGCCAGGAGCTTGAACCGCTGGATGATTTCTCCGCCCGGGACGGCTCGCTGGATTTCGCATTCGATCTTGATGCCGCCGAGAAAATCAATGAGTTCGGGATAGGAGCTGATCAGCCCTTCAGATATCTTTTCCTCAGAGACGATTTGTGGCTGGAGATTCTCCTGGATTTCCAGTTGGCCGGCAAACGCGGTCCGAATGGCATCATTGACGACTTCATCGACCTGTGGTTCTGAAAGCGCGGCCTGAGGAAAGGCCGTCGCCAGCACCCCCTTGACCAAAGACTGATTCATCTGACTCGTCGAGACCGTGATTTTCGTCGGGTCAGCAGAATCCTGCGTCACGGCCAGGTTGGTCAGCTCGCCGGCAGACTTCTCTTGAGCCTTCCGTATTCTTGCGGTGAGCTCACTGACCGACGGCTGGCCGGCCTGCGACAGGGCAACCGTCACCGTGATTTTGTTTGTCTCCGTCGTGCTTATTTCATACTCTTTGCCCGATTCTCCGACGCGGTAAACACTCGCGGCCGCAAGAGCCGCATTGTTGAGATCGATCCCGATCTGACGTATTTTGTCCTCGACCTCCTGACGATCCACCGCCTCCTTCAAGCTGATTTGGACGTTGGTTCCGCCGGTAAACTCGATATCGTATTTGTTGTTCTCCACGTCGTCTCTCGTGAAGAAGACAAGCAATCCTCCTGCGATCAGCAGCGCTGATATGCCAAAGAAGATCGGGCGGGAGCGCATCCAGTCCACGTTCGGCTTGTGGATGAGGCGGAGCATGAGCAGATGGTCTTTGATGAGCCGCCTGGACAGGAGAAGATCGAATATCTGTCGCGTGACAAACAGCGCCGTAAACATACTCGAGGCGATGCCGAGCATCAGCACAATAGCAAAGCCTTTGACCTCCTCCGAGGCGCGCCAGTAGAGAATTGCGGCGGTGATAAAGGTCGTCAGGTTCGCATCAAAGATCGTTCTGAACGCTCTTTGGTAGCCATTGGCGATGGCGATTCTCAGCGACGAGCCTCGCAACTGTTCCTCGCGAATTCGCTCGAAAACGAGGACGTTGGCGTCCACACTCATACCGATTGTCAGGATGATGCCGGCAATGCCCGGCAACGTGAAGGTCGCCCGCAGGCCCGCCATGATGGCCAGGACGAACAGGATGTTCATCAGCAGGGCCACATCGGCGATGGAGCCGGCAAGGACGTAATAGACGAGCATGCAGACCATCACGGCAGCCAGACCGATCAGGCCGGCCACGATACCCTGATCTCGATTGTCGGCACCGATGGACGGGCCGATCGTATTGACGGAAATGGGTTGTTCGATCAGCCGGGCCGGCAGAGAACCGGCGTTCAGTTTGTTGACCATATCTTCAACTTTCGTCTGGCTGAAGCTGCCCGTGATGACCCCTTGCCGGTAGATGCGATCTTCAATATTCGGCGCCGATATAGCGGTCCCGTCGAGCAGGATGCACAGGGGCCGGCCGATGTTCTTTCCGGTCACATTGGCAAAGAGCATCCCCCCCCTGTCGTCAAGCAAGAAGCCAATCGCTCGTCGGCCCATCCGGTCCGTTGTCGGAAACGCCTTTTCCAGTTTCCACTCCCGCTGGCTGGGGCTATGCAACATCGCTTCGTTCGTCGCGTTGCTCGCCAGGACATAGGATTTATCCCCAAATTCCCCCTGGATGGTAGGGCGTCTTTCACTGTCGGCCGCAATCCATTCGTCACTATTCTCTATCTCGCACCATGTGTACGCGGTGTCAGAGGCATACCTGGGACCCTTCTCCCGGAGTCTTTCGACATAGCCGGCCATCTGGTCCATGTTCACTTCGGGGTGTCCCTGGGTGGGGAGTATTCGATACTCCAGGATGCCGGCGCCCTTGAGCATTCGCTGCAGATCCTTGGGATCGTCGAGCCGGCCTCTGAAAGGCTTGTACTCGTCGAATGCCGCCACGAGGCGCTCGATCTCCTCCGCCCGGTCGGGAAAACCGGCTTTGAGTTTCTCGATCTGCTCCAGCCGGTCCGATGGCCTTTGGCGCTCGAGGCAGTAGTTCAACTGATCCTCACTCAGGTTGAGCTTGTCAATGGCGGCTCTTGCCTGTTTGTATTGGGCGTCCTTTTCAAGGAACTCATCGGCGACTTTGGACCACGCGGTGTAGGTCTGGACATATCCCGCCAAGAAATCGACGGTGTCATTGGCATCCGTGAACTCCCTGAGCGAGGCCTGGAGGTCCTGCTCACTTAGCTTGGCCCAATCATTCCTCTTCTGGCTCACCTGATCGAGGTCAAGCCCGGCAGACGGCATCTTTCCTTCCGCAGTCTCAAGTTCTCCGAAAAGTCCGTCTCGTCTGCTCTTCAGATCTGCCCGCTCATCGTAGGCTGTAGCGAGCGTCTCGAGAATGGACAGCCTGTTGGGATCGTTCATAGCGAGCTCTTTGAAGAACGCCGCCCGCTCTTCGACCGGCTGATCGAGCGAACGCAGAATCCTGGCGGGCCGGACGTTCTTAGCGAGCAGCTCGGCCTCGGCCTGTTCGTAGTCCTCGCGTTTCTGACGTGCTTCTTTGCTCGCCAGAGGCATCTGTATTTCGAAGCGGGTACTCCCCTGAGGCCGCCATACGAGGTTCTGGATATTGGCAGGGTCGATTCGCCGTCTCAAAACGGTGATCATCCTCTGTGCCAGGTCCGTCTTGTCCGCATCTTCGAGGCCGTAGGTATCAATTTCATAGATCAGACTCGTCCCGCCCGCCAGGTCGATCCCCGGCTTCAACGTCTTGCTCGGCGGAAACAGGGTCCACGCGGCAACAACCACCAGAACTACGATTATAACGATTTTCAGCGTCAGATTCTTTTGCATAACGTTCCTCGTATCTTACTCGTGTCCGTGCGGGTCAATGACTCACCACGTCTGCCCGCCAGCCCCTTCACCGAACGACGATTAGTCTTTCGACAAATTCCTGCTGATTGCTGAGCGGAGGATCTTCATTTTTGTGTTGTTCGACTCGTCAATCTTCAGTGTGATCTCATCGTCCTTGATATCGACGACGGTTCCGATAATCCCCCCGATGGTCTGGACTTTGTCGCTCTTCGCCAGGGCCTGCATCATCTGCTTGTGCTGCTGTTGTTTCTTTCGAGGGCCTCTAAAGAGGATCAGGTACATCACGGCAAAAAGCAGAATAAACGGCAGGAATTGTATGAGCGGAGACCTCATCGGCGGCGCATTCGTCTGCGACGGCGGTGCGCCGGGGTCTGGCGCGGAGGTTGTCGCTTCGCCCTCGGACGTGACCGGCGCCGAGGAGATGCCCGACGGCGCACCGTTGCTGTCTGCTTGAGCCAATATCCACATATTGTTCATCGCTATCTTCCCTTCATCATGTCATGTGTCAGGTTTCGCGTTGTGATCGCCAGCGGTGAAGCCGACAACCAAGCCGTTCATACTAACCACTTTCCGTTTTTTATCAATAGTCAATTCCTTTTGCCCACTCGGCAAGCTCGTCTCTTTTGACGGCTTGCCGTATCCTGGCCATAAGTCTTTGGTAGAACGTCAGGTTATGCAGCGAAGCCAATATCGGTCCCAGCATCTCGCCGGAATGGAAAAAATGTCTCAACGTGCCTCGGCTGAAGTGGCGGCAGCAGGTGCACTCACAGCCGGCCTCAATCGGCCGGGGATCGTCCGTGTGGGCGTTGTTCCTCAGCCGCAACGCGCCGCTTTCAGTGAAAACAAAGGCATTACGTCCGTTCCTTGTGGGCAAGACACAGTCGAACATATCGATGCCGGCCATGACGGCGGCCATGATGTCTTTCGGCGTTCCGACACCCATCAGGTAACGAGGCTTGTCCGCCGGCAGGAGTGGCGCCGTATGAGTCACCGTTTTGATCATATCGCCGTGCCCCTCGCCGACGCTGAGCCCGCCAAGGGCGTAGCCGTCGAAACCCGTCTTGACGAGCTCCTGCGCACACTGGGTTCGCAACGCGAGGTTCGTCCCGCCCTGGACAATGCCGAACAGCATCTGGCCGGGATTGGCATGCGCCTGCTTTGCCCGTTTTGCCCAGAGGAGAGTTCTGGCCACCGCTTTTTCGAGCTGCTCCGTACCCACGCCGGCCGGCGTGCACGCGTCAAGGCACATGATGATGTCGGCACCCAATCGACTTTGGATATCCGTTGCGATTTCCGCGTTAAGGTATACTTTTGCTCCGTCTACATGGCTGGCAAATTCGACCCCGTCGTCATCGATCCGGGTCAGCGGGCTCAGAGAGAACACCTGATATCCGCCGCTGTCCGTCAATATGGGCCGGTCCCAGGCCATAAATTTGTGGAGCCCGCCGAGCTTCTCGATCGTCTCGACGCCGGGACGGAGCAGCAAATGATAGGTATTGGCCAGGATGATACCGGCGCCGGTTTCCTTGAGCTGCTGCGGGGTGATTCCCTTGACCGCTCCGGCCGTGCCGACCGGCATGAAAGCGGGCGTTTCGACCTGCCCGTGAGCAGTTGTCAGTAAGCCCAGCCTGGCGGCCGAATTAGAATCCTGATGGAGAATTTGAAAGCCGGTCATTTCACAATATGTGCACAGTCTGTGAACCCCTGCGAGTGGGTGACAAGGTACGGGGCATACCGTCTGTCTCCCATACCTTTGTGCTTTAAACAACGTCTCAGTCAGCGGTGATCTGTTTTGTCAGCACGAGGAGGTCGCGGATATGCTCTTCTACGACTTTCCAGACCATCTGTCTATCAACACCGAAATACTCGTGAATGAGTTTGTTGCGCATGCCTGCCATCTGCTTCCACGGAACCTTGGGATAACGCTCCTTGAGCGATGCGGGCAATTTCTTCGTTGCCTCACCGATTACTTCTAAGCTGCGAATAACCGCATTGATCGTTTTCCTGTCGTTGACAAAGTCAGAATAAGACATCCCCTCTGTAAAGGCCAAAATGTCCTCACAAGCCTCTATCAGATCATTAATGTAATCTCGTAGCTCTCTATCTTTGTCTTTCATACGAGTTGGACTTCGCTCAAGATCCGCTTACCGATATAGGGTTTAAGCGCACTGCGTGATACAAGATCGACACGCGCGCGCAACAATCCGGACAGCTCTTCTTCCAGATCGATAAACTCAAACAGACCTATCGGAGCCGTGAAATCGACAAGGATATCAAGATCACTATCGTCAGCTTGTTCGTTTCGAACCCAAGAACCAAAGATACCGAGTGTACTCACATGGTACTTATATTCGAGCCGCGATTTGTGTTCTCTCAATACCCTTTTTATCTCGTTCAAGTCCATAGTCGGTCCCTGCTCTAATTATAGCATACATTGTCACAGCGTACAGAAAATAGACCGCTGCTTCCAATATTCAATAGTCGATGGTTCGTATCTTCGATCCCGGGTAGTAGTGCGAGAGTATCTGCTCTGCCGTCCTGCCTTGCCTGGCCATACCTTCGGCGCCGCACTGGCACATGCCCACGCCGTGCCCCCACCCTCTGCCCGAGAGAAACGCCCATTTGTCGTGCAATTCCATGATTTGGCAAATGGTGCTTCGCAGTTTCCGCCCCGTCGGATCTATGGTCAGACGGAGATCCTCGGCCCTGATGAAATCGCTCTTTCCCGCCGAGCCGAGAAGCCGGACTCGCGTCAATCGAGAAAATCCATCGTAATCGGTCTGGCCGGCGGCGCGAATGCCTGTGATTTCTCCGAGCTGCTTCAGGTTCGGATACTTCCGTAATAATTTCGCCATGACGTCCTCCTTGTCGAATTGGGTCATCGGCCAGAAGAAGTATTTGGGTTTGGCCACACTTTGACAATACGGACAGGCCACGCCGACCAACGGCTCAAAGGAATCGCCAAATACACTCTCGCTGTTCTCCGTGTGCCCGCCACAGGTTGAGCTGTAGTAGGCGGGAAAGATCGCCTCGGCACCGTCGGACTGTCGGCAGACGAGGACCTGGCCTCTTGTTTCATTGACGGCCTGCCAGACCTGAGCCGACTCGGCGCCAACGCCGCGGTAGACTTGGTGCGCCGCGGTTTGTCTCAAGTCCCAATTCCGATTGGCTCCGAACCGCTTCTTGATGTAAAAGCAATAGGTCCGCGCGGCGACGGCCTGCGCCTTGAGCGCCTCGATTTCCCAGTAGTCGGGCATCTCAGCGCCGACCACGCCGGCCAAATACGGCTCCGGCGGAATGAGATTGATGGCATCAAGAGAACGCCCGTTGGGATGGATGACGAGCCTCAGCTTTCCCCGATAGTCGTTACCGTTCAGGTTGAAGATGTACGGATTGTCGGGGAAGATGATCAGATCGCTGTCTCTAAAGGTTTGGCCGGCGATCGTAATCCCCCCGTCCGTCAGTCGGATGCTCACAGGAACGCCGGTCGGGTCAAAACGGGCTCCGGGAGTTTGTATCTGACGGCCGGTCTGACCGTCGAGAACACTGAACGGACAAGGCGTGCTCAGCGTGCAGGTCTCGACATCGTTCAGGAGCAGGACTCTGACCCAGAACTTTGCCTCGATATCCATCTGAACGGTGGGCGTCGTGAGCTGTCGGCTTTCACAACCACCGAGGACGAGCAATAGAGACGCGAGGATCGCCGTCTTGCCGCTCGAAGCTCGAAAAGGGCTCCTTTCTGAGACGGTCTGCAACGCAATTTTCGTCGGCTTCGCGGGCAATGGAATTGGGGTGGACAAGGTCAACCTACCTGATAATGATTCGACCGGTCAATCCAGGCTGCGCAGCGATAGGCCGAGGTCTACAAGAGCCTTCCTGACTTCGTTCAAGCTTGTGACGCCGAAGTTCTTGCAGCCGAGAAGCTCCGCATCCGTCCGACTCGTCAGCTCGCCGATCGTACGAATATTGAGCTTTTGCAGACATTTTCGAGCACGCACGGATAGTTGGAGGTCGTCTACTGGTTTGTCCCCGAGCCCCTCATTCTCGTCCTCGGCGCCGATCTCGTCACCTGTCTCTCCGGAAGAGAGTTCTTTTTCCTCCAGAGCCATGCCCAGGTACAATCCCTTCGGTTCGAGAATGGTCTTGATTTCTGTGAGCGACGTCTCCCCGAAATTCTTGTAAGACAGCAGCTCGGCCTCACTAATATTCAGAAGGTCGCCGAGGGTCTCGATCTTCATTTTCTTCAGGCAGTTCCTGCTCCGCACCGACAGCTCAAAATCAGAGATCGGCGTCTCGAGAATCTGGTTCTTGCGCGATTTCTTCTTTTCTTTCTCCTCGTCGTAGAACATCGTCTTCGAGCTTTCGATGTCCTTTTTGAACAGGATGGCTCTGGGATGATTCGGATGCATCGTCAGGACCGTATCGACACACCGGGTCGCTTTATTCAATTGACCACTGTCTTCGTAAAGCACGGCCAGGTTCAGCAGCGCGCTGACGTACACGGGCGAACTCGCGGCAATCTGCCTGTAATGGTCGATGGCGGCCTCTTCGTCGCCGGACATATCACAGCGAAAGGCCAGATGGAAGAGCGCCCTTTGGTGGTCCGGCGACAATTCCAGCGCGGTTTCGTAATTGTCCGCCGCTTCTTCGTAACGCCCTTGCGCTTCCTGAAGGCGGCCAAGCTGGTAGTGGTACTCGGCGCTGACGTTCTCGAAATTCGCACAGCCCTTGAGTTCCTTGGCCGCGGCCTCAAAATTAGCGGCGTAGCGGTATGTGGCGGCTTTTTCCAGCGCCACGCTGAGCTTGTCGGCCTCGTGGTTGAGACTCTCTTGCAGGTTCTCGATAGCGTTGTCGAACTCACCCAGGCGACGAAGCGCGAAGGCACGGTACATGTATTTCTCCTTGCAGTCCTTCGCTTTGGCGAGCTTCGCGGCCGCCTCGGCGTTTCTACCGAGAACAAAAAGGCCGATCCCAACGCTCAGACAGGCCTTCTGTCCGGTTCGGGACATATTGGATTCCACCTGCTCGCCGAAGCTGATCAGGTTCTTTTCGCTGGAGTGAACATGCTCCGAAAGCCCCTTGATCGCATCCATCGACGGCCAGTCGTCCGCAAATAAGTCGATTTCCAGTTCCGCAGTCGATTCCATTAAAGCGTTCTCCCTTTTCATCTTTCGTATATCGTATTGCGTCACGCACCTCGCACGACGAACCAACCGGGTATTATAAGGCGGCGGCAAAGATTTGCAACAGATTTTTCAGTCGCCCCCGCTGGCAACCGGCTTGGCCGTTACGTCAAATCCTGACCCAACACCTTATCTCGCCAACGGCGCACGCTCATCACATCGAACCGTTCCCCCTCGAACACAATTTGCTTCACGGCCTTCTTGCCGTCACCGCTCTCGCGTTTGAGATAGTCGCGAATCTCCATCCAGCGGACCTCGCCGTCCGGCGTCCGGATCACCAGCAGCACGGGGAACGCCTGCTCCCGCCAGTATTCGGCATGTCGTGGTTTCGTGATCTTGAAGATCTGCGAGCCGTCGCGCTTCCGCTCGCGCAGGTAGGAGTCGCCGGACTTGAGTTGCAGATAGAGCTTTCGCCCCGTTGCGTTGCCGACGTCGTCCTTGAACTCGATCTCCATGTCGATACCGTGGTCGCTCACGCTGAATTCCCGGCAGAGTTGTCCCGCAAGCGCTACGGTCGAAATCACCTCGCCAACCAGGGCCCGCTCCTTGCTTTCATTGTCGAGGAAAATCTCGGATTGCTCCTGAAGCTTACGAACCCGCTGCTGCGCTTCGGGGCTGGCGAAGTATTGCTCCATCTCGTCCCAGAGCGGGAAGCGGTCTTCACACGCGACGCAAAGCATCGTCGGCACGTCTCCACCGCGTCCGCCTTCCAGCCAGTCGTTCAAACGCTTCATGGCCACCTGGCGATTGCCTGCTTCTGTGCCGCAGTGCGGACAGACATAATGCCTGAATCGTTCGACGTCCTGACCTTTCTGCATGACGTGCTCGTGGACGAACTTGCTGAAAATGATCTTCTCGCCCATCTCGATAGTCGGATCGAAATACACTTCCAGCTCCCCCGCGCCTTCACCCAGGCGATTCAGCTTGACGCCGAGCTGTTTGTCCGTCAGCGTCTTGAAGTCCGCCGCGTAGCGCCAGAGTTCATCGTTCTTAATCGTCGGGTCGTGATGCAGGCGCACGACTAAGGTGGCGTAGATGTCATCCAGGAAACCGTGGAAGCGATAACTGACGTGGACCGCAGGGTGACCCACCAGT
>Ga0209427_10007876_pt1 | contig 12014 bp, 10 predicted proteins | sample DeeMarSWOR136_30_FD_187465 | JGI IMG/M metagenome (GOLD analysis project Ga0209427, IMG submission 187465) | Marine sediment microbial communities from White Oak River estuary, North Carolina - WOR-1-36_30 (SPAdes) (version 2) | ecosystem: Environmental > Aquatic > Marine > Intertidal zone >... | reverse complement strand
ACCCTGTCCTACACCCTCTATAGTTACGTTATCAATAGCCCTTAATACAGTTGTTGTAAAATTATAATTGCCACCCAATACCTCAATTTTTCCGCCAGTAGTAGGAAGAGCGTCTAATGCTGCTTGGAACTGAACATCATCGGCAGTTCCATCACACGTATAATCAGTAACAGTAGCAGCTTTAGCCATTCCAATCTTAAATACAATCTCATCCTGCCCGATAGTCAATACCTGTGAATGCTCATCAACATCATTAGGATTAAAGTAAATACTAATCCCCGACAACGCTATAAGAGCAGAAAGAAAGACTACCCCCAACCCCACAAATAATTTACGATGCCTCTTAAACATTTTTGAACCTCCTACGTTGACTTAACAACAAATTGTCTTATTGCCAATAAACCAAAGCCTATCATTAATATAGATATTACTTGAATAGGAACTATCTTGAAATAAGTTCCTACCCATACCAAAGGAATAGCAATTAATACTGCCCCTAAAGCACCGAAGCCCCCTGTGCTACCAACTACTAACATCATACACATCACTACAGATAAAGCTATTATCCCACCAAGAAACTCTTTGCCCCCCGTCCCGAAAGGTAATCCTAATTTATTAGCATCAGCAGTAATATTAGCACCAACATAAGTTTCCCAAGCGTCATCATCATCCCAAGAACTTTCATCATCACCCGTAGGCCAAGGTGGAGTAATTGTATAAGTAGCGAACAATGTCGGCCTAACCTGAGTTATTCCTGGTATACCAGCCGTAAAATACCCACCAGCAGCATCATCTATTACTATCCCAACGTCAGTCAATACAGTAAGATAATCACTCCTACCATCACTCACCTGCATATTAGTCGCTACTCCGATACACCAATCATCCAATCCTTCCAAGTCTACCCCATACCAATCATCATCGGTAATCTCATATTCCACATACGGGATACCTGTTACCAGCACACCCACCATTCTAATAAAGTAATCTTCAAAATCTATAATATATTCACTTTGCGTAGAATTGAGGTATATTGCGGTTGGTCTATCTCCCCAATTCGATAAAGGTGCTGCCCCTAAGATAGTTACACCATCAACATCTATAAGTTGTACCTGAAAATATTTACTGGCACTCAGATTAGGGTAGTAACCAGAATACGTGTTAATAGTCTCAACACAAAATAGATAATCGCCAGTTTCCCTATAATCGCTAAAGATACCCACACTGATAATAACCATATCGGTACTTGAGCCTTCCGCAAGAATGGTATCATATGTATTATCTTCGCCATAGAAATAATCCCCGCCTATCAATGCTCCCGCCCTGAAATGATATGTCGTATTAAATCTTAGTCCTGTCACTTCCTGTGCAAATGTTCCTGTTGATGCTACTGCTTGAGACTCAGTAACAGTTCCATATGAGGTGGTTGTCCCGTATTCAAAGAAAACACTGGCATAAGATTCGCCCTCTAAGCTAGTAATTTCCCCCTGTAATGTTACATAGGTAGTGCTGATATTCGTAGCATCATGAGTAATAATAATACCCGTAGTAGCAGTTGTGTAATTAACAATTAATTTCGGGTCATGGTCTATGCCTGTATAATCAGTTGTATAAAAACTAATATATTCGTCACCTGATGGTGATGAAACACCTATATCCTCATCACTCCGCAAGCATAACTTCGTTGTACTCGTCTTACTAATCCATGTTAATCCAGTAGAATTAAGTGTTATGTCATTATACCCTGAAGTAGTAAATGTGTATGTGTTAAACGAACCACCATCACCAGAGTAATTTGTTTTATCAAAATCACCAGTAACCAATGGGTCATGCGGATAAGTGGGTTGCCCATCCTGTATCTGCACATCAAAATCAGTATCAGAATAATCAGTTGCACCATATAATTGTAATGTGGCAGAAGTGATGGTACAGGTATCAGGTAATCCCGATGTATCAAAATATACATAAGCCCTATCCACCCTATATTCATTGGATATAGGTGTAGTATAAGTCACTTCCAATATCGGGTCTTTGCTTGTTCCTGCGTAATCGGCAGTATAAACTATTACCATTTCAACCCCTGTAGGAGTCGTGCCCGCTATTTCCCTTGAACTTCGCAGGCATAATTTGGTCATACCAGTCAGACTAATCCATCCCATTCCAGTAGCATTTAATGTGATACTATTATAAGATTCTACTTGGAATGAAGATGTATTGAGAGTACCACCATCACTTGAATAATAAGATTTATCAAAATCACCAACAACCAACGGGTCATGTGGATAGGTCGGCTGTCCGTTTTGTACTGTTATATCAAAATCTGTATAACTCCAATCAGCCCAACCGTATAATTTCAATGTGGCTGATGTGATTGTGGCATCATCGGGGAGTGCTGATGTATCAAAGTAAGCAAAATGCCTTGGTACATCATACGCACTATTATAATATCTCTGACCTATCCAAGACGTTGATTGAGTATCTGCATATATCTCAGCCGTTGAAGCTGCCCACGCTGTATTATACGTAGCATCTATATATTTAAGGTATCCATCACTACTATCTCCATAAAATGAATCATCATACGAACTAGGTGCACGCTGGCCTAAAAGCATCGTTGTACTAGATAAGTCTACTGCATCTGCTGAGGCTGCTGCTTGGGCAGTAGAATATGTGGCATCTGTCGCATATCCGTAGCCGTCCGAACCAGATGAAAAGACACTGATAGAACCTGAATCAGCTAATGCAGACAAAGGCAATATCAAAAGAGATAGCAATAGTGATGCTAATATTATACGGATAAACTTCATACCAATTTGCGCCATGCCCTTCTTGCTATTCGTTTATCTTTTCTACGATTACTTGACTTTCGTTTTGACTTCTTCTTTTTCTTAGGCATACCAAAATCACTGATAAAACTCATTTTCTACTCCTTCTCTTAGCCTTAGATTTTTTAACTTTCTTCTTTTTTCTCTTTGGTGCTTTATAAAAACCGTCATTATATCCCGCAGGTGGTTTTCTATGCCTTACACTATCCCAAAACATTGTCATAATTCAACTCCTAAGTTTACTGGCCTTAATCTTCGGCCTAAATAAGTTCTCTCTGGAATAGGCGACAAATCTTCTATTTTTTTCTTGGGTGGTCTGCCTACAGGTCTACGAGGCTCTACCATTATAGGCTCTTCATCAATCTCCAACTCACCTGCTTCATTAATATTATACCTTAATAGTCCCGATTTAGGCTTTTTCTTTCTCGGTATCTTTTGAGTAACTTGTTGAGAAGGTCTTTCATAATACGCTTCTCTTTCTAACTCTTCCATTCTCTCCCGTTCCATTGCCCACCGTTCATTAACCGCCTCTTCTCCACCTTCAAAGTTCATAGACAGTTTACCATCTTTTGAAGAAATGTTAATTTGCGCCCAACCCATATCTAAATCAACATCAGCAGGCGGTGAGCCACCGATTACTTGCAATGTTCTATAAGCCGAGCCTTTACCAGTAGCAAATTTATAAGTTCCTGGCAACGGACTATCTAAATATAATTTATCTTCATCTCTATAAGGATATGGTGATACAACCCATTTTACACCCTGTCTCCATTCAAGAGTCCCGGGGGGGATACCCTTTTCTTTCCATTCAGTAGGTACTCCATCTGGTAATATTGGCGGTGGTGGCCTTTTATCTGTTGGCTCTTCAGGAGGTGGTTCTTCTATCGGTGGCTTCTCCTCTGGTGGTTTCTCCTCTGGTGGTTTTTCGTCAGGTGGTTTCTCTTCTGGTAACTCCTCTTCGGCTGGAATAACCTCTGGTTTTTCCTCTGTAACTATTTCTTCCACAGGTAAGACTATCTCAGATACCTCAGTTTCCTCTAGTACCTGTTCCAGCACGAGTACTTGTAACTGCACTAAACTCGATGGCATAGTTTCTTCTTGTGCTAATTCCGCAAGTTTCTCCTGTAACGCAGTTTGAGCCAATGCCCTTACCTGAGTCTCTGTAGCAGTTTCGGTTAATGTTTCAACAGCTTCTTGGACAGCAGTAGAGGTATTGGTTTGAGTTGCTTGTGCTACAGCGTTCTTTATTATTGCTAATCTCTCTACCTCAGTATATGGCTCTGTCTTATAGGCCAAATCCTCTTTAATCTCAAATGCCTCACGCACGTACATGGCTTTCTCATAGGACAAATATTCCAACCTTGCAGTAATTTCCTCTTCTGTAAGTGTACGCAGGGATTTAACAATCTCTTCAGGTGATTTATTCCGCATTTTCATCGCCCAATTGACACGTGCTATCTCTGCGTATGGTTGCCAATGCCAGTCTATTAGCTTCTGTGTTAATTCTCTCAACTCTTGAGCTTTGGCAGCAGCTAATTCCGCCGAAGTGATTTGAGCTACTTCTGCCTCTTCTTGCGCTTTAAGGTATCTCTGTAGAATTTCCTTTCCTTCAGCTATATCCACTGATTCTCTTGCTAGTTTTGATTCATCTACGCTCTTTAAGACATCATCTAATAATTGTGCTCTTTGAGCGTTTATCCTTCCCGCTTCTCTTATAAATGCTGCATCATCAGCATTTAACCTCACATATAAATCTCTCATTTCTTGAAGCCCAAGATACTTAAACTCACTTGCTTCGGCGGGTAAGTCCAATAACTGTGAAGTTGAACGAACTTGTTTATTTGCTATCTGTTCTTGTAATGCCATATCAAAGTTTATGGGGTTCTTAGCATCTAATATTTTAATTATTTCACTCATATCCGCCATACTTAGCGTATCTGAATATTGACCGATGCCTTTAGCAAGTAAATTATCAAGTGCCTGCACTTCTGCTCTCGTCAAGGATTCCATACCTTGTTTCGATACTTTATCCAATAAAGCCTTCAAGTTGCCCTGTTCTGCAACATCTAACTCCATAATTAATCGCTTTTCCAAAGTTGTTCTATGCAACCGTATATATCCATTTTCATCAGTTACAACGTCAGATAATGTTTCCTTTGCTGACTTCGACATATTTCTTACTCGGTCAATTAAAGACCTTATCGTTGACGCATTGGCTTCAATTGTATTAAGTCTACCCAAAATAGCATTTCTAGCTTCGGGTGAAATGCCTTCTGCTGCTTGTAAGGTAGATTTCATACTCTGTGTAATTCTAACTATGGCTCTTGTATTTGAAGTTTTGATAGCGTTTGATAATTCGGTCAATTGTTCCTGTGTAAATAACTTACTCACATTAGGATTGTCTGTAATCTCTCTAACTGTGTTATTTATATTTGCCCTTCTTGGAAGTTTCACACCTGCGCTAATCAGTGTCGCAGTTAGTAATAAAGTATCTAACCCTACCGCCAACGCCCTTTCGCTTGGCGACATTTCGCTCCAATCTTCTACAGTGTGATAGATATTATATCCAGCCAATCCACCTAATGTTGCTGTTGTAGCACCCCTTATAATCGCCGAACCGACACCACCACCAATCTTTGTCACGACAGTTCCCACCACAGGTGATACCAATAGAAATACATTTGCTCCGCCTATAGCCCATTCCATACCGCTTATATCCCTGAATGTAGTCTCAGGTCGCATTACTCTAGCAGGGGGAAATATATAAGACATAGCTGTTGTCGCAAGGCTAGTTGTTACAGCAGTCCTCCCATATAACCTTTCGTATTCTTGCGTAGCTTGGTCTTTTGCTTCCATATATTTCTGGTATGCTGAACCCTCACCGCCTGGCTCAAAAGTAGATACAGGCTCAATACCTCTAGCAGCAAGGTAATTAGAAACATATTGTTCTAACGAAACAGGTGCAGATATTCTTTCTTCTGGAATCTCTTTAGTCGCCTGAATTAACCGTTCTAATTCAGGATAACGGTATTTTATTTCACCCAAACTCACAAAATCATAATCGCCGTCACCATCAGGGTCAGCATAATATCGAATATTATTTATGTCACGGTCAGCACTTGCTGGTTGCCTCAATACCTCATATATCTCATTCTCTTCAAGGTATTTATCTAGTTGCTCAAAAGCGGTTGCAGCATCACTACTACCAATAACTGCTAATGTTCTATTGTATTCCTCTGCGCTCACTATCGCCTCTTCACTAAAGTTTCTTTCAAGTAAATAAGCCTTCGCAGCATCACTATTATCAATATTGTCCCTTAAATATGCTGCTATGTCATATCCTAGTGTCTGGTCAATATATACAGCAGGTGGTCTCACCATATAGTCTGCCAACTGGTCTATTTCAATACTCACAATTCTATCTTGAACAGGAGAAATTTCCCCCATCCTTGACTTAACATTATCTACAACACTTGAGGGGAATAACACTCTAATAGCATCCTCTTTACCTGCCTCAATAGCCTGTGCTATGTAATACAAATCATTACCTTCAGTATCTTTTCCTGCATAATAATTTTCTAACTCTCGCTTGGCAGCATTTTGAGACATGAACTGTCGTACATATTCACCACGTTCTTCAACATATTCTCGCATAGTTTCTAATTGTTCAGGAGTTGTATATGTCCAAGGTTGAGGCTTTAAAGCCACAAGCATAGGTTCTTCTTCAGGCGGTATATATCGTTCTACCGATGCAGCTTGTATCTCTCTTATATCTTCTTCTGTAACAGCAGGATTAAATCTACTTCCTTCAGGAATAAACCCTAACTGAATATATGCCTTAAATACTTCTTCGTCATCTTCTAGTTCACTAATATCTTGCAATTGTTCATTAAAACGGCTCATCCAACGGCTAACTGTTGCCCCTCTCTCCGCTTCAAAGTTCTGTGACACGTAACCATAAATCACAGCATCGGGAACACCTTGATTTATTAATGATTCAGCAACTTGATAAGGGTGTAATTGACCTTCCCCATATCCAACATCATCTGGATTCACATATTGTTTCCAAGCATCTTGCAATTCTGGTGTTAGTGTTAGGCTAGGCAATTGTGTTGTTATTGATATACCCCTCTGCCCTACTTGCCTTTGATTAAAACTATCTATCCCATATTCTTTAAGATAGTTCTGGTCGCTGATACTTAAGCTATTAAACTCCTCTTTACCAACGTATTCACCCGTATCCAACTGCACATAGTTTTCTAGAAATTCTTGATATTCCTGTTCCTGTCTCTGGTTGTATTTTTCAACCCCATACTGTTTTAAGTAATCTTGGTCATCCGAACTTAACTTTTCAAACTCTACTCTGTTTATATATTCACCAGTAGATAACTCAACATTCTCTTTGGCAAACGCCTCGTATTCCCCTTTTTGCTCCTCGTTAAACTTATCTACTCCAAACTTCCATAGATATTCTTGTTTATCTTTCGGTAGTGAGTCGTACATTTCTTTATCTACATATTCCCCTGTAGACAAGAGCATACTATTAGTTTGAAATTCCTCTATCTGTCTTTCTTTTAACTCATTAAACTTATCAACACCAAGCCTCATCAATTCAGCTTGGTCATCCACACTTAACGTGTTAAACTGCTCTTTAGAGACAAAATCTGATACACCTACTCTTACTACATCTTCTGGAATTTGTGTTCCACTAATAATAGTAGGAACTAATCTCTGTGCCGTTCCCTGTTGTGGCACTACCTCAGTCACAGGTGCAGGTGTCGCCCTTAACTGTGCCTGTACTCTAGGCTGTGCCGTTGGTACTAATGGTTGTGCTATCGCCATTTACTTACCTAAAATATATCGAATACTCCTACTAATGTACCCAATAACATTAATCCTACAATCAAGACAACCCCTTTTAAGAACATATTATATAAACCACTATGAGAACTTTCTTCTCTAAAGAAATAATATACAATCGCCAACCATCCAATGATAGGGAATATTAGTTCAGCAAACTCAATATTAGTCACGTTTTCTCTTTTCAGTACCCCTCTTTATAGACTGCCTCCATAAACTAGGGTGTTCCTTTTTATAATGCCTTCTTAGTTTCTTCATCTGGTCAGCAAAATTCTTAACACGGAACTGCTTGCCACAAACTCTGCAATGGACTATCTCAGGCATCTTATACCATCCTGAATACTTTAGTGCCACACTTCGGGCAAGCACCTCTCATGGCAACCCTACCATTCTTTAATTTCGTCTGCTTCGGGTTCTCCATCGTGACACTCTTCTTACACTTTACACAGTATGCTTTCATCTTCTCTCCTTATTATAAAAACAAAAAGACCACCTATTTATATTCAGTGGCCTCTATATCCTTCCTTATTATTCATTCCTTTTACATACTATTTCTAAGTTTCTCCCGAAGGAGGGGGAGAGGGAAGTTTCCTCTCCCCCTTTTTGTTGCTAGCTGATTACGCCTAGCCCTTCACAGTCTAGAACTGTTCAAAGCCCTTGATGACGTAGAGGATAATCATGATGACCAGGAATAGTGGCAGAAGGCCACTGAGGGATACCACCGAACCGCTATAGGTCGGGGTTGTGATGGTTGCCACTGTCGTGTTGACTGGCTCGATGAGGTATGTTCCAACCACCATCGCCATCATTGTTAATATCAAACCTGTGATTACTTTCATCGTTATTTATTAAAGACTCCCGTTGAATATTCAACCGAATAGGGAATTATCCCTTACCACGCTTGTTCTTGCCCCTCTTTACATTCTTTCTACGGGCAGCAGCCTGAGCTTTTTTAAGAGCAGCCCTTCTCTTTTTAGTAAATACATACTTAGCCATACTTATTAATCAAAGACTCCCGTTAATTTTTGACAACAAAAAAGTCGTCTATCTAGTACGTGTATCTCTAGATAGACGACCCAATCTAACTAATCGAGAATGTTCTTTACGAGCTTTTTTTAATGATTCTTGCCGACCACGAGTGAACTTCCACTCATCCTTTTTCTTTGCCAAAAACCTTTGATATAACGACTCCCGTCTACTATTAAGAGATAACATAACATAGTATATAAATCTTTGTCAAGTAATAGTATAATACTATTGACACTTATTATTTATTGTGTTAATATTATAGTATTATGATAAAAACCAATCTAAAAGATATGCCAGTCATTACTATACACATCCACCAGCCTGACAAAGAAGCACTAAAAAGGATAGCAGATAAACAAGGTATGCAATTAGCCACATATTGTCGAATGATTTTGCTAAGAGAATTAAACAAGGAAAGGTCAAATGGCTAGAGTAGGAACAGTAACGGAATTAAAGTGTACCAGATGCAATCAAGTTAAACCAGTATCAGAATTCCACACACAGAAAAAAGGTAAATATTATGCCTCTCAATGTAAAGAATGTGCCAACGAACCGAAAAGAGAACGTAGTAGACAATTTGTAATGCTCAACACGGATGCAAAGATTAAAGAATATGATACCAAACATCCATTTAAACAATGTTTACGTTGTAAAGAAATCAAGCCTATATCTAATTTCCCAATAGACCGTTCCCATCCAGACGGACACCATGATTATTGTTCGCCATGTAACCGTATAATGAACAGGGAAGCATATAGACGCAAGCAGGATAGTTTATCACCTGAAGAATTTATAGACTATAGAACTTCGATAAATAAAAGACGCAGGGTAAAAAATATCCAACACAAAATAAATGCTTTGTCTCATTACAGTGTGAAAGATTATCCAATATGCGCTAATCCTTTTGGATTGCACACTGAAGATGTGACCGATATTGATGTGCTTACCATAGACCATGTAAATGGCGGTGGCAATAAACATACAGATGATAAGGGTAGACGAATAGGTGGTTATAACCTTTATCGAATACTCTGTAATTCAGATTTCCCAGAAGGATACCAAGTTCTATGTGCTAATTGTCAAATGAAGAAGGCTATGCTACATAAAGAACACCCCTCAATATATGAGACTTCCTGATAGGAGAAGGGTAGCTCACTTTCGTCCCTCAAATTCCAATCCTGAATAATGAATAGTTATGTCGAATACGGCGGTATTATGTCACGTTATTATATTACATAATATACGGCGCAATCGTGCCTAGATACGGCGCATATACGGCGGTATACGGCGGTTATGTAATATACGGCGGATACGGCGCATTATTATGTCGAATTGATAGGGTAGAGGATAGCATAGAATAATAGTAAAATCTCACCTAACGCACCACAATACAATTCTAGGCTATTCATTATTATACCTTAGTAATATACTGGTAAGATTCTAACTTGGTAGTAGTTCCCTATTCTGTATGATTCCACAATAGGTCTACCGTGTTTTACGTGTTAGCGTATCTAGTGGCTATATAGCCTATGTATACAGAATCATTTTAAAATCGTTTACTTGCTAGGCATGATATATATAATAATGTATGATTGTGTGAGATATTAGTTATACATACGCTTGCTAAACTGCTGTCAATGACTGTCAATGGCTATAAATGGACTTTACATATCCGTAAATATCATTATACTTGATACTATAGAATACGCTTGAATCTTGAATATAACCTAGTCGCAAGCGTAAGTACTTTAAAAAGATAATATCCTATACTAGTTAAGTACTTGCTAGTTCAATGAAGCAAACTAGCACAAAGCTATATACTTGTTAGCCTATTAGTGCCTATCTGCTAAGTATTCAACAAGTAGGTGATAATGAAAGCTAAAGTATATGTATTAAACCCTAGTAGTCTACACTGGTATGTATCAGAATCGTTTGATAATGTTGATAATGAATTATACCAGAGACTACAAGCCTATGCAGAATATTATCAAGGTCAAGTAAGAATAGAATATGAGGGAGATAGATAGCTAATGGAAATTAAAATAGAGCAGAGACTTAAAGCTAATTTAATAGATTTATTGTCTTGGGCTACATCAAGCGCACGTTATGAAAGCACCAATCCGTATCTTATACCAGTAATTAAACGATGTATGAAAACATTAGCAGAACTTGAGGGATATAAAGACTACTTAGAATTACCGCTAGATACACAATATTACAATGAATTTGGGAATAAATAATCACTCTAGCAGATAGGCAGCAATAGGCTAACAAGTGAGAATGTTTACCAGTCTATTAGTGTCTAGCTGCATTATGCTATAAGCCTTGACTATCTCACATAGCAAGCTAGCATTTAAGAGGCAATAATGAATACAGAACTATATAAAATCATGGCTAATCTAGTGCAAGCTAGACTCAATTGTATTGATAAAGATAATAACGACTGGACACTGAGACATGAGGATAAACTAAACGAATTAATTAATTATCTGCCTCATGGTAGTGGCCTAGATAGCGACTGGAATATTGATTTTAATAAATCACATGGTAATAAATTAGTATTCTATATGGGCTATCACGCAATGGATGAAAACGGTTATTATGATGGATGGATAGATTTTACACTAATTGTCAAACCATCATTAATACATGGCATTACCTTACATATAAGAGGAAATTTTGGGAAGTACCAAGATATTAAAGACTACCTATACGACATTTTACGCTATTCATTGGAAAGTATAATCGAATACTAACTACTATTTAGCAGCTAGGCACTAACAGACTGGTAAACGAGAGATTGTCAATTGATTATTGTCTAGCTGCAATCTTATGTGAAGGGAGATAATAACATTGAATAATGTTACTCATAATGACTTGTCATTCAATGAGACTAAGCTAGACTTCGAAGCACTATTTAAAACGGCAGCATACGCAACTAGGGAACTACGGGAGCAAGTCAATAGATACCAGTCTAAACTAGGGGATGACCTATTGCACAACGATGTTACTGGTATACATTTAAATTCACAATGGCTTGCTGATACTGCTCATGACTTAGCAATAGCAGCAGATACATATAGTGCTTTACTTGGAGCTAAAACACGGGATAACCTGGAAGTCATCAATAAACCAGTAGACAATAATCAATGAAAGGTGGAAAGGTATGTCAAGATTCTATGGCAGTCTGAAAGGTGGAAGAGGTGAAGCTACTAGGCAAGGAACTACCAATAGCGGTATAACTAGCCATACACGGGGATGGAATATCGGAGCTAGAGTAAACTGTTATGTCGGGGATGA
>Ga0209427_10007875_pt1 | contig 12016 bp, 12 predicted proteins | sample DeeMarSWOR136_30_FD_187465 | JGI IMG/M metagenome (GOLD analysis project Ga0209427, IMG submission 187465) | Marine sediment microbial communities from White Oak River estuary, North Carolina - WOR-1-36_30 (SPAdes) (version 2) | ecosystem: Environmental > Aquatic > Marine > Intertidal zone >... | reverse complement strand
GGTGTACGCAGGGAGCTTTCGGGCGACCTGTTTAGCCTGCCACTCTCAATAGCACGAGTGTGTGGTGTTGAAAAAGGAGTTCAAGGTTCAGGCTTAGGGCTTGAGGGTTTGAATGAGTATTTGGAGTGTTTGAGATGGTGAGATAAGAAAGGAGTATGTTCATGAGCAGCGATTTTGACTTTTTTTCTATTTTTCTAATTATTAACGAGATAACTAGCCAAGGTACAGACCGCTTGGTATTATATTATACCAGATTAGGATCATGGTACAGATGATTCCGCAGAATAGGAGGAATAGGTTTGCGAGGAGGTCCTTGAAGAATATAGGGAATATAATCATGAGTAGGGGAAAGGCTAGAAGGATATTTACAAGGAAGACTTTACTTATTGGGGTTCCATATGCCAATTCAATTCTTAGACTGGAATTTGAGCTAAGAACAGCACTTGTGAATAATAATAAATTGAAAATTCCGAGGATAAAAAGAGCGATGCGGACATAAAGATGCATATTTTTTATCATTGTCATTGTATATGCAAATCTCTTATTATACTTTTTTGTAAAAAGTCTTTCATATTTAGATTTTTGAGATGAGACATGGAAGAAGTTTGTTCATGAGTAAAAATTTATCCTTATTCTCTAAATAATAAAGCAAGGAATATTTAATTCCATTATTTAAGGTCCACGGATATATTCTAGTACAGGCATTACAATAAATACCATAACTAAATAAAACACAAAACCTAATATACCAAGAGCAAGTCCTAATTTTCCCATTGTCGTGTCTTTATCGAACTTAATACCAAGAATTCCACATATAATTGCAATAAAAGATCCTGTTAGGGGGGGCACAATAAAGAATTCATATACATGTCGAAAAGTGGAGTATAATTGAAATAAAATAAAGGTTAATAAACCACTAACGACTGCTATAGATCCTCCGAGGTTTTTAGTGCTCCGAGAGGGAGCGCGTGAGGGTAATTTATCTGTCTGAAGAGTATCACCTTTAGCGATTAGTATGGTTCCACAATTCGGGCAGATCTCCCAATGTGGTTCTATTTTTATGCCACATGAATTACAGAAATCCATAATAAAAATATTGATTGAAATAATTGGATTATACACTCATATTTGTTTTTTAGAAAATTTAAATTTATGTTCTTAAATCGAGAACTTGAGAGTAGAAAAAAAGTATAGGTATTTTCTTGAACAATGATTTTACTTTTTATTCTGATTTGGAATGGAAAAACATAAATGAATACCATTCTTTATCAATATGCTATGAACAATACCACAAAAGAGGAGAAAAGATATGACGCCTATTGCGGAATATACTGTGGTGCGTGTTATGTATTAGATAGTTGCGAAAAAGGCAAAGAAGAAGAGCTCGCAAGAGAATTAAAAATAAGTCCAGAAGAAGTTAATTGTAATGGTTGTAAAAGCGACATTATCTTTAAAAACTGTATAGATTGTTATTTTCGTAATTGTTGTATCTCAAAAGAATTGGATTTTTGTTTTCAATGTAGTGAGTATCCTTGCCCAGAATTAAAAAAGTTCAAAAATATAGAAAGACTCCCGCATCTTTCAGTCAATTTAGAAAACTTAGAGACTATTCGTGATGGAGGATTAGAAAATTGGTTGGTTGCGCAAAAAAATAGGTGGAAGTGTCCTGCTTGTGAAACAAAATTTTCTTGGTATGAAGAAAATTGTCAAAATTGTGGTAAAAAACTTTATAATAGTAGGGATGAGAAGGAAAAATTTAATTCTGTGATTAATGATTAATTTTGAGTTTGATGAAAAAATGACGCGAAAGCTTTTTTGGGAAACTCCTTATGAAAGAGAATTTAGTGCTAAAGTAATATCGATTACCGATGAAGGAATCATTTTAGATCAAACGCTATTTTACCCTTTTGGAGGCAATCAATTGAGTGATCAAGGCGTAATAAAGATTAAAGATTTCAAGATTCCCATTAAAAATGTAACAAAAGAAGATGAAAAAATAATCCACCATATATCAACTGAATTTCACAAAAAGATTAAAGTGGGAGATGAGGTTATCGGAAAAATCGATTGGAAGCGAAGATATGGTTTAATGAAATCCCATTCCTCCCAACATATTTTTTCAGCAGTTATTAAAAACAAGTACAATATCGATACAGTTAGAGCAAATATTGAATTTGAGGATATATCTCTTTCTATTTCACAAGAATTAAGTCATGAACAATTGAAGTCTGCTTTGCAAGAAATTAATGAAATATGTATTAGTAGAAATCTAAAATTTGAGGGAAAAATAATATCTCCTAAAGATTTAGGACGGTATGAAAACAATATCAGAGGAAACATTCCAAGTGAAGATCAAATTCGAATAGTTGAAATAAACGATTTAGATCTGGTGTGTTGTGGAGGGACTCATGTTCAAAATTCAACTGAAATTGGTCCTTTATATCTTTACAATTTTAAAAAAGGGAAAGAAATTAAATATTATATAGGAGATAAAGCTTTAAACTTAATAACACATCTCAATGTTGATCTTTTGGAACTCTCAAATTCATTGAATGCACCTATAGAAAAAGTTAAGGAAAAGAGTGAAAAGAACATGGAGTTAATTTCAGCATATAAAGAGAAAAATGAAATTCTTTTAAACAAAACTTTAGAAATCGCTGCTCAAAGTCCTATTAGCAAGATAAATGATATTTTAGTCTTTTTCCTAGATTTTAAAATTGATCATAAGACTATTGCTAAGAATTTACACCTATTTCCTTTAGAATCGTTTCTAATTATAAAAATGTCGGCGAAACGATTTAGATTTATTTCAAAAACCCAATATATTGATGCTAATAGCATATTACAAGTATTTATAAAGAAATATGGAGGAAAAGGAGGAGGAAATCCCAACTCTGCTCAAGGTACGTTCGAAATAGAGCCCAAAAGTATCATTTCGGAGTTAAAGCAAATTATCATTAGTTAAGATAAAATAATATTGCTAAATGTTTTAGGAGCTTTGTGAATACATACTGTTTGCTTTAATATATCTAGTGAAGAACCAATTGATAAAAATAGTATCGTCTTCTTTCAAATTTGCATTCTCTAAAGCGCTGTAATAACTTTGACGCATCTTATATTCAATATCAAACATAGGATATTCATTCTTATATAGAATGTAGTTCATGAGAATTCGACACATTCTACCATTTCCATCTCCAAAAGGATGTATTGAGACAAAACGAAAATGCATCATACAAGCTAAAAAAACGGGATGCAATTTTTTCTTATTTTCTTTATACCATTCTATAAGATTATCTAATAAATCCTCAATTCCTCTCTCTGGTGGGACGTATTTGCTCCTTATAATTTGAACAGGATAACTTCTAATAATCCCTGCGATTTCTGGTTTTGTTAATTCAAAAATCTTTTCATGCCAATCTAGTATTAATTCCCAATCAATTTCTCTTTTAGAATCTATCATTTCTTCATATACACTCATATGAGATTTTGCTTCTATAATATCAGTAGCTGGTTTATTTTGAGGTGTAACATCATCTTCAACTATTAAAGCAACATCATGTAAAGTTAAACTTGAGCCCTCAATCCTATTAGTATTGTGAGTAAATCTTACCCCAAAATATCTTAGATCTTTCACTTGGATTGGTTCTGGTAAAGAATCTAATTTCTTTCCATAATTTCTAGCCATATCTTCAATAGTTGATTTCCATCTTTTTTCAAATATCTCATATGAGAACAACTCTTTAATCTGAGATAATTCTTCATTAGATGGCAACTCACTTCCTAAATATTTCTCTATGTGAAGAACTTTTTTACCTTCTCTATATGAGTGAGATAAATAATGATATTTATTTCCCTTAATTTCTCTTGAAATTAATTTTACCATATAAAATAATTATAACTACAATATAAAAAAATTTTGCTTTTTCTATCGAAATGTAGTTATAACTAAATTATTATTCACAATTATAACTACAAATAATTAGTTTGTTTCTAATAATGACTATATGTAGTTATAACTCCTAATAAATAGATAATATACTTATATTAAGAAAAGAAATTAAAAATAAATTTTGTAGAATGAATTAATTATTCAAGTGTAAATCTCATCTTTTCAACTGGACGCCATAATTCTTCAGCAATTTTTACCCATCCATTAAATTTTGAAGGATCTACAGGGAAATTCTCATAATGTTTACGGATCTTCCCTGATATTTTCATGTATTTTAACATGCTTCCTAAAGCTTTTCTTGAGAATTGTCTTGAAATTAAACCCCATAAAAATATACCAATTATTTTTAGCATTCTTCCAAGACTCATATCTAATTCAAGCTTTTCCCACATTGCCGTGAAATCTCGTCCACTAAAAATAAAATCTTTTTTGAATAAGTAGCATACATCTTTTTTTGTCATATTAGCTGCTACAGGAATTTGAGCGAGAAGTTGAGCAAGTTTAGCCCCTTGACCACGAAAATAATCTACATTTATTCGCCATAAATTTTTTTTACTTAACTCATAATTCTGTTTTAAATTATTATCAATTACATCTATAGCAATCAAACTAGCTCTCCATGATGCTTCAATTGCTTCTCCACTGAAGGATTTTGACATACAAGCACTATCTCCAAGGGAAAGAAATCCATTCCCCACTAAAGAGTATGGTGATCTACGATAAGCGGTAGTAGCTTTATGAACTTCTATAATCTCATAAGGAGGAAAAGCCACTTCACTTAAAAATATTTTCGCCGCTTTTTCTGTATTCTCAAAACCTCCGGGTTGACCACCTCCAAAAATATTTCCATTGGGATCAAAATGTGGGGCCACCCATGTTTTATAATATAACCAAGAGATTGATTCTTCATATTGTCCTGTGCCAGGATGAGGTTGATCTGGAAATTTCCATCTAATATGTCTTTGAATAACGTACATTTTCTCGTCATCATTAATCTTAAATTTCTCAACACCAAAATTATCAGGTAAAGATCTTCTTACTAACGCTGATGTACCAGTTGTATCAACTACCAATTTGCCAATAAATTCCCTTTTTTTACCATTTTGGTTGACTTTTATTCCAATTAATTTATTTTCTTTGATTATTGGTTCATCAAAGTCAGAAGAAAATTGGAAAATTACACCCTCTTCCTCACCTAATTTTATTAATCTTTGTATAAAATATTGAAACCTCATGGCTGTAATCGGATATTTCATTATCTTTTGATATTTGCCATAAGGTCCGTAATAAGAAGTCCATTCGAATTGTGTAATGAATTCTTCGGTACCCTCAATTGGCGGAGGAATGTCATATTTATCAAATACCAATGTTTCTAAATGAAATTGGTCCATTTTGGAACCTGTATCTTCTTTAGAATCTTTTTCTATTATAATGACTGAATATTTCTTTTTAGCCAGTTGCCAACCAAAATATATGCCAACAGGACCTGCTCCAACAATTATAATATCTGCATTAAATTCTATTTTGAAAACCTCTATTCATTGTACTTTTAGCAAAGCTATTCTTTATAGCTAAATTTATTGGAAAAAAATAGTACTTTGTATATTTGCTTTATGATCTTAATATTTATTGGTTAAACATTCACACCAAATTTACATAATTCTAATCGTAAATCTGTTTTTGGCAAAAATAATATAGTTTTCATTCCGAGTTTTCTTGCATGGGATAAGAAGGGAGGAATATCATCGATAAAAATGCATTCTTCTGGTATCAAACCATATTTTATAATTAATCGTTGATAAATTTCAAGTTCAGGTTTTATGACTTGTTCGTAGCTTGATATAATCTTACCGTCAAAAAGTGAAAGAAATTTATACTTATTTCTCATAATATCAAATGCTTCCTTAATAAAATTAGATAAAATATAAATATTATATCCATTGGATTTTAAATCCTGTAAAATTTTTACGTTATCATTAATCGGTGTAAGCATTTCTGTCCAGTGCTCGAAGAAGATTCTAATTAAATTGTGATCTTCAGGAAACTGCCTTAAAAATTCATTTTCTGCCTTTTTAAGTGAGATTGTTCCACGATCTAATTTTAACCATATTTCACTCCTAATTACCTTTGAGATAAACTCTTGTATATAGTCCTTATCTTGAGTATATTGTAATAAAAATTCGTCAGGTTTAAAATATAATAAGACATTTCCTAAATCAAAAATAATGTTACGTATCATAATTACATTTAATATATTTATTATAGTGAATTATAAAAAGGTTTAAGTAAATTAGACTTTAATTTTTTTTAATCGTATAATTGCTTTTTGCTCCAGATAAAAGACAATCTGGCCCATTATTTTCATAAAAAGGCTCAAAGATGATAACCTCATCGCCTGAGTTTATTATTGCTTTCATTGCAGAAATCATTGCCTCAGTTGAACCACAGGTTATTGAATATTGATTAATATCATTTATAATAGCATTTATGGCAACATTCTTAACAATTCAGGAGCAGGAAAATCTGGAAAACCTTGAGCAAGATTTACCCATCAAGGATACTCTTCTGCAATTTTTGTCATTTCACATATAATAGATTCACAGAAAGTTTTTGTGATTTTAGAAAGATCCACGCATTATTAAAATCTATGAAATTTTTCAATTTTATTTCAAATTTTATTAAAGAAAATCTTTCTGGGATATATATCTGAGTCTAATATATCAGATAAATATCAGTAATTTGCTTATTAGAAAGATTTAAAAAGATTAATAACTAAAAGTCAATAGTAACTAGATATTTACAAAAAGGTATGACAATGCAAACTGAACATATTTTTTTGAAACTTTTGGGCAGAAACCTCATTAGCTATAAAAAACTTGAAAATGGTCAAGTTATAGGAAATGGAATACTTAATCCTCTTCTTGATAGACTACGGGTATTTCGCCTGCTTCTTGTGCTATTATTGCAGGCTAATTTCTATAAAAATCATGGATTTGTAGGAAAATGGAGAGGAAAAGATGTTGCTAATACTTTTGCCCCTCCTGTCGGAAGTCGCCCAATGTTTAGAGCTTTAAAGGGTTTAATAAAGTCTCAATTAATGCCGTTTCCATTGCCTATCGCCATGACATTTGCAGTAACTTATAAATGCCAATGTAAATGTGTTCATTGCAGTGCTGGGAGACATTTTAGAAATGATATGAAAGAATTGTCCACACAGGAGGCTAAAAAGCTGATCGATAGTTCCCAAAAGTTAGGTGTAACAATTATTGCCTTTACTGGAGGAGAACCATTACTACGAGAAGATATTTTTGAGCTTATTTCTTATGTAGATAAACGAAAAGCTATGCCTGTTTTGTTTACGAATGGTCAATTACTAACAGATGAAAATGTCGAGAAACTTGCAGCTGCTGGGCTATATTCGTTATTTTTAAGTATTGATTCACCAAATCCAGATGAACATAATAAACTAAGAAGTATGCCAGGATTGTTTGAAACCGCAATAGAAGGACTTAAAAAAGCTAAATCAAAGGGGATTTTTGCGTGTTTTTCATCTTATGCTTCTCGTTCTGGAACTGAAAATGAATTATATAGAAAATTACATGAATTGGCTATTGATCTTGGCCTTCATAACATAATCCTTTTTGATTGTGTTCCCACAGGAAATATGTTAAAAGATACAAGCGAAATGTTAACATTTGAATTACGAGAAAAACTTCATAAGTATTCTGCTGATGTATTTAGAAAAAAAATTGTTCCACCTCTTTCTTCTCAAGCGTGGCAGAATTCTGCAGAAGCATACTTATCAGGAATAGGATGTCTCGCAGCAAATATTCAATATTATGCATCTGCTTATGGAGAAATCACTCCCTGTGATTTCACACCCATTTCTTTTGGAAACATCCGTAATGAATCTTTAAAAAAGATTTGGATGCGTATGGTCAAACATCCTGCTTACAATCATCGAAGTCCATATTGTAGAATGCAAGATAAAAAATTCCGAAACTTTTATATTGATCCTATACCTGACGATGCTATATTACCTTATCAGATAAATAAACTTCCACAAGTTGATTATCGAAACAAGCATTAGCTGTAAAAATTGAATACTTTAATATATTAAACTCTTTTTAATTAAATAAATAATTAATAGTATTAATAGCAAACTTGACTAAGAAGAAAAAGGAAATAAAAGAGAAAGAAGTAGATTTAAAGGAAAATTCTTCATCAGGAACTAAATAAATATTCGATCTTACATCTAAAATTGAAGAGTTGGAAATATTAGAACAAAAAAGTTTGATATTAGGCAACTATAAAGAAGTTTTAAAGTATTTGGAGCAAATAATTGATTTAGCAAAAAAAGTAATTTGAAATCTTATATTAAGGAACAACAGAAGATTTTAACATTAATATCAGATAAAGTAAATCAAGAACAATCAATTAACGAAATTACTACTATCGGTAATGGTATAAAAAAAATTTATGACACTCTAGTAATTAACAATCGGATTAAACAAGCACATGAAATTTTGGAAGAATTTATAAAAAAATATGAGAGTATTCCTGATATATATTCTATTCCATTGATAAAAGAACTAATCAAAAGAGACAATAAACTGTGGACTCAGTAAAGAATATCTAAGAGAAAAGAGGATTAAAAGTATTAATGCTTAGATCTTAAATATCGGGAGATTTCCACTTTTTTTTATACTCTTCGTACCGTTCCCATATAACCTTAGGATCAAAATCTTTCCCTTTACTTAATGCCTCAATTAGAATCTGAGTCTGCATAATTAGAAACTCTTGATTTTTAAGATCTCCTTTATTTAGAAATCTTTCCGTCATTTCAATTGATTTTAAAGAATCTACTGACTTAATATCTCGGATATCAAGATAATAACCTATTGCATAAGTTAATATGAGCAAAATTGGAAAAATTATCACTACTATTAAAATATCTATTTGATAAGCTAATGAAACTAAAGATATTGTGCTTATTGTCGAAGTTAATATAGTATAATATGATTGTCCCATTTTTAAGCGAGATAATTGCTTACCAAGGAAACTTGGGCTTTTAATTCTCCTAAATTTTTTCATTGTCATTTTTTTTCATTTTTCGTAATTTTTTTTATTATTTGATAATTTGATTATGACTAATATTCATTAGATCAATATTAAATATAATAAAAAATAGTATGAATCCAAAATTAAAATGTATAAGTGGTATTAATGTTAACGGAATGGTGGATAAAACAAATCCAACAAGATTTTGAAAAGAAACATCTCCCTGTTATTCAAAATTATTTACAAACACCTTCAATATCAGCTACAGGAGAAGGGATTCAAGATACAGCAGAATTAACAGCCAAAGCTCTTGATAAGCTAGGTGCAAGTAATATAGAGATTGTACCAACAAAAGGATGGCCAGTTGTATATGGAGAATTGATTAAGGATCCTCAGAAACCTACTGTTATATTTTATAGTATGTATGATGTTCAACCAGTAGAGCCAGATAAATGGATTGTTCCACCTTTTGAGGGGACAATTGTTGAAGATTTTGAAGGTTTGGGAAGTGCCTTAGTTGCTCGAGGAGTTATTAATACAAAAGGCCCTACAATGGCTTTTTTTCAAACTATTCAAACAATAATTGATTCCGGTAAAGAATTACCTATTAATCTTATTTTTGCAATAGAAGGCGAAGAAGAATTAGGTTCTATTCACTTCCCTGGATTTGTACAATTATACTCAAAACAACTTCAACAAGCAGATTTAGTTTTTTTCCCTGGATTTAGTGAAACTCTTAATGGTCGTATAGAAGTTGTATTGGGGTGTCGAGGGATTATATATTTCAAACTTTGGATGAGAGGACGTGATTGGGGAGGTCCACAATCAAGAAATATCCATTCATCGCTAGCTAGCTTTGTTGATTCTCCTACTTGGAGACTGATTAATCTTATATCTAAAATGCGAGCACCAGATAGCAAGATACTCATTCCAGGTATCTATGAAAATGTAAAACCAATTTCAGAAGAAGATCAAAAGATAATAGCAGATCTAGCAAAGAAATTAGATCTTGATGAATTTAAAACAATGATAGATGTAAAGAAATTTTATTTAGATGAATATGGAAAAGAAAAAAATAAAATGCAACTAATGGAAGAATTGTTTAGACCATGTTTAACTTTAGATGGAATTATTTCAGGTTATACGGAAGAAAAAGGAAGTAAAACCGTATTACCTTGTTATGCATTCGCAAATATGGATATCCGACTTGTTCCAGATATGACTGTCGAAGATACACGTTCTAAAATTATAGATTTTATAAAAAAAAATGAACCAGATATAGAATTTGAAATAGAAGAAGGTTACAAGTGGTCAAAAATGGAGCCAACACATCCTTACATCAGAGCTCAAATAGAACTTTTAAGCTCAACCGGTAAAGAAATCCAGATCTGGCCCATGGCAACTGGTTCAGCTCCATTTTATATCTTCCAAGAAAAATTCAATATTCCGATATTAGAAGGAGGGTTGGGACATGGTAGTAGAGCTCATTCTCCGAATGAATTTGCATTTCTTAAGAGTAAGACAGGCGCTGGAGGTATTATAGATTTTGAAATTTCAGTAGCTCAGTTACTTTCAAAAATAGGAGAAATTGGAAAACTTGAAAAACAGTAATGATAGTAAAATTGATAAATGATGGTGAATCGCTTTAACAGAAGAGAAATTAGGCAAATACAAGAAATTCTTCTGAATTCATGGCCAGCTAAACATTATTATTTTTTAAACGGGTGGATATTGCGCTTTACAGACGGTGTTACTGCTAGAGCAAATTCAGTTATTCCTCTAAACTATACCGGAGATGACAAAACGGTTGATAAAGATATAGATTTTGTAGAAAAAGCTTACAAAGCACATAATATATCACCTATTTTTACAATTCATGATTTTTTTGAGCCTCATTACTTAGAACATAGATTATTAGAAAGGGGCTATTACCAACTTGGACCTACTACTCATACAATGGCTTCTCTTATTGTAAATTTGAAAAATGAATCCCTCAATGAAGATTTTGGGTATTATTTTCAGAAAGAACGAACAAATGAAATTTCAGAATTTTTAGCTAAATATTCTAAAAGAGACAATAAAGAACAAAAAGTCTTGGTAGAATTATCCAATAGAATAATAATCCCTCAGAAAATATTTGTAGTTGCAAGAGAGAATAATAACATTATTGGAACACTAATGGGTATATTAGTTCCTCAAGGTTTTTTATATATATCAGATGTTTTAGTACATCCTAATTTCCGCAAAAAAAAAATTGCTACAACATTGTTTTTTAAAGTAATAAAGGATTGGGGAGTTTTAAATGGAGCCTATCTTATCTGGTTGCAAGTAGAAATAGATAATGATAAAGCTATAAGGTTATATAAGAAACTTGGATTAGTAGTAGTTTACAACTATTATTACCTTACAAAAGGTTAAATTTAACAGCTCCATAAGCAAGTCTCTCATCTAAAGAAAATGGAGAGTTATAATAGCCCGAATCTAATATTTTCAAAAACTCATCAAAATCAGTTAATCTCTTCTTGAGATAATTAATTAAGTTTTCAAAATAAGTATAAAATTTCCCGTAAGGTATTGAATAATTCTTAAGCTCTTTATAATTCAAATAGAGTAAGATTGATTTTGTATATTTTCTTCTCCATATTTTTGGGAGTTTATCAAAGATTTCTGTAAAGAAGTTTTTATTATACTTTAAATCGAGAAATAGGATAACATCAAATAAATTGTTCAATTGTTTATAAAACTTTAAAGGAAAACGAATTAATTCAATTACTTTGGTTAATACTTTATTTATAAACTTAGAATTTAAATAGTTTAATACAGTGTCTCTTTCCTCAATGTTTAAAATATCTAAATAACCATTAAAAAGAAGGTATTGAATTGTTATTAAATAACCGCTCTCAAATCTTTTTGCGATTTCCTCTTTAAATACCTTCTTTGCTATAAAGTCTCCTGCTTTTGTTAACTCTTTAAGCAAAGGAAAGGCTAGATTACTATGAATTA
>Ga0209427_10007872_pt1 | contig 12017 bp, 7 predicted proteins | sample DeeMarSWOR136_30_FD_187465 | JGI IMG/M metagenome (GOLD analysis project Ga0209427, IMG submission 187465) | Marine sediment microbial communities from White Oak River estuary, North Carolina - WOR-1-36_30 (SPAdes) (version 2) | ecosystem: Environmental > Aquatic > Marine > Intertidal zone >... | reverse complement strand
GGTCAGGTAATCGGGCTCATCTTCTGCATCCTTATAACTAATAGTATGATCAATAATATTTTCAATAAAATCTTCATAAATCTTATTTCGTAATGCGCAGATCTTCTTTTGTTGTACGATAGGTCCTGTGCCAGCTATTGAATATTTTTTATAAGGAAGATAAGGTACTTCTTCCTTGCTTAAAATTTTTTCAATCAATTCCATTAAAATTTTATCTGATGTTATTTCATTTGCCAGACTACTAAGATTATCACTCTCAACAAATAAAATTTCGATAGCGTTTTCAACATCAGATGTCGTGATATATTTATTATTACTTAATGCCTTCTCCACAATCAAGTAGCATAACTGCTGGAGCAATTGTGGATGACACGAAGTTTGATAAATTAACTCACATTTTGCATCCGCATCGAATTGTATTCCACCCTTCTTGATTGGCTGATCAATCAATAATTCAGCATGTGGGGACAGCAACTCACCTAAATACAATTTCTTGGAAATATTAAATGGTGATGTCTTGCCGATTGTCAATTCAATTAATTCTACTGATCCTGCAATCACTACGGTATATTTATTTAATTCAGTGTGAAAATTTCGCTCATTATAAATTTTCCGCCACAATTTTAAAAATTGCTTGACAAATGGTAGTCTCTCTATTTCGTCAAACAGCAGAACAATTTTTTTATTATCCTTCTCTTCGATAGAACTCAGAAAATTATAAAAATTGATCTCATGTCCATAATCTTTTTTATCGCTCTTGTGAATTTTAAACGTATTTTTTGCAAAATTATCTATTATTGTATCCTCGAGCCAATTATAAAATATCTCTTCTGTTTTGGGGCAGCTTTCCATATCAAAGTAAATACAGTTAAATGCCGAAAGTTCATGAATCAATTGATTTAAGAAAGTGGTTTTGCCAATTTGCCTTGGTCCTAAAATTGTCCAAAAATCACCGCGCAGAATTCCTGATATTACCTGTTCTAATTCTCTTTCTCTCGGCATGCATATCAATTCATCATGGATTGGATGTAGGGGACCCGTAAATTTGTAAGGATTTTCTTGCATCTTCTAACGCCTCCTTTATAAGGTTTTTTAGATCATATCTCCTTCGTAAGATTTCAGGGAAAATTGGAAGAGCAAAACTATATTTTCCACCTGTCTCCTTTTCAAGAATATACCGAAGGCTTAATTTATCCAGGTGTTTTGTTAATCTTACTGTTTGAAAATTAATGTCATACTCTTTTAAAATGCTACTAATTTCTGTAGTCATATAACTATTTTGAGATGGATAATGGTAAATCAACAGGAGAATAATTAATTGTTCTATGGGGGAAATATCTTCTGTAAAAAAGAGATAAAAATCATCCACAATATATCGTTCATATTCAGGGGAACCAAAAATTTCTTCAATATCCTCTTTAAATATCACTCGCTGGTATTTTTCTTGTTCATGAGATTCTATCTTTTCAATTAAATGCACGCAGAAATATTGGAGCAAATTCGGATGCTGTGACGTATAGTTTAACATGAGTTCTCTATCTTCAAGTTTGTTATACCTGACTCCAATATTTTCCATGGGTATTGTAATTAAATCAAGAGCCTCTTCCCTTTTGAGTTTATCAAGTTGGAGCGGATGGCATAAATTAAAAAGAGGAGATTCGATTTTATGTTTCTCATAATATAATTCCTCATAACCTGAAATTATAATTTGAATATGTCCCTCATTAAATATTGCCCTGAGCGTGCTGAGGAGTTGATAATCATTCTCCCGATCAAATTTTAACAGTGCATCAATTTCATCCAAAATAAATATTGGAGTTTTTGCGCTTTGTTGGCGAAGCCTTCGAATGACTCGTCGCATGTTTGCAAAATCATTCGTTAATTCATCAATCCAGTAATACGCATGACTTAATTCATCAGATAGCAGCCTTAAAAAAGTATTATAATTTTGATCCTGGGGTGCTTCTAAATCAAGATAAATAGGAATGAGATTTGAAGGTAATTCGTCCCTGATTTTCTGAAGCAGGGATGTTTTCCCAATTTTCCGTGCACCTAATATAGCAAAATTCTTTCTCCTCGCCCGAATAATCTTGCTAATCTCATCCACTCTTCCAAAAAAAGTAACCTTGACAGGACCTTCAGTTGTATAGGTCGAAACCGTAGAGGGCGTTACTCTTTTCAGAATAATCTCATTTTTAAATATCACGTGCGGAAATGGCGAAAGAATGACATTCTTAAGATCATTGTCTTCTATTAATACAATGCTCAAGAATTTCTTCCGTACCAGTTCCATCAACTTTTTAGATTTATTAAAACAAAATATAAAGGACGGCGTACCTGGTTTATCCTGGCGTAATATTTCATTCTGGATAAAAATCATATCTAAATCGTCCAAATCATCTTTCACCAGAAAGAAATAAAGGACATCTTTTATTCCAGCAAAATTCAAATTCCCCATATTAATAGTATAATAATTTTTTCGGCTATCGGGTTTGAAGACGACTTCAAACCCTAATATATCACAAAATAGATTGATAAACGTATCTATCAACGCTCTATTCTGTTTTTTTTCGTGTATGCTATTTTGTATTTCAATCCAGACTTTCGAAATTTTAATTGTATTTTCAATGACCTCTTTTTCTAATGGAATTTTATTGGCAGGTAACAATTCCATAATCGTGGGAAGGGATTTAAATGAGATATAGTCAGCAACCTGGTTCCAGTTTTGTATAATGGTATTAATAAAGGATCGCTTTTTTTTGACCCATTCTCCATAAATAGGCACAGTAATAGGATAGTCATCAAAACGCACTCCCTCAAAAATGCTTACCCGCTGATCTTTGTATAAATTTTCTAAAAATTGATGGAATTCTTCTTCTCCAAATATGGCATAGAGCAAATTAGTTCCCTCGATAAAATATTTTTGTCCTTTCTTTTTTGTTATTGTTTCATCCGCAAGAGCCGAAGTTATTAGCTGATATTTCCAATCAATCGTATCCCAATAATAGTTAAAATCTTCCCGCGTATCGTTTATCAATATTTCACTTGCCTGACGGACATCGTTTACATTGCAGGTTGTTCTATTTGTTTTTTTTAGATAATTAAAGATATAAAAACAGAGCAATTGCTGACAATATAAATTTCGCCCTGTTATTTCCAGGATAAATTCTATTGCTTCAGGGGTATAATTAACATGTTCTTTGACCGGTTCGATAATACCTCTCCGAACATCCTGGGCTTCAAAAATATTTTCGATATTAATCAGTATAGAGGACTGAAAGAAATCCTCAGTTTTTGTTTTACGAGCCAATTCAAAAATTTGTCGTTCACCCGATAAGATTAGCCTAAATTTTTTCTTGTTATTAATTAGATAACGAAAAAAGTCGACTATTGATTTTATAAGAAGTTGATTTTCGACTGTTCTTTGAAGTTTATCAAACTCATCAAAAATATATATTAAAATCTCATCTTTCCTAAGACTATCTTCAACATTATTCACAAATGATATTAGTTCTTTAAGAGAAATGCCTTGTTCCATTAAAAAATTAGTCTCATCTAACTCTAAATTATAATGCTTAAGAGACTTAATGCTCGCCTTATAAATATATGATAAATACAGATCGACATCATTCGATTTAAACGCGTCCGAATCTATATATATAGTTTTATATCTTTCTCCGAGGATGTTATCATCCTCTTGCATCCTGAGTAATGTACTTGACTTTCCAGAACCTTTGTTGCCTTGGATAACAATTAATTTCCTCAAAGGTTTTTTTTCAAAAGCAAATTTAATTTTTTTGACAACGTCTTCGTGATAGAACCACCTACCTGATTCAATTCCATAGGCATAATAGGGATTAAAAACTTTCAGGCGTTGGGCTGTAGCTGTGATTGATTCCTTTTTACCTGGATTCTTGCTTGAAAATTCCATGAGAGTTACCCCTTAAGCTTCTCCTCAAATAACTGGTACCCAAAATCTACCAATTCTTTCTCCCAATCCAAAAACATGAGATTGATGATTTAAGTAATAATTCTTCAGGAAATTAATATCATCGCGAGAAGTATTTGAATATTTATCATTCAATGAATTTGTTCGGCAATAGAGTAAATCATACAAGATTTCTCGATAGGATTGATTTGTCAACGCCATGACACCAGGTGCTGGCAAAAAATAAAGTTGTGTCTCCTGTCCACAAATCAGCGGAGGTAACGCGCCGAATCCAGTAAATTTTGTGGACATGATAAAAAAATCAGCCGGGGCGACGTGCTCACCATAATACAAAAAAACCAGCTCTTGATAATCGGGTTCTCTTCCATATTTTTTGTAAAAATCGATGCTTAAATGCGCCAATTCACTACCGTATAGTTTTGGCGATAAAAAACCATAGTAAAGATGTTTTGATTGATTTGTTGCTGTTGAATATTGGATTTCTTCGATCCAATCGCTTAGTTCAGTAAGATTGTTTTTGTTCAGCCTTTCTAAGTTACCATAAATGTGAACTCGAATATCATTCTCTTTATAAAAATTCAACCACTTTTTATCTTTAAAAATGGTTTTCAATCCCTGCTTCAGGGTGATCTGCTGGTATTTATGATTCCGTTCGAGGACATTTCCACTAATAAGCGGGACGAAAAGTGTCTCCAGTCCATGATTGAAAAAAGCTTTCAAATTTTCCCAAAAATGGGTTGTGGTCATCCGGGCATTTTCATAATAGAATTCTTCACCAGTAGGATTTAAATTCGTGAAAGCCAGCGTCATCCTTCGATTGCCATCGGGGATAAAAATACCAACTTTTGGTTTCCCCAGGCTTTTGGTTAGGGCTGCAATTTCATCAGTGGGTAGCTTGACAAATTCATTTTTTGAGATATTATAATCTGGCATTGTGAATTTATCAATTTAGGTTCATAAGATGCGGAACTATCGGTGATGCAAATTTTGGAAAGAAATAACCTGTTTTAATATACAAACTATATTCGTAATGTCAAGCAAAAAAACGGTTTTTAACGGTTATTTACGGTAATTTTTAATGCGTTACTATTGATATTCTATCCATACTTTTTTAACTGATCATACCGGAAACAACTCACCAGGTGATCATTCACCAATCCGATCGCTTGAATATGGGCATAAATGATAGTTGAGCCAACGAATGAAAAACCTCTTTTTTTCAAATCTTTACTGATCTGTTCGGAAAGCTCGGTTTTGGCTGGAATCTCAGTAAGCGTTTTCCAGGAATTGATTACAGGTTTATGATCGACGAACCTCCAGATATATTTATCGAAGCTGCCAAATTCCTGTTGGACTTCTAAAAATCTTTTAGCATTGTTGATAGAAGATTCGATCTTTTTTCGATTTCTGATAATTCCAGCATTGGCTAGAAGTTCTGCTACTTTGGCTTCATCATAGTTGGCGACTTTAGCTGGATCAAAATTATCATAAGCTTTGCGGTAATTCTCCCTTCTTTTCAAAATAGTCAGCCAGCTTAATCCAGCTTGTGCGCCTTCAAGAACTAAAAATTCAAAGTGTTTGTTATCATCATGAACAGGGACACCCCATTCTTCATCATGATATCTGATGTAAATCTCATCGTTGGTAGACCAGGGACATCGTTCCATATTTTGCTCCTCATTTTGGACCGTAGGACAAGATGCCATCTTGTCCTACATTATTTTTGAAAAAATCTCTTTCGTATATTGAAGCGCCATAAAATGCCCTGCTCCTTCAATAAAATGAGTTTCTGCCTGAAGTAAATTCTCAGCCATGAAACGAGCGAGATTAATTGGGACAATTGTGTCTTCTGTCCCATGCCAGATTTGAACAGGCACTTTAATCTCATTTAATGAGTATCCCCAGGGCTCGGACAGGATTCCAATATCACTCACCATACCTTTACTACCCTGTAGAAATGCTTGAGCCATATCTTTTTTAAACATTTCAGCGAACAGGGGTTGATGCAACAAATTTTTATCGCTTTCAGGTAGGTCTGCCACCAATTTTTCAAATGCGACATCAAATCGGTCTTTAAAAAACAAAAAGACAACTCCCATCAGTCCATTCAATAACCCAGGCATCCGTTTGGCGAAGTTAAAAAGCCGCTTCATTTTTGGATCGATGATATCAAATAATTCATCATCATTCAATGGTGCGAGAGCACTGACCAGTAATATATGAGTTATTCGATTCGGCATGCGATAGGCATTCGCCAGCGCATAAGGTCCACCACTGGAAATTCCGACAACAGCACATCGATCGATACCCATGCCATCAACAAAAGCTTGAACATCATCAGCCCAGTCTAATAATTTCCGATTCTTTTGATAGTCAGACAGCCCGGTACCTGGTCGATCCAGAGCATAAACACAAATTGACAAATCTTGTAAAACTGTCATATCAGGATTTCGCTGCAACCGCGATCCCGGAATACCATGGAAAAACAATACCGGTTTGCCATCGGGTTCGCCATAAACCGCGTAACCAAGCTTCCTGCCGGCGGGCAGCAAAAAAATCTCATTGTCTTTTTGGATCATAGTTTTCTTCCAATAGCTTATATGAGCCAGCAGACGGAAACAAAAAATGTGCATCAGAATTCAACTAATGCATTATTTTTTATTATTCTCTTTTCACTTCTCGCCTTTCACTTTTCCCGTCTCACATCTCATGTCTGCCGTCTCATGTTCAAATCATTTCGCAGGGTACAACTTCATCTGGTGAGGAAAACAAACCCGCACATTTTCGATCTTTAACGGAACTTGAATATACTCGCCTTTCAACCACAACGGCACCTGATCTGCAAAATGTTCACTTCCTACCCAGCCATCCTGACCACCGAGCAAAACAAAATAATTTTCGTCCCTATCCCGCATCATAGTGATAAATCTTGAATTCGCTCCATAAAAAGTGTTGTGCCTTTTGTTGTTGATATCATGAGCCGTTTTCAAGGCTGAGTTGTAAGAACCTTCGGCTGGATAATCACCAAAACGAAACCGTGCTCCAATAATAGGAATTCGACCCAGTAAATGACTCAGTTTCAATCGATGTAAATCACCCCAATTCTTAAATTTTCGATAGTCCTTTACAGCGTCTGGCATGGCTTGTTGCAAACTATTTTTAATGAAGCTGCTATCTCTATTCGACAGGTCCTGTTGTAAAAAAAGATTGGTCTGTTCAGAAGAAAGAAATAAATCAGCTACCTCCCCATCATAAAGCTGGCTATAAAATATTTTAGTGAGATGAAAAACCAGCATTTGAAATGCCACTGCTCCCCTCGAATCGGAATGATAACTTCCATCCCACTGGCGCAGTGTACTGAAAAATCCATTTTCTTTATCATCATTTGAGTCAATTACATGGAGACTATCTAATTTCTCTAAAAGCATATCACGCAATTTAGCTGCCGATTTAACATGCACATCTAGCTGAGTTTGTTTCACAAAATCAAGATCAACTTTTTTATTTCTACGAAACAACTCAGTCAATCGATCGATCCGATCATTTGCGGAAAAGAAATAACCCACGGGCGGATTGTAAACAAACGGGCGGTTATTTGTTGAAACAATGAATCCCTGGTCAGGATCAAAAATAAAAGGCAATTCAAGGGTGCCGAGCAAACCGTTCCATTGATGCAGTGGATTACCGGGATTCAAAATAAAATCCCCAGGTTTTGACAACAAACGATTAGGAATTTTCACAGCAGGCACCATACCGATATGTCCCTCCACATCTGCGTACAGGAAATTTTGTCCTGAAACGCCATAGCTTTGAAAAGCATCCCGAAATTCCATCCAATTTTTTGCCCGATTGATTTCATAAAAAGCGGTAAATTCATCGCTTGGCTGATGTCCCACCCACTTCATTGCCAGGGTCTTTCCTTTCTTTGCTTTAAAATAAGAGATATCCGAAATGACAGGTCCAAATTCTGAAGTACGAATTTCAACTTCTTTGTCTTTCCACCAGCGGACTTTGATTCTTTCCTTTCTGGTTTCAATTTTCTGGATTTGAACTTCATCCAATTGGTAAAGATCACTACTGGCGCTGCGCATATTAGTTCCGCCCCAGGCAATATCTGGATTGCGTCCTACCAGCACCATCGGCACACCGGGGAACATTAATCCAACGACATGAAACGATGGACATTTATAACCCGTGATGAGCCAGGTATTGGGTAATTGCAGTCCAAGATGCGGATCACTGGCAAGAATGGCATGGTTATCTGCCGAACGATCCGCCGAAATCACTACGGCATTGCTGCCCGATTTTACTCCGGTTGAAACAAAATTTAAATCAATCTGAAAACTCGGCGTGGATTGAAATCCCAGCTCCAGAAACCGACTCCACAATTCCTGCCAATACGGTTTATCCCGAAATTTGAACCATTGAAACCAATTGAACCAATTTACATCTGCCGAAGCAAGACGGCCAACCGTCAAAACATCTTTTACGTTCCAGGGCTCAGGTTTAAGAGCAAGGAGTTTGAATTCGACAGGCTTTTCAATCATTTCTTGTTGATAAAAATTAATACCATTGACATAATTTTGCAGCCACTGTTTGGTATTATTAGGAAGTATCTGTTCTATACTATCAACAGCAGCGGAAAGATTTACAGTTCGAATGGCATAATCTATAGATACTGCAAATGGTCCGGCACTTTCCGCCAATCTACCTTCAACGGCTCGATGCATAATGGTCATCTGAGCCAGGCGAAGATGGGCGTGAACTATACCGAGGAGGAAAGCACAGTCCTCATCTGTTTTTGCCTCAATGAAAGGAATAAGGTGGGAATCCCAATAAATAGTGGCACTTTCTTTTAAGGGCAAATTTGAAGTTGGAAAACTCTTAAGACGTTGAGTTAGATTTCGTTTTGGGGGAATGGTCATTATCACTGCCATACAGAAGACCAAAATTACTAACAATATAATAGCGATGACGTACATTTTTGCTTTCATGAAATAACCATTTATATCGAAAAATATTCAATTTGTTTGAATCATGTTTAACGATCTCTTCACAAATACGTTCCTATGTGGTTAGAATATGAATACTCTTTTTGAATGAACGGTTCGTCTTTTGACAATGATAATTGAAAATATCAAGGTGGGTGTAAAGCAGAAAAATTTTATACCATAAATTTTTGCGGTATAAAGAAAACTGGTAATGTCTATTATAAAAAGGGATATGAACTATCAATATTTTATAATTGCTAATGATTCGCTTGTTAATCAGAACATGAAAAATTCATAGTTTTGTAACTAATTAGTGTCTGTCTGGGAAATAAGTTTGTGTCATTTCGACCGAAGGGAGAAATCTGGCTAATCCGCTAATTTGTTGGGACATACAGATTCCTCGACTCCGCTACGCTCCGCTCGGAATGATAAGTTTTACTAGTTTTCGTTCAAGCACTAATTAGTTTTTCTGATTATTCTTATCCCGATCCTGGAGCCATTGTTCTAAATCACTTTGTGCTTTCATATCCAATAAATCTTGAGTAAGTTTTTCGATTTCGCGATCGGTCAAAGATCGTATTTTAAATTCCAGATCAGAACTCACTCGTCCCAAAATTGTTTTCAACTGGGACAGAATCAGCGATATCCTGCCTTCTCTCCTGCCTTCTTCCCGGCCTTCTTCCCGGCCTTTTACCTGCCCTTCTTCTCTACCTTTTTCCCATCCTTCTCTTCGACCTTTTTCCCATCCCTCCCTTCGACCTTTTTCCCACCCCTCCTGGATCCATTCTTCAATAAAATTTGACGCTTTCATCATCCGGTACTCCTCAAAAAATAATTCCTTGATTAAACCATTTTTAAATTTGCGAAACGCCACCATAGCAGCCAGGGCTAACAGATCGGATCGTTCCTGAACATCTTGAACTTCTTGAATTAATTTCTTCTCTTCAAGAACGATCTCTTTTGAAGGACGATCGGAATATAAAACTAATAACGGCGCTAACTCTTTAAATTCTCCGTTCCGGATCCGTTCAGCGTATTCCCACAGCAATACTCGAGCAAATCGTGTCGACATTTCAATTCCATCGAGCTGGGCATTATATTCAAATGGAAATGTCCGGTATTTTCCTTGTTCTAAGTAAACAATTACAGTAATCACAGGCTTGCGCAGCGATGCGGTCAGTAAAGCGTTCTTGATAAAAAACTTCTGCAGATCTTTTCGTTTCGGTTGAATCATGAATTCAAATATGACGAATGTTTCCCGCTTTCCTCTCCGAAATTTAAATATTTTGTCCGGTCGCTGCTCGGGAATATTTATGGCAGTATCTTCCACACCTAAAAATTCAATGCCAGGTTTATCACCGAACAGTATCCGTTGAAAAACGCTCGGATATTTCGATGCCAGGATTTTTAAAGTCCGATCGAGTTCGAACATGCGTCCTCCCGATTCTCATATAAATTAAAATATTTTTATGAAAATGTCAACCAAAAAATTGAATCCCATCAAAATGTGTTACATCTTAAATACTGGCGAAATGACGAGCCTCGCTGGTCCATTTCGGTGTGTTTTTAATAGCATCCATCACTTCTTCCGCCTGCTTTGCCACTGACCACATATCTCGATGTCTCTCATCCATAAATCTTTCTGAGATGCAGTTTTCCAATAACTCGATAAGCGGATCATAAAATCTGTTGATATTTACCAACACAATGGGATTCAAATAAAAACCCAGCCTTTTCATGGTCAACGCTTCAAATAATTCCTCAAATGTACCGCAGCCACCCGGGAGGGCAATTATGGCATCACTCCCCTTCATAACCATTTCTTTCCGTTCATGCATATTTTCTACAATCTTGAGTTCTGTAATCTTCTGGTGTCCCCATTCTAAATCAACCATGAATTTAGGAATAACGCCAATAACCTCACCACCTTCTGCCAGAGCGCCATTAGCAAGTTCTCCCATTAAACCAACCGCGCCACCGCCATAGACAACAGTGATCGATTGCCGGGCAAGAATTGTTCCCAGTTGATATGCAGCTTCGAGATAAATTTTATCTGTTTGACGACTTGACGCACAAAAGACACAAGCTCGATTAATTTTCATCTTTTCCATATTTTCCCAACTTATTATGCAATGTTTTCAAACTGATCCCCAGCGATCGAGCTGCCCTGGTTTTATTATTATTTTCCATCTCCAGCGTCCGAAAGATTAACTGTTTTTCGGCTTCCTCAACAGTTGTTCCCAACGGAATCATGATGGCAGGACTTTCAAATTTATAGCTTAAAATCCGCTCTGGCAGGACATTAACATCGATGTTATCCGAAGTCGTTAATATCACCGCTCGTTCAATAACATTTTTCAATTCGCGAACATTACCGTGCCATGGATACTTCATCAGGGTATCACGGCATTGTGGGCTCAATCCTTTAATTGTTTTATGATTCTTCTCATTAAAATATTTTAAAAATGCATTAATTAACAGCGGTACGTCATCCACCCGTTCCCGCAGTGGAGGCAGATCAATTTCCACGACTGCCAATCGATAGTAGAGGTCTTCCCGAAGTCGTTTTTCATCCAGCGCCTGTTTGAGATTCTGATTGGTTGCAGCGACAACTCGAACATCAACTTCGATCTCCTTTTTCCCACCCAGACGTCTGAAACGACGTTCCTCAAGCGCTCGCAGTATCTTTGCCTGCGTTTCCAGCGACATCTCCCCTATCTCATCCAGGAAAATTGTCCCTCGATCAGCCATTTCAAAACAGCCGGGTTTTTCGTTCAACGCGCCTGTGAACGCGCCCTTTTCATGTCCGAAAAGTTCATTTTCCAAAATATTTTCGGGAAATGCCGAACAGTTGACAGCTATAAATGGCTTCTCTCTTCGACTACTTTTTCGATGAATCGCCCTGGCAACCAATTCCTTGCCGGTACCACTTTCGCCTGTGATAATCACATTTGCTGTCGAATCTGCTACGGCCTCAATTAATTTGTATACTTCCTGCATCTGCGGGCTTTGACCAATTAAATCTTCATACTGTGTCAGTTGTTTAATTTGTTGTTCAAGCTCTTTATGAGAAACTA
>Ga0209427_10007870_pt1 | contig 12019 bp, 10 predicted proteins | sample DeeMarSWOR136_30_FD_187465 | JGI IMG/M metagenome (GOLD analysis project Ga0209427, IMG submission 187465) | Marine sediment microbial communities from White Oak River estuary, North Carolina - WOR-1-36_30 (SPAdes) (version 2) | ecosystem: Environmental > Aquatic > Marine > Intertidal zone >... | reverse complement strand
AAAAAGTTTAATTATTAATACCTAATCGTGGGAAAGATGGGTTTAAATTAATATTTTTGATATATTTATTCATTGTGTTTGAAATTAAATTAAAATTTTTCATTAACAACCTTTATTAACTATTTGATTTATAATAAATAATACCATGGACGAAACAGAAAAAAAATTCAAACAAAAGATGGAAAAATACCTGACCAATGCGCAGCCGTTATTTGAAAATCTTGAGGTTTGCGTTCCCGGAAGTGTTGATATTGAAAAGATTACGAAAGAATTCAAAAACATGGCACTGAATTATTACAATGATTCGCTGCATTTCTATGAGAAAGGCGAGTATGCAAATGCACTTGGCGCCCTTGAGTATGCAGAGGGGTGGCTTGATGCAGGGAAGGTTCTCGGGATTTTTCAAATCAAATAAATAACTTGAAAATTTAAGATTTAATATTCATTTATACTCACTTAATATTTAATTTAATTTTTCAAAAATACTTCAAAAAATGGAAATCTGGAATAGCATCAGCAAACTTATGGATTATGTGCAGTTAATTATTGTAGCACTTATGCTGATTCTTGTTGCGCTCGGGGTTTTTATGTTTTTTACAAGTGCAACAGGTTACGAATCATCATTCACTTCAGAGGAGTTTAAAGTCCTGCTCGGCGATGTGCTTTTAATTCTCGTGACAGTGGAATTAATTAAAACAATTATTATTTATGTAACACAAGGTGCTTTTTATGTCCAGGGAATTGTCTCTGCGATTCTTGTTGCCGTTTGCAGAAACATAATTTTTATTAAATTTGAAGGAATGGAGACATTAATTAATGCTATTGCTGCGGCAATCCTTATCCTTGCGCTTGTGATTGCCTTGAAGTATTCCCCGAAAAGAATGGGTCAGGCACTGCCTAAAAATATCAAGGAAATGAGCATCCTGATGGAGAATGTACCGGGAGCACTTGCAAGCGCTGCGAGCATCATGGCAAAACATAATGCAAACATTATATCGGGACAGATTATTACAACTGCAAAGGGTGAAGGCAACTGGATCGGGCTTATTGAAATCAAAGACAATGATGTTGAAAAAGTGATTGATGAACTGAAAAAGCACGAACTTATAAAAGATGCTGAAATTATTTCCGAAAAGGATTCGGGGTGAAGATTAAATATTTCCTGCTCCAGTGTAATTTTAAAAACATTTATTAAGATGAAGAATAAATATATAATGTATTTTATGCTTATTATAAAATTTAAATTTAAACAGATGAAAAATGAATAAAAATTTAAAAAATGATGGGAAAAATAAGATACGTGCAGGTTTGATTATCATAACAATTTTTGTTTTATTTTTACTTGCAACATCCGTTTCCGCAGGGAAAATAGAAACTAAAAATTATACAGTTGAGGGTTCTACAACAAACGAAATCTGGAAAAACATCCTTAAAGAAGCAAAAAAATTGAATATAACTGAAAATGGGAATGTGTATCCATCTGAGACCCGTGCAGATGTTAACATTGATGTAAAATATGATAATCCAGTAAAAAAGAAACTAAATTGTTGTTGCGAGTGTAAGATAAAAGTCAAAGAATCCAATATTGAAATTGATACTACAGTAGTATATCCGGAATGGAAAAAACCAAAAAATCCCGATAAAGATGTAGAGAAAGAATGGAATAGATTTATGGGTGCTCTTAAAAAACATGAAGAAGGACATGTATCAATGTATCAGGCGGCAGAAGGTAAACTAAATGATGAGGTTAAAAAGTTAGAGGGTGTGGGAATAGCAAAAACATGTGAAGAAGCATGTAAGTTAGCTAAAGAAGATTTAGACGAAAAAATAGACTCTGTTATAAATACCATTTTGGAAGAAACAGAGAAAGCTCAAAATGAATATGAAACTGAATCAAAACATGGTGAGAAACAAGGAGCGTCGCTTGGTGCCGGTGAAGGGAACTATAAGAATTTTGATGATATGATCAAGAAGTTGATTGATAAAATAAAAAATATGAATGTTAAAGTTTCAGATAAGCCAAAGGTTGGAGGGGACTGTGATGAAAAATGTACTGCAGAATTGCCTGGTGATAAAGATAAATCTTCTTCTGGTAAACGTTCATCAGCAGTTCCGAAATATATATTCATAGGATCAATAATAATTTCATTAATTTTATTCACGGCAGGTTACAAAACAAAAAATAATTTATTTTATATTGCAGGGGTTGGTTCTCTTTTAATAGGCGGAGGAGTATACTTTTTATTAACCTCAGAAGAATCGCCGCCGCCCGAGTTTTTTGAAGAAGAACATCTTCTGGAAACTGAAACTCTTGACCCGATAAAGCAAATAGACCTTCTCCTGACAAACGCGAATAAAAACAAACAATCAGGAGACACTGCCGCTGAAAAATTAGATCTTCTAAATGCACTGGATATTTCACTGAAAAACAACCTCCCGGAAAAAACAGAAATAATTGAAACAAAATTATCAGATACAACACGCAGGGAAGCGACAGAACACAGAAGGTCCGGAAATTATAATGATGCAAAAAAGAGTGCTGATGAGTCAATAAAATACAATCTGGAAAACCCCTGGGCTTATGTTGAAGGAATAATTAACAGCGAGGAGATGGAAAACCATGATGATGCAGTGGATTATGCTGATGACCTTGATGAAATTGAGCCGACAGATGGAACCGCAACAGATTTCCCGCTGGACACTCAAACAGTAAATGATTATAAAGATTATGCAGTGGACATTAACAACGAGGGAACTGCAACTGCAAAGACCGCAGAAACGGTTGATAATATTGCCGATGCAATTGATGCTGTTAAGACGGGTGCGGAATACCTCGGAGAGGGGCTTGCTATCTCTGAAAATCTTGATATTGCAGGCGTCAGTGATACTCCGACAGCAGCCATTGTCGGAAATCTGGTATCAGCCAATAATAATTTAATTGTGCTCCAGACACAGGCAGGAAAGTTCAGTGATGCTAAAAATGCTGCAAGTGATACTATGGAGATTATAGAAGAATATCCAGATATTGTTCCTGATACAGTAAAGTCAGCAACTCTTTCAAATACAGCGACTGTTTATGCATTATCCCGTGAGTATGAAATTGCGATAGATTACGCAAAGCAGTCAGGCACTGCCTGTGCAAATAATGTTATTGCCTCATCACTTACCGCACTTGGAGGAAAGGAAAATGTCATGGATGCTCTCTCTTATGCTCAAACAGCCGTGGAACTTGAGCCTGGGAATGAAATTTATAATGATAATTTAAACACAATCCGGGAGGCAATTGAAAATGAGGACTGGTATGATATAGAAGTTAATTTCGGGGTTAGTGTTTCTTATGCACATCTAAATGTATTTTTATCTGAAGAATCAGGTACATTCCCTTGTGCTCAGGGGTTAGACGAGTTAATTGATCTTGACTGCAACACTGAAGAGTGCCTCTGCAAAGAGGCGTCAAATGTCAAAAAAGACGATGAGGAATATATTAAAAACTTCGAGGGTCGCGAAACCCTTTTCAAAGTCGCAAAAAATCTGAGTGTAAATTTAACATCTAGTACGATAAATGCATCTCGAAAAGAATCAAAAAAAGAGTGTACTCTTTTAGTTATAAGAATAAAGGCTAATAAGACGCTTCCTAACACAGAAACAGCAGTTAATGAATGGATAAAAAAATTTATGGAGAACAATGGCAGTGCAACAGAATTCATACCCGTTGCGGATACACTTTTTTTCCTTGAGATATGCAGGTCGGAAAGCGGCAAGTACCACATAACAGGAAAATGGGTAAATGTAACACGAGGTGTTGTGGTTTACTATGACTTTTATATTGGTAATGATCTTGAAGAAGGATTGAAGAAGGTTATAAAGACATTCAAAGATAAGTACGGCTGGGACAATAAGTAGGTGGTTTAATCTCAGGTAAATGAAATTTTTTATGTAAACTGTTTCATAACGCTCTAAAATTAAAGGTCTCCATGCTTTAAGAAAGGATTATTTACGGTGGTAAAATTTATTCTTGATCTTAGAAATTTTATATCTTAAAAAAGAAGATAAAAATATAAATAACAAATTTACCGCAAATTTTAATTACCTCTGAATTTAAATAATTTATTATTGAATATCGCTTTTATTTATTTAAATATAATCCCTAATTATAATAACTTTTATAATCATTTAAATGTCGTTAAAAATGAAAGATAAAAATCCTGAAAATGGAAGGGGAAATGAGGACTGCTCCAGTTTAATTGTTTTAATGATTGCAGCGTTTTTCTTAATAAGTGCTTGTTTTGCAGGTTTCGCGTATGCAGAGGATAAAAATGGCGGCGTGAAGATTACGGAGGTTCCCGGAACCCACGGCACTATAAAGATCACCGAGATTCCCGGACCTGACGGGACGACAAAGATCACCGAGATTCCCGGACCTGACGGGGTCACGAAAATCACAAATCTCCCAAGCGGTGCGAACATCACAAATCTTCCAAGCGGGACGAACATCACAAATCTTCCAAGCGGTGCGAACATCACAAATCTTCCAAGCGGGACGAACATCACAAATCTCCCGGGAGGAACGAACATCACAAATCTCCCCGGAGGGACGAACATCACAAATCTCCCTGACGGCACAACCGTAACGACCTTTCCGGACGGGACAAAAGTCCTTAAATTACCCGGTAAAGGATTATGGAACCGGCTGGTAGAAGGAGTTTTCTCAATTATATACGGTGTATTAATACTGGGTTTATTAATCTCGCTGGCATTTTTTGCGGCAGGGTTTAAAACAAAAAATAATTTATTTTATATTGCAGGAGCAGGAACACTTTTAATAACAGGTGCGCTTTATTTTTCATATCCCTCATACGAAACGCCTGAAATCCCAGGAATTCCTGCAGAACCCGCATCTGTGCCTGAAACACTATCCCCGCTCCAGCAGTTAGACCTTCTTCTCGCAAACGCTGATAAAAATAAAAATTCGGGAGACGTCGCCGCTGAAAAACTGGACTTAATGAACGCATTGGACATTTCGCTAAAAAATAATCTCCCTGAAAAAACGGAAATAATTGAAACAAAATTATCCGATACGACAAGAAGGGAAGCAACAGACCACAGGAGATTCGGAAAGCCTGAAGATGCAGTAAAGAGTGCTGATGATTCAATAAAATACAACCCGAAAAACCCCTGGGCGTATGTTGAAGGAATAATTAACAGTGAAGAGCTGGAAAAGCATGGTGATGCAGTGAATTACGGTGAAACGCTTGATGAAATTGAAACAACAGCAGAAACAGCAACCACGGGGTTTCCGGTAGATACAAAAACAGCAGATGAATATAAGGATTACGCAGTAAACTTTAACAATGACGGAACGGCAGAAGCAAAGACAGCTGAAACGCTGGAGGATATAGGAAACGCTATTTATGCCGTTAAAACGGGTGCGGATTACCTGGGAGAAGCGCTAATAATCGCAGAAACGCTTGACCTTGCAAATGTAAAAAATACGCCGACTGCAACTGCTGCAAACAATCTGGTTTCCGCAAACAATAATTTGATTGTATTGCAAATGCAGGCAGGTGATTTCAATGCCGCTAAAAATGCCGCGGATGAGGCATTAAAGATTATAGAAGAGCATGATGATATAGTCCCCGGAACAGTAAAATCAGGCGTTCTTTCAAATACCGCAACCGTTTACGCATTATCCGGAGATTATAACCGGGCGGTGGATTACGCAAAAAATTCCCTTTCAATCAGCCCTGAAAATGCAGGTGCAAATAACGTTATAGCATCCTCTCTGACAGCAATAGGTGGGAAGAATAATGTCATGGAAGCACTTCCATACTCTCAAAAATCGGTTGATCTTGACCCGGAAAATGAAATCTATAAAAATAATTTAAAAACAATCCAGGAGGCGGTTGCAAACGAGGACTGGTATGACATAGAAATTAATTTCGGCGTGAATGTCTTGAACCTGGCAACCTGCTGCGTTGACGGTACATGCCTTAAACAAAACGAAGAAAACTGTAAAGCAGCCGGAGGAAGAGTTGTTGATGCATCTTCTTGCTACCCGGATCCCTGTGCAGACGGCGGAAACGAAATAAATAAATTATTAAATGACCTTGAAAAAGATAAAAATTTTGCACCGGGGCGTAAAATATATTACCCATTCACAGCGTCCGATACGATGAATAAAATCATTGAAACGGGAAGTACTGCCGTTCCATACCTTGAGGAAAGATTAAGCAAAAGCACTGATCCCGGATATAAAAAGGCAATTTTATTTATATTAATTCACATAGACGACCCCCTCTCGGAAGAAATCCTAATAAATTCACTCGATGATGAGGAATTGAGAGGTATTGCGATTTATTTGCTTGGGAATTATTTCTACAGGACACCGGAATTGGATGATATGGATAAATCCGCCAGAAATAAAGAACGAGTACTGGACGCTAATTCACAATACCTCTATGATACTGCGGAGTACACGTTTGCTATTGGAGAAATCCAGGAAAACGTGCAAATTCGCGATCTTGCAATTGCATCATACATAAGAACCGCGGGTCCTGAACTCGGCAGCCAGGAAATTTTTAATACCTGTACCGGGAGATGGATAGGGCTTGAAATCCCGCATTTCACAGAAGAGGACAGGTGCGCGCTTATCAGCGAGATTACCGGCTCCTGTGAAGAGTGCGAGTGCTGCGGGGATCGCTCATGCAGCTATTCGGCTTATGCAGGATGCAATTTAACCGAGGTTGAATTAAATGTTTCAAACGGGACTTTTGTTTTTGAATACAACACGACAAAAAGACCTAACCGGCTTGTTGCCGAATTAAATTTCACAGCAAATGTTACAAGCAACTGCACTAAAATACTTTTCATACAGAGTTCAAAGATGACTTTCCCTAACGGAAGCCACTTCGGAACGGGAGACACGGAAAATCATTTAAGAAACAGAAGCACTGCAGGCGGCTGGATAATTGATCGGGCGGACAGATTACCCTCGCCGTATTACGGTACTCTTGACAATACCACGAACAGCGGCTCAAATTCCAAACCTGGCAGCAGAACTTCTGCAGGAACAAACACGTCATGGATGTATGATGCGCCAGGAAACTTCAGACCGCGTCCTTTCACAATGGAGTTTGAAACATGCGCGGTATGCGCCGAAGGAAGCGACAAGTGTGCATGCTACGGCTGCGTAACCTGGAGTTTCACGGTAAATGCCGGCGGAAGCGTTACGATGGGTGCGGTAAGTTCAAGTTCCACACCGTCTCAGAACTGGAAAGACGCCATGGAAAAATGGAATGAGCAATCAGGGAACCGCCAGGCGAATCACTGCTTATAATTTACCTAGTCTTTCAACCGTAACGTTTCTTGTCCTGACCGTCAAGCTCCACGAGAAAAACACTCTGCCATGTTCCAAGGTTGAGTTTCCCGCAGCTTACGGGCAGAACGAGGCTGCATGCGAGAAACAAAGACTGTAAGTGTGAGCGTGCGTTATTGTCTATTCTGTCATGCAGGTAATTCCCGCGAGGGACTGAATTTTCAATAAAATTTTCCATTGTAATATCACATATTACGAGCTAAAATTTTGCGTAGCAAAATTTTTCTAATGTCTGGACAAGACCTTTCTCGTTTTCGTTTACCGTAAGTCCCGTTGTCGTGTGTCTCGTGAAAATCAAAACCGCTCCGCATTTAAATCAATAATTTTATTGATTTCGTTCGTGATGTTTACAAATTCGGTTTTCCTGTTTGTTCTTATGGTTATTGAGGTCATTTCGGTTTTAGATAATCTAATATGAAATTCAATTATTAATTATAAAATTTTAAATATAATTAATGGATACCAAACCGAAAGATAAATGCGCCGTCTTTGGAATCATCTCGGGTGACGATGTCTTCAACTCCATTTACTACGGGCTTTATGCAATGCAGCACCGCGGTCAGGAATCGGCGGGAATCGCAACATATACCGGGAGAATAAACATACACAGGGACATGGGACTTGTTTCTGATGTATTTAAAAATACATACTTTTCCGGAAATTCAGGTATAGGGCATGTTCGCTATTCAACAACCGGCGAATCAAGTTCAAGAAACGCGCAGCCGCTTTTAATAAATTATTCAATGGGAAGTTTCGCAATCGCTCATAACGGGAACATAACAAATACCAGTGAATTGAAATATCTTTTAGAACACAGGGGAAGTATTTTTACAACAACAACAGACACGGAAATTATTGCACAATTAATTGCACAGGAGCATATAAAAACAAATGATTTTGTCCTGGGTATAAAAAATGCAATGGAATATTTAGAAGGTGCATATTGCCTGACAATCCTGTACGGGAGAAAAGTAATTGCCGTAAGAGACCCGTGGGGTTTAAGACCGCTTGTTTTCGGAAAAGGTGAAACGACTTATGCAGTTGCATCAGAGAGTTGTGCACTGGATGTTTTAGACCTGAAACTTGTTCGCGATGTTAAACCGTCGGAGATTTTGGTTATTGATGAAAACGGCATTAAATCCGTAATGGGTAAAAAACAAAAACCTGCACACTGCATGTTTGAATATGTTTATTTTTCGCGGGCTGATTCAATAATCAATGAAAGATCGGTTTATGAGATAAGAAGAAAACTGGGCAGGAATTTGCTTCATGAATCTGAAGTTGATGCAGACCTCGTGGTTCCTGTGCCTGATTCTGGAATAACTGCTGCTGTCGGTTATTCCGAGGATTCTAATATTCCTTTTGGAGAAGCGCTGATGAAAAACAGGTACATCGGCAGAACATTCATAATGCCTGAGCAGGATGATCGGGAACTTGGAGTAAGGTTAAAATTAAACCCCATCCTCAGTGAAATCAAAGGCAGGGAAATTGTTTTGATTGATGATTCCCTTGTTCGCGGGAACACGACAAGGCGGCTCATAAAAATTTTACGAAAATCCGGTGTCGGGAAAATCCATGTAAGGATTTCATGCCCGCCCATAAGATCCCCCTGCCCTTACGGGATAGACATGCAGACAACCAAAGAATTCATTGCTTCCAAAAAAACAGTTGATGAAATAAGGAATATAATTGATGCGGATTCGCTTGTTTACATATCTCTTGAGGGATTAATTGATGCAATCGGCATCCCTGAAGAGAAGTTATGTCTTGGGTGCCTTACAGGGAAATACCCGATAAAGGAAAAGAAGCAGTTGAAACTGGAGGGGTGAAAAAATTGTTGGAACCAAAAAAATTTATTGAATTTACTGCTCCCGGCAGGATAATTGATTTATTATTTCATGAGGGGGAAGGTGTGTTGAAGACGGGGAAGAAGTCAAGAGCGGAGATGAATTAATTGAATTTAAATTTAATTTGGGGGGTGGAGATAATAAAGCCGGAGAATCTATTTGCAGGTAATCAGGAGAATCTATTTGAAAAATTGATTTTTTTGGTTTTGGCACGATTTTTGAATTTTTATATAACTAACTTTTAATATGTTAATATTACAATAAAAAATGAAATATAAAGTAATATTGGAAAAAGAAGCGGGCGGCGGGTACTCGGTAAGCGTTCCCGCACTTGAAGGGTGCTATACGCAGGGCGACACCTTTGAAGAAGCACTTGAAAATGCAAGGGAAGCAATTGAAGGGTTTATTGAAACATTGAAGGCACATAACCAGCCGATACCCGTGGATGAAGAACTTGTATTTGCGGAAGTTTCTACACCGACGCCTATTCCAAAACCTGTTACAGCATAACATGGCTAAACTTCCGGTCGTCTCAGGTAAAGAAATGGTAAAGGTACTCAAAAAGATAGGATTTAAAGTAGATAGGATGAGGGGGAGCCACATATTTCTCATAAAAACAGAGCCAAAATTCAGGGGCAGTGTCTGTCCCGTTTCCGAGTTATGCAAGGAAATCCTTGAACGAATAGTGAAAGGAAATCATAAAGAATTGAAGAAGAAAACTCTTAAAAACATTTTAAAGACATCCGGTTTAGGAACCGATGACCTTGTAAAATTACTCAATGGAAAAAAGATAAAATAAACACAAAAACCAAAAACAATTAAATTTCCCCGAATCTCTATTTTTAATATGAAATTTGAATTTACCGCTCTCGGCAGAATAATTATTTTATTATTTTCTGATGGGGGAAGGCATGGTGAATTTTAATTTAATTAAAAAATGTACCTCACAAAAAACCAGGAAAAAATACTGGAAGGAGTTGAAGGCAGGGGAAAACAAAAGGCAATGAAAATACTTGCCGCACTTGGAGAAATCTATGATGCCGACGGGATGGTTGAAATAACATCCGCGCATGTTTCCGGCGTATCTTACAAGACAATAGGTGATGCCGGAATTGAATTTTTAAATGATTTTGCATCCGATGAAAATGTGAAGGTTTCTGTTAAAGCAACCCTTAATCCCTGCGGGATGGACTTAAAGAACTGGAGGAAACAAGGAGTCCCTGCGGCTTTTGCAGAAAAGCAGTACGAGATTATAAAGGCGTTTTCAAAAATGGGTTTTGACGAGTCATATACATGCATTCCATACCTCACGGGAAACTGCCCGGGATCTGGCGAGCATATTGCATGGGCTGAATCATCGGCAATATGTTTTGCAAATTCAATGATAGGGGCAAGGACAAACCGCGAGGGAGGTCCGGGGGCGCTTTCAGCCGCAGTTCTCGGAATAACCCCGAATTACGGTTTTCATCTTCCCGAGAACCGGATTGCAAATGTCCTTGTGAATGTAAAGGTAAATGTTAAGAGCGTTTATGATTACTCTGCACTCGGTTACCTGGTAAGTAAGAAAATCGGGGCAAAAATTCCTTATTTCAAAAAAATTAACCCGGGTACTGATTGTGCAAAGGCACTTGCAGCAGCACTTGCAACAGGGTCTGTTGCAATGTTTCAGGTTGAGGATGTGACGCCTGAAAATAATTATGATATTTCAGATAAAATTTCAATTGATGCACGGGATCTGGAAAAATTTAAAAATCAATTAAATAAAGGAAATTACGACTTAATTGCAGCGGGCTGCCCGCACTGCTCTCTTGATGAAATTGAGGCAATTGCAAATCTTTTAAAAAGTAAAAAGATTGATAAAATTAATAAAAAATTCTGGCTCTGCACATCAAGAAAAATAAAAGAACTTGCAGGGGAAAAAGGATATGTGAAAATTATTGAGGACTCCGGAGCAAGCGTAATCTGCGATACCTGCATGGTTGTAGCACCGGTTGAAGAAATTGCAGAGTCGGTTGCAACAAACTCGGGAAAGGCAAGTTACTATCTCCCGAATCTTTGTAAGGTAAAGGTGGTTTTTGACAGTTTGGATAACATAATATAAATATAATTTTAATATAATTTTAATATAATTTTAATTTTTAATATTTCATAAAATGACTCAACCACACCACAAAGAAATCCGGGAAAAATGGATTGCACGCTGGAAGAAGGCAGGTATTTTCACTGCAAAGCCCCTGCAAAATAAACAAAAATTTTACCTGACCGTTGCATATCCTTATCCTTCGGGAAGCATGCATGTCGGGCACGGGAGAACCTATACTGTCCCTGATGTTATTGCAAGATTCAAGAGAATGAAAGGGTACAATGTATTGTTTCCCATGGCATGGCATGTGACAGGCAGCCCCGTTCTCGGGATTGCAAAAAGGATAGAGAAAAACGACCCGAAGACAATGAAAATTTACGGCGATATATATAAAATTCCGCTGGAAAAATTAAAGACCTTCACAGAGCCGTTAAACATTGTCAGGCATTTTTCAGGAGAATACAAAAACAACATGACAGAACTCGGCTATTCAATTGACTGGTCAAGGGAGTTTTTAACAATCACGCCGCAGTACAGCAAGTTTATTGAATGGCAGTATCGGACATTGAAAAAGAAAGGTCTTGTAAGAAAGGGCGAGCATCCCGTAAGATACTGTCCCGGATGCGATAATCCTGTCGGGGATCATGATTTGCTTGCAGGGGAGAGTGCAAAGATTAATGAATTTTCAATTTTGAAATTTAAATTTAATGAGGA
>Ga0209427_10007869_pt1 | contig 12020 bp, 9 predicted proteins | sample DeeMarSWOR136_30_FD_187465 | JGI IMG/M metagenome (GOLD analysis project Ga0209427, IMG submission 187465) | Marine sediment microbial communities from White Oak River estuary, North Carolina - WOR-1-36_30 (SPAdes) (version 2) | ecosystem: Environmental > Aquatic > Marine > Intertidal zone >... | reverse complement strand
TCTTAGTCCCGTGGCCCTTGCTTTTCCACCAATGCGCGCAACTGGCCAAGCTCCCGAGCCAAGGTGCCCAGTTCACGGCCATTCTCGCTCAGGTACTCCGACAGGACAGCAAACCTGCGATCTTGGGCCAACTGCTCCAGTACGTTCACCACGCGGGTATTAAACTCTGTTTGCTGGTGGGCCATTGGCAACACATACGAAGCTGTGACGGCTCGGTTCCACAGATGCCGGAACGCAGTGAGAATGCGACCCACGACCGGGATGCGGGAAGGCACTCTTTCTTCTCTGATGGCCTCACGTTGACGAAGTTCGGAGAGTGCGTCAACCCACACGTCAGTCCAAGCCTTCCGGCCCGGTGCCAGAGGGGCGATTGCCCGTAGAGTCAATAACACCGCAGCCAGTGCGTCTGCCTCGTCCTGCAGGGCGCCAGGTGTACTTGTGCGCCATTCGGTCAGATCGCTCAGGTGCAGAAGCTGGTAGAGATATGCATGATGGATCGCCGCGATCAACTGCTCGCCGCCCTCTCCCAAGCCGTTGAGCCAATCCTGCTCAGCTGGCAGGAACCCACCCAGTAGCCGCTCAGCTGACCAATGCTTCAGCACAAAGCGCAGTCGATTACGGTGGAAGCGGTACATCTGCTCGTGGCTTGAACCGGCAGCTGCGCTGGATTCCTTATGCACCAGAACGGCGTGCGGTGTGTAGATGACCTTGAGGCCGGATGCCTTGGTCCTATAGCACCAGTCCACATCCTCGTAGTACGCAGGAGTGAACCCTTCATCCAACGCGCCAATCACCTCGAAAGCCTTCCTGGAAATGGCCAGTGTAGCGCCAGTAACATAGTCCACTTCCCGCGTCTGTTCGAACTGCCCCACATCTCTCTGCCTGTATCCGTAGTGGGAACCCGCGCCCCGTTCGTCTACGTATCCCCCGGCGTGCTGAATGCGGCCATCAGGATACAGTGCCTTGCCTCCAGCAATCCCACATTGGGGATCGCTCAGCAGGGGTTCCACTAGTGCCTTGAGCCAACCAGCCCGCACCACCGTATCCTGGTTCAAGAGCACCAATACATCTCCTGTGGCGTGTTGCAGGCCCTGGTTGTTGCCGGCTGCAAACCCCACATTGCGCTCATTGCGTATGAGATTCACATCAGGATAATCACGTGCAACAAAGTCCGCGGACCCGTCGGTCGAACCATTATCCACCACAATGATCTCCGCGTCCGTAAAGTCCTGAGCACGTAGCGCGTCAAGGCACTCTCTTAGGTCGTTCATCGCATTCCAGGAAAGCACGATAATGGATGCTCTCATGGATTCACCCCCAGAAGCGCAAGTCGCGCAACCACTTCATGAAGCGGATGAAACGACCGCTCTCGTAGCCCTGCACCAACGATCGCAATCTCTCCAATTCTCTCTGCTGATCGGCCCACAGTCTCTCCGGTTCGTCGGCATTCCACAGCGGCCGATGTCGAGCACCCTTGTCCGCCGCCCGATATGGGTTGCGGCAGAAGGCGATTAGAGGACCCGCTGCCCGTTCCCAGGTCAAGGATTCGCGTGCCTTCTGAAACGAGGAGGCGAAATGTGCCAGCGGCAGATCCAAAAGCTTAAGCAAAGCCCAACCTACCATCTCAGCATCTTCGTACCCAACCGTCTCACCTAACCCGTAGCGTGAAACTAAATCACTGCTGCTGTCACCAGCAGTCACCACCATGGGAAGTCCGGCCCAAACATAGTCTAGCATTCGACTGCGAAAAGCCAGGCGTGCCTCCGCTGTGTTGAGATGAAGCGAGAGCGCCACGTCCGATTCCAGCAGGTAGTTAGGCCACTCGTTGTACGGCACCCAATCACCGAAGAACACAGATTGATTGACCAATCCCAACTCTTCTGCTAGTTGCGTAGCAGCCTGCAGCACAGGCATCTCGGGAACGGCTGCTCGGTTTGGATGGCGCGTTCCAGGGAAGACCATTTTCACATCGGAACGCTGCTCACGGATTCTCGCCATGGCCCGAATGGCAGTGATCGGATCAAGCCATTCCCATAATCCACCACCCCACAGCACCACCTTATCACTTGGCTCAATTCCAGGCCAGACCCCCTTGAGCACTTGACGAGTACGACGGATCGACGACGAAGACAGGCCAAATGGAACGATGTCCACTAGCCTGCGCAGCGACGCATCTTCAGCATAAGTATGGACGTTGATTCGTCCGGTCGCTTCCAGCAAACCCAGCCACCAGTCGCGCTGGCGTTCAGAAGCGCAAATGAAGAAATCCCCCAAACGACACTGAAGTTGCAGGATGCGCTCGCGCCTCTGGTGCCGTGATTCCTGTTCGGGCGAGCCAGAAAACAGCGCCAGCGTCTCCAAGGTATGGGGGTCATAGCCATCGACAATCAGCGGGATTTCCCTGTCCCCCAACGCTGGAAAGCAGTCCAGCACGTCACCGCACGCCAGGATCACATCTGCTTGCTTTACGGCGGGAGCCAGAGATGCCCAGGCTTTCGGGTCATAGGTCCAGAGATGAACATTGGGTGCATCCAGATCGAGGGGACCGGGAGCAGCCAGAATCACTCGGAAGTGCCGCGCTGCCACTCGGGCCAACTCCCAGTAGCGGATGCCAGGACCGGCCATCAGAGAGCCGACAACATCGTGGCTTATGATCAAGACGGTGTTCGCTTGACTCGTCGTTTCTACCTGCCGGGCCACTCCCATTCGCCTCTCACACTAACCAAGCCATACCTTTCACCCTTTTCAACCTGTCGCACCCTGAAAGTGTAGAGCCGATCATGATAATCATACATTACGGTATCCGCTTGGTTGTGGATGGCCACAGATACGACATATGTGCCCTCCAGAAGTGGGAGAGAGTCGACGCGATAGAGGATGTCACCTTCCCCATCGATAAGAGGGATCTCTAGCCCAGAAAAGGCGGTGTTCGGCCCACAGATATGCACCCCGTCATTTCGGTGGATGGCAAGGCCGAAGACCGGTTTCTCAATCCTGCCGGTCGTACGATAGCGAATCCGCGCCACCCAGGTCTCTCCTACCCGGAACACGCGCCTTTCTTTCCCATGCGCGTCAACCAAAGACACCGAGAGAATCCGCGCATCCCCAGTGCCCCAGCGGCGCTGACCTTCAAAAGCGGTATCCGCGTCGGGTGGTCCCGCCACGCCCATACGGGATTCCTCCTGTGAGGCCATGTGGCGCAGATAGCAGCCAACCGTATCTGATACATCACCGGCAGCGCCAACCAACCCATCCTCAAGCCAAACCGCTCGCGAGCAAAGCCTTTCGATTGTTCCAAGGTCATGGGACACATAACATATCGTGACGCCGTGCTGCTGCATCCTCATGATCCGTTCTATGCACTTGTGCTGAAAGTTCTGATCCCCTACTGCCAGCACTTCATCGACCAGCAGAATCTCTGGATCAGTATGTACCGCCACTGAGAAGCCAAGCCGTACCTGCATCCCCGAGGAGTAATGCTTCACCGGCACATCAATGAACCGTTCCAGTTCTGCGAAAGAGATGATCTCGTCAAGTCTTTGCCGAATCTGGGACCGGCTAAGGCCCAGGATGGAGCCATTCAGGTATATGTTCTCCCGGCCAGTCAGATCAGGATGAAAACCGGCACCCAGCTCCAGCAAAGCTCCCACCCGCGCGTTGACTTGAACCTGCCCGGAAGTGGGTTCGATAATCCGGGAGATGAGTTTGAGCACGGTGCTCTTGCCGGCTCCGTTGGGGCCGATGAACCCCACGGTCTCCCCCTGCTGAATCTCGAAACTCACATCCCGTAGTGCCCAGAACTCCTCAGGAGCATTCCCCTTGTCTCGCCTGAGTGCAGAGAGAAACACCTCCTGAAACGATCGAGGACGTTCGTGATGAAGGGTGAACCTCTTCGAGACACGTTCAAAGGCAACAGCGACCATCACACCTCTTCAAGGCTTGTTCATGCTTTCACAGGCAGAGCATGCACCAGCGAGCGCCGGCAATACCATTATAAGCGCAGCGATAGCCCGGTCAAAACAGACAGCGGGAATTCTTCCGCGCTGCCTGATCGGCTTTGGCAATGCCGTGCCTGAATCCTGGTTGTCAACAGCACTGCTCGCCTGTAGAGTCCCTTCACTTCTGATACCTGGACCAGACCGTGGGGACGCGTGTAGTTTGCTCAACACATGGTCGTATGATATACTGTTTTGAGCAGTCCACGTTGTTGGCGCGAGTGGAAGCACAGCGGGCAGATGGTTCACATGCAATGGTAGACAGGTTGACCGAGCTAATCAGATACCGGGAGCTTATCAAGAATCTGGTTATTCGGGATCTGAAAGTGCGCTATAAGAGCTCTCTCCTGGGGTTCCTCTGGTCTCTCCTAAACCCTCTGGCGATGATGACAGTCTTTACTATTGTCTTCACTTTCATGATGCCCGATAACAGCATACCCAAATTCCCGGTCTTTGTTCTTTGTGCCCTCTTGCCGTGGAACTTTTTCCGGCAGTCGGTGATGGACTCGATCACAAGCATTGTCAACCATTCCTCTCTGATCAAGAAAGTCTACTTCCCGCGAGAGGTGCTGCCGCTGTCCATGGCCTTGTCAAACCTGGTGAATTTCCTGCTGGCGCTGACCGTCCTTCTTCCTATGCTTCTCGTGTTTAGGGTTGGGCTCACTCGCTGGGCACTGCTGTTGCCGCTGGTGATATTCACCCAGGTGCTATTCACTCTGGGCTTGGGGTTCATGCTCTCTGCCGCGAACGTATTCTATCGTGACACAGCGATGATTATGGATGTGGTGATGCTGGCATGGTTTTTCGTTACGCCCATTTTCTATCCCATCGACATCCTACCGACGCACCGCCTCGTGTTTGGAGTCGATCTCAACATCCACAGGTTGACCTATGTCCTGAACCCAATGGCCTCTTTGATCTCCACCTATCGCGTCATCCTGTTTCACGGTGCGCCCCCGGCAGCAGACTTTTTCTTCCGTACATTCGCCACTTCTGCTTTCACTCTGATCGTTGGATACCTTGTTTTCGCGCGCTACAGCAAGCTTTTCGCTGAAGAGGTGTAGGCACAGCCAATGGTACTTACCAGCATCGTCATACCGGCCTACAATGAAGAAGCAGCTATCGGCGATGACTTGGATGTCATCAAGCGGACGATGGACTCTACTGGTCGGCCATATGAAATCATCGTGGTGAACGATGGATCCACGGACCGTACGGTTGAAATCGTATCGAGCCGGCAGGGGGTCCAACTGGTACATCACGAACGGAATCGGGGCACAGGCGCTGCGCGAACGACAGGCATCCAGGCAGCCAGAGGGGACGTCATCATTATGACGGATGGTGACGGTACCTATCCCAATCAGGACATGCCCAAGCTGCTGGAGTGTCTGGAGCAATGCGACATGGTGATCGGTGCGCGGAGACAGGAGCAAGGCACTGCCAAGTTGCTGCGTGCACCAGCCAAGTGGTTCATCCGCCGTCTGGCAGCCTACCTGACGGAAACTGAGATCCCTGATCTGAATTCGGGAATGCGTGCCTTCAAGAAGGACATCGCCATGCGGTACCTCAACTTGTTGCCTAACACGCACTCCTGGGTGAGCACGATCACCATCGCCTTCCTGAGCGATGGGTACTCAGTAAGATTCATACCCATTGACTACTACAAGCGCAAAGGCAGATCCTCATTCCATCCGATCAAAGACACATACAACTATATCACCCTCGTGGTACGTGCGGTGACCTACTTCAACCCACTCAAGGTTTTCTTGCCGGTGGCCCTTACTCTTATACTGGTGGGAGCAGTGAAGCTAGTGCGGGATATCGTTTATTATCGCGGCTTCTATGTCCCTGGAGTCACACTGATGCTCATTCTGACGGCTATCCAGGTGGGGGCGATAGGCTTGCTGGCAGATCTGCTTGTCAAGAGGGGCCGATGAGGCACCCTTCGATAGCACTGCGAGTGCCCCTCTACTGTCAAAAGACGTTGTCCTAGAGGAAGATCCTTGCGAGTCTGCTATTTTGGCACCTATCGGACTGATTACTCTCGTAACCAGATAATGATAGAGGGCTTGAGACGTAATGGTGTGGAAGTCACAGAATGCCACGCGCAACTATGGCACAGCTTCCAAGACCGGGTGCAGGCAGTTAACGGCGGGTGGCTGAGACCCAGTTTCTGGCAGCGTGCGCTTCGCACCTACGCCCGCTTGCTGCGGCGCTATCGCCGGGTGGGCAACTATGATGTTTTGGTTGTGGGCTACCCCGGGCAGTTTGATGTGTTCCTGGCCCGCCTGCTCAGCCGCTTGCACCACAAGCCTCTGGCTTGGGATGTGTTTATGTCCATCTATTTGATTGCTACCGAACGCGGTCTAGGAGCGCAAAGCCCTGCAACTGTGAAGCTTGTCCGCGAGGTAGAACGGATCGCCTGCGGGCTGCCTGATCTACTGATACTTGATACCACTGAGTATGTTGCTTGGTTCCAGGCTACTCACAATGTCTCACCAGACCGTTTTCGCCTGGTGCCGACAGGGGCGGATGATCGCATGTTTAGGCCTCCGCTCAATGAGCGCGTCGCCGAAGAGCCTCTCCGCGTGACCTACTACGGAACGTTCATTCCCAACCACGGCGTTGAGCACATCGTTGAAGCCGCACATCTGCTAGGAGATGACGCCAGCATCCGATTCGAGTTGATTGGTGAGGGACCAGACAAAGAAAAAGCCGTTGCACTGGCACGGCATCACAACCTGTCCAATGTGAACTTTGTGGGTTGGCTGACCAAACCAGAACTGGCAATGCGTGTCTCCAACGCCGATATCTGTCTAGGGGTCTTCGGCATCACACCTCAATCCTTGATGACGGTCCAGAACAAGATCTACGAAGGACTGGCGATGGCCAGGCCCGTGATCACGGGTGACGCACCCGCGGTTCGGCAGGCTTTTGAACACGGTGTCCACCTCTACCTATGCGAGCGAGCTAACCCTCTGGCTTTGGCCGAGGCCGTGCGCACACTCAAGGCTGATCCAAGTCTGCGCCAGCATTTGGCCGAGAGCGGCTACAATCTCTATCGCGAGAAGTTCGACCTGCAACACAATGGTGCACGGTACGCTGCCCACTTGCGCGAACTGATCGAGGATTGGCACTCAGACAACCTCTTCTCTCGGTCCCTCACACAGGCGTGATGAGGATCACCTTTCTCCTAACTCAGAGCTTGGAGGATCCCTCAGGGCTAGGGCGCTACTTCCCCCTGGCGAAGGAGCTGGCCAGGCTAGGCAACGAGGTCAACATTCTGGCCCTTCACCCCAACTTTGGCAACCTCTCACAGCCACGGTTGCAGGCCAGCGGAGTCAACGTCCATTATGTGGGTCAGATGCACGTGCGAAAGCTGGGCAGCCAGAAGATATACTTCGGCACCGTGGGCTTGGCGAGGGTAGCGTTGACGTCAAGCTTTCGCATGAGCCTAAGGACCCTGCTGGCCGAAAGCGACATCCTACAGCTGGGGAAACCACATCCCATCAACGGTGTGGCTGCTCTGGGAGCAAGACTCTTGCGAGGAAAGCCCCTGTACCTGGATTGTGACGACTATGAAGCGGAGTCAAACCGTTTCTCTGGCCGTTGGCAGCGGGCAGTCGTGGCCCTATTCGAGGACCACTTGCCTCGTTTCGTCTCGGGGATGACGGTCAACACGCGGTTCAGCCGGCAGAGGAACATTGCTCTGGGCTTTCCTGCAGAACGGATCGTCTATGTGCCCAACGGTGTCGATAGGGAGCGCTTCGCAAGGGTTGACGCCACAAGGGTACAGCACCTTCGCCACAGGTTGGGCCTGGACAGCAAGAGAGTGGTAGCGTACGTGGGGAGCATGAGTCTGGCGAACCATCCCGTGCACTTGCTCTTGGAAGCCTTCACGATGGTGAGGAAGCAATGCAGCGACACCGTTCTGGTGCTGGTGGGTGGTGGACAGGACTATGATCTCTTGCGCAGACGTGCCGAGGAACTGGGCCTTGGCCAGGTCGCTGTCTTTGTGGGGAGGGTGAAACCGGAAGCGGTGCCCTCTTACCTGGCTATGGCCGATGTGTCTGCTGATCCTGTCCGTGACGATCTGACAGCTCGCGCCAGATCTCCTCTCAAGGCCTTCGAGAGCCTCGCCGTCGGCACGCCGGTAGTAACGGGTGATGTAGGAGACCGCCGAGACATATTGGATGGTGGCAGGGCTGGCATGTTGGTCGAACCCGGTGATGTTCACGCGCTGTCAGAAGGCATTATCACCGTTCTGCAAGACAGGGACCGGGCGCAGGCGATGCGCGAGGCGGGTCTACAGCTACGAGAGCAATACTACTGGGATGTGTTGGTGCGACGGTTTGTCCAGGTCTATAGGGACGGGACAGGCAGACGACCGCTTACTGGCGCAGCGGAGTAGGGGCCTCTTCTTATGGCGTCGAGTTCGAGATCGAGGAGTGTGGGGAGTTGAAGGTCGGTGTTCTTGGAGCAGGAATCTCGGGGTTGAGCTGCGCTTGGTTACTGGCACAGCGGGGTGTGCATGTCACTGTGTTCGAGAGCCGACCCCAGGTGGGGGGGATTGCTCGCAGCTTCCAGTGGCATGGCTTCACCTGTGACCTTGCCACTCATCGCTTGTTCACGAATGATGAGAATGTGTTGCGGCAACTGCTCGCTCTAGTGCCGATGGGTCGACACGTACGGCGCAGCCGCATCTACTTGGCTGGCAAATGGATTCGTGATCCAGTGAATGTTGCGGAGCTGCTGTATCGCTATTTCCCGCTTACGACACTTCGAATTGCTGTCACCTATCTCAGCAGACCCCGCCATGGCACAGGTGAGTCATTCGATGGCTATGTGCTCAGTCGGTACGGGGCTGGCTTGAACGAGCTGTTCTTCAGACCTTACACCGAGAAGATGTTTGGCATCCCCGCCGACGAAATCTCAGTGGAGTGGGCGCGGCGTAAGGTTCGCATTGCCGGTCCGTTGGATGCTCTGCGGGAGAGTTCGAAGAAGCATTTCAGCTACTTCTACTATCCAATCCGTGGAGGGTATGGAGCCATAGTCGACCGCTTATATAATGGCGTGAGAGACCGGGTTCGCCTGAATTCTACAGTGCGCGCACTGCAGGGGACAGATGGGCATTTGGACACCGTCGTATACGAGCATGACGGTCAACAGAGACAGGAAGCTTTCGATGTCATCGTCTGCACGCTCCCGCTGACTGTACTTGGCCATATGCTCGGCTTCGACTTTCCGCTCAGTTACCGCAAGGTCGAAGCTGTCTACTTGCTGATAGACCAGTCATATGTGTCGGACAACCACTGGTTCTACTTCATCGATCGCGACATGGCGATAAACCGTTTGGTCGAATTCAAGAACCTCAGCGTGGTGAATTGCCCGCCAGATTCAACGGTACTGTGTGCTGAGGTCACCGACGACTATGCTGACGTCGCCGGGAAAGTGGTCAACGACGTTGTGCAGGCGGGTCTGGTGCCCAGGGACAGGATCCTGGACACCATGGTCAAACGAGAGGCTTTTGCCTATCCGATCTATGACAGACGCTATCAGCAGGCCACCGCTGAGGCCACAGACGCCTTGGGGCAGTTCCCCAATCTGCACTTGCTCGGACGCAGTGCCGAGTTTGAGCACAAAGAGGTGGATGACATCTTTGCCAGTGCGATCAAGTTGGTCGCACGGCTATGTGACACAACGCCAGTAGTTTTGCCAACCGTCCGGAGGCGGGCAGAAATGGAACCCACTGTGCCACTTGTGTACGCAGTGATCTTGACTTTCAACCATTACCAGGATACAGCGGAGTGCCTGGAGTCGCTACAGTCTCTCGATTATGACAATCTGTCCATCCTTGTTGTCGATAATGGGTCGTCCGATAACACACCAGCTCTAGTGCGTGAACAGTTCCCAGATTTCCACGTCATTGAGACAGGGCGCAATCTGGGCGTGCCGTGGGGGTACAACGTGGGATTTCACCACGCCCTGCTTGCTGGCGCCGACTACATCCTGATGCTTAATAATGACACAATTGTGGCACCGGACATGCTGCGTCACCTGATGGCGGCCGGTCAGGCCGACCCTCAGGCCGGGATCCTGATGCCTAAGGTGTTGTACTATGATGATCCCAAGACTATCTGGGCGGTTGGAGGTCGATATCGCGCGTTTCCGCCAGCAATCACCATTATGGGACAGGGCAAGCCCGATAGACAGTACAGTGAGCCACGGTTCTTGGAGTATGCCCTCAGCTGCGGGTTGCTGATCCACCGGCAGGCCTTCGAGAAGGCTGGCCTCTTTGACCCCGGTTATTTCTTTCAGTTCGATGATTGGGACTTTTCTCAGAGAGTACGAGCTCATGGGTTGCACATCCAGCTTGTGCCGGCTGCTCGAATGTGGCACAAGGTCTCTCGCACCACACGAGAAGGGGGGAAGCGCGCGCTGTTCTGGCAAGTCTGGGGGGAGAGCAGCGCTCGTTTCTACCGCCGGCACGGTCGGCCTGTATTACTGTCACTGCCGATCCACGTGGGCTATATTATGCTCCGCGAGTTGATCAAGGGCAATGCCCGAATGTTGAGGCACTACTGGGCAGGTGTGCGCGCTGGGCTGGCCAAACCCCTGGGACCCATTCCCTCTGCCGATGATACACCATTGCACGTGATTCCAACAGAGACATGACGAAGCCGACGGAATTCCTCACCCAGGTCGAGTTTGAAACAGCGGCTTGCGATTTCTGTGGAACAGAGGAGGCGCAAGTTCTGTTTGAAGGACCAGACAGGCTTCATAGACTGCCCGGCGTCTTTCGCTGGGTGCGATGCACCAATTGTGGTTGGCTGCGACAGAACCCACGTCCAACCCGCGATACAATAGCTGCCTTCTATCCAACAGAGTATGAACCCTACATCAAAGCCGTTGACGACGAACCTTCTCTCTGGCATCGCTGGGAGCGGCGCTACGGGATGCTCAAGCGCTGTCGGGCTGTTGCTCGCTATCACCCCGGAGGACGTCTACTAGATGTAGGTTGCGCTACGGGCAATTTCATGTTTGAGATGAAACGCCTTGGGGGATGGGAAGTACGTGGCATAGAGCCCAATGAGCAGGCGGCAGCGTATGCTCGCCAGCGCTTTGGATTCGATGTACATACTGGCACACTACAGGATGTCAACCTGCCGCTCTCCAGTTTCGATGTAGTGACCTTATGGAATGTGCTGGAACATCTACACACGCCCCGGGCCGATCTCGTCCAAGTACATCGGCTCCTGAAGGACGGCGGAATGCTGGTTTTCAGCATCCCAAATCTGGAAGGGCTGGGCGCACGTTTATTCGGACCTCTGTGGCTGGGATGGGATCTCCCGCGACATGTGTACCTGCCCTCGAGACGCGCTCTGATCAAGAGTTTGAATGAACTCGGTTTTGCGCCAGAGGCTGTGAAATGCCTGAGCGGCAGTCACTCTGCCTTTGGGATCAGCCTGCAGTTTTATCTAGAAGATCGATTCAGCTCATCAGACTGGCCCCGCCGACTGTTGAAGGCCTACGGCTCGTTGCCTGTGCGCCTGGTGACTGGCCCACTCTTTTGGCTGCTCAATCAAGCCAACCTCGCGCCTATCATCACCGTGTTCGCTCGCAAACGGTCCAGCTAGCAGGAGAGCCCAGGACTGTGCGACCATCGTGGATCGGGAAGGCCTCTCGGCTTCTTACAGAGATGGAGGCCAATGAGCGCATTCGACGATCGGTAGGTGCGGCAGTCTCTGTTTGCACCATCGCTTTTCTAGTCTTTATTCTTCTTCGAAACATAGACGAGGTGCGGGAGTTTGATGATTGGTCCACGTACCTTGGTGTTTGTGCAAAGGGTTTCTTCCTACACCCCGTTTCACTGCTCATACAAGCCCTGACTTGGCGCTTCATCATCATGCGCTTGGGACAAACGATCGGCAGTTGGGGCGATATCGAGATCTACTCCTATTCTTACCTTATGCGCCATTTGCCAGGCATGATCTGGTACCTGGCTGGACGAGCGGCCATGTACCG